>ODAK010004635.1_pt1 | contig 14053 bp, 8 predicted proteins | sample 1539591 | NCBI WGS metagenome assembly ODAK01 (sample SAMEA3539303, study PRJEB22396) | soil metagenome | biome: tundra; feature: field; material: soil | place: USA | collected 2010-05 | depth 0.15 m | reverse complement strand
TACGGCGACCACCGAGATCTACACTCTTTCCCTACACCACGCTCTTCCGATCTGAATGTCGCGGCGCTCGGCGAACACGCGGTCGGCTGGCAGGTCGGTGTGCGATTTGCGAAACGCCTCCTCCCAGTCTTCCATGTTCAAATGGAACGCGGGCGCGATGATGTGACTCGGCAGTTCGTGGCGCAGTTGGATGATGTACTCGCCGAGATCGGTCTCCACCGGCTCGATGCCGTGCCGTTCCAGGTGCTCATTGATCGCGAGTTCCTCGCCGATCATCGACTTGCCCTTGGTGACGGTGCGGGCGTCGGCGGTTTCGCAAATCGCCAAGACGGCCGCACGTGCGGCATCGGCGTCGGCGCACCAATGCACCTGACCGCCGGACGCGAGCACCTTCGCCTCGTACGCCTCCAGGTAAAAATCCAAATTCGCCAGCGTGTGGTTCTTGATGTCGCGGGCGGTGTCGCGCAGCTGTTCGAACTCGGGCAGGTTCGCCACCGCGGCGGCCCGGCGAGCGATGAAACTGGACCCGCTGCGGGCCAGCGCGCGTTGCAGACCGGCATCGCCCAGGGCGCGGTGGGCGTTCTCCTTGAACGCGGATGAGGTCGCGACGTGCATGGGGGCTCCTTCGGCGGGGACTCTACCGAATCGCGCAACGCTTGTCAGTCCGTCGCCCCCTTGGCTGTCGCCCCCTGGGCGATCACCCGGCGAAACAGCGCCAACTGTCCGGCGGTGGTTTCATCCCAACTGAATGGCTCAGCATAGGCCCTGGTCGCCTCGCGCATTGGCATGGCGGCGAACAGGCGGCGCACGCCCTCGGCGATCCCATCGGCCGAGTTCTCCCGCGTGATCACGCCGGACGCCGGGGTGCGCACGACCTCGGGGTTGCCCCAGATCGGGCTGGCGACCACCGGGGTGCCGCACGCCATCGACTCCAGCAGCACATTGGCCCAGCCCTCTCGGGATGACGAAAGGACGGAGGCATCGGCGGCGCCGTACAACATCGGCAGCTCGGCGTGTGGGTGGGCCCCGAGCAGCCGCACCCGTTCACCGACGCCAAGGCGGGCGATGAGGGCATTCAGCCGGTCTTTTTCGGGCCCCTCCCCGACGATGACCAGGTCGAAGTCCGGCAGTTTCGTCATCGCTTCGATGGTGCGGTGGTGGCCTTTCCGTTCGATCAGCAGGCCGACGGAAATCAGGGTCGGCCGGGTAAAGCCCAGAGTCGCACGGGCGGCCGCGCGATCGGCGGGCGGACAGAACAGCGCGGTGTCCACGCCATTGCGCAACACGGTGACCTTGGATGCGGGCGCGCCGATCTCAACCAACGCCTCCTTCAACGCGGCGCTGACCGCGATCACCGCCGCGGCGCCCTCGATTGCCTGCTGGATCAGTTTTCTCGGCCTCGCGAACCGCAGGATCAGGCTGACATCGGTGCCGCGCGCGGTCAACACGACCGGAAGCCCGAAACGCTGGCCCAACCGGACCGCCGCCACTCCATCCGGGTAAAGGTAATGCGCGTCAATGACCTCGAAGCGGGGGACATCGAAGCGGGGGACATCGGAGCCAGGCCCCTCGGCGATGAGCCGCCCAACGACCGGCACCATCGCCCGATACAGCAGCGCGGGCGCGAGCGACATGCCGAACCTGGGGATCACCGGAAAACGCGGATGCCGGATCGTCAGTCCATGCCGGATCTCCCGCCTGACCACCCGAGCGTTCACCGCCCAATCGCCGAACCATGGGTGGGAACTCGGGAACCACGGAACCGGAGCGACCACCTCACTGGTGGCTTCACCGCTCGCGACAAGGTGACGCAGGCGGTTCTCCACGAACACGCCATGATTGGGCCGCGCATTGTTCGGAAACAACGTCGAGAACGTCAGCAGCCTGATCGGTGGCATCAGGCCATCGCGGGCAATTCGCGGCGCGCGGCCGATTCAGGACCCTTTGAGATCGGTCAGCAGCTTCTGCGCGTCCTCTTTTTCTTTCGCGGGCCCTTTCATGCCAACCACAACAGTCAACTGCTTGATCGCCTCGTTCTTATCGCCCGAGTCCTTCAGCGCGACCGCGTAATGATACACCACGCGGGGATCGTTCGACGCTTCGGTGGTCGCCTGGCGCAACAACGCAACGCCATTGGTCGCGTCCCCGGTGGTCACCAGGATCCACCCCAACGTGTCCGCGGTCTGCGCGTTTGGTGCCAGAACATAAGCCCGTCGCGCGGTATTCAACGCCCGCGGGTCACCCTGCTGCTGATAGATCCAGGCGAGGTTATTCAGCGCGATCGCGTCATACGGCTTCTTCTTAAGCATCTGCTCCAGATAGTTCGCCGCGTCCGAATAACGTTCGCTCGCGAGCAGGATCTCCGACAATTGCTGGATCACCGGGAGATCGTCCGGATGGGAACTGGCCCACTCAACCAACAGCTTGATCGCGGTATCGACCCGGCCGGCCCGCATTTCCGACGCCGCCAACCTGACGACGAGGACGCTGGACCGGTGCGCCTGGAATTCCTTTTGGAAGGCGTCAACCGCGTCATTGGGGCGATTCGCCGCCAAATAAAGATCGCCCTTCAACGCGAGCAGGTCCTCGAAGTCGCGATCCTGACTCATCAGCCGGTCAGCGGTCGCCAGCGCGGCTTCCACCCCGGTCGACTTGAGGTCGATCATCGCGAGGTCCTGATAGAGCTGATAGCTTCTGGGACTGGCGGCAATCCCGGCGGTCAGTGTCGAACGGGCGGCTTCGAAATCACCGGCCTCGATCAGCAACGCGACAAGCTGACGGCGCGCGCCGACAACACTGGCATCCTGCTTCAGCAGGTTGGCATACGTATCCCTCGCCTCCTTCTTCTGGCCAAGCGCGAGATAGGCGGCGGCTTTGAGGCTGTAGATCTGTATCGAGGTCGACACCGGCGGCTTTTCGGCGTTGGCGAGATCGAGCGCCTTTTGCGGCTTGCCATCCCGAATATACAGCTCGCCCAGATTGGCGGTCGTGGCGGGCGCCGCCGGGGCCGCCGCATGGGCCTTCAACATGATGTCGGTGGCCTCAGCGAGCCGGCCGTTCTGCAATTTGTAGAACACCGCCATGGTCAGGGCCGGTTCGGAGGTCGGACCCTTCGCCAGGACATCCGCCAGCAAAGCCTCAGCCCTCGGCTGGTCGCCCAGCATGGCCACGACCCGCGCCAGATTGACTTTGGCTGGCGCGAAATCCGGATATTTCTTGGTCAGGGCGGTGAACCCCGCTTCCGCCTGGGGCAACTCGGTCTTCGCGAGGTGAAGCAGGCCTTCGAGGTTGCCGGTGACCTCGGTATCGCCCTGCATTGCCTTGACCTTGGCCAGGGCATCCGCCGCCTTGTCCATATCGCCGCTGGCGAGTGCCGCGAAGAACAGTGCCTCGCCAACCGCTGGCGCTTTGGGGACAAGTTGCAGTGTATGCTCAAGATCCTCCATCGCGTCCTTGACGTCGCCCATCCCCATCCGCGCCGAAGCGAGGCGGGTTTGCAGTCCGATGTCGTTCGGCGCCATCGCCTGCGCCTTCTGGAAGGCGGCCACGGCGTCCGTGGCACGGTTCATGGCGGAATAGGCACGGCCGAGAAGATCGTAGGTCTCGGCGTCACCCTTGCCGGATTCGGCGACCTTGGCGAGGGTCTCGATGACCATGTCCGGCCGTTTCTTGGCGAACTCCACCCGCGCCAGAACCTTGTAGCCAGAGATGTCGTTGGGGAACCGGGCGAGGTACTTGCGGGCGGCTTCCTCGGCCTGTTCGTATTGCCCCAATTGCTCCTTCACCACGGCCTGTAGATAGAAAGCCCGCTGAAGGCGGCCGATGAAGCCGGAGATCTTGTCCAGATCCTTGTCCGCGACCTCAAAGTGGCCGGCCTGCGCCTCCATCACCGCCGCGAGGTAAATCGCCTGGACGTTGCCGGGTGTGCCTTTGAGCACCATTTCGATATCCGTCTTCGCCAGATCGTTCTTGCCCATCGCCAGCGCGAGGCTGGCGCGGTCAAGGTGGCCCTGCATGGCGGACGGTTGATTGGCGATCAGGTCGTCCAGCACCGACATCGCCCCTGGACCATCGTTTTTGAGACGCAGCAACTGCGCCTTCGCCAGCAGCGCCTCGACCGATTTCGGTTGGGCGGCGATGGCCTTGTCGATCTTCGCCTGCGCCCCATTGAGATCGGCCCGCGCCACCGATAAACGGGCGTCGGCGAGCAGCGGTTCGACCGCGTTGGGCGCGACCTTCTGTGCCTCGGCGAAGGATTTCTGCGCGTCATCTGGCTTCTTGAGGCCAATCAGCGCGTAGCCCCGCGCCACCAGGATATCGGCGTCGAGGGTTGCGTCCTTGCCATCCGGCTGCAGATCGTCGAGCAGTTTCTGATACTTGCCTTGGGCCAGCATGGACTGGGTAAGCAACGAGACCGCCTGATGGGGATCGAAGCCACGCTTTCTCGCGGCGTCCGCCTCGCGCTCGGCGGCGACCGGGTCACCGAGTTCGATCGAAACACGGCCGAGCAGGAAATGCGCTTCGGCGTTCTGCGGGTCGGCGCGAACCGCGTTACGCAGGTCGATCTGCGCTGACTTCAGGTCGCCCTTCTTCAGGGAATCGCGGGCGTTGGAAACGTAGTCGGCATGGGCGGCCGACGGGAAGCCGGCGAGCGAGACACACAGCGCGATCGCGCTCAGGCCCGCGGCGAGGCGGATCTTGCGCGATCGCGTCATGCCCATCGGGCTGACGCTTCCCACGGGCGCCGCATGGCGGCGTCCAGTCGTCCGAAAATGCCTGGACATTGTGTTTCGCATGGCCCTGATCCTCGGTTTCATTCAGTTTTGGCCACGTCGGCTCTGGCTGCGCCGGTTCTGGCCGCCATGGTGTCCGCCGCCGCGGCGAGCGGTTTCATTCCGTCGATCTCGATCCCATGGGCTTCCATGAGACCATACAAGGTTGGCCGGCTGACTCCCAGCAATCGCGCCGCGGTCGCCAGCGTGTTGTTGCTGCGCGCGAGCGCGGCGCGCAAAACCTCCCGCTCGGCCCGCAGCCGGGCGGCGCGAAGGTCGAGGTCCGCCATCGCTTCCTCGCCCGAGGCGAGTTCAAGGTCGGTCACGTCGATCATCCGGCCCTCGGTCATGACAACCGCGCGCTTCATGCGGTTTTCCAGTTCGCGGACGTTGCCGGGCCAGTCATGGGCGTCCAATGCCGCGGCGGCGGTTTCAGTAAAGCCGCGGATGTTGCGGTTGAACTCCCGATTGAAGCGGCTCAGGAAAAAATTCGCCAACAGCATCACGTCGCCGCCCCGTTCTCGCAACGCCGGGATCCGTACCGTCACCGCGTTCATCCGATAAAACAGATCGCCGCGGAAGACACCCTGAGCGATCTTTTCCTCCAGATTCGCGTTTGTCGCGGAAACGACACGGACATCGACCTGAATTTTCTGCCGGCCGCCAATCCGCTCGACGACCTGGTCCTGCAGAAAGCGCAGCAGTTTGACCTGCAACTGATGCGGCAGATCGCCGATTTCATCCAGGAACAAGGTGCCTTTTTGCGCGCTCTCGATCTTGCCGATGGTCTGCTTCACCGCGCCGGTGAAGGCGCCGCGCTCATGCCCGAACAGTTCGCTCTCCAGCAGGTTTTCCGGGATCGCACCGCAGTTGATGGCGACGAACGGCTGTTTCGCGCGCGGCCCGAGTTCGTGGAGCGCCGCCGCCAGCGCCTCCTTCCCGGTGCCGCTTTCGCCGAGAAGCAAGACCGGCACGTTGGTCGTCGCGAGCTTTTCGACGTCGCGGCAGACCTTCAGCATCGACATGCTGCCGGTGACGATCCGCTCGATGGGGGAACGGGCGGGCGCGTTCGCCAGGCGGCGATTTTCCTCCTCCAGACGGTACAGGTTCAGGGCGCGGTCGACGATCGTGCGCAGCACCTCGATCTCGACGGTTTTCTCGCAAAAGTCGTAGGCGCCGAGGCTGACCGCCTTCAGCGCGTGCTTGCGGGAACCGTTCCCGGTGGCGACGACGATCTTGGTCTTCGGCGCGATCCGCAGCACTTCCTCGATCGTGGCGAATCCTTCGCTGACGCCGTCCGGGTCAGGCGGCAGCCCGAGGTCCATGATCGCGACCGGCGGATTTTCCCGCTTCACCAGCGCGACCGCCTGTTGGCGCGTATGCGACAGCAGCACGTCGCAGGCCGGGAACGCCCAACGATACTGGGAACATAACCCTTCGTCGTCCTCGACAATAAGTAGCTTCGGTTTGGCCATGGCCCGATCCGTTCAGGCCGCGAATTGCGGCGCGTCGACCGCCGTCGCCCGCACCATGGGCAGCAGCAGCCGCATCGTTGTACCCGATCCCACTCTGCTTAGCACGAGAAGATCGCCGCCTGCTTCCCGCAGCAATTCCCGTGCCTGGTATACGCCGATGCCATGGCCGTCACCCTTTGTCGAGGCGAACGGCCGGAACAACTCGTCGCGGATGAACTCGGGGGTCATGCCCGGCCCTTCATCGATGATGTCGATGACCATGCTCAGGGCCTCGCGCCGCACCTCGACACGAACCTGAGCACCCTGGGGCGAGGCCTCGACCGCGTTGTTCAACAAATGCGCGGCGACGGCGTCGAACGATTCCGCGTCGATCGCCACGCCGTCCAGCTGATTGGCGACGATGCCGTCCTCGGGCAGCCCAACGATCGCGACGCCTTTTTCGCTTCCGTTGGTCTCGCTTCCGTTGGTCTCGCTTTCCCTGGTCGCGCTTCCCCGGGCGCGACCAGCCAGGTGTCCACCCGCCGGCCGGACGTCACCCACGGTCTCGACGACTTCCTTCAACCGCTCCACCGGATCGATCAGGGCGTGGCTACGCTCCCTCCGATCGGCCTGCAGGCGCGCGAGCAGCCGGGTGATCTTGCCCACCGATGCCCGCACCGTGGCCAGCATGTCGCGCTGGAACTCCGGATTGTCGGCGTGGACCTCGGCATTGGCGAGCAGCATCGACAGTTGGCCGGACACGTTCTTGATATCGTGCAACACGAACGCGAAGCGCTGACTGTAGTCCCGCAGCTCCCTTGTCTGCGACAGGATCTGCGCCGCGCGCTGTTCGGCCACCCGGCTCGCCACCTCCCGCCCGACGACACGCAGCAACTGGAACACCTCATGATCCAGCTTGAACGGGGCGCGCGAGCGGGTCAGCACGACGAAGCCGATCAGATTGCCGAAATGGTTGAGCGGCACCGCCAGCCAGGCGCGGGGAATTTCCTCGAACCAGGACGCCGCGTCCGGCAACTGCTCCAGCACCGCGATGCGGTCGCCATCGGCGAAAGCGGGCACCAGCGGATGGCCGGGCGGAATCGGCGCGGTCACCGCCGGCGTATTCAGCGAGCCCGCCCATTGGAACGCCACGTCTTCCGGCGCCCGCACGAACAGCACGCCCGCCGGGCTGTCCACCACCTCGGCGACCGCGCGGATGGCGCGCTTGTGCAGGCCGATGAACGCGTCGGGCGCGGTCAACGTTTCGATACAGCGCATCCACTCGCGCCGGTAATCGTAACGATGGGTGAAGAAATTATCGACCAGCACGCCGCGCACGCGGGAGCGCATGGAGCCCGAGGTCAGCACGACCGCGATGGTTACCACTCCGGCGCACAGCAGCGACACCTCGACGACGTGCCCCCACTCGGCGCCGCCGCGGCGGAACACCTCTCCGGTCAGCGCGAGGCCCATCAGGAACACGCCGCTGATGACCAGGGTCAGACTGTGGAACACCACGTCCCGTGAGACGTGGATATCAACCTTCCAACGGCGGTCCCGGACGGCGGCGATGGCGATCAACGGTGCGGCGATCATCGTCGCGGGCGCGCGGCTTTCGAACAGCGGACGGGATATGCCATGGAACAGCGCGGCGTCCGAGTAGAGCACCAGGTCGTACAGGAACATGCCGCCCAGTGCCACGCACAGCAGGTTGACGTGCCAGCGTGCCTCGGGGTCGATGTTGAAATAGAGATTTTCGAGCAACAGGATATTGCACACGGCGATGCCGAGCCGCACGCCGATCCCAACCAGCCAGAGCGTGCCCGGCATCCGACTGTCGAGCAGATTGGTGAGCACGAGACCGCCAACCACCAGGAACGCGAGCAGGCCCATGGTCGAAAACGCCTGCATGAGCTGCCCGCGCGCGGAGACCGAGCGGCGATACAGATGCAGGATGAATGCGTACCACGCGGCGGAGCGGGCCAGTTCCAGCCAGCCCGGCGCGCCCGATGTTGGGGTGCCGCTGAAGACCACCACCGCAAGCGCCCACGACGCGGTGATCAGGCAGGCGAGCGCCAGCCACGCGGCGGTGCGGCTCAGTGGCGGCCGGACCAGAATGAGCGCGCAAAGGACCGCGTACACGAAGGCGCAGGCACCGTGCAGAACGACCAAAGCGGGAAAGTCAAAGCTCATCGGGGTGGGATTATCCGCTGTGCGGCGCCGAATTGCCACCGCTCATGCGCATGGCCGGCTGCTGCTGTCCTGTTCACGCCTGGACTCATGGGTACCGGGTTGGCGACGATGAACGCGCCGCGTCTTCGCTTCATGGTCATGGCCTGGATCGTCATGGTCGGGTTCGTCTCATCGCCATGACCCGGCGCATCCGGGACATGACGACATTTGGCCGAGCGGCGGCCGGTTCGGCGATCGGATCAGCGCGCGCCTTCGCGGAACAGGATGACACGTACGGTCGACAGCAAGATCACCATGTCGAGTAACACGCCCCGATTCTTCACGTAATACAGGTCATAAGCGAGTTTTTCCCGAGCATCGTCGACCGACGCGCCATATGGATAATTCACCTGGGCCCACCCGGTAAGGCCCGGTTTCACGTAGCCGCGGTGGTTATAGAAAGGAATAACTTTCGCCAGTTCCTCGACGAATATGGGCCGCTCCGGCCGCGGGCCGATCATGCTCATTTCGCCGTGCAGAACGTTGAACAGCTGCGGCAGCTCATCGATCCGGCTGGCGCGGATGAAGGCACCGACCCGGGTGACCCGGGGGTCCCGCTTTTGCGCCCATTGCGGCTTACCGGCCACCTCAGCGTCGATCGCCATGCTGCGGAACTTGAACAGAGTGAACGTCTCGCCGTGCAGACCGGTCCTCTCCTGGCGGTAGAAAACCGGTCCGGGACTGTCCAGTTTGATGGCCACGGCGGTGAGCAGCATGAGCGGGAGCGTTACGATCGTTAACGCAAGGCCGATGGCGATATCGAACACCCGTTTGAACGCGCGCGAAAGTGTGCCGTTCTGGAAACCGTCGGCGAACAGCAACCAATTGGCGTCGATGGCGTCCAGCTCGATACGGCCCAGGTGAAGTTCCTGGAAGGAAAGATCGCTGAAGACGGGAACCCCGCGGAGCTTGTTATCGAGCAGCGCGTCGTGGGTGTGGGGCGCGGGTTCATCCTCGGCGATGACAATGCCCCAGATCCGCCAGTCGCGGACGAGACGCGCGGACAGCCCACCGGGCCGGCCCGAATCGGGACATTCCCGCATGGTCTCCCGCGCGGCACCGTCTGTTGGGGCCATCGGGGGAGCCATGGGCTCAAACAATCCGTGGCGTTTCGCCGCGAGGCGGCGCCGCAGCCGCGCGGCCCGCGTGCCGGTTCCGACGATCAGCACCCGCCGCGTCATCGGCAGCCGCGCCGCGATCGCGCTGAGGGCGAAGCGAACCAGCAGCACGAAGGGGAGCCAGATCGCGAGCAGTCGCGCGAGCCAGACGATGTGTTCGCCATTCAGGCTCATGCGATAGGCCCCGCTGACCAGCAGGATGGCAGGAAACGCCAGCAGCGCCGCGATCGTGCCGGAGAGCAGGAAGCGCCGCCGGTCAAGGCAGACCTCGGGGCGATATAACCCGATCGTGGCGGCGGTTCCGGCTATGGTCACGGCCAGCATGGCGGCGAGGACCAGGCAATCATGTGGGAGATCGGTTGATTCCAGCAGCAGGGTCTGGCCGCCGGCGGTCAGCATCATGAAGATCAACGCGAACAGGATTACAAATTCGAGCAGGCCCAAAATGGCCATTTCAAAGGGCAACAGTTGCACGAGCGCTCGTGCCATCCTCAAGCTCCCCCAAATACCCGAGGCGGGCGCCCGGCATGTCTGACACCGCGCGCCCCAATCTCCGTCGCATGATCGGGCGTAAATCGCAGCCCGCATGACCATCTGATAATACAGCAGCCATCGTCCGTCCAGAAAATTGATTCCATTCCCGACAATCTTCACCAATCTATCAGTTTGTTAACCATTTGCCGTAACCGCGCTGCCTCGCCACCCGCCGGTCAGGTCTCAAAGAGCGGTGAGTACGTTCGTATATCACGCGTATCCACCAGCGTTTTTCCCAGGTTCCCCCATGGACCGCGTGCAGGATTTGAGCACATTGCAACTTACCGGCAAATTACAGTTGAAAAAACAACCTATGCGGGAATATCCGAAAGCATCTCTTTGTTGATTGGCGCCGAGCACGATGTTATAGCCCGCTTCGTGGACCTTGCCACGGGCCGGTGAAAATGCCGGAACACGAGACGAGGATGTAAGCCCGGGAGACAATGACGGTGCGAGGACACCAACCGGACGGACGGACGTGCGCGCGACCGTGCCGGATGTGGTCTCGGGGGACGGAAAACCGAACGGACTCGTTGTCCGGATCGCGAGCGCCGCGGCCGGCGGAACCCGGTCGATGCTCCGTTCCACGATGCCGGGCGGATGTAAGTTGGAGGAGTGGACCCACGTGGCGAAGCGCTGCCCTGATTTGGCGGATTGGGCAGAATACCGCTCGCGTGCGACGCGGCGGCGCGACCCCACGCCGGCGGCCCCTCCCATATGAGGATGCCTTTGTGTGATGCCGTCGCTGGTGGTGCGGCCGATGCCGCCGCCGGGCTTCGATGACATCATGTGGTAACGTCGATTCTGGGAACCAGGGGTGTGATCCTTGGAGTTTGGAGCCATTGTGAACTTTTTCGTACGTTTCGGCGCGATGCTTTTGCTCCTGGCCACTGTTGGGCCGCTGACCGGCTGTTCCAGTCCGCCGAAGGGCGGGACGGCGGTCGCGCCGATGAAGGTCGATCCCGGCAGGACGCCGGAGGACGCCAACTCGGACGAGTACATCATCGGTGCCGGCGATCAGTTGAGCGTGTTCGTTTACCGCAATCCCGACCTGAGCGAAGGCGGTGTCGCGGTGCGTCCGGACGGGCGAATTTCCACGCCGTTGATCGAGGACATCACGGCCGCGGGCAAGAAACCCAAGGAACTGGCGCGTGAGATCGAGAAGAAGCTGTCGAAATTCATTCAGGATCCCAATGTCACGGTTATCGTGCGCGGCTTCGTCGGTCCACCCGACCGCCAGGTGCGCGTGATCGGGGAGGCGACGGACCCGGTGGCGATACCGTACCGCGACCACATGACACTGCTCGACGTCATGATCGCGACCCACGGCCTGACGAAATACGCCTCTGGAAACCGGGCGGTAATCGTCCGTGTCGATCCTGACGGCTCGCGCCGGTCGATCAACGTGAGGCTGGCCGATCTCATCAAGGATGGCGACATCAGCCAGAACATCGAAATGGCGCCTGGCGACACCCTGATCATACCCCAATCCTGGTTCTGAGGAGGCCGCGTCACCATGGATTCAGTCCGCACGATGCTGTTCCAGTACCTGCGCGCGGCGTGGCGCCGGCGCTGGCTTGGGGTGGTGGTCGCCTGGCTGGTGTGCGGCGTGGGCTGGGTCGGGACTTACACGATCCCGAACCAGTACGCATCAAACGCCCGCCTGTTCGTCGACGCCGACGCGATCCTGACCCCCCTGCTGCGCGGCATCGCGGCCGACTCGGCACCGACCACGCAGCTGGAAATCCTGCAACGGACGCTGCTGAGCAAGCCGAACCTGGAAAAACTGATCTCCAAGACCGACCTCGATTTAAGCCTGAACGGGCTGTCCGACCGGGAACGGATGATCGGCCGGCTGGCCACCGAGATCAAGGTGACACCGCAGACGAGGAACCTGTTCACCATCTCCTACCTCGACAAGAACCCCAAGCTGGCGCATGACGTGGTGCAGACGCTGCTGACGATCTTTGTCGAGGCGGCGACCGGGTCGAACCGCACCGACATGGAGAACGCCCGGCGCTTCCTGGAGCGGCAGATCCAGTCCTATGAACAGCAGTTGCGCGCGGCGGAAAAGCGGCGAGCGGATTTCCGGGTTCGCTACATGGAGATTCTGCCGAACGACCTGAACCCGAACATTGGAGCATTGGAAGGCGCGCGAGCCCAGGTGACGGCGATCTCCGGCAGGCTGCAGGATGCGGTGATCCAGCGCGACTCACTGCGTCAGGAGGTCGAGAACACCCCGCCGATGCTGGTGGCGGAGGGCGGTGTTTATCAGCCGGGCGGCCCTGGCGATCCGCAGAAGGCCCGTTTGAGGGAAGCGGAGGAGACCCTGCACGCGTTGTTGTTCAAGGACACCGAGCAGCATCCTGACGTGATCACGCAGAAGAAGCTGATCGAATATCTGAAAAAACACCCGGCGGACGAGCCCGCCGCGAAACTAGCCCCCGGTCAGGACACGTCCGGGGGCATGACGACGCCCAAGCGGTCGGTGCCCAACCCGGTGTACGACCAGTTGAAGATCAGTCTGATCCAGGCCGACACGCAGGTCGCCTCGTTGACCCGGCAACGCGATGAGGCGGTGAAGACGCAGGACCGGTTGGATAAGATATCCAAGGAACAGCCGGGTCTGTTCGCCGAATATCAGAACATGGACCGCGACTACACCGTACTGCGGCGAAACTATGAGGAGCTTCTGGGCCGGTTGCAGTCGGCCAACATCGCCCAGGCGGCCGACACGCAGGCGGACAAGGTCAAGCTGCAGGTCATCGACCCGCCGGAAGTGCCGCGGATCCCGGCGGCGCCAAATCGGCCGCTGCTGGTGACAGGCGTGCTTCTGGGTGGGTTGGCCGTTGGTCTCGGCATGACCGTTCTGTTCGGTCAGTTGGATCGGTCGTTTTCGTCCGTCGATGAACTTCGGACGCTTGGGCTTCCCGTGCTGGGAGGCATTTCGGTGCTCGGCATGGCACCGTTCCGTCAGCGATTGATGACCGCGATGCGGTTTGGTGCGGCGGTCGCGGTGCTGATGGTGGTATATGGCGGGCTAATGGTTCACATCCTTCGATCGGCGGCTCTGATCTGAATGTCCATTTCTCCCAAGTCTTCGCTCGTCGAACGTCTGGTCCAGGATCGACTGCGCTCGGGCGATCTGGAGGCCTCCGCCGCGAACCTGCTCCAGCTTGGCGAGGGCGCGCCGGGTGATGCGGCGATTCAGATGGCATCCGACGGCCCGGCGGCCGTGATGAACGGTGACGCCATGGCGGCGACTGCCCTGGGGGCAACCGCCCTGGATCAAACCTACTTCGGCGAAACCGCTTCTCTGTCCCCGGCGGCCCAATCCTCCACGCCCCAATCCTTCACGACCGAATATCTGGGCAACCCGCCCCCTGGGCCGACCCCGGGTCCACCCGCGCCCGTGGCGCTGGAACTGCGTCCGCTGGTCGATCCGGAACCCAAAGCCCCCGCCGCCCCGCCATTTCCGCTGCCCGGCCTCGCGCCGTCAGCGTTGGTACCGCCGCCCGCCACCGCGTTGCTGGCTTCGTCCCAGATGAGTATGGCCGCCGCCCTCGCGCCAGCTGTGGAACCGGTGCCGCTGCCAGTCCAACAGCCGGCACCACTCGCGGCACCGCCGACAGTATCGCAAATCGGGACAGCGCCGGAGGCCGAACGGCCCGATCTGGTGCAAGGCCCGCCGACCATCGACGCGGTCGCTTTGGAGCGTGGTGGCATGGTCGACTGGTCGCGCACCCGCAGCCGCATCTCCGAGGAATTCCGCCTGGTGCAGCGGCAAATCCTCCGCGCGGCGTTCGGGCCCGGGGCGGAGCCGGGATTCTCCAATCTGCTGATGGTGACCAGCGCGCGGCCCGGGGAGGGCAAAAGCTTCACCGCGATGAACCTCTCCGGCAGTATCGCGCGCCAGGGCGACCATCACGTGCTGCTGGTCGAC
>ODAK010004631.1_pt1 | contig 14054 bp, 11 predicted proteins | sample 1539591 | NCBI WGS metagenome assembly ODAK01 (sample SAMEA3539303, study PRJEB22396) | soil metagenome | biome: tundra; feature: field; material: soil | place: USA | collected 2010-05 | depth 0.15 m | reverse complement strand
TCAGGGGCGCTGGCGACTGGTCCGCCAAAGGCTCAAAGCCATTGCCGTCGCTGTGGAAGCAGCTACACCAGGCAGCTATACCGAAGTAGAAATACCGATCCATTAACCAAGCAGGAGCGCAGCAGTAGGCCACTTCTCAAGAAACGCGAGAAGTGGCGCACCCGGCTCAGGTTTGCATCGTGTAGCGCGGACACTCCTGTCCGCGTGCCGACCCCACCCGCCAGCTCAAAGTCCGCAAAATCACAACGACGGCGACAGCGTCTCTCAGAAACCCATGCGTTGTTCTTCGAACTTTGACGAACAAGTCTCCTGAAGTTAACTTTGGATCGGACTTTCATAAGGTGCAAGATTTCTTCGTCATATTTCTTTCTTTCCTTCGAAGCCACGTCGCCAGGCGGATATGGAGCCAAGTAGGCGATCCTCACGGAGTGGTCAGCCACCTCCGCCGCGCCTCGAAAGTGAATATAGAACTCAAACTCTTTCAGGGGTTTTACGGTGGTTCCCGACAGCCTTGCGGCGACCGATTCAAGGCGCTCTTTAGCCTCGGTCGACTCTTTCAACAGGATCAAGGTTATCGTGGCGGTCAGGAGGATCATCTGCAGCCCGACAAAGGCAGCAAAGACCTCGTAGAATTTTTGGGGCTCGCCCGTATGCCAGAGACTTGCCGTCGCAGGGATGAACGGTGAGGCAGTCAAGAGAATCTGTAGGATCAGTACGAAGGTCACGAACCATAAGCTCAATCTCATTCTTTACCTCCAATGAACCTACCCACAAACTCGAACGAGGTCCTCAGGCGATCTTGGTTCCCGGCGGCGTTCAACCACCGATTGAGACCGCTGGGATGGGGCCAGTGCAACAGATTGAAATGGTATCCATACTGATTGACCAGCAAAAAATCCGCCGTACCGCGAGGAACGCAGAGTGCGTCGTTATAGTCTTCATTCACGACACTGAGGGCTTCGAAAGCCGGTCGTCCCAGCGTGACAATCAGCTCGGGGTGAACGTGTAAGATCTGCCGGTGCAAGAAACCAGAGCAATTTTTGCGCCATCTGGGCAAAAAATTTCGCCCGTGGGCAGACACATTTAATGACCGACGTAAAATAAACAGCTTTTCGCGGATTGGCAGCGCTTGCGCCAGATGCTATCAGCCAGCTGTCCAAAGTTCTACCCGATTGACCTGCGAATGCGCGTGTGCCCCTGAGTTCTGCAGCGCCAGGGCCCTGCCCGATAACCATTACCCGCCCGATCCCGCCACGGTCCAAACGGGGAGGTTTTTGGAAACCCCTGACATTCGGCTCGCAAACCCTGCATTCACTTATGTCGTTGTGGATCTCGTCGAGGGGCGAGACGGTCGGTTTTGTCGAATCTTCTTGCAAGCGCCCGCCAAACGTGAAAGCCCGGCAATTCGCTAGGCTTTCGAGACCACATTACTCGCACAACGGCATACTTGCTACTCCCTACGAACACACGCTCGTACTGACGGGTGGCCCCCATCTCCGGCGCGAGTATAACGCGAGTTGTCCTCCAATGTTGACGGAGGAAAAATTGGGGGTGCCCCAGAGCCTGCCCTGAGCTTGTCGAAGGGTCTCGCGCGTTTCGAGACCTGGGACTCCACAGTCGCGTCAAGCTTGGGATTTCCTTAGAAGGGCGGATGAACAGCTAGGTTCGCCTACGGTTCGGTAGTGGTGCAGTTTGAAATCCACATGGCTGGCAATATGGTCCGGCCTGTGGGAAACTGAGGACATGGCAAAACCAGAATTGACTGACGTGGGGTGGCTTGGACCAAGGTACGAAATGGATAGCGCCAGTCATCTCTTCGGCAAGTGCTCTGAGTGCCATGAGATCGTCTGCGTCGAAAAGGCCGTGACCGATACACAGAATACGCGACCGGAAACCAATGAAATGCTCCATGAAGTGTTTCTCACACACGTTAAACTGAAGCACTGACTTTCTTCTCGCCTAGCCCCGCATTCGTTGGGGGCTGGCCCACCCTTTCATTTCTTACAACCCCGAGGGGTGCCCCGTCCTTGTGTCTGCGTTCTTTGCAGACACAGGGCGGGGATTTTGACCTCTTTTATCATCGTTCGCGGGCGGGCCACTTTCGCGGGAAAGTATAACCTGGGGCCTGGCCCAGCCTTCTCCATGCTCTGTTCTTCTTTTCCCGTCAAACACCACGAGGTCCCAATTCACCGCGTGCAGCCACTCGTTGCTCGGTTTGATATTTCCGGTCGCGTCGCGACCGAGGAGGTCTTGAAAGGATCCGAAGTAGACGACCGGCTTGTCGTCGTCGATTTTGGTGGGATCGCTGTTGGAATTGCGGGAGAGATAGTGCCAGCCGTCAAAATCGACATGGGATTCGAGATCGGTTTGCCATGCGTCTTCCACCGCAGACTTGAAGGTCAGTAGGCTGGCGAAGACTGGTCGGCCGAAACCAGTAACCGTGCCTTGCGGGAGAGGAGTTCGAGGCCGCGCTCGTGGGTTTCTTTTTCCAGCATTTCCAGTTGTGGACGACCCCGAGCAGGATTAGCCTTGAGGTCCGCTACCGCCAGAGCCAGGCGGGCTTCGCACTCAATTTGGTAATAACCTAGCTTTCGGGCGGTCGCGATTGCAGGACGCAGTTTTTGTCTAGCTGTGGCGAGCGCGAGATGTCCCGCCGTACCTGGAGCCGCTGCAGCGATCTCGACTTGCGCGTCTTGAATAGTTAGCGGCAACGTCAAAGCAGGGTCGGGGGTTTTTCTGCCAAGTTCGGCGGCATGCTGAATGGCTTTACGAGCTTCCACTAACTTGCCCTGTGCCAGCAGAGTGCGGCTCAGCAAAGTGTAAGCACTGGTCGCGTCTGGGGTTTCTTTTTCTTTTTCAAACTCCGCGATCGCCAGGCGCAGCAAGGGTTCAGCCTGCTCGGGATGACCCTCATAGAGGGAAAGGTCAGCCAGAGAAACTTGACTCTCTGCTATCAGATCCTGTGCGCCCAGTTTCTGTCGAGTCTCTAACGTTTGCTGGTACTGTTGGCGGGCTCCGGCCAAGTCTCCTTGGGCCATGAATGCATCTCCGAGCACAACCATCGCACCTGTCAAATCCTGGTACCCACCATTGGTGGGACGCATGGCGTTCACAGCTCGCGCTGCAAGATCGTGGGCTTTCTTCGGCTGCCCCTGCGCTAACTCCAGATCCGCAAGCCTGTACATTGCATAGCCCGAAGCGCTGGGAGCCAGCAACTCTTCGCTCTCGATCACTTGTTGGTAGAGTCTTGCCGCGTCGGGAAGTTTGCCGCGAAGAAAAAGAACGTCTGCGATGTTGCCGAGTGCCGTCCACGTGTTGGCCTTGTCCCCGGCCTGCTCGAAATGATCCTTCGCCTTCCTGTATAGCTGTTCGGCACGGTCCAGTTGACCCAAGTTGATGCAGGCCCCAGCCATGTTATTAAGGAGGGCTCCGGTTTTCTCATGTTCCTCCCCCAGTCCCCGGAGGACAGCGAGTGCTCGCTGGTAGGTCGTGATCGCAAGTTCGTAGTGTCCCTGGAACCCTTGGCTATCCCCGATCAAGCGCATGGCATCGGCCACGCCTAGGCGATTGCCGGCAGCCAGGAAAACCTTGGAGGAATCTTCGCACGAAGCCGCTCCTTGCTCGGGATGATCCCCATAGATCAGAATCATGCATTCCCATCCTCGAGCCTGTGCATAAACCAGCTTCCTGTCTTGGGCGGCGGCTTTAGCAAGAGCCTTACGGATCAGCACCAGCGCCGCTGCCTTGTCGTCTGGCATAGCATGCTCTTCCGCCAGATCGATACGGGGGTCGGTGGAGGCCGGCGGCGGAAGTCGACGAAGCTGAGCAATCGTTTCCATCGCCTGACTTGCATGACCCGCTGCAGCCTGCGCGGTCGCAAGCTGCAGTCCGTACTCCACACTGTCGGGAAACAGGGCGAACAGTGCCTCATAGGTCGAGGCGGCCTTCTCGTGCTGCGCCAGACTTTCGTAGTAGTCGCCTTCGACCAGCATTTGGCTCACGCGTGGCAAATTGACCGAAAGGTCCAAGGCTTTCTTCGCTTCCTCTTTGCGATTTTGCTCATATCCCAGCTGTGACCAAGCTCGAGCCAGCATGGAATGGGAGAGCGGGAATTTTGGATCCACCTTGATCGCTTGCTCGAACAAAGCCTTCCCGGCTACGCAGTCATAGTCGCGCATCTTGGCGAGACCCAGAGTGTAGAAACGCGCGGCCTCAGGATTGGAGGGCAAGGAAGCGAAAACGCTGTTCTCGTCGGTCTCGGCAACGGCCGGCACCCCCAGCCGGTCCCTGAGTTTGGCGCCAATCCGCGCAATTAACTGAAAGAAGTTCTCTCTGCTGCCAATCTCCGCCACCTCGGCGAGAATTTCTCCGGTTTTGGCATCCTGCAAGCGCACATCGAGCCGCAGCTGCTTCCGCTCGGGTCTGCCGATGCTGGTGTAAGAGCCCAGAACCAAGACATCGCTATTCAGATCGGTGCCGATGCGAGCCGTCGTCTTCTGCCCCAGGGTATCGGTCTGGAACCATGGGGAGGAAAGGCGCAGGTTGGCCACATCCTCTCCAGACACCAGCCGCAGCTTTTCCCCCGCCGCCAACTCGGTGCTTAACATCTCCGAAAACGCCGTAGCTAGCCACCCATCCTCGGCGCGGCCCGATACGTTATGGAACCCGAGGACGGCGACCGACTTCCGGAATGAAGGCGGTGGGTTGGCATCGGACTGCGATGGGGCGCCTGGCTTCGCACGATAGCGAAATGAATACCAGCCGAGCCCAACCAGCAGAACCAACACTAGGGCGGAGCCGTAAATAAGGATCCGTGCACGCTGCCTCTTTGCAGTTTCCAGCGGGTGACTCGCCGCAAGTTCGTCAGTTTTAGCAGGACTTTGGTCCACCAAGACGGCCGCCGGAACAGCCGGTTCGACCTGTGCCTCTTCAACCATGACCGGTGCGATGAAACGGTATCCCCGTTTGGGAATCGTTTCGACAAAGGTTGGATTCTCCGGAGAGTCACCCAAAGCAGAACGCAACTTCTTTAGTGTGTTGTTCAGGCTTCCATCGAATTCTACGTAGGTATCAGAGGGCCAGAGCTGTTGGCGCAGCTGCTCGCGAGAAACTACTTCGCCCGCGTTGCCCAGGAGAACAACCAGCAGCCGAAAGGGTTGGTCTTGCAGCTTAACGCGAGTACCTTTGCGCAGCAATTGGCCGTTGTTGGCGTCCGCTTCAAACAAACCGAACCGATACACCCGACTGGATTGGACCGACGTGTCCATAGACCAAGGGGGCGAGAAGCGCCCCCGATTTGGCCACGGAGTGTAGCACAGAACCCACCGCGCTGGTTATCTGCTCTTGTAACCCTCTGATAACTCTGCACTTCTCGGGTTAGGAAGTTATCACGCGAAAATCTCTTGACGCCCGCGGCAATCTGCGGCAATCTCCCGCTCGCGTCGCAGAAGGGGTTTTTAGCGCCGCCGCTTTCGAGACTCACACCGGGGAACGAAACGAACAAAACCATTGACTAGCGATGACTGCTCGGAGGAAAGGCTATGTACAAGCATTGGATTTTGCTACTACTTGCGGCGGCGACGCTGATCGCGTCAACGCCAGCACACGCCAAGAATTATGAGGTGGGGAGCTGCATTCCAAGCCTTCCCAAGTTCACTACCATTCAGCTGGCCGTCAGTTCTGTAGCTCCGGGATCGATCATTGAGGTCTGCCCGGGTACGTATTTTGAGCAGGTAACCATTGCACAGCCACTGACGTTGCGGGGCGTGAGCAGCAGCAATAAGGACCGGCCAGTGATTGCTCCGCCTCCCAATGGGCTTGCCGTCAACGTAACCAGCATTACCGGCGCCAAGGTTGCAGCGCAGGTGCTGGTACAAAATCTTGGTCCCATCGGCAATGTCATCCTTACTGGCATCACGGTGGATGGGTCCACGGCCGAAGTGCCGGGCTGTTCTTCCACCGCGTTCCTCGCCGGGATTTTCTATGCCTCCGGCACCTCAGGCACGATCAACGAGATGACGACACGAAAGCAGCAGTTGCCCTCTTGTGGATACGGTATCTGGGTCGAAAATGGACCTGGCGCGAAGCAATCGGTCACGGTCGAAAACAACAGCGTTCACGACGTAAGTTGGGAGGGCATTTTTGCCTTCAGCAATCAAACGCCTTCGACCCTGGCTGCCACCATCAAGGGTAATTTTGTCAATGGTCTGGTCTACAACCAGACGACTGACATCGAGGCGATTGGCATCACCGGTGCGGTCACCGGCAATGTGGTTACGGGCGGTCTTGTAGGGATCAGTAGCGGTGGCGCCCCGGGTACCCCGCTCACGATTTCAGGAAATGCCCTGGCCGATATCTCCATTGGCGTCGGCATCGCGATTACCGATGTCACTACGGTGAGCTCCAACAAAATCTCCAACGTCTACACTGCGTTCGCGTTTGGCGGCAGCGGCGTCAGTCCTGGTCCAACGGTTACGGGGAATTCGACCAAGAACACGACCTATGTCATCGAATATGGCTGCACTCCCAACGTTTCCGTAAAGACGAACACATTTAATGATTCGCAGTCCGCCTTCGACCATATCCCTACTGCAAATAGTGGCCTGGGTGTGAATTCGCTGTACAACATCGACACCATCCAAGCGAGCACATGTCCATGAACCGTATCGCCGCTGGCCAGCGCCGCGGCGCAAAAACCTCGTCCAAAAAGGAGAACCAAGTTTATGTCGCGATATCTAGGGTGGTTATTCCTGGCAGTGGTGATGCTAGCGCTGAGCGCTCCGTTGCAAGCGCTGAATTACGAAGTTGGAGGCTGTAAGGCCGGTTCTGGCTATGTGAACTTCCCGACCATCTCGGCAGCGGTGGCGGGCGTGCCTGCGGGAGCGACGATTCAGATCTGTCCGGGAGTGTATCCCGAGCAAGTCACGATCACGCAGCCGCTGACTTTGAAAGGCATCGCCTCCGGCAACGCGAACCGGGCCGTGATCACGATCAACCCGAACGGGGCGGTGGTCCCAAACGTAACTATCGGTGGTCAGCCGTACTACGCGCAGGTGCTGGTGCAAAACGTCAGCCCGGCCGGTGCGGTCAACATAACCGGGATCACGGTGGACGGAGCTGGCGCGAATGCCGGATGTTCGACGCTAATCCTCGCGGGAATTCTTTATGATTCCAGCACCACCGGTACAGTCAACGAAGTGACCGCGCGGAATCAAGTGAATAACGACGGATGCGGGTTGGGCATCTTGCTCTACAACGGGAGCAGCACGAATGAAACGATCACCGTCGAGAACAGCAGCTTTCACGGCCAGGGCGCCGCGGGCGGCGGAATTTGGGCCAACGCTGCGCCTTCGTCCACGCTCACAGCCACGGTCAGCGGGAACTTTCTGAGCAACGCGGGGGGCAATGCAATTCTAGCCTCTACGAATGGGGGAATCTCGGGGAACGTCGTTACCTCCAGTACTCAGCCGGGGGCTTGCGCTATCTGTGCTTTCGGCCCTGGGGTAGTCTCTGGTAACACGTTGGCGGACGACGCAGAGGGTCTCGCAATCGATGGTAGCTATCCCACCTCCGTGGAATTGAACAAACTGTCGAATGTCGGAACTGCGATCCTTAATTTCAGCGACGTGACGACGCCCATCAAGTCGAACACCATTAAGAACACGGCTTGCGCGATTGATTTTTATGGTGGAGCGTCGAGCAGCGGCCCGATCAGCGGAAACACCTTCAACGATTCACAATACGGCTTCGCGGAGTGGTCGGGCCCAACGATCACCGGGAACTCCCTCTATAACATCGACACGATCCAGACGACGAGCAGCCCGTGTCCCTAAGGGCAGCACACAGGAGGAGACTTATGTCACGGTATTTTGGGTGTCTCTTCACGATGTTGGCCCCTAACTTGAGCCATATCTCCAGAACCGCAGCACTTACGAAGGGATAACGACAATGAAAACAAAAACGAAGATGAATGTCGGCCAGTTGGCACTTGCTTGGGCTTTCCTGATGGTGTTTGCGGCCGTTCCGCTTCATGCGCAATTTACCTATCAGGACGTGTACGACTTTAACTGCAGCACGGGAGGATGCTGGCCTGTCGACCATGGCCAACTGACGCAGGGAACAGACGGCAATCTCTATGGAACTGCAAGTAACGGCGGCTCGTCCAGCGCGGGCACTATTTTCATGGTGACGCCTTCCGGGTCATACACCGATCTGGTTTCATTCGACGGGGTAACCGCTTGCTTACCAGCGGCGGGCTTGACTCTGGCCTCCGATGGGAACTTCTACGGAACCACCTACGGTGAAGAGGGGACCTGCAATCTCGGCACGGTTTTTTCCTTCAACCCGAAAACAAGCACGCTCAAGATACTGCACACCTTCAATGGCACCGACGGCCTCCTTCCTTTTAGTCCTCCAGTTCAGGCCAAGGATGGAAACCTCTACGGCGTGACCGGTTCCGGCACCACCTATCGCGTCGCTCTCCCGTCACAAACCTTCAAGCCACTGCCCAACAAAGCTCCAGGCGGCTCGGCTGCTCCACTCTATCTGGCATCGGACGGGAATTTGTATGGCACCACGACCGCCGGGGGAGCTTTCGAAGACGGCACGGTCTTCCGCATGACAACAGCGGGGGTCATCAAGACCCTGCACAGCTTTAGCGGCAGCGACGGCACCTACCCCTACGGTCCCGTAACGCAAGGAAGGGATGGCAATCTGTACGGTACTACTCCGCGTGGAGGCGCCAATGACGACGGCGAAGTTTTCCAGCTGACGCTCGCGGGCAAGCTAACCGTCTTGCATAGTTTTGACAGTGTCCCTGCTAGCGGCACAAATAACGATGGCGCATCGCCTCAGGCAGGCCTGCTCGCCGCTTCCGATGGCTTCTTCTATGGAGCCAACCTATTTGGCGGAGCCTTCGGCTGGGGCACACTCTTCCAAATAACAAAGACCGGTGTCTTTCAGAAACTCTTCGATTTCACCGGGACGGGCGCGGTGGCAGGGGCGGATCCCTTTACCACGCTCATGGAGTACACCGGCGGACCATTCTACGGAGCCACTATCGGAGCCACCCCAGAGGGCGGCCCTGCAAATTCGAATGGAAACATCTACCGCTTGACCCCGCCGAACCCAATTCTAACCCTCATCATCGAAGGCCCCATCTTCGTTCACCCCGGCGTTCCGGTGGAAATCCTTGGCAACAACCTGGAACAGGTCACTAACGTCGCGTTTGCCGGAGTGCCGGCCCAATTCCAGCCACGCTCCGAAACCTATCTCACCGCGACAGTGCCGATGCTTGCGGTGGACGGTTTTATCAGCGCGACGTTCCCCACCGGCCTGCAGGTCCAAACCCAATCCGCAGTGCACATCCTCCCGCTGATCACCAACCTCGATCCTACGTCTGGCCAGGTGGGTACCGAGGTCGGCATCGTGGGCGGCGGCTTCGCGCGCGCAACGAAGGTGACCTTTGGCGGAGTGAAGGCGACCAATTTTAGGGTGGCCAGCCCAACTCTGATCCAGGCCATCGTGCCGACGGGCGCGATAACGGGCAAAGTCAGAGTCATCACACCGAACGGCACCGCCGCCAGCAAACAAACGTTTACCGTCAACTGAGACAAGGACGAACGACGCTAGTCAATCACGCTAGTCAACTCAAGCTCGCGAGGGAGAGAGAACCATGAAAACGAAGATGAATCTGCATGTCCCATGTTCCGTTGCGCGTAAGCGCAATATAGGAGCAGTTTTGCTGCTCGTACTGCAGGTGGCAACACTCGCCCACGCGCAACTAACGCCCAGCGACGACGCTTACGTCAACTCCGCCGCTCCCACCACCAACTATGGCACCGCTATCACTCTGAATCTTCAGAGCGCCGCCGACACCGCCTTCATTCGCTTTGACTTGACGGCAGTGCCCGCCGGCACTCCGGGATCGTCCATCGCCAAGGCAACCCTGAAGCTGTATGTGAACTCGGTAACGACTGCCGGCAGCTTTAACGTTGACTATGTCACTGGCACCTGGGCCGAGCAGACGATTAAGTACAACCTGCAGCCGGCGATCGGAACCACGATTGCCGCCAGCGTTCCGCTCACCACCGCCAGCAAAGGAAAGTACGTGGAGATTGATGTCACGGCGGCCATGGTCGAGTGGCTGAACGGCACGCAGGCGAATGACGGAATCGCGTTGGTGGCGAACAGTCCACTGGTCGCGACCTTCGACAGCAAGGAGAACACCACCTCCAGCCATGCGCCGGAGTTGGACTTGGTGTTCGCGAGTGGCGGCATCACGGGCGTAACCACCGCCAGCGGCAGCGGACTGATGGGCGGCGGCACCAGTGGCACGCTCAACCTGTCGCTGACCAACGCGTGCGCGGCGAATCAGGTACTGCAATGGAACGGCACGGCGTGGGTGTGCGCCAATCTCAAAGGCAGCGGCACCATCACTGGCGTCAAGGCCGGTACGGATCTCACCGGCGGCGGCACCACCGGCAACGTCACTGTGAATCTGGACACGACCAAAGTGCCGCAGCTCTCGGCCAACAACACTTTCACGGGCAATCAGAGCCTTACCGGAAATCTGAGCGCGACCGGCTCGATCACGGGGCAGACCGCAAGCTTTAGCGCGAACAACAGCACGCAAGTTGTCAGCGTGACCCAGTCGGGCACCGGATCTGGGATTGTGGCCACTATGCCCACTCCCGCTACTTCCTACATTCCCGCGATATTAGGGAACGCAACCAACACTGCCGGTTATGGAATAGGCGTGCAGGGAATCAGCGCAGCGGGGGGTGGATTCGGCGTGTTCGGTATGGACACGAACAGCGCCAACTCTACAAACGGTTATGGCGTGCACGGAGAGACCCGCACTTCCTATGGTGCGGGGGTGAGCGGCTCTGCCGGCTCAATCTTGTCTGGTGCCAGTGCTGTCGGAGTACTCGGAATCTCCTCCACATCCAATGGCATCGGTGTGGACGGGTACGAATCTAGCAGCACCAGTGGCATTGGGGTCCGCGGGATCACAAATGGCAGCTCCGGAGTCGGAGTGCTCGGACGCTGGTTGGCCGGCAGCGCCTTCGAGGGAGCCGGAGTTGGCGTGTGGGGCGATTCGAGTACCGGTCTCGGCGTGCTCGGCACCACGGACAACTCTCAGGGAGTAGCAGGATGGGCGACCAACAACGGTACGGCTGTGTACGCAAACTCGTACAACGGCAATGGGTTGTTCGCAACGTCGACCAACAACTGGGCTGTGGTAGGGAACTCGCCGTTTTCCGGCGGCGTGTACGGCATTTCCCAGTCCATCGCCGGGACCTACGGTGCTTATGCTTATGGCAGCCAATCTGGCGCCGGTTTTACAACCGTCGGTGTGTGGGGAGATACCGGTTTCGGCAACGGCTTCGGCGTCGTGGGCACGGCCGATAACGGCAACTCGTTCTTCGGAAAAAACAACACCGTCAACCACGAAACTCTTTATGTGGAGAATGACTCTGGCTTCAGCGGCGGCTTCACTCCCTATGCAGCTCGTTTTGCCGGACCAGGCTCCTCGACTTATTGCTACATCGCAAGAGACGGCCACGACAACGGTACCGGAGACTTGGTATGCACCGGATCGAAATCCGCCGCAGTGCCGGTGGACGGAAACCGTATGGTACGCCTGTACGCGGTCGAAGCCGCCGACAACTGGTTTGAAGATGCAGGATCCGGCCAACTCTCGAACGGTTCGGCCTCCGTAGCGTTGGACAACGTCTTTGCCCAAACCGTAAATGGGGATGTCGAATATCACGTATTCATTACTCCGAACGGCGAATGCGAAGGCCTGTATGTAACCCACAAGGGTGCCCTGGGATTTGAAGTTCATGAACTGCACGGTGGACACTCGAACATTCCCTTCGACTACCGCATTATGGCGCGCCGCAAAGGTTTCGAGAACGTTCGCATGCAGGATGTTACGGCGGACTTCGCTCACGTGAAGCAACAATCCGATCTGCTGGCAGCCCGCTTCGAAGCCCGAAAACAGGAGGAAAAGGCACACCCGAAGATGGAGGCACCGGCGCCTCCCCAGCGATCCCCTTTGTCCAGCCCGCCAAGCCCGCGTACCCCAGTTCTACCCGTAGAGCCGGCTCGATTGGTTGGGTCAATCAAGTAGGTGCTGGCGGGTACGATTCCGCTTTCGCAACGGGGCAAGGAGAACGTAGAGGCCGTAAATATGAGGACCTTTCCCAGACTGTCGCGGTGCCTCGGCACTCCTTGCCTCACCCTCCTGCTAGGTGCGGCGCTGATAAGAGGGAAGGTGCAAGCTCGGGCATCCGAAGCCCTGCAGCCGGTATCGACACAAACGCAGTCCAAACCAGTGCTTGCAGATGAGCACCAGAAGCTGTGGTCCCAGGTCCTCAAGAATACCCGGGTTGAAACGGGCCCAAGGCTGAAGAATCCGGCGATCTCAAGTGATGGTCTGACGCCGGACGTTGTCAGTGCGCTGCGGGAAGAGCGAAATTATCTCGAAGCTCACGGATCTGTCTCCTTGACGCGAGCTTCGGTCAACGCCGCGACACGAGAGTTGGTCGAGGACGGCTCGCAAAAGGCCCGATCGCTCTCCCCATACCCGTGCCGCGAGCCAATGATCCGATCGGTCAATGGAAGGACACGGAGTGTAGTCTTCACTCCCGCAGCGGCTAACAACACATACCGGATCGAAGGCTGCTTCTTCGGAGATGCCCCCGGAACCGTTCAACTGGAAACGCGCTCCGGACTACACCAATCGAATGCCAGTCCCATAATCGCCATGCAATTGGACTCGACTTCCCCCGGGGCCTGGTCCGACCACGAAATCAACGTCCGGCTTGATCCGGAACTTGTGGGAATCTTGGATTACCCCGTGACGCTGGTCATACATCCCCCAAAACGCCGACGCATTGAGTTGCGCGGCAGCCGCTTTGTTGCAGCGCGCGGTAAGCCGCAACTGCTGAGCGTAATTCCTTCGGCTTGGGTTCGCCTGTACCCGAGCGGAGTCGGTTCACGCTCCATCCGGCAGTTGGAATATGTCTCCCCGACTGAACCAGGCCGTGCCGTCCCCAGGGACACAACCGCGTCGTCGGCATTTGTTGTTCGCTCCGACCCGGAACATTTCGGGATTGGCCGAGACAACTACGACTTCACCCAGTTGAATCCTGGATGGGTTGTGGAGAGCGTACAACTGCAGACCTACAGCGTCTCCTGTCCCGAAGTCGTCACCCCAGTGCAATCGTCCGGAGGCTGGGAGGCGGCGTGGACTGCGCTTGGGATGAGTATTGCGTTTCAGGAGACCGTGTGTACATCAACTGCCCCAGCGTCTTTCGCTTTCAGCATGAGCATGTCGCAGTATGCGATCAGAGTCTGGGTAGTCGGTCCAGTTGGCACGCAACCGCTCGCGCTGGTCCCATGAACCCGGGGGGCCCAAAGTGTCCTTCTCCATGCTCTGTTCTTCTTTTCCCATAACGAAAGGTGGTTGCCCCATCCTTGCGTTTTTCGCAAGAGCCTGCCACTGAGCGTAGTCGAAGGGGTGGGCCGCGATGCCGCTGGTAGCATAACGCTTGTCATGCCTCGCGGACTGCATCCAAGAAAGATCCCCTCTTGGTGGCCTCCCTTTTGTCAAGCTTGACTTTTTGATCGGGACGAAATGGGGGTCCAACGCCGGGAGGAAGCAAAAGCGGCCATCCCGGAGCCCCAACCGGCCCGGTGACCCAGAGCCTGCCCTGAGCTTGTCGAAGGGTTTCGCGCTTTTCGAGACCTGGGATTCCACAGTCGTGTCAATCTTGGGGTTTTGTTTGGCTGGTTACTGAGCCTCTGAGATTTTTCATCAAAACCACCCGTGATCGAAATCCGTTGACTTAAGACCCGTCGTGCGCAACGATAACGATAGAGATCTGGTTGGGGCAGTTTCGAGGTTGAGGCGTTTAGCGGGCGTGAGCGAAGCGGGAGCCCGCTGCCGAAATCCTGAGCGGAGCGAAGGATCTCTTCGCCGCCCTCGAAGCTGCCCCAAACCAATTTTCAGCGCTCTTTGATAACTTAAGTCGTTGGTTCTTAAA
>ODAK010004629.1_pt1 | contig 14055 bp, 11 predicted proteins | sample 1539591 | NCBI WGS metagenome assembly ODAK01 (sample SAMEA3539303, study PRJEB22396) | soil metagenome | biome: tundra; feature: field; material: soil | place: USA | collected 2010-05 | depth 0.15 m | reverse complement strand
GAAGCCCTTCGAGTCGGCCCCCTGTCGCGGTAGTCCCTGCTGCGGCCGTCCCTGCTGAAAAATGTCCTGCGGAAATACGCCCTGCTGAAATGCCCCTGGCTGCGCCGCACCCTGTTGCGCCGCACCCTGTTGCGCCGCACCCTGTTGCGCCGCCCCATAGTGCGGTTCGCGCTGCTGCGTGGCTCCCTGCGGCGGCGCTCCCTGCGGCGGCGCTCCCTGCGGCGGCGCTCCCTGCGGCGGCGCGGCCTGCCGGAGCGGCGCGGTCGGCGTCCCTGGCCCTGCCCCTGGACCGCCCATACCTGGACCGCCGGCCCCTGGACCGGGCCGCCCGGTGCCGGGCGCGCCCGGCCGGGCCGCGTCGGCCGCTCCCTGGCCGGGCCGGGATGAACCTGCCTCCGAGCCGTCGTACTGCTCGCCGTAGTACTGCTCGCCGGGAACGTAACCGCCGCGGCTCCAATCATCAGGGCGGCCGTGGCTTGGTGGCTGTTCGGTCATTTTTCCCCCCAGGAAGCACGTTACAGGGCGGTGGCCTTTGCGGCCGCTCATCGCGAGGATGAGACGTGCCGGCATTACCGCGAGATGTTCAGCTTGGTCTACGGAATAGTAATAGGCCGGCCGGGCCGAACTGACCCGGCGCGCAGCCGCGGACCCCTCTCCGCTGCGGTGTCGTACTCGTGGCGGAGGATGGGACCGTGCCACTGCAGAACCGGGTGCTGCCGACGGGTGAGATCGTCGCGGACCCTGCCCGTGGCCTGATGATGGGCAATCGTGGCTGCCTGCACGGGCAGCGCCGTGAGCTTGGGGTTAGCCGCTGGCGGTCGAAGGCGTGGATCTGCTGCGTGCTGGACTGGAAGGGTGCCCGGCGCGATCCGATGCCGCCGGGCCGGTGGACGGCGCTGTTCTTTCTCGATGAGGCGACCGCGCTGGCCGCTGGGCACCGGCCGTGCGGGTACTGCCGCCACCGCGACCTCGTCGGTTTCGCCGCGGCCTGGCAGGTGGCGCAGTCGCTGGCCCGCAGGCCGTGGGCCCGCGAGATGGACGCGGTGCTGCACCGCGAGCGGGTCGGCCGGTCACGGCGTCAGGTCACCCGCGTCATGGACGCCGGGCAGCTGCCCGAAGGGGTCATGATCCGCGCGGCGGCCGGCATCGGCCTGCTCATCGGTGGTCAGCTGTGGCCGTGGTCGCCGGCCGGTTACGGCGCCGCGGAGGGGGCCGGCGTGTCCGGCCCCGTCGAGGTGCTGACACCTCCGGCGATCATCGCCGCGATCGCGGCCGGCTACCAGCCGATGGTCCACCCGACCGCGCCGCAGATGCGCATCGACGAGCCTCCGGACCCGGGCCGGTCTCGTAGGTAGGGGCCCGGTCGCCGCGGCTAGAAATAAGTCTTGCTAGGCCGTCTATAGGCTATGTAGAGTACAGGGTATGGCGAAGCCGCGGATGACGCTCCAGGTGCAGATGGTGCTCGGTGAGATGCTCAGCGAGCCTGCCGACTCCCGGTACGGCCTTGACGTGTGCGCGGCCACCGGCCTGCCGAGCGGGACGATCTACCCGATCTTGGCCCGGCTCGAGGGCATCGGGTGGGTCGAAAGTGACTGGGAAGATCCGGACGCGCATATCGCCGAGGGCCGGCCCCGGCGTCGCTACTACCGGCTCACCCGTGAAGGCGCCGAATGTGCCGACGAGGCGCTGCGGGCCATCCAGCAGACCAGGAAGACCGCCTCCCGGGCATGGCGGATAGCTGCGCCCGGTACCAGTGGGGCGGGCGCGTGACCAGGCCAGCCCGGTCCGTTGCCGCGGTCAGCGCCGTCATGGCGGACCGGTATGCCACCGCGGCCGCCGCTGCCGCCCGGGAAGCGACGCGAGCGGCCAATATAGCGGTGCAGCGCCGTCGCGCGCAGGACGTGGGATCCAGGCTCATCCTCAGTGAGGAGGCCGCCAGGAGCGGCAGCAAGCACGAGCAGATCATCGAAGCTGGCGTGGTCTACGGCCAGATGGCCGGTATCGCCAGCACGGCCAAGTACGCGGCGGCGGCGGCGAACGCCACCCGGTACGCGGCGGACGCCGCCCGGGAAGCAGGCGCGCATCGGGCTGCGCAGCGCGCCGAACGGGCCGCCCGCGTGGCTGCCGGCTGGGCTGACATGGCGCGGCGCCGCGCCGAGACTTCCCACTACGCGCCCTACACCGCGTTGATGACGGCGCGGTACGCGCGGCTGGCCGCGGCCGCGGCGCACAACGCCGCCCGGGCCTCGGGACCACTGGGCCGTTGCACCACCCGGGCGGTGGGCCTGGCGGCTGCGCTGCTGCCTCCGGCCAGCCGCGAACGCTACATCGAGGAATGGAAGAGCGACCTGTATCACACGCCGACGCGGCTCCGGCGGGCCCGCTTCGTGCCGAGCATGCTGGCCGGAGCGGCGCGCCTGGCGGTGGTCCTGCGCCAGCCCGCCTCGCGGAGCAGGCCATGATCGTCCCGGTGATCTGGGTACCTTGCCGGGGCGGTGACAGCTGATGGTCGTCGGGAGCAGCCTTCCTGCCCAGTCGCCGGAGATGAGGGCGGCCCAGCCCGGTGCCCGGCATTCTCGTGCCGTCGAGCCGGTGTGCGATCCCGGAATGCCGTCGTCGTTCCGCCGGTGGGCGGTCAGCCAGCGGCCCGTTTTCAGCCCGCAAGGGGACATCGCGGTCCTTCTACCAGGGGGCCGGAGTGGTGGATCCCGGCCCGTGGCCGCCTGGTGCTGGCTGCTCGCGGCAGCCTGCATGATCTTGGTGTTTATCGACCCGCCATCGATAGGCCGGGCCGGATGGCTGGCCGCCGCGGCCGCGATGGCGATGGCCGCGGGAACCTTCCAGCGCCGGGCCAGCCGCCTTGACCGGCGGCTGGCCCGCGACAAAGTAATCTTCCCCGACGACCTGGACGAGACAAGCCAGGCCCTGCTTGGCCGCGGCCAGCGAGCCATCGGCACCATTCTCAACTCCGATGTGCGGGCCGCCGGGCTGCTTAAGCACCCCATCCACGACGGGCTGCTCAGACAGCACGAATGGGAACTCGCAGGTAAATTCCGCGAGATAACCAGCCTCCGCTCCCTGCTGGCCAAAAATACCCTCGGCGGCGGCGCTGGCCCCATGACAGCAGACGTCTTGAGAGCTCATCGGCGTGCCATTGAGCTGGCGCAAGAATCTACCGCCGCGCGCGTGGTGGCGCTGGAACGCTACGCCGAGCAGGTCAATGCCGCTGACGAGGCTGATCGCGACTGGCAGCAAGCGGTCAAGCTGTCCGAGTTCAACGACAAATATCTCGACCTGGTCGCGCGGACCGCCTCGGACGAACATGCCATCGGCGAGATCGCGGGGCTGACCGAGCAACTATCGGCTGCCGCCCGAGCACGGCGCGACAAACTGCATGAAGCAGACCTGGCCGCGCGCATTCTCGCCCTGCCCAGAAGCCCGGTTCCCCCAAGCACCACCCCTCGGCAAGATCGTGGATAGTTACCACGGTCACGCGAAGCTAGCTATCCACGATGATGTCCAGCGCCGTTGCGCGGCCACGGGCTCGGCGATCGGCAGCGGTAACGGCACCCAGGTCCTGGTCGAGCGCTGGAACGGCACCAAGTGGACCATTCAGCAGGCACCCAGCCAAGGGGCCAATTCCCAGCTGGTGGCCGTGTCCTGCCCGTCGGCCACGTCCTGCACGGCGATCGGCGATTCCGGCGGCGTGAGCGGGGTGACCCTGGCCGAGGGCGTTCCAGCTGAACTGACCCAGCCGGCTGAGAAGGCCCTGGGTGGAGCTCAGCTGGCGCGAAGCCGCAACCCCCGCGGCGTCGGCCGGAATCCAGCGGTCTCCAGGGCCTGGGTCAGCGGGGAATCACCGCCGGCCCGCAAGCCGTCGGCCCGCTCCACGGTCAGCCGCCCGAGCGCGCCCGCGCGTACCGCGGCGGCCAGCGCGGCCGTGGCCGGAGCCAGCACCTCGACGTCCTCGGTCCAGGACAGCAAGGTCCGCCCGCCGCGCTCGACGTACAGGACCAGCGATCCGTCGACCAGCACGGTAAGCGCGCCCGCCTTGCGGCCCGGCCGGTGGGAAGCCGGCGTCTCGCCCGGGCGGTCAGGCCAGGGCAGCGCCGCCCCGTACGGCTGAGCCGGGTCGGCCGCCGCGAGCACCAGTGCTTGCCCGGGGGGACGCCCCCCCGGAACCCCCCGATCACGGGGGGGAACCATCCCCCCCGTTCCCCCCTGGGGGCTCCCGGGGAGCCCATGGGGGTCGGCCACCGCACGCATCCGGTCCACCGCTCCGGGCAGCGCGAACTGCGCTCCGCCGAGCCCCTCGACGAAGTAGCCGCGGCGGCACTGGCCGGCCTCCTCCATCGCGCGCAGCACCGGGTAGACCGCGGCGAAGCCGCCGGTGATCCTTTCGGCGGCCACCGCGCCCCTGGTCAGCACGCCATGCCGCTCGAGCAGCGTCAGCGCGAGCGCGTGCGCCCGCATGGTCGGGTCGGCGTCGCCCTGGCCGGCGGCCGCGAGCGGGCCCCGGCCGGGTAGCAGGGACCACCGGCCGCTGACGGTGGGCGGACCGGTGCGGGTCGGCATCGACGGCCGGCCGAAGTTGTACCTGCGCCCCGGTCCGCCCGGCCGCGGCCGCGGCACGGACCGGGCGGGCGCAGCCGCCCGGCGGGGCTGGCCGCCGAGCACCAGCCGGAGCGGGGTAAGCGTGTCGTTGGTGAGCAGCCCGGCCCACACCAGGTCCCAGATCGCCGCCGCGACCTCGTTGTCGTCGGGCCGCGCCGGGCTGGCCTGCTCGCCGGCCAGCATGGCCGCGACCCGGTCGCTGAGCATGCGGAAGAACAGCGCTCCGCCTCCGCCGAGCACCGCCAGGACCGCGGCGTGCACCGGGGTCATGGTGACCTCGCCCGGCTCGGGCAGCAGCAGCGGTGCGCTGTCGGCGGGCGCGAGCACCAGCCAGCCGTCGCCCCCAGGCAGTGCGCCTGCGCCGGACCAGACGATCTCGCCGGCTGAGGTCAGCTCGTCGAGCAGGGCGGGGGAGTAGCCGGGCACCCGCCCGGGCAGGATCAGCGTCTCCAGCGCGGACGCGGGCACCGGCACTCCGGCCAGCCGCTCAAGCACCTCAAGCACCGATCCCGCGTCGGCCCGCCGCCGCGAGCCGCCGGAGCCTGACGTCCCGGCTGAGCCGTGCGTGCCGATCCCATGCCAGGCGGGCAGGAACCGGGCCAGTACCTCGGGCGGCACCGGCTCCGCTTCCTTGCGCAGCCGGGCCAGGCACCGCCGCCGCAGCAGCCGAAGCACCTCGGCGTCGCACCACTCGGTACCCTTCGCAGCGGCCTGCCCGGCGGGCAGGAACTCACCTTCGACCACGCGGCCGCTGGCCGTGAGCCGTCGCAGCGTCAGCGTGACCACCGCCACGCCGAGCCCGTAGCGCCCGGCCAGCGCGTCGGCCGTGAACGGGCCGTGCGTCCGCGCGTACCTGGCCACCAGGTCGCCCAGCGGGTCGGCGACCGGCTCGGTGAAGGCCTCGGGGATCCCGGCCGGCAGCGGCACCCCGAGCGCGTCCCTTAGCCGTCCGGCGTCCTCGATAGCGGCCCACATCGGCTGTCCGGCGACCCTGACCTGAATGCTGCGGCGGGCCGCGGCCAGTTCCGCGAGCCAGTCACCCGCGGCGGCACCCTCCACGCACCTGTCCGCTACCTCCTCAGCCGTCAGCGGCCCGGTGGTGCGGAGCAGGTCGGCGACCCCCTCCACGTCCCGGCAGCGCCGGGACGCCGACAGGCGCTGCAGGTCGCGTTCGACCTCGGCCATGACGGCCGGGTCGAGCAGCTCGCGCAGCCCGTCCTGGCCGAGCAGTTCGGCCAGCAGGGCGGGGTCGAGCGACAGCGCTTGCGCGCGGCGTTCGGCCAGCGGCGCGTCGCCCTCGTACATGAACGCCCCGACGTACCGGAACAGCAGAGACTTGCCGAACGGGCTCGGGGTGGCCGTCTCGACCTCGACGATCCTGATCCGCCGGGCGGCGATGTCACGCAGCAGCCCGGTCAGCGCCGGCACGTCGAAGACGTCACGCAGGCACTCCCGGACCGTCTCAAGCACGATCGGGAACGCCGGGTACCTGCTCGCCACCTCGAGCAGCTGCGCGGAGCGCTGCCGCTGCTGCCACAGCGGCGTGCGGCGGCCCGGCTGACGGCGCGGCAGCAGCAGCGCCCGGCTGGCGCACTCACGGAACCTGGAGGCGAACAGCGCGCTGGCGCCGACCTCGGCGGTGATGAGATCGCCGATGTCGTCCGGGTCGAGCAGCGCGATCCCGCTCGGCGGCGGCTCGTCGGAGTCCGGTACCCGGATGATGATGCCGTCGTCGGTGTGCAGCGCCTGCACGTCCATCCCGCCGTACCGCTCCCGCAGCCGGGCCGCGATGGCCAGCGCCCAGGGCGCGTGCACCCGGTCCCCGTACGGGCTGTGCAAGACGACCCGCCAGTCGCCGAGCTCATCGCGGAACCGCTCGAGCACCAGCGTCCGGTCGTCGGGCACGTATCCGGTGGCCGCGCGCTGTTCGGCCAGGTACCTGATCAGGTTCCGGGCCGCCAGCTCGTCCAGGCCTGCTTGCTCCAGCTTCCTGGTCGCGTCCGGTTCGGAAGCCGCGGCCAGCTCGCGGCAGGCCTGGCCGATCGCGCGGCCAAGCTCGGCCGGCCGTCCCGGCGTATCGCCGTGCCAGAACGGCAGCTTCCCCGGCTGGCCGGGGGCCGGCGTGACCAGCACGCGGTCCGGCGTGATGTCCTCGATCCGCCACGAGCTGGCGCCGAGCACGAACACGTCGCCGACCCGCGACTCGTACACCATCTCCTCGTCGAGTTCCCCGACCCGCCGCGGCTGCCGGCCAGAGTCTGCAGAGCCGCCCGTGTCGGTGGCCAGGAACACGCCGAAGAGCCCCCGGTCCGGGATCGTGCCGCCATTGGTCACGGCCAGCCGCTGCGCGCCGGGCCGGGCCCTGATGGTTCCCGCCACCCGGTCCCAGACGATGCGCGGCCGCAGGCCGGCGAACTCCTCACTGGGATAGCGCCCGGCCAGCATGTCCAGTACCGCTTCGAGGATCCCCCTGGTCAGCCCGCCGAACGGGGCGGCCTTGCGGACCGTCTGCTCAAGCTCGTCGACCACCCAGTCGTCGACGGCCGTCATCGCGACGATCTGCTGAGCCAGCACGTCGAGCGGGTTATGCGGGATCTTCAGCTCTTCGATCTCGCCGGCCCGCATGCGTTCGGCGACGACGGCGGACTGGACCAGGTCGCCTTGGTACTTGGGGAAGATGATGCCGCGTGAGATGTCGCCGACGTTGTGCCCGGCCCGGCCGACCCGCTGCAGGCCGCTGGCCACCGAGGGGGGCGCCTCGACCTGGATAACCAGGTCCACCGCGCCCATGTCGATGCCGAGTTCGAGGCTGGACGTCGCGACGACGGCCGGCAGCCGGCCGGCCTTGAGCGCTTCTTCGATCTCGGCGCGTTCCAGCCGCGAGACCGAGCCGTGGTGCGCCCGGGCGACTTCGGCCGGCGCGCCTGCTGCCACGCCTGCCTGTGCCATCAGCTCGGCTGGCGCCCGGCCGCCCCTCGGGCCCTCCGCACTGACGCGGGCCGCTCGGGCTTCCTCGGCCGCTTCTGCCCGTTCTGCTGCCAGCTCGTTCAGCCGGCCGCACAGGCGCTCGGCGAGCCGCCGCGAGTTCGCGAACACGATCGTGGACTTGTGCTGCTCGATCAGGTCGAGCACCCGCTCCTCGACGTGCGGCCAGATGGAGCGCCGGGGCGCCGGGTCGCCGAGGCCATCGCCGTCGTCTCCGGTGCTGCGGCCCGGACCGGTGTCCAGCTCCGTCATGTCCTCGACCGGGACCACGACCTGCAGCTCGATACGCTTGGGGCTGGGCGGCTGCACGACGGTGACCGGGTGGCTGCCGCCGAGGAAGGTGGCGACCTCTTCGGCCGGCCGCACCGTCGCGGACAGGCCCACCCGCTGGGCGGCGCGGATGCTGTCCCCCCCGGTCGCGTTCCCCGCCTGGCTGCGCCGTGCCGTCTCACCCAGGGCGTCCAGGCGTTCCAGGGACAGGGCCAGGTGCGCGCCGCGCTTGTTGCCCGCGACGGCGTGCACCTCGTCGACGATGACCGTTTCCACCCCGCGCAGGGTTTCCCTCGCTTGCGAGGTGAGCAGCAGGAACAACGACTCCGGCGTGGTGATGAGGATGTCGGGCGGCTTGCTGGCCAGCTTCCTGCGCTCTTCCGCGGCGGTGTCGCCGGTGCGGACGGCCACCCTGATGTCTGGTTCCTCCAGGCCCAGCCGGTGCGCGGCCTGCCTGATCCCGGTCAGCGGCGCCCGCAGGTTCCGCTCGATGTCCACCGCCAGCGCTTTCAGCGGGGAGACGTAGAGCACCCGGGTACGTCGCTTCGGGTCGGCGGGCGGCGGCAGCGCCGCCAGCTTGTCGATCGCCCACAGGAACGCAGCCAGGGTCTTGCCCGATCCGGTCGGCGCGACGACCAGCGTGTCCTCGCCCTTGCCGATCGCTCGCCACGCACCCGCCTGAGCGAGCGTGGGCTCGGCGAACGCGCCCTCGAACCAGGCCCGGGTCGCGGGTGAGAACCCGTCCAGGGCATCTGTGCCCGTCATGTGACGCTGCCCTCCGGAACCACCCACCGGGTGGGCTGGCCGGTGATCGTCGCGACGCGCTCGTAGTCGGCGTCGTAGTGCAGCACGCAGACGCGGTGCCGTTCGGCGACGGCCGCGATGATCAGGTCCGCCAGCGACACCGCGCCAAGCTGGCCGCGAGCGGTGAGCTCGGCCTGGACGCTGAGTGCACGCCGCAGGTCGCCGTCCTCGGTCGGCAGCCATTCGTAGGCGTGCCGCCGGTCCGCCGCGACCTGGTCGCAGTCAGCCCGGCCGCGCGCGCTGAACAGCACCACCAGTTCGGTGATCCCGCAGGTCGCGATCAGCCCGTGCTCGACGAGCGGGGCCAGCACCGTTCGCACCGGCGGATGGTGCCACCGGGCCAGGGCGCTCTTATCCGCCAGATAACGGGCTATCGCCACGCCTGTTCCATCACCGTCGGGTTGCCGAGACCGGCGTAGACGCCGAGGTCCAGCCGCTCGACCTCGCGCTTGCGGGCCACCGACGCGACGGCCTCGGCCAGCGCCCGGTTCACCGTCTCCCGCTTGGTCCGGGCGCCCAGTGCGGCCTGCGCCTGGTCGAGCAGGTCATCATCCACGTCAATGAGCGTCTTGGACATCGGCGGCCTCCTATCGTATATACATATCCTACTTCAACGGATATACCCGACGATCAGACGGATGGTGGGCCGCAGGTCAGGCCGATACTGGCGAGAATCTGTTCTCATGGATCCATAGTGCCTTGTCCCTCTGACATTTCGGTCCGCCGGTCTGCCTCCCCGGTGGTGCAGTAGTCTCGGCTGCACTCGGGACGGGAACGCGAACGTGGCGGGTGACAGCATGAAGTGGTCCCGGCGGCCGCCGCTGGCGGCGATCGTCGTCGCGGTTCTGCTGGCAGGAGGCGGGCTAGCCGGGTGCGGCAGTGCCGCGGCTCCCGCACCGCAAACGGCGACGAGGCCCAGCGCGGGCGCGACCAGCGCGGGCGCGACCAGCGCGCCCTCGACGCGGCCGCCGTCGGATCCGCCGCCTCGCGCCACCCCGGCGATCCATCACACCGGGCCGCCAACCGCCCTGCCGGTAGCGCCCGGCGCGGGCGCCGAGCCGCAGACCCGCACCCTGCCCAGCACGGACTCGGTGGCCTTCCGCCACGCGATGACCGATCTGTGGCTGGCCGTGACCACGGGGAACTCTCGCCTCGGACTGCCCGCCTTCTTCCCGCTGGGGGCGTACCAGCAGCTGAAGGCGCTCTATGATCCCGCCGCGGACTGGCACGAACGGCTGTGGTACGACTTCACCCTCGATGTCGGCGCGGCCCACGGCATGGCGGGCTCCGGCGCGCGGCTGGTCCGGGTGATCGTGCCGGTCGACGACGAGGTCTGGGTCTACCCGGGTGAGTGCGATAACACGCTGGGCTACTGGCACGTTCCCGGCGCCCGGGTCGTCTACGAGCAGCACGGTCAGGAGCGCTCGTTCGGCATCGCGTCCCTGATCTCCTGGCGCGGGGTGTGGTACGTGGTGCACTTCGGCGCCGTGCTGCGGGACGTGGTGACCGGTATCGTCGATCAGCCCGAGGTCGGCCCGGGCATCCCGGGACCGCCCGGCGGCTGCTGACCACGGTCCCTTGGCCACGGTCCCTTGGCCGCGGTCCCTTCGCGCAGTATCGCGCAGCCGGTGTGAGTAAACTGCGCGTTATCGTGCCGATCGCTGCATCGCCCGATCGCTGCATCGCGGCTCGCACGTCGCCGGGGAGGTAAGCCGCGTGACCAGGTACCAGCGCTGGAATTCGCTGCTTGACCTGCTGCCCGCCGACGGGCAGCTCACCGTGGCGCAGGCCGCCAGGCAACTCGGCGTGTCGCAGGCCACCATCCGCCGTGATCTGGACCAGCTGGCCCAGCAACAGCTGGTGACCAGGACCCGCGGCGGCGCGGTGGCCGGGCATGTGTCCTACGACCTGCCGCTGCGGTACAAGACCGCGCGGCACGCCCCGGAGAAACAGCGCATCGGCCGGGCTGCGGCCGCCCTGGTGGCCCCGGGCGCGGCGGTCGCGCTGAACGGCGGCACCACCACCAGCGAGGTCGCGCGCGCCCTCGCTACCCGCCCTGACCTGCAAGAGGGTACCGGCGCGCCCGCTGTCACGGTGGTGACGAACGCGATGAACATCGCCAGCGAGCTCGCGGTCCGTCAGCACATCAAGATCGTGGTGACCGGCGGGGTCACGCGGGGCCAGTCCTATGAGCTGATCGGGCCGTTCGCCACCCTGGTGCTCGCCGAGCTGACCCTGGACTGGGCCATCCTCGGCGTCGACGCGCTCGACCCGCGAGCGGGGGCGACCGCCCACCACGAGGGCGAGGCCAGCATCAACCACCTCATGGCCGACCGCGCGAAGCAGGTCATGGTCGTCGCCGACAGCTCCAAGCTGGGTCAGCGCGCGTTCGCGCGAGTGTGCGCCGTGGACGAGATCGATGTCATCGTCACCGACCGGGGCGCCAGCCCAGCCTCACTCGCCGCCTTCGCCGAACGAGGCATCCGCATCCTCACCTCCTGATCGAGCGACGCCGCGGACCTCGCCGCCGCACCCTGTCCGGACGCGAAGTTGGCTAACGACTGCCAATTTCGGTGATCTATAATGTTCATAGATAGCACTTTTCAATCAGAATCATGCAAAGTTTATGATCGCTTGGAGCTGCGATGAGCTATCTGTCTGACGAGATCGCCAGCCAGCCCGCGTGCTGGTCCCAGGCCATCGAGATGGCCGCCTCGGCCGCACTCGCGCTGCCCCGGCCGGGTGAACGGGTCGCTGCGATCGGCTGCGGCTCATCGCTCAACGTCGCCCGCTGCTACGCCGCCCTGCGCGAGGCCGCGGGACAGGGCGAAACGGACGCCTTCCCGGCCTCGGAGGTGGCAGGGACCCGGCAGTACGACCGGCTGGTTTACATCTCCCGCACCGGCACCACGACCGAGGTGCTCCAAGCCCTGCGGCGGGCTCCCCGCGAGGTAAGCACGGTGGCCGTGACCGCCGATCCGCACGCGCCGCTCGCCCGCGCCGCCGACCGCGCCGTGCTGCTCGACTTCGCCGACGAGCGTTCTGTGGTCTCGAGCCGGTTCATCACAAGCTCGATCGTGCTGCTCCGCGCCCACCTCGGCGAGGACGTCCGCGACCTGCCCGGCCAGGCCGCCCGCGAGCTAGCCCGACCGCTGCCGCCCGGGCTCGCCGAGCGTGGCGAGTTCACCTTCCTCGCCCACGGCTGGGCGGTCGCGGTGGCCGACGAGGCGGCGCTGAAACTACGCGAGGCCTCGCGCACCTGGGCCGAGTCCTACCCGGCGATGGAATACCGGCACGGCCCGATCAGCGTCAGCGACGAGAACACCGTGGTGTGGGCCCTGGGCCAGGTGCCGGCCGACCTGCTGGCGGACGCCGGGCGCACCGGCGCCACCGTGGTCAGCTCTGATGGCGACCCGCTCACCGGGCTGATCGGAGCGCAGCGGCTCAGCGTGCTGCTCGCCGAGCACAAGGCCATCGACCCGGACCAGCCGCGAGCACTGACGCGTTCTGTCATCCTGGCCTGATGCAAGCGGTCCCGGCCCCGTCCCGGACGCCGCGCTCCCACCGCCTGCTGGCCGGCGGCCGCGTGGTCACGCCGCGGGGGGTGCTCAGCCCCGGCTGGATCCGGCTGGCCGGGAACCTGATCGATGCCGTCGGATCTGGTCAGCCGCCAGAGCCCGGCTCCCGCGGACTTCCCGTCACGGACCTGCGCGGGGCCTGGGTGCTTCCAGGGTTTGTCGACATGCATGTGCACGGCGGTGGCGGTACCTCGTTCACAGAGGGATCAAGCGATGATGCCAGGCACGCCGCGGAGTTCCACCGCCGCCACGGCACCACCACCATGGTGGCCAGCCTGGTGACCGCGCCGCTGGCCGAACTCCAAGCCAGGGCCGCCATGCTGGCCGGCCTGGCCGGGCAGGGCGTCCTGGCCGGGATCCACCTGGAGGGGCCGTTCCTTTCCGCGGCCAGGTGCGGCGCTCAGGATCCGCGGCACCTGCTCGCTCCCGACGTGGCCGCCTTCGAGCGCCTCCGGGCGGCGGCCGCGGGATACCTGCGCGTTGTCACCATCGCACCCGAACTGCCCGGCGCGGCCGAGCTGATCAAGGCGGCGACGCGGGCCGGCGTGACGGCGGCCATCGGCCACACCGACGCGACCGCCGAGGTCGCATCAGCCGCGGTCGACCTCGGTGCGACTCACGCGACCCACCTGTTCAACGGCATGCGGCCGCTTCATCACCGTGAGCCGGGGGCCGCCGGGGCCCTGCTCGACCGGGCCGAGGTCACCTGCGAGGTGATCGCCGACGGCGTCCACCTGCACGCCGCCATCATCCGGATAGCGGCGCGCGCGGCCGGCCCGGGCCGGCTCGTCCTGATCAGCGACGCCATGGCGGCCGCGGGCATGCCGGACGGGGACTACCGGCTCGGCTCGCTGCGGGTAAACGTAGCCGGGGGAGTAGCGCGCCTGGCCGGCCGCACCCCTACCACAAGCACCACGAGCACCACGAGCACGGGCGCTATCGCCGGTTCCACTGCCACCATGGCCGGTGTCGTCCGGCAGGCGGTGGCCGCGGGCCTGCCGGTCCCTGATGTGGCCGCCGCGGCGAGCACCACTCCGGCTCGCGTGCTGGGCCTGCAGGACCGGATCGGGGCCCTGCGGCCGGGCCTGGAAGCCGACCTGGTGGTCTGTGCCGATGACTTCCGGCTGAGCGCGGTGATGGCGGCCGGGCAGTGGCTGGAACCAGCCGCGCCGGACCCCGCTGCGGTCAGCTTCCCTGGCGGACCGACCCGGTGAGCTTCCCGGTGGGCGAGCTCACCTCGCACACGACCGTGCGCTCGCCGGCCTGCCAGGCGGCCTGGTTCGGGTAGACGTACTCCTGCGCGAGGCCGGCGCTCGCCAGAGCCGGCTTCAGGTAACTGCCCAGCCGGGCCGCGCAGCCGTTGCCCGCGTTTTGCTGCACCACGGTATTACCTGGCCAGGAAGACGCGGGCAGGGTAAACGTGGCGAACACCTCCGCGTCGTGCGGGGTTCCGCAGGCCAGCACCGTGACGGCGAGCCCGTTCGGCCCCGAGTTGACGCACTCGCCGGGATGGAGCTTGAACACGGCGGCGACCCGGTAGGTGACCACGGTCTTCTTGTGGAAGCCGTGGGTGGCCACCGCGAGCACGCCGACGGCGATCCCGACCAGCACGATGACGCCGACGACGATGCCGAGCAGCGCCAGCGGACTCATATCCCGGCTTGGCGCCACCTCGGCCAGCTCCAGGCCCGCCCCACCCGGATCGGCCTCGCCGGGCTCCGCCCCGCCGGGCTGCGCTGGCTCAGCGTCCGCCAGCGCAGTATCCATCGGCTCCTGAGGAGAGTCCTCGTTTACCCCCGTCGGC
>ODAK010004628.1_pt1 | contig 14056 bp, 10 predicted proteins | sample 1539591 | NCBI WGS metagenome assembly ODAK01 (sample SAMEA3539303, study PRJEB22396) | soil metagenome | biome: tundra; feature: field; material: soil | place: USA | collected 2010-05 | depth 0.15 m | reverse complement strand
ATTTACACCGGCTCGCCGCTTGGACATGAACGCGTGATGCAGCTCACGCCCTCGCGTGACCGCCAATGGATCGAACGCCAGCAGCAACTGGTCGCCGAGCTGCGCGGATATCTGCGTGCCGGCGGTCATTTCGATTTTCATGGCCTGCTCGATCCCACGACGCTGGTGAACAAGTCGCGCATCCGCGGCGCTGCCTTGGAAATCATCGAGATTCGCGATCTGCTACTAGTAGCCGACCGGGCCGCCGAGTGGCGGGAGATCGCGCTGCATCCCCCGCTGGAGGTCGCGGGCAAGTGGCAGGCAATCCTGGAGCTTTCCCAGACACTGGCCGACTTCACGCTCCTGTTGCGTTACTTCCGCAACAAAATCCTCCCTGACGGCACGCTCGACGATAAAGCCTCGCCGGAACTGGCGCGAATTCGCCGCGACATGGAGAAGCAGAAGCGTGCCATCCAGGAGTCGCTGCGCGCCTATCTGCGGCGTCTTTCTGAGGACGGCGCGGTGCAGGAAGAGCTGGTCACCATTCGCGGCGAACGCTTCGTCATTCCGGTGAAAGTGGAGCAGCGCCGCCGAGTGCAAGGAGTGGCGCACGGCGCCTCTTCCAGCGGTCAAACCGTCTTTATCGAGCCGCTGGAGACCATCGAGCAGAACAACGACCTGGTGCGCCTGCTGGAAGATGAGCAGGCGGAGATCCATCGCATTCTGCTGGATATGACCGCGCGCCTGGGGGAACATGCCGACGCGCTCAGCAACGCGGTGTACGTACTTTCCGAACTTGAGCTGCAATTCGCCAAGGCGCGATTTGCGGAGGATTATGACTGCGTAACCGTAAAGTTCCTGGCGGATGGCAACGCCGCCGCCGAATCAGAGGCATCACAGCCCGGCACGCCTGCGGTCACCGAAGCACCGATTGATGGGTCATCGGTTACAGACTCGTGTGATGCGCTTGTCCTGCGCAATGCGCGGCATCCGCTGCTGAAACGGACTCTGAAGGCGCGGGGCGTTGCTGTTGTTCCGCTCACCGTCGAGCTCGACGGCCAGCATCGCCAGCTCGTCATCAGCGGCCCCAACACTGGCGGGAAGACGGTGGCCCTCAAGACCGTTGGGCTGCTGGCGCTGATGGCGCAATCGGGTATTCCACTTCCGGCGGAGCGCGCCGAGTTCCCCATCTTCGATTCGGTGTTCGCCGACATTGGCGACTACCAGTCCATCGAGCAGAATCTCTCGACCTTTTCGGCGCACGTCACCAACATCGATGTGATTTCCCACCAGGCCACGGCGGACTCGCTGGTTCTGCTCGACGAGTTGGGCTCCGCCACTGATCCCGAAGAAGGCGCCGCTTTGGCGGTGGCCATTGCCGATCACTTCCGGCGCGCGGCATGCATCAGCATCGTCTCCACCCATCACACCGCTCTCAAAGTCTATGCGGCGAACACGCCGGGTGTGCTCAACGCGGCCGTCGGCTTCGATGAGAACACATTCGCTCCCACATTCGAGCTGCGCATCGGGGTGCCGGGTGCGTCGGCGGGCATCAACATCGCGCAAAAACTCGGGCTGAATCCGGACATCGTCACCCAGGCCCGGCAGCGCATGACCTCACAAGCCCAGGATGTCTCCCGCTTCCTCGACCGTCTGCACTCCGAGCTGCGACAAATCGACGTCGAGCGGACCGCGCTTGGCGCACGCGAGCAGGAGTTGGCGCGCGAGCGCCAGCATCTTGCCCTCGAAGGCCGCAAGGAACAGCGCGAGAAGCTTCGCGAGATGGAGAAAAAGCTGGAAAGCGTGCTGCGGGATTTTGAGTACCGCGCCCGTGAGACTGTCAATGCCGTGCAGGACCGTGCTCAGGCGCTGAAGCTTTCGAAAGACGCGGAGCGTCGCATCGCCAAGATGCGCCGCGAATTCCGCGAGCAGTTCGATTCCACGGTGGTGGCGCACACCACCGGCGCTGACACCGGTGATCCGCACGCACAGCAGCATGTCGTGAAGCAGGTCGGCATCGGAGATACTGTGCGACTGAAATCATTGGGCCGCGACGCCAAGGTGCTGCGCTATTTCGATGATGACAGCTTCGAGGTGGCGGTTGGGCCGATGAAGATGAAAGTGGCCCGTGACGATTTTGCCAGCGTGATCGCGCGGGCCGGAATCAACCCGGTGGAATCGGCGCGCGCCCGCGGCATCAACGTTACCCTGGCGCGCGAAGACGACAACGTCGCCACCGAGATCAATGTGATTGGCCAGACCGTGGACGAGGCCACTCGTGCGGTGGAGAAGTTCGTGGACCGCGCGTTCCTGGCGGGCGCCGTGCGTGTCCGCGTGGTACATGGCAGCGGCATGGGAATTCTGCGCAAGGCGCTTCGCCAGTACCTGCAAAGCCATCCACACGTCGCCAGCGTGAGCGAGCCTCCACAGAATGAAGGCGGTGGCGGCGCGACAGTAGCGGCGCTGAGGACGTAAAGGCCGCTATTCGCTCTTCGCTCTTCGCTCTTCGCTCTTCGCTCTTCGCTTTTCGCTCTTCGCTCTTCGCTCTTCGCTTTTCGCTCTTCGCTCTACGCCAGAGGTAGTGTCCATCGGTGCAGTATCGCCTGCCAACTACTGGTTGAGTTTCCCACTAGGATTGAAAGGCGAATAGCGAAAAGCGAATTGCGAACCGCGGCTTCCTTGCGCTTCGCCCTGCGCCTCTCTAGACTAAATGCAGCGATGAGCAAGTTTGGTCAAACCTTAAAAGACTACTTCTGGTGGACTTCGCCGCGAGGCAGCGTCCATTACGATGTCATGGTTACGCTCATCCTGGCCTTCATCTTCCTGACGCCGCGCTGGGTCAATTTCCGCGACAAACCGGTGGAGCGATCTCCGCATCAAACTGAGGTCGTCGTACAACAAGAGGGAGACGGCTTCCTTTACAAGGTGGACGCCGCGGCGGTCAAGGCGGACAGCGATGCCGATATCAGGGATTCGTTGGAGCGCGTCATCGAGCCGGTCGCCGGCTACGTGACCATCGACCGCTACGAGGCCGTGCGCGACAGTAAACACAATGTGATTGCCTATAAAGTCTGGGGACATCGCTGATCAGGATGGGATGAGCCTCGCGGGAGATTGCGTCGCGAACAACTTCGCAGGTCCGTCTCGGTTTAATTTTTAATAAGAGCCAGTATGAAGAGGATGAAAACGATCGTCGCGTTGGCTTGGGCCCTGTGTTGCGGCGCTGGGTTGCAAGCGCAGAGCCTGGAAGCGGCGTTGAACGCAATGGACCAGGCGGCGGCCAACTTTCGCACCGCCCAGTGCGATTTCGTCTGGGACCAGTATCAGAAGGTGGTTGACGACCACGACTTTCAAAAGGGCACAATGTACTTCCGCCGCCAGGGCAATGACGTGCAAATGGCCGCCGACATTACCTCTCCCGACAAAAAGTACGTGCTGTTCACCGGAAGCATGGTCAGCCTGTATCAGCCCTTGATCGACCAAGTCACCGAGTACAGCCCGGGCAAGAATAAGACCGATTTCGAAAGCTTTCTGGTGTTGGGCTTTGGCGGGCGCGGGCACGACCTGGAGAAATCGTTCGAGGTGAACTATGCCGGCACGGAGCAGGTGCAGGGCGTGAGCGCCGCGAAGCTGGAGCTGACGCCGAGGTCGCAAAGAGTGAAAAGCATGTTTCAGACCATTACACTGTGGATAGACCCAGCGCGCGGTGTCAGTGTGCAGCAGAGGTTTTCGGAACCTTCAGGCGACTACCGGGTGGCCAAGTACAGCAATATTGAAATCAACCACAAGATTTCGGGCGATGTTTTCAAGTTGAAGACGACGAGCCATACCAAGGTGATCAAGCCCAACGGGTAAGGGATAGAGGAAAGGGAGCCTCAGGGGGGCTAAAGCCCAGCTTTTATCTCGGGCATTTACGGACGGCCTGAAGGCCGTCCCTTTCAAAGAACCAGACTTAATCAGAGCTTCTCTAAACCCCCGACGGCATGAGCGAGGTATCGGCAACTTTGCCGAGCGGGTGCCTGCGGTCGTTGGTGGGGTTTCTCCAATTCACCTGCGGCATGAATAAGGAAGAATCGATGCGGTCGCGGTATTCGATCGCGATATTGATCAGCGAATCCAGCAGAGCATCGGAAAGAAAATGAGGCTGGAGACCAAGATCGATCAGCTTGGAATTCTTGGCATTGTAATAATGGGCCTCAGCTTCGACCCGCGGATCGGGCAAGTGGTCGATCTCGACCTTTAATCCAAGTTTTCCGGCCGCAGTTTGCACCATCCGGGCGAGATCCAGAACCGTGAACTGCTCGGTAAACTGGTTGAAGACGCGAAATTCGCCCCGCTCCGCAGGGTGCAGGCATGCGATCTCAACGCAACGGATGGTGTCGCGGATGTCCAGAAACCCGCGCGTCTGTCCTCCCTTGCCGTAGACCGTTAGCGGGTGGCCGACCGCCGCTTCCGCGCAGAACCGGTTCAGGGCCGTACCGAAGACCTCGTCGTAATCGAAACGGTTGATGAGAGCTTCATCGAGAGCGCTTTCGTCCGACACGGTACCGTAAACCACGCCCTGATTCAGGTCGGTCGCCCGCAATCCCCACGTCTTGCAGGTGAACATGATGTTATGGCTGTCGTGCACCTTCGAAAGATGATAGAAGGAGCCAGCCTGCTTGGGATAAGGAAGCACGTCGCGGCGCCCGTTGTGTTCAATGGTTATGTAACCCTCTTCAATGTCGATATTGGGAGTGCCGTATTCCCCCATCGTACCCAGCTTGATCAGATGGCAATCGGGGCGAAGCTCGCGCAGAGCGAACAGCAAATTCAGGGTCCCGGCAACGTTGTTGACTTGAGTGAAGACGGCGTGCCGGCGGTCAATCATGGAGTAAGGCGCCGACCGCTGCTCGGCAAAGTGGACAACCGCCTCTGGCTCAAATTCCTTGATGGCGAATGCCAGAGATTCGTAATCGATCATGTCGCCCACGAAGATTTCGATGGTGTTGCCGGTAAGTTGCTTCCACACCTTCAGCCGTTCTGGCAAAGCGCGGATGGGCGTCAGCGTCTGCACGCCAAGCTCGTAGTCCCATTGTCGGCGCGCAAAGCTGTCGAAGATGGCAACCGAGTTCCCCTGCTTGGATAAATAGAGAGCGGTTGCCCAACCGCAATAACCGTCGCCCCCGAGCACAGCAATCCTCATTCGTCCTCCTCAACAGGCTTTCCTTAAGACTTCAGCAATGACGCCTGGAGTGTCCCGCCTAATCGCGTCTATTTTGCTGCCGATATTTGAGGCAGCCACTCCTTAACTCTACCAAAGAACCCGAAAAATCTCCTGATTTGCGGTTGCGCCTCAACGAAAATCGGAATGACGCAGGGGCAAGAGTCCGGCCGTGCTAAAGGAACTGGGGCATTCGCCTCCTGCCCGCCTAGGTGCGGGACCACCCGGGCAACCCCACTTGATCGAGGAGGTGTCCGGCAACTTCGAACCTGGCAGCGGCTGATTGGTCACCAGGAACTTACCGCCGCTTTCGGCAATGACATTCAGCGCGTCACGTCCTACCAGGTTTTCCAGTCGCGACAACTGAGTCTGGCTCGCCATCAGGTAGTACCGCTCCGGAGTCAGCCAGAGATTCTTGAATCCCGGGTCGTCAAGGAAAACGTTGGGAGCCGCAGAAGCGTACGAACCGTATATGAAATTTGCGATCCGCCCATTCAGAAGCAGTGCTCGCCGGTCCGTGTAAAAGAAAACCGACGAGAACGCATAGTAGTTTTTGTCCACGACCAACTTGCCTTCCGGCGAGCGCAGCAGCGCTTCAGCCAGCGGACGCGAAGACAAATACGGGTCAAATACCACCAGGGCAAGGCGAGCGGCTTGAAAAAACAATATCATCATCAGCGCGGCCGCAAGGAAGACACGCTGTCCGGTGGTTCGAAGAGTTCCCAACGCCCCAACCAAAAAGGCCAGCGCCGCGACTAAGAGAGGCAGGCGGAGGTAGGCAAACGATTCGAGCGTGAGGTCTTCCATGTGTCCCAGCGAGAGGTGATATACCCCGGGATGCGTGGTGAGCGCGGTGAAAATGTCCCCTGGTGTAGGCACTCCCCGCACGAGGAACAGAATAGTTAGCGCCGCCAAGGCTGCGCATCCGGCGATCACCGAAAGCACTCGCGTCCCCCTTCGCACCCAATCCCCGCCCATGGCCATCGCCGAACCCAGCAGCAAGGCGAACGCAGGATAGCAAGGCATGGAGTAATACTCCTGCGTGGTGGAGAAGGTAAAGAAAGCCAGGACAAATCCAATCCAGCAGAGTGCAAGCAATCGCGCCTGTCCGGCACGGTCCGATGGTTTGTACGACAGCTTGGCAACTGCGGGAAGATAGACGCTCCAGGGGAACAGCCATATCAGGTGGAACAGCCAGAAGTAGAGGCGAGGAACGGTGTCGTAATCGTGCGGATAGCGCAGATTCAGGAAGCGGAGTAGTTGCTCGTTGATGAAGTAGAACCAGAGAAACCCGTGATATTGGCCCGGCAGACTTTGCAGGGTGAAGGCGAAATATGGCGGATTTCGCAGCGTCGCCAGAATGTGCCAGGGTGCAGCAATCAAAAGGACGATCGCTATCCCGCTAATGGGATGGAGCCGCCTCCAGGTCCTGGCGGAAAATAGCTGATGTGTCAGGAACAGATAAATGACGCCTGCGGCTACCGGGAACAGCACCCCGATCAGGCTTTTCAAAAGTAGCCCAGTTCCCAGACTAGCGGCCAGAGCATAAGCCCAGGCGCGCGGATGCGCCTCCTCTTCATCGAGTACGCGTAACAACGCCCACATTGCCAGAGCAATGGTGAATGTCAAAATTACGTCGGGAATCAGAATGCGAGTAAAGAGAAACAGTCCGATGCAGGTCCCCATGCACAGCCCGGCATAGAAGCCAGCGCGTTTGCCGAAGGCCCAAACCCCAAACGCCGCAGTCAACCAGCAAAGCCCAATCGATGAGAGCGCAATCGGAAGTCGTGCGGCCCAATCGTGCGCTCCGAAAACCTTATACGAGACGGCCATCATCCAGTAAATCAGAGGCGCTTTTTCCAGGAAGGCGACGCCGTCCAAACGGGCCGTTACCCAATCACCGGAGGTGACCATGTTGCGCGCGATTTGCGCCTGAAGAGCATCCACGTCGTCCATCAGCGCGGGAGGAGAGAGGATGCCGCTCAGATACACAATACCTGCAATCAGCAAAACGGCTAGATAGACATACTTATGCCCGCGGGTGTTAACAGGTGGGCCGCCGTCGAAGAGACTGGTGCCTGAATCCGCCACTTTTTCATCCATAAGAACAGGATCATTACACCCCATAAGTGATAGCCGACGTTAATTCGTTTTTCCAAATGATCACGTAGATAGTTTTCGATGATATCGGAATTGAAAATTTCTGGATGATCGGAGAGTCCTGTATGCAACGTATCCACTACGAGTGATCGAAGGGGACCACGAACCCATTCGTGCGCCGGAACGTCGAGGCCAATTTTCTTTCTCCTCAGGATAGCCTGCGGCAGCTTGTCCCGCATGAGTTCCTTCAGCAGGACCTTCTGCTGCGAGCCCCGAATCTTGAGCGACGCCGGCAAGGAGGCGGCAAATTCGACGATACGGTCGTCCAGGAAAGGTGGACGCAACTCGACGGCATGGGCCATGCTCATGCGGTCCGATTTGACCAGGATGTCGTCCGGCAAATAATACTTTTGATCGAACCACAGGTAAGCGCCTAAGCCCTCTTTCTTGGCAGTCAGCATTTCTCGTAACTCGCCGAGGATTCGATCGAGTGCAGGTGGAAGTTTCGCCGAAACCAGGGAACGCTTCTCCGCGTCGGAGAACGTGCCATTCCAATAGACGTGGGCGCGCTCCGCCGACATCAGGCTGCCTTCCAGTAATCGCTTCAGTTTGTATTCAAAGCTTATTTTTTCGTTCGAAACCGGCCACCAGCGCAACCCAGCCAGGGCCAGTTCAATAGCGCTGGACGGGAGTTTGCGAATATGGCGGGCCAACGGGTTGGCTCGGTATGTTAGATACCCCCCAAACAGTTCGTCGGCGCCCTCGCCACTCAGCGCGACCGTTGTCCTGGTCTTGCAGAGCTTGGAAAGAAACCAGACCGGCAACGCCCCGGCGTCCGCACTGGGTTCATCCGAATAATAAGCGAATTCCTCGATAGCGCCCTGCAGGTCGAGTTCAGGATTGAGGTCAAGTTGCTCGTGCTCGGTTCCGTATTGCATAACCGCTTGCTGGATGTAATTGGTCTCGTCGAAACTGCGCCCCCGAAACGAAATGGAGAAAGTCTTCAGCCGTGAGCTTGAGGCTTGCGAGGCGTAATGCAGGATCGTCGAAGAATCGATGCCGCCGCTCAGCCACACTCCCAGGGGGACATCAGAAATGAGGTGCTCACGGACCGACTGCTGCAAAAGAGAGTCGAGCTCCTCACAGGCTGACACCAGGCTGCGCTGCCTGGGTGTTTCGCCAGGCAAGCACCAATAAGCGTCAGAACATACGTTGCCGTCTCGCCACTCCAGCCAGTGTCCGGGCATGAGCTTCTCGATCCCGTCCACCAGCGTCCAGGGCGCAGGAACATAGTTCAACGACAAATAACAATCCAAGCCGGCGGTGCTCAAGCGGCGATCGATCTCCGGATGTGCGAGGATGGCCTTCAATTCCGACCCAAAAAGTATGTCCTCGCCGCGCCGCGCGATGTACAGCGGCTTGATGCCCACACGATCGCGCGCCAACACCAGCCGGCGGGTGGAGTTTGTCCAAAGCGCCACAGCAAACATGCCGCGGAACCTTCGGAAACATTGCGTGTCCCATTGCAGAAACGCGCGCAGGACCGTCTCGGTATCGCAGTGCGTGTTGAACCGATGACCTAGCTTCTCCAACTCGGCACGGACTTCGAGATGGTTGTAGATCTCTCCGTTGAAGACGATAACCGTGTTGTCATCTTCCGTGATGATGGGCTGATCACCGTGTTCGAGGTCAATGATTTTCAGGCGGGTGGCGCCCAGCGAGCACATCGGGGATTGGTAAACGCCCTGCTGGTCTGGTCCACGGTGGATGAGGGTAGAGGTGGCGTTCCGAATGCGATCCAGAGGTGGAGACCAATCTTTATGGGTAAAACCGACAATGCCGCACAAATCGATTAGTTCCTCGATACCGAATAATCGGCCTTCTGCCAGTTGCCGCCTTGGGCAAAGGTGACGGGGGTCCGACAATGCGGCTCAGCAATATTCATCTCCCGACGTGTGGGAGTTTTTCAAAAAGCCAATACCTTAGGATAGCATCTTACGATCTCGCAGATGCCAGCCGCTCGCGCTCGACTTGCTGCGGCAGTTCCCCCCGTCGGGTAGTTTTCAACGCGGTTGAACGCTCTGAAATGTGAAGGTGCTTTGCTGTGTCCCGGCTGCGCGTTGGTTGATATACCATAGGACCATGCCTCCCTTTATTTGGAGCGACTGATCACGGCCAATGGAATCTCCCAGAAGACTACATCTCAAGACCCTTATCTTGATCTTAATCATGGTTCTTGCGGGCCCTTTGGGCAATGTACTGCTTGGCAAGGCTATGAAGGACGTGGGACCGGTGACGCCATGGCCCCCGGCGGAATTGCTGCACGTCTTTACTCGCGTTTTCACCTCCGGCACGATATGGCTCGGAATCAGCTCCCTGCTCGTGTTTTTTGTGGCCTACATGATCGTTCTGTCGTGGGCCGACTATAGCTATGTGCAGCCAGCTTCGGCTATTGCTTACGCGGTAGTCGCGCTATTGGCCTCGACCTGGTTGGGCGAATTCGTCCCTCCCTTGCGATGGGCTGGCATCGCGGTCATATGTCTCGGGGTGTTCCTCGTCGGCCATACCCATCCCAGTACAACGGAGAATGGCTAGTGGTGTCTGAATTCATCTTCTTTTTCTTCATTGTTGTTTTCGGAACGACGGGCGAAATATTCATGTCGCGCGCGATGAAGGAGACAGGCGAAGTGAAAGACTTCCGACCCGTTGCGCTCGCCGAGGTGATCCTCCGCGCTTTGCGCGTTAAGTGGATGTGGTTGGGTGTTGGCATGATGGCCGTTGGGTTCTTCTCGCTGCTTGCGGTGTTTTCATTTGAAAATGTAAGCTTTGTCGTGCCGGTGACGGCCCTGAGCTACGTCGTGGGCGCGTTGGGAGGCAGGTTTTTCCTGGGAGAACGTGTCAACTTGCAACGTTGGATCGGCATTCTTCTGGTTGGCGCGGGCGTAACCTTGGTGCTCATCGGCAGGAGTTAGCGGTTTATGCCCCGACCGGCGAAAGCGCGCTCAATCTCGTGGACCGTGTCCCCCAAGAGCACGTTGGTCTTGCGCGAGATTCTCGCGATCGCCGTGGACTCGTTTCGCGCCGACAAAGTGCGTGCCACCATGACCGCCCTGGGAATGGTGATCGGCACGTTCTCGCTGGTTTTGGTAGTCACGATTGCGCTAACCGGGAAACAGTACGTCCTGCATGAAATCCAGAACATTGGCGCCAATCTCATCTGGGCCGAATATGCAGGGTCGGCAAATGCGGGCACGAGCGCCGGCACGGCAGATTATCTGACCGTGGACGACATGATGGCCGTGGAACACCAGGTGCCAGGCGTGCAAGCAGCCACGCCGGTGCTCAATTTGCACGAACCCATACTGGTCGGCAGCGGCAAGCAACGGGACATGTTGATCCTGGGTGTAAACCCGGAATATGTAAATGTGCGCCGCATCGTCGTCAGTTCAGGCAGGTTTTTCGATCAACAAGATTCCCAGTCCCACCACAAAGTCGCCCTGGTCACCGAGGATTTCGCTAACCAGCAATACGGGGGAATCGAGTTCGCGGCAGGACACGAAATCAACATCCAAGGATTGCCATTTGTCGTGATCGGTATCTTTCGCGAGAGGGTGGAGACGTTCGGCCAGTCAGAGATACAGGACGACACGGTTCTTATTCCCTATTCCGTGGCGCGTTACTTGACCGACACAAACGCGGTCAACCAGATTTATTTTTCCATGTCGGATGCCAGCAGCGTTCCCCTTGCCACGCAACGAATCCTCGCGGTGTTAAAGGCGCGGCATCGGGCCGAGTCGGTCTATAACGTCGGTGATCTGACCCAAGTGCTAAGTTTGGTGGCAAAAACCGCGAACGCATTTACCATCGTTCTCTTGCTGTTTGCAACCATAACCCTGGTTGCCGGTGGCGTAGGTATCATGAACATCATGCTCGCCACCGTGAGTGCCCGTATTCGAGAAATCGGTATCCGTAAGGCGGTTGGAGCCACGCGCCGCGAAATCCAACTGCAATTCCTGTCTGAAGCTGTGATGATTTCCTTGATTGGCGGGACCATCGGCACCCTGGCCGGGCTGGCGCTCCCGTTTTCACTCTGGATCTTCACCCAGAACAGGTTCCCAGTCTCAGGGCTCTCCGCGCTGATCGCAATGCTGGTCTCCTGCCTGATCGGTATCACCTTCGGTACCCTGCCGGCCAGGAATGCTTCGCGATTAGATCCAGTGGAATCTCTCAAACACGAGTAAGGTGCGCGTCGCTACTTCTTCTCCCCACTCTTGGGCTGGTTGTAGGTAAGGCCCGTGGTCTCAAACATCGTGGGCGCGAAGCCGTTGTTGTAGGTCACAGAGGTGATGAAGCGTTGACTGGTCATTTCACCATTGCGATGCCGCACAACGCTCATGGGTGTCTGAATACCCTGGACCAGACGATAATTGCTGAAAACTTCCGACTCGTCATCGAGTTGGCGATCGAGCGGATCGCGGTAGCTATAGGTTTTCCTTACCGGCAAATGGGAGCGCGGATCGACTGACAAGGTCACGCTATCGTTCGTGGAATTCAAGATGGTGACCTGATCGGTGAGGTTCTGCTCCACGATTGCCGTCCCGGCGTATAGGATCGTGGTGTCCGATGCGCCCAGCCATTGGCGGATCACCCACTCCAACGAATGATCGCGGCGGCGCAGATAATCCTGGAGCTGTTGCGGGTCCTGCGTCGCCGTGCCCTTGTAGGTGGTCTCGTATCCCTTATCGCCAATATTTAGTTCGATCACGTCCCGCTGCTTGGTCAGCTCCACGCGCTCTTTGTCGGGCCATTCCCAGAACCGCCAGAACAGAAGACCCTGGCCACTCGGTTGCCCGTGATAGAAGGTATAAGCGCGGCCTTCCGTTTTCATATCGCGCACGTTGAGGTACGCATCGCCACCCAAAGCCTTGATCATGTCGTTGACGATCTGGAGCGCCTTCTGCACGCCGGGGTCTTTGGTCAAAGCGAAGTGCGCAGTCGGCCATGCGGCGGGAGTGGAGGACGTTTGCGCAGGACCTGTTGGAGCGCCGGATGATGCAGGCACCGCCGTTTGACCAGCGGCAGATATGGACAGCAACAGTATGAAAGCGGCAGCGACTCGCATGATTGAGGTAATTCTACCCGGATAAGCGGTGAGACATACGAATGAGAATTGCAAATTATCGTGACATGGCAAAGGCATTGGAAGTCCGCAAAAATTGTGGAATTGTCATTACGAGCGCCCGGGTTTTTCGGGGCCCCCAATGAGCACCGGTTTTGTGCTCATTGGGGTGATTGGGCGCGAGGAATCTGCTTTCCCGGTGAGCCACCAAAAGCAGATCCCTCGCTTCGCTCGTGATGACAATTCCAAGGTTTCGTCACTATATTGCGCAAATCTAAATAACAAGACCTAAACAACTTTTCCTTTCTCCGTGTCCTCCGTGTCTCCGTGGTGAATCAGCTCTTCTTCCGCCGCTTTGGCGCGGGCCGCTCCTCGACTAACGCGAACTGAATGCGCTTCTGCATGCGGTCGATGCGGTCCACCAGCACGCGCACCGGATCACCCATCGAGTAGGTTTTGCGGCTGCGCTGCCCGATGATCTGCCGGGTGTTCTCGTGATACTGGTAGCGGTCGTCGGCCAGCGACGCCAGCGGCACCAGCCCTTCGATGAACATGTCGATCAGCTCCACGAACAGCCCGAACTTGGTGACGCTGACGATCAGTCCCGCGAACTCTTCGCCCACGCGGTCTGCCATGAACTTCACTTTCTTCCATTCCATCAGCTCGCGTTCGGCATCGTCGGCGCGGCGTTCGGACTGGCTGGACTCCTCCGCAATGTCGTGCAGCGTGTCCTCGGGAATCGGTCCGCCCAGGGGCGCTCGGGATTCCTTCTGGTGCGCGTCTGGCTTCCTGGTTGGCGAGACCGGCGGCTGCCGCTTCGACCACGGCGAAGGCGACTCACTGTGCGCGATCTCTCCCACACCGAGGGCGACACCGTGTTCGTCGCCCTCCGCTGAATCGCGCAGCACGTCTTTCAGGATGCGATGGACGATGAGGTCGGGATAGCGCCGTATCGGCGAAGTGAAGTGGGTATAAACCGGTGCGGCCAGCGCGAAGTGGCCTTCATTGACCTCAGAGTAGCGCGCCTGCTTCAGCGAGCGCAGCATGAGGTACGACAAGATGCGTTCTTCCGGCTTGCCCGCAATCTTCTGCGTTAGCTTCTGATACATGCGCGGCGTAATGTGCACCTCCTCGGGTATCTCGATGACGTGCGAATTGCGCCCAGTACTGTGGCGATCGCGCCGCTCGGCCCGCACCTGTATGCGCTTCACCGGCAGGGCGCCTACGCCGAGCGAATAGCCGAAGGTGGCGGCGATGGTCTCGAAATTGAAGACGCGCTTGGGATCGGGCTTTTCGTGGATGCGATAGAGCGAGCCCACCTGCTTGTTCTCGAGATAGCTGGCCACGCACTCATTCGCCGACAGCATGAACTCTTCGATGATGCGGTTGGCAATATTGCGCTCGGAGCGCGTGACTCCTTTCATCAATCCGTTCTCGTCAAATTCGATGACCGGCTCAGGCAAATCAAAATCAATGGATCCGCGACGCACACGCTTGCGATTTAACACCATCGCCAGTTCACGCATAAGCTCAAAGACATCTACCAGTTTGTGATAGCGCTGGCGCAAACCAACGTCTCCTTCGAGGATGAGATTCACGTTGGTGTAGGTCATGCGTTCGGCCGAGCGGATGACGCCCTGGTTCAGGGTGTAGCC
>ODAK010004627.1_pt1 | contig 14059 bp, 10 predicted proteins | sample 1539591 | NCBI WGS metagenome assembly ODAK01 (sample SAMEA3539303, study PRJEB22396) | soil metagenome | biome: tundra; feature: field; material: soil | place: USA | collected 2010-05 | depth 0.15 m | reverse complement strand
TGTCCAGCTGTTCAGCACATATACCGATCTGACAGGCGAAACAGCAACCAGCCATTTCGGCCACCGCCCTTACCGCATGAGCACGAGTTTTGCATGGAATTACCTGCACCAAAGTGAATTTCTGGGTTCCCGTTCCCGGCGAGCGGGGCGCGGAGGAGCCGACACTTACTACGCCAAGCTCCAACCGTCTAAAGCTTTTCCCTTCGGTCATGCGCCGGGAGCGACCGGAGGCGCGTGGTCATGGCGCCGGGATGCTTTCGATACGGTGGGCGGGATGCTGGATACGTGCGTCCTCGGCAGCGCCGATTGGCACATGGCCTTCGGGCTGGTGCAAGCGACCAACGTGGCCGCGGAAATGAAGCGGTGCACGCAGCCCTACGTGGAATCGGTGCTGAATTGGCAGGCGCGCGCGGCGAAACTGAACCGCATCGAAGGGCGCTCCCCGATGGGGTGCATCGACAACTTCGCCACTCACGCTTTTCACGGCAGCAAAGCGCTGCGCGCATATGGCGAGCGGTGGGCGCTACTGCAAAAGTGGGACTTCAATCCCGCAACCGACATCGCGCGAGATTACCAGGGATTGTGGCGCTGGACAGGAAACAAACCTGGACTCCGCGATGACGTGGCTCGCTATTTTGTCGAACGGTCGGAAGACGGGCCGTTGCTATTAGGGGAAACACCGTTGGTTTGACGGTTTAAGAGAAATCGGGTGATCGGGTCATCGGGTCATCGGGTGATTGAAAGTCAAAGGCTTTGGCCTTTGAATTTAGACGGCCCGACTTCTGCTAGCCGACTTCTTCACTCCAGTTTTCGAGAGTCTTCTTTACGACGGCCATGAACTGGTCAGCGACGGCGCCGTCGACAACGCGATGGTCATAGCCCAGCGTGAGGTGAACGACGGAGCGGATGGCGATGGAATCTGCGCCGTCTTTGTCGGTGATCACCATGGGCTGTTTGGTGATACCGCCGACGCCCATGATGGCGACGTTCGGCTGGTTGATGATGGGCAAGCCGAAGACGGCGCCAAACTGGCCGGGGTTGGTGATGGTGAAGGTCGCACCTTCGACGTCGGCCGGCATGAGCTTCTTGGAACGAGCGCGCTCGCCGAGATCGGTGATGCCGCGCTGCAGTCCGAGGAAGTTGAGCTCATCGGCGCTCTTGAGAACGGGGACGATGAGTCCCCAATCGAGAGCAACGGCGATGCCAGCGTTGACGTGCTTGTGGTAGCGGACGCTGTCGCCTTCGAGCGAGCTGTTGACGATCGGATATTGCTGCAGGGCGATGATGGCGGCACGCACAAAGAACGGCATGAAGGTAAGCCGCGCGCCGTAGCGCTGCTCGAAGCCGTTCTTGAGCTTGTTTCGCAAGTTGACGATGCGAGTCATATCCACCTCGAACATGCAGTGGACGTGAGCGCTGGTGCGGCGCGATTCGATCATGCGTTGCGCGATGATCTTGCGCATTTGGGACATGGGTACAAGGTCGCCCGGAATCACAGCCGGCGCAGGGGCCGAGGCTTGACGGGGTGCGGGGGCCGCAACCGGAGCAGCCGTGCGGTGCTCGACGAAATCGAGGACGTCCTGCTTGGTGACGCGGCCGCCAGTGCCGGTGCCGCTTACCTTTGCAAGGTCCACATTGTTCTCGCGGGCGAGCTTGCGGACAAGCGGGGAAGAGCGAACGTCGGAATCTTCTTCGTCCTCAGGAGCGCTGGCGGCGGGCGCGGGCGGCGGAGCCGGGGCTTCTTTCTTTGCGGATGCCGGAGCGGCAGGAGCAGGAGCAACGGCCTTGGCAGGGGCGGGGGCGGAAGCGCCACTGCCGTCGCCAATCACACCGACGACGGTGTTGACCTGAACGGTGTTGCCTTCGGAAACCTTGATTTCCTGAAGGATTCCGCTGGCTGGGGCGGGGATTTCGGCGTCGACCTTGTCGGTGGAAATCTCGAACAGGGGTTCGTCGCGCTGGACCTTGTCACCGGGCTTTTTCAGCCACTTGGTGATGGTTCCTTCGAAAATTGATTCGCCCATCTGGGGCATGACTACGTCAGTCGGCATAGTTCCCTTTCCATGAAGCCCTGCGCAATTGGCGGGGGAAGAACAAACAAACATTATAGCGAAGCCGGGAGTGACTTCGGGCGCAGAGCGCACGGGTCTGCGCGGGCCTGTGCGTTGTGCAAAGGCGCCCTGGTTCAACGAGGAAAGCGATTTCTTGTGGAGCAAAAAGCGATGAAGAAGTCTTTGGCGATTGCATTGTGGTGTTTTCTTTGCCTTCCCGCCTTCGGGCAAGCGACATACTACGGGAACGGGCTGTACTCGGGCGCGGGCTCGGCAGCGTACGGCACTGGCGCGCTGCTGACCTACGCTGCACGCACCGACAACTGCGAAACTGGGTCGGAACCATCTGGGCCGTATGGATGCAACCCGTCCGCGACCACCGGGCAGCAAGGCGCAGCGCTCAGTTATCTTGGCCGCAATTTTGACTTGGTATCATTCACCACCGATAGCAGCGGAATCCCCACTTTCACCACCAGCGCAAACACCTTCGTCCTTGGGCAAACCGTCAGCTTCCAGTACGCCGCGGAATCATGGCTTAACAGTGCCAATCTAACGGTCACCACTATCATCGACACTACTCATTTCACAACCAGCGCGATCACGGGGCACAACAGCTATAGCAGCGGAGCCGAGCCGACTTCGCCCCAGGCCCTCGTGACCGATACGCTGCCGCCCCTTGGCGGTCTGTCAGGCGCGGGCAGTTGCATCACCGATCCAGACTTCGGAGCGCGTGTTTGCCGCGTGACGGATTACACGAATTTCAGTGCAGCAGGCCTGTCTTGGAATTTGGGGTCGGACGGCAGCGCGCACCGTCTCTCGGCCGATTCTCCGCCATCGATGCTGCTGGCCCAAAACACCGGTGGTGGTCAAGCCATCATCGCTTTGACTTACAGCGGATCGGGAGCCAGCACGGTAATCACCCCCACGTTGACTGCGCTCGCTGGAAACACCGACTTCCCAGGAGCGGCCTATGCGTTCTCCGCCAGTAGTCCCACCATTCTGTGGGAACTGGTGGAAGCGGGATACGATTGGACCACCACGAATTCGTGGGCGAATCCGGCCGCCACATGTAACCCGCCGGACGCGCCGGCGAATGGCAGCATCACCCCCTATTCCGGGATCACGTGCGAGTTTGTGGTGCAGCTCAACAAGCTGACGTTAGGCTGTACCGGCGCAGGCACGGCGCCGCTTTGCTCCGGCAGCGCCCTCGGCATCGTTTCTCGCGCCAAGGTGTTTAATTTCAACTGCGAGGGAGCCGGGTGCCCAACCACTGCCGCTTCGCTCAGCTCTCCGAATTGCTTGCCGTTCAACTGGGCCGCCGATTGGAATGGCATTTTCCTGGTGTCCGACGACGATACCTCCATGACCGTCTCCTTCTCCGACGATGGGCAGGCCGGGAAATGGTATCCCAACGGCACCTGTGGGCAAGGATCTTCCAAAAATCACTGCCTCGGCGCTTCTAAAATGGTCAACTGGACGCTTGGCCAGGGTTGCCGCGTTCTTTCCACGGACACCATGACGGTGACGGGAGACTGGGGCCCGACAGGCGCGGCGATCGACGGGCAGCCCAACGTCATCACGCAAGTCGCCGGGCAGCCCCTCCCTGAGATATTAACCCTCCACGAAGGCGAGCAAAGCCCGGACGCAGCCTGGGCGGTCATCGGAGCGGGGACGAATCCGAGTTGTGCCAGCGATTCACGAACCCCCGCGACGGTTACGGGTTGGAGCTACAACATTGACAGTTCCAACATCATTCGTGTGACCACAGATGCGGCGAACGGTTTTTTGACGGGAGAGCAAGTTGATTTCGGGGGTGCGACCGGCTCTGCATACTCCTGGATCAACAGCGGCTACTACACCATCGCGGTAGTCGATACCACTCACTTCACCATCGCGCCGGTGGCTGGACACAATGGCCCCCTTGCTCAGTCCTCCGACTTCACCGCTGGCACCGTGAAAGCGGCGACCAGTCCGGCATGCCAGTGCGCCCAGAACGGCACGCCGTTCCTGTGCAACGCCTACTACTGGCACAAAGCGGATCTTACGGTCAACCCTTGCGGCACGGGTGATCAAAGCTCGCCGTGCCAGGGCCACAATGCCCGCGGCTTCGCCAACGACTATCGCGGAAAATACTACACCGCGATCAGCCGCTCTGCTCCGAGCACGTTCGGCTCAGCCGTCGGCATCCCCAATCAGGATGCCAATGGCGTGCCCTGCCCCAACGGCGAATGCCGGTTGTTTCCCGCGCCGTTTCCGGCCGACCAGGCCGGAACCTACCAGAACCACGGACTCAACGACCAGCCCCCTGTCTTCATGGTCACCCAAAATCCCTGCGGGCAGGCCGTGGGTAACGAAAACTATGGCGCGTGCGATCCGGAATATACCGCGGCGTGGTACGACGAGTTTGATGCCGGCGAGAATTATGTGATGAATCCCAACGCGAAACACTGCGGCGGGGTTGCGTGCAACTATCGCTTTGCCCACACCGGGGACGTAGGCGACACCTGGAATTTCAACGTTTCGGAAGCCATCGGCATCATCAGCAAAGACGGGAGCGTGGCCGTGTGGCCCACGGATTGGGGACATGGATTCGGGTGTACGGACGGAACGGCGGGCCCCTGCCTCAGTTCGCTGCAGGCGACCGCGCCGCCAGACGAGACGATCACGGCCGTATCAGTCGATTCAACCGGGACCTATCTGACTGTCACCACCAGTGGAACCGTGAACTTTGTGGTGGGACAGCGGCTCACGTTCACCGGGACGGGAGAGTCGTGGATTAACAGCACAAACCCGCTAGTGGTGACGTCGGTTGCATCGCCCGCGTTCACGGGCACGGGTATCCCCGCCGGACACGGCAGTTTCACCAACGCAAGCGATGCGGGCACGGCGACGGCCGTCACTTGTGCCACCAGCCCGAGTATGCCGTGTCAGCGTGCAGACCTGGTAATTGTCGCGCTGCCGACAGCACATCAATAAAGAGTGAACATCGCTGAGGGGATGAAATGAACCTGACGCCACACTTCACGCTGGAGGAGATGACCTTCTCCGAAGCGGCCGCGCGGCTTGGGCTCGACAACACGCCGATCCAGACCACAATTACCAACCTGGGCATGGTGGCAGCGGCCATGGAAAGAATTCGAACGCTGCTGGGGAACAGGCCCATCGTCGTGCACAGCGGCTACCGTTCGGCAGAGGTCAACCAGGCGGTGGGCGGAGTGGCGACGAGCGCCCATTGTCGCGGCCTGGCTTGCGACTTCGTTTGTCCCGCGTTCGGTACGCCGACGGAGGCGGCGCTAGCCATTCTGAAGTCCGACCTCGAATACGACCAACTTATCCTCGAGTACGGATGGGTCCACGTTGGTTTGGCGCAAGAGGGATCGTTATCCCGGCGGGAAGCGCTGACGAAGCGTTCGAAATTGGCGGCATATGAGTCCGGTATCAGGGCTTGACCGATTTCATCCCACTACCCCAATCGTCAAAGTGTAGCGCTATCACAAGGAGATACTATCTTGAAAAAGTACGCCGCTTATCTGCCCACTGTTGTGCTCCTGCTTACCGCGCTCGCGAATACCGCGACGCCGGCGATCGCTGCGTTCTGGATGAACCACGCCACTGCGGCGGCGATCTTTGCGCCGCTGGCCGTCATCGTGGCGCATTGGCTGCCTTCACCGTATGCCGGCGTCAACTCGAAGTAAGTAACTCAGTCTGAAAAATCAGAGGAGAAACAGTTATGAGGAAATTTCTTGCCGTTGTGCTGTCTCTTGCCATATTCTGCACCGCCTGCTCGACGGCCTGGGTTTCGACGCTCGATTCCATTCTGGCAGCGGCGGCGCCGGCGCTGGTCAACATTCTGCAAATCGTCGCCGTGGCCAACGGCCAGCCTGTAAACAGCAACCTGGCCGCAAAGATTACCGCCGACGCAACGGTCATCAAGACGCTGGCCGCTGACTTCGCCAAGGCCTCGTCGGGCTCCGCGCCGGGCGTTTGCCAGCAGTTGCAACTGGCTGTGAGTGCATACCAGGCCGATCAGCAAATGGTGCTTCAGGTCGCGCAGGTGAGCGATTCGAACACGCAGACGAAGATTACGCTACTTGCCGACTTGGTGGCAGGCACGGTGGATGCAATCACGGCAGTGATTCCATCCTGTCAGAACGCGGCATCGTCCCGAGGCATGAGGACCGCGCCGCCCTACAGCGTCTCCACCTTCACGGATCATTACAACAGCATCCTGCTGGCGCCGACTGGCAACGCGGCCGTGGATGCGGTAACCCCGAAACTGAAACTGCATCGGCACTCGAAACTCGTGCGGTCGGTGACTTTCGGACGACTCCAGTGACAACCCGCAAGTTTGGAGCGCTTCGCGACGTTCACGATGTGCGGGATCGGATGTACCGGGCTTCGCCGCGAACGGAGCCGGTCCCGCAACATGTGGATCTGCGGGAGTGGGGCGGACCGATCAAGGATCAGGGCGAGGAAGGCAGCTGCACCGGACATGCCTTCTCGTCCGCCCGCGAGTGGATCGCGCGGAAGTATGGGAAGACCTCGCCGATCCTAAGCCCGCAATGCCTGTATGTCGAGGAACTGATCGCCGATGGCTCCTTCCCGAAAGACAACGGCGCGATGCCGCGCACCGGCTGCCAGGTGCTTACAGCGAAAGGTTGCTGCGAGGCGTCGCTATACCCCTACGTCGTTGGCAAATTCACCGCCCCGACGGCGGAGCAGGCGCAGAACGCGCTCAAGTATAAGACGGGCGCGTATCATCGCATCGGAACTTTGTCGGACTTTCTCCGGTGCTTGGCCGACCCAACGCCGTGGCCGGTTCTGGTTGGCTTCACAGTTTATGAGTCGTTCATGTCCCCGCAAGTTGCGGGCACCGGCATTATGCCGATCCCGAAACCGGGCGAACAGCAACAGGGCGGCCACGAAGTACTCTGTCTCGGCTACGACATCCCGAAACAGCTGGCGCTTATCCAGAACAGTTGGGGCGATGGTTGGGGGCAGCGGGGTTACTTCTGGATGCCGTTTGGCGTGATCAAAGCGCCGGACACTGATTTGTGGATGGTGCACACCGGCGGACCCTGGAAGTAATTGAGCGGTGGAAATACCGCGAGCGCCGTCTCTTATCTGCGCGACTAGACGCGGCAAGCCGCGTCTCCAACGAAAATATCTTAAGATCCCGACTTTTTCTCGATCTTCGCCCAGGTATCTTTCAGCGCCACGGTGCGGTTGAACACAAGACGTCCGGGCCTGGAATCCGGGTCCACGCAAAAATACCCAAGGCGCTCGAACTGATAGCGGCCTTCGATCGGCGCATTCGCCAGCGATGGCTCCAACTTGGCCTGCGCGATCACTTCCAGCGAGTTTGGATCCAAGTTCGCGGTGAACTCCTGGCCTTCTTCAACCTGATTTGGGTCTTCCTTGGTGAAAAGCTTGTCGTAGATACGCACTTCGGCGTCGAGGGCATGCGCGGCTGAGACCCAGTGGATGGTCGACTTCACCTTGCGCCCATCCGGAGCATTGCCACCGCGCGTGGCCGGGTCGTATGTACAGTGCACCTCAACTGCTTCTCCTCTGTCGTTCTTCACCACTGTCTTCGCCGTAATGAAGTAGCCGTAACGCAGCCGCACTTCGCGCCCCGGCGACAGGCGGTAATACTGCTTGGGCGGGTCTTCGCGAAAATCGTCCTGCTCAATGTAGAGCACCTTGGAAAATGGCACCTTGCGCTTGCCGGCGCTTTCGTCCTCGGGATTATTGACCGCCTCGACTTCGTCAACCTGACCTTCCAGGTAGTTATCGATCACGACCTTCAATGGCCGCAGCACGGCCATCACGCGTGGCGCACGCTTGTTCAGGTCTTCGCGGACGAAGTGTTCGAGCATCGCAAATTCCAGCGTGCCGTTGGTCTTCGAAACTCCGATCGCCGCGCAGAAATGGCGAATCGCCTCTGGCGTGTAGCCGCGTCGCCGTATGCCGGAGAGAGTGGGCATGCGCGGATCGTCCCAACCGCTGACAAGTTTTTCCTGCACCAAAGTAAGCAGCTTGCGCTTGCTGAGCAGAGTGTAGGTAAGGCTGAGGCGATCGAACTCCATTTGCTGGGACGGAAAAATACCGAGCTGCTGGATAAACCAGTTGTAAAGCGGGCGATGATCCTCAAACTCAAGCGTGCAGATGGAGTGGGTCACGTGTTCGATGGAATCGGACTGACCGTGCGCGTAGTCGTACATGGGGTAGATGCACCACTTGCCGCCGGTACGGTTATGCTCGGCGTGCAGGATGCGGTACATGACCGGATCGCGCATGTTCAGATTCGGCGACGCCATGTCGATCTTGGCGCGTAGCACGCGCGATCCGTCGGGAAACTCGCCTTTGCGCATGCGCTCAAACAGGTCGAGATTTTCTTTCACGTCGCGATTGCGATGCGGACTTTCCTTGCCGGGCTCGGTGAGCGTGCCCCGATGCTTGCGAATTTCTTCCGCGCTTAGATCGTCAACGTACGCTTTGCCCTCGTTGACGAGCTTGATCGCCCACTCGTAGAGCTGATCGAAGTAGTCGGAAGCATAGTAGAGACCGTCCCACTCGAAGCCCAGCCAGCGGACGTCCTTCAGGATAGAGTCCACGTACTCCTGCTCTTCCTTCTCCGGGTTGGTATCGTCGAAGCGCAGGTTGGTCTTGCCGCCGAACTCGTCGGCCAGGCCGAAGTTGAGGCAGATGGACTTGGCATGGCCGATGTGCAGGTAGCCGTTGGGCTCGGGAGGAAAGCGGGTCTGCACCTGACCGTCGTATTTTTTCGTCTCCAGGTCCTTGAGGACGATGTCGCGGATGAAGTTCGAGGGGCGGGACTCGGAAGGCGAGTTCGCGCCAGCTTCGCTAGATTTAGATGAAGATGAATTCGCAGTACTCATGCTCCTCGTATTTTATATGGGAAGAGTGGATTCGCGGCTGCTGGCCGCTTCTCGGCGCTGGTGGAGAGCCGGCGTCCTCGCCCGGCTGGACGGGCGAGACGCCCGTCCCTCCACCGTATTACTCATCACTTTTGCCTGCCCCTCAACCGGTACAGCACCGACGCGTGCGGCCGAAGCTTGACCGTGAGCGACGGGGCGGACCCGGCGTCCTTGCGTTCCCAAAGATCGCGCACTTTGTAACTTGCGTCTCTTAGCCCGAGATCCTTCCACTCGTAGTGGACGGTTTGTTCGCTGTTTCCGATGTTGAAGACGGCAAGGTAGTAGCCTTCGGGCGGGGCATCGAGTTGCAGAGGCAACTGTGCCAGCCAGATTGCGGTGCTGTCGGTTGTGACCACTGCGCGATTGTCCCGGGAGTGCTGGTCCACCTGTATCACCTCGGGATTGGTCAACAACGACTTGGTCCATTTGTCGGCCGAGGGCAGGTCTCCTCCCATGATGAGGGGCGAGCGGAAGATAGACCAGAGCGTTACCATGGTCCTCTGCTCGTCTTTGGTGAATCTTGTCTCCCGCAACTCACCGTCGCCCGGATGCGGCCCCAAATGTCCGAGCGGCAGCATGTCGGCGTCCGGCCAGTTGCCGGGCGCGATGTGCGGCGCCCACTTGGCGGTGGTCGCGAACTGCTGGTAGAGGCTTTGCGACCAATCGTTCTTCTCCCACGGTCCCCAGTGGTCCCAGAAATCGTCGCAGACACGCCACATCTCTGCGTACCTGGATACCTCGCCGGCGTTGTCCAGCGCGGTCGGCCCCGGTGAAAGGCTTAGGACCATGGGCCGGCCCGTCTTCCTGATCGCATTCGCGAGCATGCGAATCTCATCCGGCTTGTAAGGATGGTCGGCGATGCAGTCGACTTTGATGAAGTCCACATGCCAGCTGGCGTAGAGCTTGATGATCGAGTCGTAATACGCTTGCCCGGTCTCTGAGTTCTTCACGCCATAGTTGTAAGCGTTCCACGGACAAGTATCCGACTGGTCGGCGGCATCCTGCGCGTGGTATGGCGAATCGGCGATCGGCAGATTCCTGGCTACTGCTTCGCGTGGGATTCCGCGAATGATGTGAATGCCGAATTTCAGGCCCAGGGAATGAATGGAGTCGGCCAGGGGCTTGAACCCGGCGTTGTTCGCGGCCGAGGGGAAGCGAGCCGATACGGGGATGAACCGACCATCATCGGTAAGCAGGAACTTGTAGTCCTTCGGGTCGCTTTCCGGGTTCGGGATGTACCACCCTTCGTCGATGACAACGTACCGCCACCCGAAACGCTTCAAGTGCTTCGCCATCCAGCCGGCGTTGGCTTTGAATTGCGCTTCCGTGAGCGTACGGCCATAGGAATCCCAACTATTCCAACCCATGGGAGGGGTAGGGGCGAGAGAGGCGTCGCCCGCGGCGGCAGGCAAACAAGCAAGCAGCACAATGCACAGGCTCGCTGCGCACAAACGAGATCGAGAGCGGATTTTCATCAGGAACCTCGGTGAGTAGTCGATTCGCGGCTGCCGGCCGCTTCTCGTCTGTAGTGCGACTACGGTCCGGCCTCGATGATACCCCAACCGAACGCAGCCCCCAACGCGGCAAAGGAATCCTCGTGATAATCTGCGTCGAGAGGACCGCTACCTTCCGGAAATAACTGTTGGCGGGCGGCGGGATTCAATCTTTCATGGCAAATTGCGTGCAATGCGGTCGTCAGCTTCCCGCCCTCACCTTCGGCAAGAAGCTTTGCCAGTGGTGCGTGCAGCATGAAGCTGCGCAGCGAGGCGAGGATTCCCCCATCCAGCGAGTCGAACCCGCGCCATGGATGCGGCAGCAGTCCAGTTCGATGGCGGTCACTCAGGCCATTTTCGGCATCAATGTTGCGGTATTCGTCGCCATGACATTGGCTGGCGTTTCACCCATGGAGCCCACTAACGCCCAACTCGTGCACTGGGGGGCGAATTTTGGGCCTTACACCGTCGCAGGCCAGTGGTGGCGGCTGTTGACGTGCGTTTTCGTGCACATCGGGATCGTCCATATTGCGCTCAATATGTGGTGCCTGTGGAGCCTGGGCAGAATAGCCGAGGCGGTTTACGACCACTGGACATTCGGTGCGGTTTACTTGATCACCGGCGTGTCTGCGAGTGTAGCCAGCCTTGCCTGGAACCTTGATCGCGTAAGCGCGGGAGCTTCTGGAGCAATCTTTGGAATTGCCGGCGCTCTGATCGCGTCGTTTTACCTCGGCGAATTCTCTCTGCCAAAAGCGGCGGTGTCGGGCCTGCTTCGAAGTGTGGTGACGTTTGCAGGTTACAACCTTGTAATTGGAGCAATGTTGGGCATCACCGACAACGCCGCTCACGTCGGAGGGCTGGTATCAGGACTGCTCCTCGGCGCGCTCATCGCAAAGGTCGCTCCACAGCACGATGACGCGATTCGGCGCGTGGGCGTGCTTCTCGTTGGGATTGTGCTGGTCTATGGCGGTGTGGCGTGGTTGCACCATTCGCACGCATATCTCCTGCATGCGTCCACAGGGCAGAGGCTGCTGACGGAAAACAAGACCGAGCAGGCCATTGCGGAGCTGCAGACTGCGATCCGGCAACGGCCAGGTTACGTGCCGGCGCACTACGAGCTCGCGCGCGCTTATTGGATCAAGCGCGACTTCGCGAGCGCGGAAGGCGAACTGAAGCGCGTCATTGAGCTCAAACCGAAGGACGAAGGGGCGTACTTCTACCTGGGCATGACTTACTTGGAAGAGAAGCGTCCCCAACCGGCGCGAGAGACTTTTACGCAACTGCTCAGGGTGAATCCAAATAGCGCCAACGCCCATTTTGGGTTGGGAGCAGTCTCGTCGACCGAGCAGAAATATCCCGAAGCCATCGAAGAATACAAGCTGACGGCGAAGCTCGACCCGGACTACGATGGCGTTTATCAAGAGATGGGCCTTGTGCAGGCTAGGCTCGAACTCTATGACGATGCGATCGCATCCTTCCTGAAGCAGCAGAAAATTGGGGATAATCCCGAAACCGAAAGCGCCCTGGCCAGCGTTTACGAAGCGAAAGGAATGCATCGCGAAGCGGAGGAAGCCCGCCAGAAAGCGAAGCAGTTTCAGGACCAGCATTAGCAACTGCTCCAAATCGCAGCGCCTACTGAATTCTCTGAAGGGCTCGCTCAATTCTCGCCAGAGTAGTTTCCCGCCCCAACACTTCCAGCGTCTCGAACAGCGGCGGGGCATTCTTTCGCCCGCAGACGGCTACTCGGATTGGTTGGAACATTTGTCCGGCTTTTACGCCCATCTCCTGGGCGGCGGCGCGGAGGGTTTGGTCCAAGGGGTCGTGTTTGAATTCAGTTTGCGCCAGCACTTCTCGAGCGCGGGTTAAAACCTTGAGCGCCATGGCGGCGTCGCCCTTCTGCGGGATGAGATCGGCTGGGTCGTAGGGCGGAAGCTGGTCCACAAAGAAAAAGTCGGCGGCGGTGAGGACGTCGCGCAGGAGTTTGATGCGCTCGCGGATGAGCGGTGTGATGGCGTGCATTTTTTCCGGTGCAATTGGAAGTCCAGCGGCGTGGACGATGGGTAGCAGACGCGCGCTGAGGTCGTCGACGGAGAGGGCGCGGATGTGCTCGGCGTTTAGCCAGAGAGCTTTGGGGTCGAAGGTTTCGTCCGGCGTCGCGGCCGGCTCCTTGAAATTCTCCTTGAAGTTAATGACGGCGTTAGCGCGGTTGATGCCTTCGAGGGAGAAAGCGTCGATCAGTTCCTGGCGGGTCATCTTTTCGCGATCGTCTTTTGGCGACCAGCCTAGCAGGCATAGAAAATTGATGAAGGCTTCCGGAAGGAATCCGGCGTCGCGGTAGGTGGTGACGCTGACCACCGGACCGTGGCGGCGCTTGGAGAGCTTCGATCCGTCGGGGGCGACGAGCAGCGGAAGATGCGCGAACTGCGGCGGCTTCGCGCCGGCGCCTTCGAAAATGAGCACGTGTTTGTAGGTATTCGACAGATGGTCCTGGCCGCGGATGATGTGGCTGATGCGGAGGTCGATGTCGTCGGCACAGGAGGCGAGGTGGTAGGTGGGCATGCCGTCGGAACGGAGGAGCGCGAAGTCTTCGATGTCGTCGGCGGATTTGATTTGCTCGCCGTAGACCGCGTCAGTGAAGCGGACTTGTTCGCCTGTGCCGCGGGGCACCCGGAAGCGGAGGGCGAAGGACTCTCCGGCCGCGGCTCGGCGGTCGCTCTCGGCGCGGGAAAGTTCGCGCATACCGGGGTTGAAGAGCCAGGTTTGATTAGCGCCGGATTTTTCGCTGTCGCCGGCGTGAGCGGGGGTGAAGTCGCGGTAAGCTAGGCCTTTCTGAAAGATGGCGTCGGCAATCTGGCGATGCAAGGCCAGGCGCTCGGATTGCTTGTATTCCTCGTCCCAACCGAGGTCGAGCCAGCGCAGACCGTCGAAGATGGAGTTGACGGAGGCGTCGGTGTTGCGCTCGACATCGGTGTCATCGAGCCGCAGGACCATGGTTCCTCCGTTGCGACGGGCATAGAGCCAGTTGAAGATGAAAGTGCGAGCACTGCCGACGTGCAAAAAACCGGTGGGAGACGGCGCGAATCGAACGCGAAGCATAACTTTTGAGTATAACGAGATTGCGGTTTTGCCTCTAGCAGCCCGAGGTACCGCGATTATTCCACCTGTAGAGACGGGGCTTGCCCCGTCTCTCGCCGCAGGAGACGCGGCAAGCCGCGTCCCTACGGAAACCAAATACAGGTTACCAGCGGGTTACGAAGGTAACTCTCCGCGGTAAAATCGCGCTAGCGGCATCGCATCTTATAAGAAGATACTCTTGGAAACGCCGTGCCCAGGGCGGAACCTGCCGGAAGACACCTGTTGTTTCGGGCTGTCTGGTGTGACAGGATTAGGCCGACCACAGTTCCATCTGGGCCACAATTTGGGCCACAATTACGAGTGATGAGGATACAGTAATCAATGCATAGCGTTGCCACAGGTCTGGTGCTGATTCCTGGGGCTGTGGCCCTGCTGGTGCTTCTGGTCTTCACCTACCTGTACGAGCAGAACCGTCACAACTATTTTCGCGCGTGGCAAC
>ODAK010004625.1_pt1 | contig 14062 bp, 8 predicted proteins | sample 1539591 | NCBI WGS metagenome assembly ODAK01 (sample SAMEA3539303, study PRJEB22396) | soil metagenome | biome: tundra; feature: field; material: soil | place: USA | collected 2010-05 | depth 0.15 m | reverse complement strand
AGGACAAGCGTATCGGGGGTGACGAAAGACATGGGACCATGGCGAAGGCCCAAGTAGGTCTCGACAAGCAGTGGGAACTGGCCGGCGGTCATCTCCAGAGTTTTCAGCCCGCCTTCGTGCCGCCAGCCGGTTAAGGGAGAGGAGGAGAGAACCACGATGCGATCGCGGATGCGGGCGGCCGCATCCTGGCATGCGCGATCGATGTCAGGCAGCAGCGAAGAAGCGCGCTTGCTGAATTCGTCAACAATGGCGCCGGTCGCATTCGGTTGAGCCAGTACCAACCCGGCGAGCACCAGATTGGAGAACGCGCTAGTCATTACCAAGCTCCGGTCATTGGTGCGCGGGTCAAGCACGATGAGTCCGTCGAGGCTGGAGCGAGACAAAGCGCCGTCTTCATCGCAGACGATCGCCAGTTGCAGGATGTCTGGCCGCAAGGCACGAACGCGCTCGACCACCGCCGCGCTTTCCGGGCTGTCGCCGGAACGGGCCACGGAGATCACTGCGTTGACATCGATCAGGTAACGTTCCGTGTCGACCAGCAAGTCGGTGGTAGGAACGGCGACGGCCCGAGGCCAGGCGGCTGCCACGGCGCTCGCCGCATAGGCCGATGTTCCCGCCCCAGTTAGCAAGACCCGAGCGTCTCGAAGCTTGCTATCGAGTTGCATCTGCAGAGATGCTGAACGCACCATTTCCAGCGTCACTGGCCAAAGAAGAGGCTGCTGGACGATCTCAGGCAAGGTGTGTTGGGGTGCTTTGAGAAAAGATCTGTTGGCGGGCGCGATCTGTTCGTGTGACATCTCGACTCCATTTCTCGTTCTAAATAGCTGCGGTGAAAATGCACTGCAGCAACATAGGGCTAATACGAATCCATGCGTAAGAATATATGTGCAGTACGCAACCGTCAAGCCTTTCGTTGGCCAAATATCGCAAATGCCTAAGCAGCCAGACGCACTGGGACCGGCACGCACGAGGCATATGGCGCCTTCGGTTTCCTGCCTTCTCCGCGGGATGCCACTTGCCCCGCTCGCTTGGCCACGACAATCAAAGTGGGGAGTGCGGCCGAACAGGAATTCGCTGGAGCCTGCACCAACTCGGAGCGGAAGGTGCGGCTCCCGCAGCCTGGACCGGCCCCGAAGGCCAATAGACTGGGCATCGTCCGCTGAATCTCGACCTGCACTGAAGGACGCCGCTCATTTCTCTTCCGTCCTGCAACCCGTAGGGCCTCAGGACCTTTCACTATGTTCCGATTTGATCATCGAATTGACGGAAAACGATCAGTGTCGTAATATGACGAAACACATGTAGTCTATGTCATTTACTTCACATGCCGGTGTCCGCTTGAAGGGAGCTTCCTGGGGGGTGCCCGCCTCCGGGCTCGTTTTCCACGGGGTGAAAAGCGCCAAGCCTTGGATATGCACTTCCAACGGCATTCCGGCTGCCCAGATGCCACCCTAGGATGTATCTCTGCGTTCGGATCATCTGCACGCTGCGCGCTCGTTGTCCTGTCCTAAGCAATTGTGTTCCGCAAGCCTCTCGCAGCGCTGCATGAGGCAGCGACATGTGTTGGCTGTGTTGCTGGCGTGCTAAAAGCCGTTTCTGAAGCCGTGCCACCCTTGCATCCGCGCACGGTGCGGGCCGGATTGCATCGGAAGGACGATGCGAGGCGCCCCCAATGGGTAAAGGAGTCGACGTGAAGCGATCGTTTAGGCGGAATTTATGCGCTCTGCTCGCAACGGGAGTTGTGGCCTTGTTGGGCCGGGGAAATGCAAGCGGGCAAGCACAGCCGCCAGTGCCCGATGGAATACGCGTACTCAGCTCGATTCAAGGAAAGGCATTGGCGGTTAGCGTCAATTCCGATGGATCCTACTCGATCATGCGCGATGGTATTCCTGACACGGTTCTGCGCTCCAGCGTAGAGGCTGACCTGGATTCGCAGTTGCTGCAATCATCCGCATATCCTCGGCACAAGACGGAGCAGTCGGAGTTTCACGATGAATTTGGCTCGGGGTCGAAGCTCACGGTAACTCACACCGGATTGCCGGGCAAGCCCGATTTGGTCTGCACCATTCGGCTGTACAAGGACCAGTCCTGGGGCGACGTTAAAGCCGAGGTGCTCAACACCACGAACAAGGCGGTCTCAGTGCGCGCAATCCGCAGCATTCAGGCAACGGATTCTCCGGTCATAAACCTGAATGGCCCGGTTTCCGCCGACCGGATACTATCGGACAGCTATAGCGAGGACCGGCCTCAACTGGCGATTCGCGACTTGGGCGACGCGAAAGAAGGAATGCTCAGGGCGGTGGGAAGCCAGCTTATCTATAACCGCCAGAGCGGCGAGAGCTTGTTTCTCGGCGTCCTTACGACCGATCGTTTGCTGACTATTTTTCATCTCAAGGAGCAAGGCGCAGGCGCGGACGCGAAGATCGTTTCGTACGAGGCCGTGGCCACAGGAACGACCGAAATCATGAAAGAGGAATCGCTCAGGAATTCTCCCCCTGCTGAGCAGGTGAGCCTGAGCCTTCCCGTCGATGCCGGGGCAAGCTTGTCTTCAGAGCGCATGATGTTTGCCGTCGGGACCGATTACCATGCGCAGTTGGAGCAGTATGGGCATGCAGTCAAGCTGCTGCACAAGGCTCGTGTCAATACTCCGACACCGATCGGATGGTGGAGCTGGACCGCTTACTACTTCGGACTCAACCAGGGAACCGCTATTACCAATGCGGAGTGGTTGGCGCAAAATCTCAAAAACAGCGGGTACAGCTACTATCAAATTGACGAAGGATACCAATTCGCGCGCGGCGAATATTCGACGCCCGACGCCAACCTGTTTCCTCGCGGACTCGGGTACGTTGCAGATGCGGTGCGCCGCAACGGCCTGACCTTTGGAGTGTGGACGGCGCCTTTCGAAGTATCTGAGCGGGCCTGGGTTTATCAGAATCACAAAGAGTGGTTGCTGCATAACGCAGCCAGCCAGCTTATCCATATTGGCGACGTGACCGATCATAACGACCTGCTGTATGTGCTCGACACAACCAACCCCGGCTCGCAGAAGTATCTCAGCCAGACCTACAGCACGCTTTATAACTGGGGCGTTCGCTTCATCAAGATGGATTTCATGGACGACACGGCGGTGGAGGGTTCCTACTACCGTCCCAACACCACGGCGATCGAGGCTCAGCGGATCGGCCTCGATATCATCCGCAAGACCCTGGGAGAAGACGTTGTTCTCGATAAAGACGGCAGCACCATGCTCAACCCCGTTGGAATTGTGGATTGCGGACGCATCTCCCAGGACACAGGACACACCTTCGAAGCCTCGCGGGATGCGGCTTCGGGAATCGCCGCGCGCTACTATATGAATCGCAATTTCTTTGTTGCCGACCCGGATGCCTTCAGTGTCTCCATTCAGACCGTCGATGATCAGTCCTGGCACGGAGGACAGCGGCCGCTGACCTTAGACGAGGCCAAGGTGTCGATCGCACTGGCGGCGGTTTCAGGGGGCATGTTCGAGCTGGGAGACGACCTTCCCACCCTCGGAGCTTCGCCGGAACGGCTGTCACTGGTAAGGAACACGGAACTGATCGACATGGCCCGCCTTGGCCGCGCGTCGATCCCCGTCGACCTAATGACGTATGCAGCCAGAGATGGCCAGCCAAGTGTCTTTCTGCTTAAAGAGGACAATCGGCAGTCGATCCTCACCGTCTTCAATTGGACTGAGGGGGAACTCAAGCGAACTATCGGTTTCACTGGCATGGGCTTGAAGGAACCGGGGAAATATCGGCTAACCGAAGTATTCGGCGACAAGAGTTGCTGCAACATTTCAGGCGATGCGATCAATCTGATCCAGCCAGCCCACTCTGTGCGCATGTTCAAACTGACCGAAACTGGTGTTCCGGATTCCCTGCCTGCATTCGAAGTCCGCTCATCGACGGAGGCAAAAGCCGGGGAGACCTTGACCTTCAGCGCCGAGGGGGCATCTGGGGAAGAGCCCGTGCTGGCCTACCACTGGGACTTCGGCGATGGCTTGGCGCAAGATGGGATGCAGGTCCATCACGCCTATACGCAGTCGGGCAAATACACGGTGCAGGTAACCGGAGCGGGACTTGAAGCGACAACGAATTCCAAGACCATAACAGTTACGATATCCGGCAATATCTCGACAAAGTTCGTTCCGGCCGACAAGAAGCGGCCTGAGTAAGTCGAAAGCGCCTTTCTGGATTGTCACTCCAGTGATCGATCCAAACAGTTCGAGAAATCCCCGCTGCAGGCCGGGCGGGGATTTCTCGAACCCATAGAATCGCCCTTCATCGACAAGGATGCCGAAGCTTTTCAGATTGCAAAATTCCATCTTCATTTTCGCTCGACAACCGACAGTCTGCGCCGAAACCTGGAGGGAAGGTCCAATCCAAAAATACACGCCACAACCAGAGAGGACTCCTCAAGCATGGATCCCACCGCAGAGATGGACATGGCCGCTCCCGGGCTACGCCGCACGCTGAAACTTCGCCATCTGATTCTTTACGGCATTATCATCATTCAGCCCACCGCACCTATGAGTATCTATGGCGTGGTCAGCAATGCCGCCCGGGGACATGTCGTCACAACCATCCTCATCGCCATGGTCGCCATGCTGTTTACCGCGGTCAGCTACGGCAGGATGGCGCGGGTCTACCCCAGCGCGGGATCGGCTTACATCTATGTAGGCAAGGAGATTCACCCCCCTCCGGATACGTTGTCGGCTGGTCCATGCTCATGGATTACATGCTGAATCCCATCATCTGCGCCATCTGGTGCAGCGCTGCGGCACAGAACATCGTACCCCAGATTCCCTACGCCGCATGGGCCGTGGCATTTGTCCTGGTATTCACCGGCCTCAATCTGCGCGGGGTGCAAACCTCAAGCCGCGTCAACGCCTTCCTCGCGCTGGGCATGAGCATTGTTGTGGTGGTCTTCATCGCCGCGGCCATCCGCTACATCGTGAAGGTGGTGCAGCCCGTCGGAGGCCAGTGGATGCTACCCTTCTACGATCCCACAACCTTCACTCCCGGCCACATGTTCCACGGGGCATCCATCGCAGTGCTGACCTACATCGGTTTCGATGGCATCTCGACCATGTCGGAAGAAGTTGAGAATCCTCGGCGCAACATCCTGCTTGCTACTGTTTTAACTTGCTTTGCCATTGGCGTGCTATCGGCTATCGAAGTGTATCTCGCGCAGCTTGTCTGGCCGGGTCGGACTCCTTTCCCTGCCTCGATGGTCGACACCGCCTTTGTCGAAGTCGCACATCGCGTAGGCGGAAAGTTTCTCTTTCAACTGCTGAATGCCACACTTCTGATCGCCAATATGGGCTCTGGCATCGCCGCGCAGTTCGGCGCGGCGCGCCTGCTCTACGGAATGGGTCGCGCAGATGCGCTGCCAAAGCGGTTCTTCGGCATGGTGAGCCCCAAGACCAGAATCCCACGCAATAACGTGCTGTTGCTCGGCGCCGTGACCCTGCTGGGGACCTTTTGTTGACCTTCGAACAGGGTGCTGAACTGCTGAACTTCGGGGCGTTCATCGCATTCATCGGCGTGAATGCGGCCGCGCTCATCCACTACAAGTACCGCTCGCGAGAGAACGTTGTGTTTCCGGCCTTGTCGCCCTTGTGCGGCGTGCTGGTCTGCACATTCATCTGGTTCAATCTGAACTTGAACGCCAAGCTGCTCGGCGCCGCGTGGATCGTCGTCGGCCTGCTGCTCTACCTGATCATGCGTAAGACGACCAAGAGCGTAGCGACGGAGTTGCCGATTTAGTTGTTTCTCAAGATCGGCCCGGCGATCGCAGTACTCGATGCGAAGGCCGAAGGACTGGGTGTGGCCTTCTACTGGACGCTGACCTATGCGCTGTATCGCGTGATGCGGATCTATAACCTGGCCGCCACGCAGTACGAAGAGCACATCAAGGAGTACGCCGCTCTGGCCGCCTCATTCATCGACACCTTACTCTTCAACAATTGCCAACTGCGACAAGTGGAAGAGCCGAGTCTGACGGCACGGCCGAGGCGGCCGGGACACATTGCCCGATACGGCTGCGAATATGACCGGCGCAGCACGGCCAACGTCTTCCACAGCATCCAGCCGGCACTTTACCAAACCAATCCCGAACCGCTCCTCGCCGGAGTCCGCCGACTACCTTGTGGAGATCGTAGCCAGCTATCCGCAGGCCGACGCCATCCACCTGGTAATGAAAAACGCACGCCAGAAGTTCGGCAACAAGAAAACAACCTCACGCGATCAGAGAGCTAGCCTCGAGTCAATGTCTTTCGGATCAGATTGCCCCGTCTCACTGCATCGGGTCGGCTGGCAATCCATCTGGATGAGCGGCGCTTCCCCCGGATAGGGGAGCATTCGGCTTCCTGCTTGCTGCCGATGCAAGAATCTATTGCTTTCCCGCACGGAATTCCTGCCATGCCGAGTTCCGATCAGCGCTATGGCATGCGAAGTTTTCCTATCCTATCGAAATTAAGATTTTTTTCTGGACAAACGAAAGGCAACGATATATAAAGACCAATTAATGGCACTTCAAACCCTGGGAGAGGGTACAACCCATGAGGAAAGCTACGATCATTTTCGTTTTGCTTTGGCTGATCAGTGCGGCACGAACGGGGTGGGCGCAGGTCGATACGGGCACCCTGACGGGGACTATTAGGGACTCGAGCGCCGCTCTGCTTCCGGATGCTGAAGTAACCGCGACCAACGTTGAAACCGGTATAGCCACCTCAGTAAAAGCCGACGCCAGCGGAAATTATGTCCTCATGCCTCTCAGGATTGGTACATATTCTCTTACCGTTAAGGCGACAGGTTTCGGCACGGAAGTGCGTTCAAACATCGTCCTCAACGTGCAGCAGAGCATTCGGCTTGATTTCACTCTTAAAGTTGGCTCCATCTCGCAAACAACGGAGGTGACCGAAGCGCCGCCGCTGATGGAAACGGAAACCGCCTCGCTTGGCGACGTTGTCAACAGCACGCAGGTTGAACAATTGCCCCTCAACGGGCGGCGCTATACCGATCTCGCCACGCTCACATCCGGAGTCTCAAAAATCACCGAAGGGCCCGTCAATGGCAGTGCGACTCCGACGAATGGCAATGCCGGCGGCGACTTTTCAGTGAACGGAACCAGAGGAGACCAGAACAACTTCATTCTGGACGGTGTCGATAACAACTCCAACGACAATGGCGACCTGGCTTTCACCACCAGCGTAGATGCAATCGCCGAGTTCAAGGTGCAGACATCGAATTACTCGGCTGAATTCGGCCGGAGCGCCGGCGCCGTCATCAACGCGACAACCAAATCAGGTACCAACGGGATCCACGGAAGCGCCTGGGAGTTTCTACGCAATGATGTCCTCGATGCGCGAGGATATTTTGAATCGCCGGGTCAGTCCAAGGCGCCGTACCGGCAAAATCAGTTTGGCGGAACGCTCGGCGCGCCGATCGTCAAGAACAACACCTTCTTCTTTGTCGACTACGAAGGAACGCGGATCGGCTTAGCCGACACGGATTTCGCCACCGTCCCAACCGTGGCCGAGCTCACTGGTGACTTCAGCGACATTCTCGGGGACAAAGTGCAAGACGCATCAGGCAACGTCGTACTAGACCCGCTGGGGCGCCCCATCTATACGAACGAAATCTACAATCCGGCCACGACCCGGTCTGTGAATGGACAGACGGTGCGAGATGGATTTGGATTCGATCCGAGCTCCGGCCTGCCGATTCCGGGACAGGCCAATGTCATCAATCAGGGCCTGAGCTCCGTCGGCTTGAACTATGCCGCCCTGTATCCTGCCCCGAATATTTCAGGAACCTTCGCCAACAACTACACGGTCAACGCGCCCGGCCACCAGCAGGTGGATCAAATGGACGCACGCGTGGACGAAAACGTTACATCCAAGATACAGCTGTTTGCACGGTACTCTCACGCCCAGTCGCTTCGTTTTCAGGCTCCGGTGTTTTCAGGAATTGCGGACGGAGGTTCCTATAACACCGGCACTCGGCCCACGAATACCGATGGCGCGGTGTTTGGGTATACGCATATCCTTACCTCGAACCTCGTAAATGCCGCGCGCGCCGGGTTCAACCGCATTCATTACATTTCCAACTCTCCGACCTATGGACAGCATTATCCAGAGGCAGGTCTGCAGGTGCCGGGTGTGCCCAACAATCCGTCAGTCAATGGGCTCACTTGGTTCGCGCCCAGCGGATACCACGGCCTCGGAGAACCGTTGTTTACGCCCACCACAGTCACCAGCCAGGCCATCCAGATTAACGACACGCTGAACTGGGTGCACGGCAAACACATGATCAAGGCGGGTCCTCAGATTCACTGGGATCAGTTCAATCTGCTGCAGATCGGTCAGCCCCGGGGCACCATGTCGTTCAGCGGACAGTTCACCGCAGTCGATCCTGGCTCGCAGCAAAGCAGCGGCAACGGCATTGCCGATATGCTCCTCGGACTGCCGGTTTCTTCCAAGATCTCGACAGTCTCTTACTTCGGCAATCGCGAACACAGCTATGGAGCATTTGTTGCGGACACCTACAAGGCCACCTCGAATTTGACGTTCGATCTCGGGTTGCGCTACGACTATGCAACGCCGATGTATGAGGCACATCACCGGCAAAGCAACTTCGATTACACGAAGGGACTGGTCATCCCCGCGGGCACGCCGGGCTATCCAGAGAAGCTTGCAACTACGGATCGCGATGACTTCGCTCCGCGTGTTGGTTTCACCTACAGTCCTCTCCACTCCAGTTCGTTCGTGGTGCGTGCAGGATTTGGACGCTTCTTCGTATTCCAGGAAATCCGTACAGGTGACCCTCTGCAAACCGATTACAATCTGCCGTTCTTCTACGAGCCTACGTTCACCAGCGACGGGTTGACGCCGAACCTCACATTGGCAACCGGATTTCCTGCGCTTGATGCAAGCCAGGCGCCGGACGCCGGCGTGACCAGCCAGGACTGGAACCCGCACACTGCCGTCTACGACGAGTGGAATCTCAATCTCGAATATCAGCTTCCATGGCAGATCCTCATCTCTCCGGCCTATGTGGGCACGAAGGGAACTCACCTGCAGGTACTCAGGGATCCAAACCAGATTCGCACTCCTTCGGCCACCTTCGATCAGACCCTGCGGCCGTATCCAAACTATGGACCCTTCGCGTCTATCGAGAATCGCGGAAATTCTACTTATCATGCTTTTCAGGTCAAAGCCGAAAAGCGAACCAGCCACGGTCTCTATTTCCTGAGCGCCTACACCTTCAGCAAGTCGATCGACGATCAACCCGAAATTTGTTGCAATGCGCCATGGCCTCAGGACAGTTACAACCTTGCCGCGGAAAAGGGCGTCTCCGATTTCGACAATCGTCAGCGTTGGGTAAACAGCGTTGATTATGCGCTGCCTTTCGGGAAAGGACAGATGTTCTTGAAGGAAGGGCGCGTTCTGGATCAAGCTCTCGGTGGATGGCATGTCGGCGGAATCGCCACGATCCGCAGTGGATTCGCTTTCTCGCCGGAACTTTCATACGACCCGAGCAACACGGGCTCCCAGGGACTTATGAGGCCTGATCGTATTGGCAATGGCAATGTTTCTCATCGCAGCCCCAACTTGTGGTTCAACGTCGACGACTTTCCTGTTCCTACCTGTAACTGTTTCGGCAATGCCGGGAAAAATATTCTGGAAGGCCCTGGCGAAAAGTCAGTGGACTTTTCCGCACGCAAAATCTTCAATATCACCGAGCGGGTTCATCTCGAATTTCGTTCGGAGTTCTTCAACGTCATCAATCACGCCGTCTTCGCTCAGCCAGATGCTTTCGTTCAGGATGGACCTGGAGCCGCGGGCGTAATTACGTCCACCGTCATACCACAGCGTCAGATTCAATTTGCGACGAAGCTGGAGTTCTAACGGTTTCGTTTCGCCGCAGTCGGCGCCTGGAATCCGTGCTGACTGCGCGGAGCAAATGGAATAGCACGGAACGAAAAGGGTCGGAGCAACTTCGATGCAGCGAAGAGACTTTCTCAAAAGCAGTGTTGCATTGGCCGCAGCGGCTCAACTGGGAATCCGGCATGCGCAGGGACTCGTTCCTGCGCACAACTGGGAGAAATATGACTTCGGCTCTGGGCCTACGGTCACTGACCGTCTCAATCAGGGCCCGTTTCCGCAGTATCCTCCCGACGCTGTAATCCCAGGAGATGAAGTCGTCATGACTACGACTCCGTCGGAAGAAGTCGTGCCCAACTATGGCAAAGGGCTGGTTACATACATCACCGCCGACATGGGCACAGATGAAATCAAATCGGACAACATCCCGCAGGCCATCGAAGATCTGATTCGATTCCCTCTCGGACAGCAGATTTACATTCGCCCAACCTGGCGGGAAGTCCAGCCACGGCCTGGGCGCCTGGAAATGGCTGACTATCTAAAGCTCGTCTTCGATCTGGCCAAGAAATACGATAAGCGTATTGGTCTGCGCGTTCAGATGAGCGCTCCGGATTACACCCATCAGCCTGCTCTGCCCGATTTCGTTCTTAACAAAGTACCGAAAGTTGACATGGTCCTGAACGGGACGGAGAACGAGGCAGCGGCGAAACGATATTTAAGCAATCCGCATGGGCGGTACCAGCCGCGCTTTGACGATCCCTTCTTCCAGCAATCATTCAAAGAGTTGGTCGGCCTGATGGCGGCGGAGTTCAACGGCAATCCCCAGATCGAGTTCATCGATACTTTCATGTACGGTTTCTGGGGAGAAGGTCATACGTGGCCCTTCAGCAATACCCCGTTCCCCGATTACGCGACGGCGGAGCGCACCTGGATGCAAATGCTGGAAGTGCAAATAGAGCATTTCACCAAGACTCCTCTGTTGACGAACACTCAGCCCGACTACAGTCGTGTTGGCAATTCCGAGGTTCTCGACCGCAGCATTCGGAGCAACAACTGGATTCGAAGCGACACGATCTTCATCGAGAACGAGCAGATTGAAGCTCTCAGCAACCGCCCGCCTTGGGTCGGAGCAGTCCTTGAGCAGCCGCTGCCGGGGGCTCCTCCTGATCCGCTTGCTGCGCAGGAAGGAATATCGCCAGCGGACAACATGATCGCTCATGTGATGGACATAGGGGCGAATTACTGGTCGCTTTGGAACTTCCACAAGATCAGCGCCACTAATCTTGAGAATTATTACCAGGCGTCCCGCGCTTCGTTCGATCGGATCAATCGCCGCATCGGCTATCGTGTAAGACCGTCGATGATCTGGAGTTATCAGGACGGAGATAATCTTGGTCTCATTATCGGCTTTGCCAACGACGGCATCGCCGGCGTTCCTGGCGTGCTGCGGGTCACGGTGGAGAGTGAAGACGGTAAAGTCCTCCGGAGCGGTTGTCTTGATGCCGGCTATCCTCTGCCCGGAAAGATGCGGCAAGCTCAGTTTGTGGTGCAGCAGAAAACAAAATGGCAGGGGCTGAAACTCAAAGCCGAGATCGAGGTAAAAGGTATGCGATATCCCGTGCGCTGGGCGTGTCACCAAAAACTAAACGACGACGGCTCACTTACTCTGCGCCCTAACCTTCGTTCTGGAGTTTAAGTACCACGGCTGGCCGTCAACAATATTGAGACTTTCGGGAAGTGGCGCGAATCCTTTGGCGAGTTTCTAATGTTGACTGCAATCACGAACGGATCCAATACACAGTCAGGGGGTGTTCCATGCGGAGGCGAGACTTTCTTAAGACGGGAGCAGCTGTCGGAGCAGTAGGCAGTCTGATGCGCCCGAAGATGTGGGCAGATGTTCCCGATCACCTGTGGGAAGGCCATAACTTCGGTTGCCCGCAAGTTTCGAACCGGCTTGATCAGGGCCCGTTCGGCATAGGCCAGGATGACGGCTGGTACACGATCTTCGCTACACAGCCTTCTCGCAACCACATCCGAAACTTCGGCACGGGTCTAGTCGGTTACACTTGGGAAGAAAATGGTCCGGCGCTCGGTGTGCAGTGCGGCAGAGAGACTCTCGAAGAGAGCGTTGAGAAAATGGCATCCCTGCCATTCGTTGACGTCCTGTACATCCGATGCGACTGGAGAGACATACAGAGCAGCCCGGGAAAACTGCAACTCTCTCCGGTTTGGGAAGCTACTTTCGACGCTGCCAAGCGACATAATCTGGGAGTCGGTTTTCGAATTCAGCTGTCGAGTCCAAACATCCAGCCGAAAAAACTCTCTCTGCCTGACTTCCTGCATGACAAGGTTCCCATCGTTAACATCGGCCACAAATCCAAGGAACACCACACCCAGTTTGATTTCTACGAGCCTCGATACGACTCTCCGGAATTTTACAAAGCTTTCGCTGAGCTGAATGAACTCTTGGCGGCACGCTTCGAGGGCAATCCCCATCTGGAATACATGGACCTGATGATGTATGGGTTCTGGGGCGAAGGTCACACGAATGATCTGCCCAACCCGTTTCCGGATTATTTGACTGCCGAGAAGACCTTCGTTCGGATGACGCAGTTGCAGATAGACACCTGGAAGAAGACTCCTCTTGCCGTCAATACTGAGCCTGACATCAGCAGTGTCGGCAATCGTCAAGTGCAGGACATGGCGGCTCGCTCCGGATGCTGGCTGCGTTCCGACAGCCTGATCATGGACGAACCGGTCCAGATCGAAGAACTGAGTAATCGCCCTCCATGGATGGCTATCGTTATGGAAGATGGCGAAAATCGCCATTATGTTCTGTCCGAATTTGCAGCCGAAGAGGCAGCCTGCTTACGCAAGCTTCCGAACTCGATGCTCGCATTTGTAGGTGCCGACGAGGAAGTGCAGCCGACGGACGACTATCCCCACCGGATCGGTGGCCCCATCGACCGTCCCTATCGCGAGAGCACCAGTTTTCATGCGCTGGATATCGGCACAAATTACTTCGGACTCTGGACCGAGGCCGACAATATTCGGCGCTATCACGAGAAGTATCCCGACTCGTTGCGTGCGATGGAGCAAAGACTCGGCTATCGCGTGCGCCCGTCGTTAATCTGGCAGAGAAAGCGCTACGACACAATGGAACTCATCCTCGGTATCGCCAATGATGGTGTCGCGGGAGTGTCCGGAATCCTCGGCATCTTCGCAGAAAGCCTCGATGGGCAGATCAAAGTCGGAGGCAATCTGGATGCGGGCCAACCGTATGCCGGCCGAATGCGTCAGGCCTCCATCATGCTGCCAAAGAATATGGATGGGCAGCAGATTGTGCTGCGTGCCGAACTGGAGGTCAAAGGTGTGCGTCACCCGGTTCGGTGGGCTTGTCATGAGCAGACCAATGCAGATGGTTCGCTGACCATTCGTCTCAAAAAGGGAAGCGATCCTGACTGGAAAAAGGGAGTATAACTGCCGAGGTTTCGAATCGCCGACAGATATCGCTCTTATAACTCGTTGGCCTCAGGTTATCCAGGCCCAGCGCGGCACCATAGGTCCGTGATAGAGCTCTGCGATACCCAGTTCTCCCTGATTCGTCTGGCTGAAACTTTCTAGGGCGTCGTCTTTGCGTCGCCAGCCGCGATAAAGCGCAGGGTGCCGAACGAAGCAGGCTGGTGAAACGAGTGCTCGGGAAGGTTCAGAGGTAATGCACCCCAGCTCAGCGAACGCCTCGAAGCTTCAGATCCCGCCCCGTCACAACGGTAGAAGTTCACCTTCCATTCCGTCCCGGAATCGGCCTCTGTCGCCGCCATGGAGGCCACAGGGATGCGCATCTCAGCCGTCCAGACATGCCGTGCTGCATCAATTCGCGTCTCGTGGCGAAAGCCCGAATTCCAGTGGAAATCGTTGAAGGGATGTTGCGTCAAATCTATCTCAAGGTCCAGCCACTGATTGTTTGGAGCGACCTCGAACTCATAGTAGTGCGACGGGCGATCGGGCTTCGGATTGATAAATGTCTCCACCACATCCTTCTCCCATAACTGCCATCGCTCGGGTTTCGGATCTTCACCCTGATAAGTATTCAGGCTTTGGTAGTGGCACCAAAATGCGAGATACAGATATTGGTGGTTCCATCGGCTT
>ODAK010004624.1_pt1 | contig 14063 bp, 14 predicted proteins | sample 1539591 | NCBI WGS metagenome assembly ODAK01 (sample SAMEA3539303, study PRJEB22396) | soil metagenome | biome: tundra; feature: field; material: soil | place: USA | collected 2010-05 | depth 0.15 m | reverse complement strand
CAAGGTTGCTATGATCGAACATAGCGGCGCGCAATTCGTTCCTCAAAAAACACCGGAGGGGCCCGAGAGATTATGGTCCTTGCTAATGCGGCATTTCGCCCCGCTCAAAACTTTGGCCTTGCGTTTGAATTCGCTCCGCCTGAAGTTGGACCGTGCCCGGAGCAACAGAGAGACGGCGCTGACATGATACCCGGGAGGATTGTCGAGGTCGGAGGGGTCCCCGTGCTGCTGCGTGTGGAAGATCGCGCACTCCAGGAGGCCGTAGACAAGTGGTATGCCGACTATCTCACGACCAAGCCCTCCGCCGAGCCTTTTGAGCTGACCGTGAAGGTAGCTCCGGATGGGGGTGGCTACCGGGGCGATCAGCCGCGCGTCGAATGGCTGGAAGGGCGGTGGTTATTCGAGCGTTTTGATTTCCGGGCCGAGTGGTTTCCCGACTCCGGCCGCGGGTGGGTAAGGCAGGAGTGGGCTTTTCATCAATCTATCGATTCGGTCCTGCGCGTCCTCCACTCGATTCTGCTGGCGCCCAAAGGGGGCTGCCTGTTGCACGCCGCCAGCGCCGTGCGCAACGGACGCGCTTTCGCGTTCACCGGGGTATCCGGCGCCGGCAAGACCACGCTCGCGCGCCTGGCGCCCCCCGATGTCGTTCTCCTCACGGACGAAATCTCTTACATCCGCTCCGTGGATGGAGTCTACAGAGCATTTGGCACGCCTTTCGCCGGCGATCTGGGCATAGCCGGAGAGAACATATCGGCGCCTCTTGAGGCGCTGTATCTGCTTGCCAAAGGTCCTGAGAACAAGATCGAACCACTCTCTCGCAAGCAGGCCGTTAACGTCCTGATGCGGAACATTTTGTTTTTCGCCAAAGATCCGAAACTGGTTGAGGTTCTGTTCGAGACTGCCTGCCGAATCGCGGCTTGCGTACCGGCGTATCGGCTCACCTTCACTCCTACCCCCGATGTCTGGGAGATGGTCGGATGAGCCTGTACATAGCAAAAAGCCGCTTGATCGCGGCACGGGCCCTGGACGGGGAGATGGTTATCATGTCCACGTGGGACTCGATGTTGTTCACCCTGAATGAGGTTGCCACTGAGATCTGGCTGGCGGCCGATGGACGCACCCCTCTCTCACAGATCGTTCAAGACAAGGTGTGCGCAAAATTCGAGGCCGAGCCGGAAGCCGCTTACGCAGACGCTGAGGATCTCTGCCGCAGGCTGGCGGAACACGGCATCCTGGTGATCTCCGATCAACCCATTGAATCGGCGAGGTAGACGCCGATGACTGATGGAGTCTCCATCACAACCGCCGGGGGGGGAGCACAGACCTCCTTACTGGACCGGGTCAGCGCAAAGGCCGAGGCTCGCGGGATTCCGATCTCCGTCCATCTGGATCTCACCTGGAAATGCAACGAGGGCTGCGTCCATTGTTATCTCGACCATAGCGTAGGCGGCGACATGGACACCGCCGAGGTCAAGGGCGTGCTCGACCAGTTGGCTGCGGCCGGAGCGATGTTCCTTACGCTCAGCGGCGGGGAAGTCATGCTGCGGAAGGACATCTTCGAGATTGTGGCCTACGCGCGGTCGCTGCTATTCGACGTGAGGCTGAAGACCAACGGCATCCTGATCGGCGAGCGCGAGGCGGACCGTTTCGCCGAACTCGGGGTCCGCGAAGCCAACATCAGCATCTATTCCCACCTGCCTGAGGTTCATGACGCCATCACGCAGGTCCCGGGATCGTTCACCCGTTCCATCGAGGCTGTGAAGCGGCTGACGAGTCGCGGCCTGGCAGTTGAAATTCGCGTGTCCGTCATGAAGGGCGGAGCCAACTACGCACGCCTGCGCGCGCTGGCGGACGAATTGGGGGTCAGGATCAAGTACGATGCCACCATCGTGCCCATGATAAACGGCGACCAGACGCCGGTCTCACTCAATATCTCCCCCGCGGAACGCGCGGAGCTCTACTCGGATCCCGCGGTACTGATCGGGTTGGAAGATGCCTGCGCACCGCCTACGCCAGCCGACGACGAACTTCTGAACGAGCATTCTTGCGGAGCGGGGCATAACGGGTGCTACATCTCGCCGCAGGGAGACGTCATGCCGTGCGTGCAGTTCCCGCTGGTTTGCGGCAGCCTGCGCCGCAGCAGTTTCCTGGGAATTTGGAGATCCTCGCCCCAATTCGCCGACGTTCGCGGCATTCGGAACCGCGACCTTCACGTCTGCAGCTCCTGCGCAAGTCTGTCTTCCTGCAGCCGCTGTCCCGGATTGGCCGTCCAGGAGGGCAATATGCGCGGAGCGGCGCTTCCGTCGGCGCCGTCTGGCGTATTCAAGGCTGGACGCTACGGTCTCGGCCGCACAACTCTTCCAGTTCTGTCGACGCTCGCGTTCAAAATCGACATAAGCATCACGCCTGCCTTGGACTGGCGTGACGATGGAGGGCCTGATTATCGGGATTCCCCCTCGAGCCGCACTGGCTGGGACAAAGCGGAATCCTTGCCGTGCCGCTTTCGGGAGCGTTCGTTGGATCCCTGGCATCCAGGTATTGGCTCCGCGACTGGCTCAAGACACACCTCGGGGCACTCCACCTGTGCGGCATTCTCGAACGTACAGGTCTCCTACGACGGATGAGTCTTTCACCTGAATACCAGTCTTTTGCGCGGATGAGGGTGTTATAATAACCGAACACCTTCTGCGCGCCGGAACTAGAATCTTCGCGCTCTCTTTTCACAGTCCGTCGCTGCTTCCGGGCGATAGTCCTTATGTGACCAGTGCTCGTGAGCTCGACGATTTCCTCGGCCGGCTCCGGTCGTATTTCGAGTACTTTTTTGGGAGGGTCGGCGGAATACCAATAGATGCTCTTACTCCCCGAGCACTCTCCAAATCCTAACCATGCATGTGGAGACGATATCTCCGCCTGTCTGACGGAACTTGTCCAGCCTGGCCCTCGGGGTGGACCCGGTCTCCCCGACGAAGTGGGATGATAATTACCGTCGGACGGAGTTTGCGCGGATGAGGCTGAAACTGATCAGCTGTGAAGTGCTGTTCCGTGAGATGTGCGCCATGGCGGCCCGCTCGCCACACACAGTTGATGTGGAGTTTTTGCCGAAGGGCCTGCACGACATCGGCGCGGAAGCCATGCGGCAGCGGCTCCAAAGCAGTGTAGACGCAGTCGATCCGGAGCGCTACGATGCCGTGGTCCTGGGATACGCGCTGTGCGGCAACGGCATCGCGGGCCTGATGGCCCGGCAACTGCCCGTCGTCGTTTTTCGCGCCCACGACTGCATCGCTTTGCTGATGGGCGGCCGCGCGGAATATGACGCCTACTTTCAAGCCAACTCGGGAGTCTATTTCCGCTCCACCGGCTGGCTCGAACGCGGCAAGAACCTGGATCAGTCGATGTTGCGGGTTTCCAAAAGAAAGTCGGGTTTGGGTTTCACACTCGAAGAGTTAATTGCCAAATACGGCGACGAAAACGGCCGCTATGTCTGGCAGCAACTGACACAGTACCTGAATAGCTACCGGAAGCTGGCTTACATTGCCACTGGAGTCGAGGTGGACGGATCGTTCCGGGACCGGGCCAGACACGAAGCCGAAGAGAAAGGCTGGGAATTTGAGGAGTTCACGGGCGGTTTGGGGCTGTTCCAGAGACTGCTTTCTGGCGATTGGAACGCCCGGGAGTTTCTGGTTCTCCCCCCGGGCAGGCGCATCGAACCAAGTTACAAGGAAGACATCGTGAGGATTGGAGGTTAGGACTCATGTCCGATCGGCTGCCGGTCACGGGCGTTCCCGCCTCAGTTGCCTCGCTCGCGATGCCCGGCAGGTTCCGCCTGCACCACGTGGGCATCGTGGTGCGGCATCTGGAACCGGTGCTGGCAGCTTACTTCAGCGCCTTCGAGACAAGTTACACCAGTATTCCATTTGACGATGGCGCGCAACATGTACGCGTCGCATTTGCATGCGTGGCCCCGGGGGTGTTTCTGGAATTTGTGCAACCGGTCGGCGATTGCAGCCCGGTCGCCGGTTTCCTGGCTAGAAACCCCACAGGCGGCCTGCATCACCTGGCGTTTGAGGTCGCCGATATCGAGACTGCTATCCAGGAATTCCTCCGCGCACGCGCCACCGTCGTCTGTCACCCCGTGCGCGGATTTGAAGGCCGCCGCGTAGCCTTCCTGTTCCCTAAGATCGAGCCGCGCATCCTCATCGAACTCGTTGAGCCGGCACCCGTGGTGACCTGATGACTGTTCCTGGCGGCAGTCATAACACCGATCGGGACAGCCAGACACTCCTCTCGTGCCTGTTCGCTTGCGCCTCGCGGCTTCCCGCCAGAATTGCCATCCGAAGCGAAACCGAAACTCTGGATTATGCTCAGTTCCGATCCCGGATTGTCACACCCGCGGCGGCGCTGCGCAGCCTGGGCGTTGCCTATCGGGATCGCGTCCTGATATGCGTCCCGAACGGTCCCGACTTCCCGGTTCTCTATTTCGCGGTGCACGCGCTGGGCGCGGCCGTGGTTCCGGTACCGGCTGATACACCCGGCGCTGTGTTAGCCGCGCTGGCCGAAGACTGTTCCCCCAGCCTCGCCGTGCTCGCGCGTGAACTCCCCGCAATGCCATGCCCGGTTTGCCATCCCTCGGAGTTGATATCCCTGCAAGGAGCGGAAGTCGAGCCCGTCTGCAGCAGCGGAGATATCGCCGACATACTCTATACAACCGGCACCACTGGAAAGAAAAAGGGCGTGGTGCTGACGCACGCCAACGTACTGGCGGCCGCGAGCAACATGGGCCAGTTCATCGGCACGAACGCCCAGGATGTGGAAGTGATGCCCCTGCCCCTCAGCCATTCCTTCGGCCTCGGGCGGCTGCGTTCGCTGGCGCTGGTGGGACACACGCTGATCGTCGGCACGGGTGTCGGCGTGGGCGTCTCGGTAATCCGTCAACTGATCGAGAACCAGGCAACCGGTCTGGCGCTGGTGCCCGCGGCCGTCGAGATCCTCCGCCGCACGACGGGAGATAGTCTGGGCCGGGCGGGCGAACATCTGCGTTATATCGAGATCGGCAGCGCACCGATGAGGCCCCAAACCAGGGATTGGCTGATGCGGATGCTGCCCGGGACACGAATCTGCCACCACTATGGCCTGACAGAAGCCTCGCGCGCAGCGTTCACCGAGTATCATGCCGATCGCGACAGGCCTGGAACCGCCGGCAGGGCGTCTCCCGGCGTTGCCCTCACCATCTGCGATGAGTCCGGCTCCGCGCTGAGCCCCGGCCAGACCGGAGAGGTGGTCGTATCCGGCGGCATGGTCATGCGGGAATACTGGAATCAGCCCAGCCTCACGCATGAGGCCTTCTGCGAGCACGGCCTGCGCACCGGTGACATCGGTTTTCTGGATTCCGACGGCTACCTGTTCCTGCTCGGGCGCAAAACCGACCTCATCAATGTCGGTGGCCGGAAAGTAGTTCCGGATGAAGTCGAAGAGAACCTGCGAAAGGTGAGCGGCATCCGCGATGCCGCCTGCGTGGGCGAAGACGATCCCCTGACCGGGCAACGCGTCAAGGCCTACCTAGTGGCAGACAGGCCCCTCGACGTCTCTTTCGTGGCGAACGCGCTACGCACGCAACTGGAGGAGTACAAGATTCCCAAGAGCCTCGAATTCGTCAAGGAGATGCCTCGAACCAATTCCGGCAAGCTGCAACGCCACCTCTTGAGAGCCACCCCGCAATCGCAGACCAACAAGGAACCACATGGATCTTAGAGCGCTGAAACTACGCATGCTGAAACGGATGTATTTCGCCCCTGAGGTCTGCTGCGGGCCGGAGCTCAGCGAGCGCCTGCGCTATTTTGAACCGGGCGCTCGCATTCTGGTGCTGATCACCGACTCGGCCGGCCGTACAGGCTTGCTTGACCAGGTTGCCGCGCGGTTGTCTGACGCGTCGGCTTACGAGTTAATTCAATGGACGTGGGGCGAGCCGGCCGCATCCTCGGTCGCCGGGCTTCGACAGCGCGTCCAGGAATTCAAGCCGGACTGGATTGTCGGGATCGGTGGAGGCACCGTCCTGGACGCTGCCAAATTCGTCTCGGCCGAATACGAGAATCCAGCCTTACATTGGTCAGAGCAAACGCAAGCCGTCCCGGGCCCACGCACGCGAGCCCGGCTCGCTCTTGTGCCTACCACATCCGGCAGTGGATCCGAAGCGTCCCAGGCTGCCATCCTGACCGGTTCCGACGGCAAGAAGCTTGCCTGCGTCTCACCGTACTGGCTCCCCGACCTGGTGATCCTGGATCCTGTGCTCACCACGACTTTGCCCGCCGCAGAAACCGCGAGCACGGGCTTCGATGCGCTGGCGCACGCCGTGGAATCGACCGCATCGAACCTGGCTCATGACTTACTGCGGGAACTGTGCGCCACCGCGATCCGGGCGATTCTTCGCCACTTGGCCCGGGCGGTCGACAATCCGCGGGAGATGGAGGCGCGGGCAGGCTTGCAGAACGCCGCTTTCCTGGCCGGATCGTGTCAAAGCGGCACCTCGACCGGCGCCGCCCACGCCTTGGCTCACGCCACATCGCAGCACTACCACACGCCCCATGCCCGGGCTGTCAGCGCCTATCTGCTCCCCACCATGCGCTGGAATCTGGCGAAGAATCCCCGGGTGTACGACGCCATGGCGGCGGCATGCGGCATGAGCGACGGCATGGCGTTGATCGGAGCCATCGAAGAACTGGCCCGCGCCGTCGGTTCGCCGCTTCGCCTCGCGGACCTGTTGTCGAGAGAACTGACTGCGTCCGAGCGCAGGGATCTGGCCGGCGCCGCACTGAAGGACGGTTGCCTGCGTACCAACGCCTGCCGCATGCGACAAGACGACCTCGAAGCGGTCTTATGCGGGATGGAGTGAGATCCAGTGTCGCTTGTCGATGAGCTGTTGCAGCAACCGCCTTATCGTAGATCCGCCTGCGGTAACGGGCATCTGTTCCGGGCGGCACTCCGGGAGTCCATTGCTCATCACTGCACCAACTGCCCTCCCTTCCATCGTTGGTATCACAAGCACGGATTGCAGCCCGAAAGCGAAATCGAGGATGTTTCATCACTCCCTTTCCTCCCCTCAGCAGTCTTCAAACGCTTGAGTCTTCAGTCGGTGAGCGACGGAGAAGTGGTTCGCATCCTGCGATCCAGCGCGACATCGTCGGGACGCCCGAGCCGCATTGCGCTCGACGCCATTACGCGTAACCGCCAGATGCGCAGCCTGGCGGTACTGATGAACGCGCTGATCGGAGGCCGGCGCCCGATCGTGGTTCTCGATGCTCCGCCCGCCCGAACGGGCGGCGAACTCCCGGCGCGCGTCGCAGGTATGCGCGGCTATTTGATGATGGCCAGCGAAACGCACTATGTCATGGAGACCCGGGACGGCGCCCCGGCGCTCGCCATCGACCACCTTCACAGCACCTTGCAAGGATTCCTGGAGCGGCGCGCCCCGGTCTGTCTGCTCGGCTATACCTACATCGTGCACCGGTACGTGGTCGCACCGCTGCTGCGCCTCGGCTCGCGCTATCCCCTCCCCGCCGGCAGCATCCTTTTGCATTTTGGCGGCTGGAAGCGACTGGAAGAACAGGCAGTAGATCGCGCGCACTTCAACGCCGACGTGGAGGCTGTTTTCGGCGGCCGCCAACTGCAAATCCGCGATATCTACGGCTTCACGGAACAGTTGGGGATCATTTACCCCGATGACGGCTGCGGCGTACGCCTGGTCCCGGCCTATTCCGAGGTGCGCGTGCGCGATCCATTCACTCTGAAACTCCAGCCGGATGGCGTGCCGGGCCTGCTGCAGTTCATAACTCCCCTGCCTCACAGCTATCCGGGAGTGTCCCTTTTGCTCGACGACATTGGCCAGATTGTATCGCGCGACATCGGTGTGGACGGCCGCTTTGGAACTCGTTTCGAGGTATTGGGCCGGGCGAAGGGCGCGGAGATTCGAGGCTGCGGCGACACCTTGCCGGATCCGTCTCTGCCGGGTGGCTTGGCCTGACTATGCCCATGTTCCTGTTGTTCGATCGCCGTGGCGCTCATATTAATCTGGATGCCGATCCGGCCGCCTGCCCGACTATCGCATCGGTTGAACAACTGGCGTCTCCCTTGCGGGAAGGCCAGGAGCGCCTGCGCACGCTGCCTATAGACGACATTATCGGACTGTTCGATGCCGCAGCCCGCAGTTGGACGGAGCCGGGACACCCGGTGGGCCGGATGCTCCGCGAACGATCGCTCGGGTTTCTGGTTCTCTGGTTTCGGCGTCAGAACCTGGAAAGCCTCTGTGATGTCGCTCTGCACGGCAACCGCCAGGCCTTGGACGTCTTCGTGCCGGCCATGGCGGGGAGCACGCGTCTCCATCGCGCTCACCCCCGTGGCCTGCTTGTGCACTGGCTGGCAGGCAATGTTCCGCTGTTGGGCATGATTTCGGTGGCGCAAGGCCTCCTGGCCAAGAATGCCAACCTGGTGAAAGCGTCCCGCCAGAACGCCGGCGTTCTGCCCTTTTTGTTGGCTGCGCTGCGCTGCGTGCGTTTCACCGGATCGTCCCGCGGCGTAATCGAAGGTAGTCTGCTCACCGACTCAGTGACGGTAGTGTACGCCGATCGCGAGGATGTCCAATCGGCGCGCGCCCTGTCGCTGTTGGCCGATGTGCGCGTAGCCTGGGGTGGACGAGAAGCCGTCGAAACAATCGGCAACCTTCCCCGGCGATTGGGCGCTGAAGACATTATCTTCGGCCCCAAGACATCGTTCGCGGTCGTGGGCGCGGACGCACTGGCCGATGAAGTCGCGGCAAAACAGACCGCTCAAAGACTGGCTCATGACACCATCGCGCTCGATCAGCGCGGCTGCAACTCTCCCCACACCGTATTCGTCGAACGCGGCGGCGTTGTCACCCCTCAGGCGTTCGCAAGCCTGGTCGCACAAGAACTCCTTCTCCTCGCCAACCACCTTCCGCCGCCCTCGATTACGGTGCCTGAGGCATTCGAAATCCTGACCAGGCGTGCTGAATACGAGATGCGGGGAGAGGCCTGGGACGGCGAGGGCGTCACCTGGAGCGTCCTCTATGCGGAGGAGGAAGGCCTGGCTGTCCCCTGTTTCGGCCGAACGCTTTCCGTGCGGCCGGTAGATGACGTCTTCGACGTCGTCCGTCTGTGCTCGGCCGCTACCCAGACGGCAGGTCTCGCGCTCACCGCCCGCCGCATTGCCTTGGCCGAAGCGTTGACTGCCCGCGGCGTCGAGCGTTGCCCGGAACTGGGAAGTATGGCGCTCTACGATACCCCATGGGATGGTATGTACCCTATAGACCGCCTCGTGCGCTGGGTCTCAGCCCTGTGACTTTTACGTTAGGATTGTGTTAATCTGATTTTTATTCTGGCAAGGAGGTTCTGATGTCTCTTTTCGACCCTCGGATCTACAGCCAGTGCGAACTCAAGTTGAAGCGCTTGCTCCGAACCTACCAGCAGCGCCATTTGTTCCGGGACGGCACGCCCCTGGTTTTTTCGTTTCTTGTCACCAACCGTTGTTTTTTGCACTGCGCTCACTGCTTCTATCATGAGACGCTCGCAAAGGCGAGTCCCGCCCGGTTTTCCGAGGAGTTGACGCTCGACGAATTTCGCAGGCTCTCCGAATCCCTGGACTGGATCTTCATGGCCTTGTTCTGCGGCGGGGAACCTTTTCTCAGGAAAGATCTCCACGAAATCATCGGCCTCTTTCGCAAGAACAATCGCCTCTTCTGGGCGGACTCCGCCACCAATGGCCAACTGACTCACGAAATCGTCCGGCAGGTCGAACTGATCTGCCAGCAGGATAAGACGAAAGTTTACTCCTTGAGTTTTTCCATCGATGGATTTGAAGAGTACAACGACGCGGTCAGGGGCAAGGGAACTTTCGCCCGGGCTCTTGAAACCTGGCGTGAATGCAAGAAGCTAGCCGCGCTGTATGGCAACCTTGAGCTAAATTTCTCCACGACCATCAATCACATCAACCAGGCGTCGCTGGCCGACTTTTTCCGCTGGGGGCTGGCCGAGTTGCAGCCCAATCGCGTCGCACTCCTCAAGATCCGGCAAAATCCTCGCGGCGGCAGTTCGCTGGCGGATATCGATCCGGCCTCCTACAACGAGGCCCGGACCGTTATTGCCAACGCCGTTCGGGCCGGCAGGCTGGGCGATGTAAACAGTCCAGGTACGCACCTCTTCTCCTCGGCCGCCAGCCAGGTCTATCAGACGCTGCTGACGGGCAAGCGATCTTTTTTTTGTTATGCCGGCAGGCACGGCGCCTGGGTGGACTACAACGGCGATGTGAATGTGTGCGAGGTATTCCCGGATGCGCAGGTTTCGGGTGAGTCTTTGAAAATGGGAAACCTGCGGGATGTTGATATGGACTTCCCCAGGTTATGGAACAGCGAGCGCGCCAAGACGCTCAAGCAGTTGGTGAACCGGCATAGCGCCTGCGCCGCGTGTACGCACGAAACGGAGGGTTTCTTACCGTCGTTGTACTTCGAACCAAACGAAATCAGGCCGATACAGTGATCGGGGCCGGAACGACTTGCTGCGCTCTGCTGCCCGGTCCTGTACGCGCCAACGGAAACAGCCATGTCGATTGCAATTGTTTCTGCTCAGACCGGAAACGGGCACAACGCGGTCATGAAGGCCCTCCACGAGGGATTCAACCGGCACGGTTACCATGACGTCTCGGTTCATCCTTCTTATTATGAAGATCTCCTCGTCAGCAACAGGGTGCTGAGCGAATTCTATAACTTCCTGCTGGTGGCCTCAACCGAGGTGTGCGCAAAGTATGTCGAATTCTCAAATCTAAAGAGCGCGGTCATCTCCGGCCTCGAGTACCGCGAGACCTCCGCGAACTTGTTGAAACTGGTCGGGACCGAAGGCCTCCAGGCCATTGTTTCGACCAGCCCTCTGCTCAACAGAAACCTTATTCGCGCTCTGAAAGACAGCGGCCGCGGCCAAGACGTTCGGTTCTATGTCGTCATTACGGATCCATTCAAACCCATGGCTCCAGGCTTCACCGAGAAAGGCGCCACCCGGTATTTCTGTCCCACACCGACGGTGCGCCAGTTGCTGGAAGACTCCGGCATAGATCCCGCCTTGACCGAGGTCACCGGGTTTCCGGTCTCCGCGAAATTTACCACCCGCAATCCGGCGCACGAACGGGAGTCGCTGTTTCGAGAGCTGGGGTTGTCGGCCGAAAAAAGGACGATCCTTCTCAATGGCGGAGCCGCCGGCGCTCCACACTATTTAAAGCTCCTCCAGGCATCCGTCGAATCCGGGACGGATTGGCAGATCATCTTACTCTGTGGGCACAACCTGGCCCTCTACACTCTTGCTACACGGTATGTCCGCGACAAATACCGTCACGTGGTGGTCCTTCCGTTTTCCGAAAGGGTGGCGGATCTTTTGAGTCTGGCTGACGTGGTAGTGACGAAACCCGGTGCCAGCGCCTTTTTCGAGAGCCTCCATGCCGGAGTGCCGGTGATCGTGGATGGAGTAACCGGATTTCTATATCAGGAAAAGGGCGTCGTTGATTTCCTGGCCCGGTTTAACGTCGGGTGGGTGCTCAACGACTACGTCGAGTTGCTTCACCTGTTGCAGTGCTGTGATAAGAGTCTGCTGGACCGCTACCGGCGGAACATCGAATCGTTACAATTGGCAAACGGCGCGGACGCCATCGTCTCTGTTGCATTGCAGGACTTATATGGTTACACAGACTTATACGCAGAGTCAGCAACAAGTTCTCGAAGTGGTATGTGACGCGCTGGCTATTGCATGCGCAAACGGCGTGCAATCCACCGTTCTCGCATCGCTCGGCCCGGTCTGGGACTCAATCGGAATGCTTTCGGTGATGTTTGCCATCGAGGCATATAATGGCGCCGTGATTTCGCCGGAGGCCATTGTCGAGGCGAAAACCGTGGACGACCTGGTTCATCTCGCCGACGTATGAACCGGACAGGGTCCCCCGTCACCACGGGCCGCCAATCGCTCGATTCGTCTCCTGCGAGCAATCCCGGGGAATTGCGCCGAAGAGCCATCGCCGAGTCGGGCTCCGGCGATACAATAGAGTTCTATTCGGTCCCGCGCTCCGTGGAAGATCACGATTGCCCTCCTCCGGAAGGTTGCTTCCTGGATGGCGCTTACGGTCGGGTGTTTACCCTTTATCGCCCGCCTTGTCCCGGCATCCCGTGCCAGGGTAATCTCCTCTATGTTCATTCCTTCGGCGAAGAGCTGAACTGTTCACGCGAACCCATAGCAATGGTGGCGAGGGGTTTGCAGAAGCTCGGGTTCGGCACACTGGGCCTCGATTGCTACGGTTGCGGGGACAGCGAAGGCGATATTCGGGACGCACGCTGGGAGATCTGGGAGAACAATATACAATCCGGCTTGGAGTGGCTTCGCCGGCGCTCCCCACTTCCCGTCGACCTGTGGGGATTACGGCTTGGCGCGCTCCTGGCGCTCAGTTCCGCGGCTCGCACAACCGCCGGGTTGCGTCGCATCATCTTATGGCAGCCGATACTGCGAGGAGACACGTTCATCCGTTCACTCCAGGCGGGCGCCGGACTGCGCGGAGCAGCGGGTAAGGAAGCGGTCCGCGATTCGCAGCCGCAAATCGGGCGCGGCGAATACCTCGATCTTTTCGGGTACCACCTCTCTCCGGAGCTAGTGTCGGCGATCGGAAGGCAGAATTTGGCATCGATGTGGACCGGCGCACGTGTTCCCGTGGTATGGGTCGCGTTCGTAAGTGACCGGAATCGGGATGCTCCTCCGGCGGTGACCAAAGTCATTTCGCAATGGAGGAGTGAAGGAGCAGCGGTCACGTTGCGTTTGATCGCGGCGAGAGCCTTTTGGACCATGCCCGACACGGCGGGCTATCTGGATGATCCGGGGATGTACGCCAAAAGGAACGATGCCATGGTGGGGCAGGCTCTGGGAGCGTTTGAATGATTACTGCTACCCAATCCGCGGAAGAAGTATTGAACTTCGAATGCTGCGGATCCCGGCTTTGGGGCATCGTGCACCGGACCGGAGAAGCGGCGACCCGCGGAATAGTGATGGTGGTCGGAGGTCCGCAGTATCGTGTGGGCCATCATCGAATGTTCGTAACGCTGGCGCGAATCTGGGCCCAAGCCGGTATCCCCGTCCTGCGCTTTGATTCCCGTGGTATGGGCGATAGCGAGGGAGAGAGACTGGCCTATGACGAAACCGCGGAAGACATTACAGCCGCGATCCGGGCGTTCATGCAGGCGGTTCCCACGCTGAGAGAAGTGATGCTCTGGGGTTTGTGTGACGGCGCTTCCGCCGCCTTGCTGTACGCGTCCCAGAGCCCATACGTCACCGGCATCGTGCTGGTGAATCCATGGGTTGCGGAATCCGGAAGCTCCGTGATAGCGTATCTTAAGGAACTTCCGCGGAGGTTTGCGCAGAAGAGCTTCTGGCTCAGAGTGCTGAAGGGAGATATCCATTTCTTCGCTATCGCCCGAAACCTGGCGGGTGCGGTGCGAGCGGCGTTTCGACGAGGTTCATCGGCTGCGGGGAGTGCGGCGCCGGGCGGTGAGGCGCCTGCTGTTCCCGTCACGGGCGACAAGCGGCCACTGCTGCAACGCATGGGGTCGAGCCTCAAGGCATTTCGCGGCTGCGTGTTGATCGTCCTCAGCGATGAGGACCACACCGCCGCGACCTTCGTAGTGGCGACCCGCCGGTCGCGGTTGTGGAGGAAACTGCTGGCCAGCCCCCGGGTGAAACAGTACTCGGTGCGAGGCGCCGATCACATCTTCACCAGCGACGACCTGCTCGGAGAAGTCGCCCGGGAGACGACCGTTTGGGTGAAGTCGTTCGCGCCTCCTGGCTAGGACCACGGTCGTAAGTGTGGCGTAGCGCCGGCTCGGGTTGAGCAAGAATACGGTTCTAGATATCGTCAAGCGCGACCGCGCCGCGTAGCTGTCGAATCATTAACGTGCTTAGAATTCCGTTTCGTGTCTTCTCCTCTTATTGAGTGCGCCCGCGCTCACCCCGATCGTGGCGAACTCCGCCGCCTCTCCG
>ODAK010004623.1_pt1 | contig 14064 bp, 13 predicted proteins | sample 1539591 | NCBI WGS metagenome assembly ODAK01 (sample SAMEA3539303, study PRJEB22396) | soil metagenome | biome: tundra; feature: field; material: soil | place: USA | collected 2010-05 | depth 0.15 m | reverse complement strand
TCCGCGCCTATATTCGCACCCGCGCCGGGTTGGACGCGCCGGACGCGGCGATCTCGTGGATTCCGTTCCTGGCCGATCCGAATTTCAAGCTGGCGAAAAACTCCGGCATCACCGCGATCACGAACATCCTGCGCTCGGAGAGCACCGGGAGTATCCATGTGACCTCGAAAGAACCGCATACACAGCCGGCGGTTCGTTTCAACTTCATGACGGCTCAGTTGGACCGGGAGGTCACGCTGGAGGCGATGCGGATCACACGACGGATCATGACCGCGCCGGCGATGCGAGCCATCGCCAAGGATGAGATCGCGCCGGGCATCAATGTTCAAAGCGATGACGAGTTGCTCGAGTGGGTCAAGAGGAATGCGGAAACCACCTACCATCCGGTCGGTACCTGCAAGATGGGCTCTGACCCGATGGCGGTGGTGGACGACCAACTTCGCGTGCATGGGATGGAGGGCCTGCGCGTCGAGGATGCCTCGATCATGCCGACACTGACGTCGGGCAACACCAATGCGCCGTCGATCATGATCGGTGAGAAAGCATCGCGGATGGTGCTGGCGGCGGCGGCGTGATTATTTGTCGAGCCAGATCGTCGCCAGATCCTGGTTGACGTAATGGCTCGGGCTGATTTTCCAGCCTTTGACATAGCTGCGATACGGCACGATGCGGTAGCGCCATAGCAGGAACATTTCGTGCGCCTCGGTGTCGAGCACTCGCCGCTCGAACTGCCGCATCAGGTCGCGTTGGCGCGCGAAATCGGTCTCCCGCAGCATCCGGTCATAAATATCGACTTCCGTTGGATCCTCGTAGTTGCCGTAATTCGCGTCGGAGACCGAGTGCGGCAGGTACTTGGTGCCGTCGAGCAGCGGATTGACGATATTCTGGCATTCCGCGTCGACCGCCACCGCGAAATCGCCGCCGCGCAGCGCCTGGTCATAAGGGCCGGTCGGCAGGACGCGCTGCGTCGCGTGGATGCCGACCTTGCTCCATTCGTCGATGACCCAGGTGCCATTGAACTTGTACGGCTGGTCGACATTGCGGTTGAGCAACTCGAACGTCAGCCCTTCGGCACCGGCTTCTTTCAGCAATCGCTTCGCCTCAGCCCGCGACTTGTCGATGTCCGGCCAGTAGCCGGCCAACTGCTGTAGTTCTGCCTTGGTCGCGGCCAGCGGCGAGGTGGGAAACACGATGCCGCCGACCGTGCGCGAAACCGTGATCCGCGACATCGGCGCCGCGCCGTTCCAGCGGTCGATCGCCAACGTCAATGCGCGACGCACGCGGGCATCGTCGAACGGCTTTTTCTCATGGTTCGGGGTGATCAGCGCACCGCAATTCCAGTCGCTCTCCTGAACGGTAATCTTGTCCCCCAGAGCGGCGACAAGCTCATCGCGAGTGGCCGGTGGAAAGCCGCGGAACTCGATCGCCGCGCGGTCGCCGCGGATCGCCGCCACCCGAACCGCCTGCTTGTCGGCGAAAAGTCCGACAAACCCGTCCAGATAAGGCAGTCCTGGACGGTAGTAATCGGGATTGCGCACACCGGAAATCGACTGTCCCAACTGATACTCCTTAAAGCGGAACGGTCCGGAGCCCATGATGTTCTTCTCGTACCAGCGGGGATCGCGATCGAGGATCTCCTTTTTGTAGATAAACGCATACGGATCGGCGAGCGCGGGCAGAAAAGCGGCGGTCGCGAATTTAAGCCGGAACGTAACGGTTCTCGCGTCCGGCGCCTCGACCTTATCAACCATCGAATAATAGCCGCGACGAACGCTGATGACGCCTTCGGGCGGGTTGATGATTTTGTTCCAGCTCGCCGCCACGTCGTAAGCGGTCATGGAAGTGCCGTCCTGGAACCTGATATCGTCACGGATTTGAAATGTATAGGTTTTGCCGCCATCCGCCGGCGTGGGCATTTCAGTGCAGACATCGCAGACGAACTCGGTCGTCACGGCCGGGTTTTCCGGGTTCGCCCGGATCAGCACACTGTAGAACGGCGCCACCGCATGGATCGTCGCGAACGTGTTCTCGCGATGCCCGTCGAAACTGGGCGGCGAATCAGCCGGGATCATGAAGGTCAGGATGCCGCCGCGTTTCGGCGAGTCCGCGGCGCGCGCGGGCAAGCCCAGAGCCAGGAGAATAACCACGCATGCCGCGAACGATTTCAACATTTCCGCCTCCGCCGTCGATGCGCGTTGGCCGCGCTGTCATGGTCAGATGTATGCCCGCCGGTGGCGAGCGAAACCATAAGCTGCCATGCTACAAGCTGTCTTTGTCGCGGGGAACGCCACGCGCCGCGCAAGCATGGGGACACAACCAGGAGAATGACCATGACCCTCAAAATCGAACGGTTCCAACCAGAGGGAATGAACGTCAGGATGTCCGGCGGCCGGCCTTCCTACTCACACGTTGTGACGGTGAGCGGCACCGGCAAGATCGTCTACATCGCCGGCCAACTGGCGCGCGATATCGATGGCGATTGCGTCGGGAAAGGCGATATGCGCGCCCAGATCGAACAGACATTCCAGAACCTCGACCGCTGCCTCAAGGCCGCCGGCGCGACCTGGGCCGACGTCGTCAAGACCAACACGTTCGTGACCGACTTCGACGAATTCCAAAAGTGCGGCGATGTGCGCATGCGTTACTTCGGGGTGGCGAGCCCGACCAGCACGACCGGCGTCACTCGCCTCGCCGGTCCCGACTTCATGGTCGAGATCGAGGCGGTCGCTGTCGTCAACACATGAGCCGACGGGAGAAGAATGAAATGCCACGGCTTACCAACAAAATCGCTCTGATCACCGGTGCCGGAACCGGCATCGGCCGCGCCACGGCACGGGCCATGGCGGCGGAGGGCGCGAAGATCGTCGTCGCCGAACTCAACGCCGCCTCCGGCGAGCAAACCGCGCAGATCATAAACCAGTCCGGCGGCGATTGCATCGCCATCACGACGGACGTGACCCAGGAAGCCAGCGTCCGGGCGGCGATCGAGACCGCCGTACGGCACTACGGTGGCTTGCACATTCTGCACAACAACGCGGGCGGATCGACCCCGGTGGACAGCACGGTGGTCGACGTGCCGATCGAGGAATTCTGGCGCGCCATCCGCCTCGATCTGTTTGGCACGTTTCTCGGCTGCCGGTTCGGCATTCCGGCGATCATCGCCTCGGGCGGCGGATCGGTGATCAACATGGCATCGAACGTGGCGCTGATGGGGGTCGCCGGCCGGGATTGTTACACCGCCGCGAAGGGTGGCATCGCCGCGATCACGCGTTCGATGGCGGTGGAGTTCGCGCCTCAGAAAGTGCGGGTCAACGCCATCGCGCCGTCCGCCACGATGACGGACCGGGTGCGCGGCCGGCTCGAAGCGGGCAATCCGCGGGTGACGAAGCTCGCGGCGGCGCATCTGGTGGGGCTGATCGAACCCGAGGACATCGCCAACATGGCGGTGTTCCTGGCGTCGGAGGAATCGCGCATGGTCACCGGACATGTCTATCCGGTGGACAGTGGGGTGACGATTTCCTGAACGCTAAACTTCCACTTGCGCGCAATTGAACATCGCGACGGGCCGCTGCGTCACAGTTTGGGTGTCGTTGCCGATCCACGCGTTTATCATGTCGGTCCACAGATTTGGTTTCGCGGGCGCGACCGTGATTGTCTCCGGTCACACCTCGATCACATCGGTGAACAGGTCGGCCGGCCAGTCCAGGTCAGGAACGCGCATGACATCCTCCGTTTGAGGTCATGGCACGTTATCCAACCGCGCTGGCGCTGTCTGTGAGGCAGATCACTCGCGGGCTGGATTTTCTCATGAAGCGGCGCGCCAGCGGGGGTTGCCAGCGGGGGTTGCCAGGAACCCGGCTGCGAACGACGATCCAAGGAAACGCGACAAGGGTGGAACCGACACATGAAATACGACCTTTTGTTGACCGGCGGTGAGGTGATCGATCCCGCGGCCGGCTTGCGCGGCGTCATGGATATCGGCATCGCCGGCGGCAAGATCGTCGCGGTCGCACCATCTCTCCCCGCCAACGAGGCCCTGAGAACCATCTCCGCCAAGGGGCGTCTGGTCACTCCTGGGCTGGTCGATATCCACGCCCATGTCTTTGTCAATTCGCACGACATGGGCGGCCAAACCGATCATCACTGCCGGTGCAGCGGCGTCACCACGCTCTGCGACGCCGGCAGCACCGGATCCTCCAATTTCGCCGGGTTGCGGCATGTGCTCGATCATGAGGTGCGCACCCGGGTTCGCGCCTTCGTCAATTTGTCGGCGATCGGCATCACCGGTACGTCACGCGGCGGGGAGTTGTCGCACTTCCCCTATGCCGATCCGGAAGGCTGCGCCCGCACCATCACCGAGAATCCCGACCTGGCGATCGGCGTGAAGTTGCGGTACGGCCCAGGACTGGTGTGGGAATACTCGGCGGAGCCGGTGAAGCTGGCGAGGAAGACGGCCGACATGGCCGGGGGCGTGCCGATGATGATGCATATCACCGACTCGCCGATCCCGCTGCCCGACCTGATCGAGCACATGAAGCCGGGCGACATCGTCACCCACTGTTATCACGGCCGCGCACACGGCATCATGGGGCAGGAGAAGCAGTTTCTGCTGAAAGAAGTGATCGAGGCGCAGCGCGCGGGCATCATTTTCGACTGCGCGCATGGCCGCAATCATTTCAACTTCCGCATGATCGAGAAGGCGCTCGATCAGGGGTTCTTGCCGGACACCATCTCGACCGACCTGACGGTGACCAGTGCCACGCGCGGCCCGGTATGGGACCTTCCGACGACCATGACGAAACTGTTGCATTTCGGGATGTCGCTGGAGGAAATCGTGCGCCGCTCCACCTCGGCTCCCGCGAAGATCATGGGATATGGGGGCACGGTCGGCACGCTGAAGCCCGGCGCCAACGCCGACATCTCGGTTTTCGAATTGCGCGACGGGAATTTCGAGCTGACTGACAGCGACCGCGAGACCATCACCGCCAAACGACGCCTGATCGCGCAATTGACCTTGAAGGATGGGCGCGTGTGGTATGAACGGCCCGCTGAGTGACGTGCCCGCTGAGTGACGTGCCCGCTGAGTGACGTGCCCGCTGAGTAACGTGACAGTCTGCCGGGCCCGACGGCGCCGCCGCCGAACCCGGATGACTTAACGCGCGCGCCGACTTACTTCGTCATCACCTGGCCGCGGACTTCTCCGCCTTTGTTCGCGGCGGTGTGGACGTTGAAGTACCACTTACCCGCCGCGAGGTCCGCCGCCTGAGCGTCAGTCAGTGTCGCATCGCCTTTGATCGGGCTGGCGAGCGCCGTGGCCGCGACCGGGACCACTGGCGACGCGTTGGCGCTTTCCGCGGCCGGACCGTGGAAATGCGCCGCCGTCGCTGGGCCGCTCAATCCCGAATAGGTCACCGAATAAGTGAGCTTCTTGGACGCCGTATCGAACGTGGCGGTCACCGCCCCGGTGCCCTTGCTGTCGGTCGGCGGAACCTCGGACGATCCCTTGAGGCTGGCGGTATAGTTGACTGTCGCGGCGAACGAAGGCGCGGTGAACAGTAGCGCGGACAGCGCCACCGCCGCGAGTACTGGGCTTACGAACGTTCTGAACATTTTGTTCTCCTTTATGGGACAATGGGACGTTAACCAACCGATGCGACGAACTCCGGCAGTGTATTGATGAGAACCATCCTGGATGGGTGGCCGCTACCGCGCGCCACGTCCTCTATAGTGGGGTCGCCGGGGGATTTGTCCATATCCCGGCGATCAGGGCGCGGCCTGGATGGACAGCGGAACCGCCGCGTCCGGCATGATATTCCAGAACGTCACGCTTTCTTCGATATACAGCCGCACATGCTCGGCATCATGGCTGAGGTAACCGATCGCGAAATCCTGCCCGGTGGTCAGTTCGAAATCGCCTCCGCGCATCGAGAGCACGGCCGCTCCGTCCAGTCCGGGGGTTGAGATCAACGGTCCGTCGATCAGCCGGCGCACATGCTCCAGCACCGGGTAGCCCGCCTTCGTCGCGTCGGAGAGATCGGTGTAGTGTTTCTCGCTCAGCGCGACCGCGTACGGCCCATCGACGCCGCGGTCACGGAGCTTTGTCAGCGCGGTCGCGATCAGGACCGGGTAGTTCTCCAGACCAGGCCCAGGGTCCGCGGCTGGCTCGGGAGCGGCTTCGCAAATGCCGCGAATTCCCGCCGCGGCATAGCCGGAAAATATCAAATGGTTCTCGACGATGGCGATTTTGCGTGCCGCCGCCATGACCGGATCGAAATCGGCGTCTCGCGCACCGCGATCGAACTCGGCCAGTTGGCAGCGGCTGAGTTCGAATGGCACGCGCAGTTCAACCATGGGCAGCACACGACGGATCCGTGCCTCCACGCTGACGCCTTCGACACTCACGCCTTCCACGCGGTTTTGCGTCGGCGATATGACGGCGTCGCTGCCGCCGGTTCCGACGCAGGCCGCCTTCCAGCCGAGCGGACCTTTGAAATCGACGAGCTTCCGCCCGGACAGCATGGTCGTCAGCGTCTGTTTCACTTCGGTTTCTATTTTGTTCCAGCCGGCCGATGAGACGGGTGCCAGGTCGCGGAATAAATGGTCCATCACTTCGCCACCATCGCGCGCAGGGCGCCGATCGTGAGGCTGTTGGCCGCGGGCGTGGCGGCGGCCTCGTGGATCGGACCATTGGTAAACAGGTATTTTCTCAATTGTTGATCGAGGCCGGCATCCTGGCGGCGCAACCATTCCAACAACATGGACGCATGTTCGGCTTCCTCGTTGCGGTTGTGCGACAGGATCGCCCGGAGTTCGTCGTTGGCGCTGGCCTGGATGCGCTGGTCGTACCAGTCGATCGCCTCCAGTTCCTCCATCAATGTCACGATCGCGCGGTGACGATCCAGGATGTCCGGCCCCAGGACATCGCGTTCCTCGTGCAGCGTTTCACTGGCCATGTTCTGTGTCTTTCTCTCGCATGGGCCATGGTGGTGAACGATGGCGCGCCAAAAGTCACCCTGGGGAAAACACCCATGCGACCAGCCGCCAGGTAGAACTACTCAGCGTGCGGGAGCGGTCACAGCAGTTCGAGATACTCGCGCTGCTCCCAGTCGGTCACGGCGGACAGGAAACGATTGATCTCGAATTCCTTCAGCTGCACGAAATAGTCGACAAACGCATCGCCGAACGCGGCGCGAAAACATGTGCTGTCCCGCAATGCCGCGATCGCCTCCGGCAATGTCCGCGGCAGTGTTGGAGCGTCGGCGCCGTATGGCGTATCCGCCGACGGTCCAGGATCGGCGCTCGTAACGATACCATCCAGGCCGGCGGCGATCTGGGAGGCCATGTAGAGATACGGATTGGCCGCCGGCTCGCCCACGCGATTTTCGAAATGGGTCGCGGGATCGCCCGCCAGGCCGACCACCCGCACCATCGCCGCGCGATTGTCGTAGGCCCACACGACATGATCCGGCGCCATGGAATTCGGCTGATACCGCTTATAGCCGTTGATCGTCGGCGTACTGAACGGCGCCGCCGCGCGCGCGTGCCGCAACAAGCCGCCAAGCCAGCCACGCGCCATGGGAGACAGACCGTCGGCGTGCGGAAACAAATTGCCGCCGGTCTCGGCGTCTTCGATCGAATGATGCAGGTGCCAGCCCGAGGAGGCCACGTGCGGTACCTGAGGCCGGCACATGAAGCTCGCCAGATAGCCTTCGCGCGCGAAGATCTGCTTGGTCGCGTTGCGGAACAGCAACATCAGGTCGGCCGGTTGCATGCCGGTCGAGGTGCCGAACGTGACCTCGATCTGAGACGGTCCGAACTCGACCTCCAGGGAGCGGAGCGGCAGGCCGAGGCCTTGCAAACCCAGACGCAACTTTTCCAGCAACGGATCGAGAGCGTCGTAACGAAGCTCGGTCAGGTATTGGTAGCCATGGTTCAGCGGCGTCACCTCCGGCGTCGGTCCGGGCATGGCGATGGCGTCGGATCTGGGCTGGCGGTCGGCGTATTTGAACAGATGGAATTCCACCTCGATGCCGGCGCGCCAGACCAGGTTGCGTTCGCCCAGACGCGCCAGCATGCGGCGCAGCAACGCGCGCGTGGAAAACGGGTGCGGTGTGCCGTCGGTGCGATACAGATCGCACAGGATCCAGCCGGTATGGGGAGCCCAGGGCAGCACGCGGAACATGGAGGGGTCGGCGAGCATGACCATGTCGCCGGCGGCATTGGCCCCCTGGGCGCCACCCGGTGAGAAGATCGGGAACGCGGTACGGCCGGAGAGATCTTTCAGCACCATGGTCGCGGTGCAGGTGACGCCGGTACGCAGCGCCCGCACCGCCTCGGCCGCGACGAGGGTCTTGCCGCGCACCACACCATGCGCGTCGGAGAACGCGAAGCGCACGACGTCGAGTTCGTTGATCCGCTCGACGACGTCGGCTGCCGCGGCGTCCTGCTCGGCGGTCCACAAGCCGTGCCGCGTGACGAAATCGCTCACGCGGTTTCCAGCATCCACGGAGCCGCCCGCCGCCGCGCCGTTTCCTGGTCTTGCCAGTAACGTTCCCAGTCGTCCGCCGGACCGACGGCGTCGATCGTCGCCGGACCGCGCATTGCTTCGGCGCCGATGGTGCCGGGCGGATCGCCGCCCGCGGCCACATCGTCGATGGCGCGGAAGATCATCCGCCGTGCCGCGATGATGATGCGGTCGGAATAGCCGAGATGTTCCTTGGTGCGATCGGCGATCGCGCCTGGACTCTCGACCGCCCACTGGTCGTGCACGTTGATGTCCATGCCCATGCCGGTATAGGTCGCGTCGGCCTGTTCGCCGGCATTGAAGCCCCAGTCGTTGTCGCGGTTCGCGAGTGGAGCGTAATCCGGCAACGTGTGGGTTTCCAGCCGCTGCGCGCGCATCGTTGCTTTGTCGACCGGCGCGCCAAAGCTGGTGAAGATCGCATACCAGTAACAATGCGTGTCGTCGATCGGCACGTGGAACTGAGTGATCGTCATTTCACGGCTCAGTGGGATCACAAAGGCGTGCGGAAAGAGCATGTTGGTGACGCGCAGGTGGATGACCTGGTCGTTGATCGGCCGCAACGTGGTGATGCGCAGGCCGTACGGGGTTTCCTCGGACTCCAGGCGGGGATTGGGGACTTCGCGCATCAGTCGGGTCATGGGGATGTCGGCGCCGATGGTCGCGGCGCGGAACTGGCGGCCGTAGGCGGCGTCGGACGGATCCTCGTCCTGGAAGAAACGATGCAGGAAGCTGGCGTGCGAGGGGTCGATCCCGACCTCCAGCGCCTGGAGCCAGTTGCACGACCACAGGCCCTTGAAGGCGAATACGTGCGAGCCGGGCGCGACGAAGCAGTCGAACGCGGGGAATGGTGGGGGTTCGCCAGAACCGAGGTAAGCCCAGACGATGCCGGCGCGCTCGATGCAGGGATAGGAGGGTTGGCGCACTTTCAGATGGAACGTGCTGCCGGCGGGTTCGGCCGGCTGCTCCAGGCAGGCACCGGAGGCGTCGTACAGCCAGCCATGGAACGGGCAGCGCAGGCCGCCGTCTTCACAACGAGCGAAGGCCAGATCGGCGCCGCGGTGGGCGCAGTGCCGGTGCAGCAGGCCGTGGCGTCCGGAGGGGTCGCGGAACAGCACGAGGTCCTCGCCCAACAGGCGGACACGTTTGACCGGGCGGGGGGTGTCGAGTTCCTCGGCCAGCGCGGCGGGTTGCCAGTAGCGCCGCATCAGCGCGCCGCACGGCGTGCCGGGACCGGTTTCGGTGATCAGGCGGTTCTTCTCGGCGGTAAGCATCGCAACGTCTCCGACCCGCGGCCTGTCCCCGCAACCCGCTCGCGTGACTTATCTTAGGTCACGTCCGGAGAGAAAGAAAATCCGCGGTGTAAGGTCCTGTGGGAAACCGCGAGCGGGAGTGAGTTATTGGCCGCTGCCAGTGCTCACGAATTTCGCGAGGCCGGACGTGAAGTCAGACCACCGTCTGGCCCCGCCGCAGCCGCTCCCTCACCGCCTGCGCCAGCAGGCCCGACCGAGAGTATCCGGTTCGCACCGCGTAACGATCCACGGCGGCCAGCAAGTCCTCCGGCATCGTAATGTTCACCCGCACCGTGCGGGTCGGTGGGTCGGCGCGAACCAGGATACGGGCGGCCTCGACGACGTCGGCGTCAACCTCGATCTCATCGAGTGTGGACGGTTCCGGGATGGCTTCCCCGTGCTCCATGGTTAATTCGATATGCGCCTGCAACGCTTCCTCCGCGTTCAACGCGGCCTCCTGCACAGTCGTCCCGGCGCTCGTGCAGCCGGGCAGATCGGGGAAGAACACGCCGTATCCATCGGAGGATTTTTCGACGATGGCGGGGAAGTAACGCACCTCGTTCACTCCTTTCGAAGAACAACGCCGGACTGCCGTTCGATACTCCGTAACGTCCCCGGAGGGACATCTTTGACCGGATGCGCAACGGTGGTGGTTCCCGACCGGTCAGGATGACGGAAATGATGATGACTGCCGGTCACCCGGACCAGACGCCAGCCCGCTGCTTCCAATCGTCGGAGAACCGTCCGGCGGTCCATGTGTATTCATACACATCAACACCCGAGGCGGCAATAACTTTCGCCGGCGCCATGGCGCGTCAGGTGTCAGGCAATCCGAAGCATGAGAACCAAGGACGAGCCCCGGCTACCCGCGACACTGATACAACGCCTCACAAAATGAACCGGCTCAGATCGCCCTTCTGCGCCAACGGCGCCACCTTCTCATTCACATACGCCGCGTCCACCGCGATCGTTTCGCCCCCGCGATCCGTCGCGGTGAACGAAATATCCTCCAGCAACCGTTCCAGCACCGTATGCAACCGCCGCGCGCCGATATTCTCGATGCGGTCGTTGATATCCGCCGCCAGATCCGACAGCGCATCCACCGCGTCATCGGTGAAACTCAATGTCACGTTCTCGGTGCTCATCAGCGCGGCGTATTGCTTCACCAGCGAGTGTTCCGGCTCGACCAGGATCCGCCGCAGGTCGTCGCGCGACAGCGGCTGCAATTCGACCCGGATCGGCAACCGTCCCTGCAACTCCGGCAGCAGATCTGACGGCTTCGCCTGATGGAACGCGCCCGAGGCGATGAACAGCACATGATCCGTCTTCACCAGGCCGTACTTGGTGTTGACCGTGGTGCCCTCGATCAGCGGCAGCAGATCGCGCTGCACGCCTTCGCGCGAAACATCGGCGCCGCGAAAGCCGCCTTCCGTGGAGCGGGCGCAAATCTTGTCGATCTCGTCGATGAACACGATGCCGTTGTTCTCGGCGTGCGAAACCGCGTCCTTGGTCAGTTGATCGTTGTCCAGCAGCTGATCGGCTTCCTCGGCCTCCAGGATTTTGCGCGCCGCCTCGACCGTCATGCGGCGCTTCTGCCGCGGCCGATTGCCCATCAGGCCTTTCATCATCTCGCTCAGGTTGATCACCTGGCCCGGCGGCATCCCGGGCATGTCGAACTGCCCGATCGGCGAGCTGCTGACGTCGGCGACCTCGACCTCGATCTCATTCCGCTCGAACTCGCCATCGCGCAGCCGACGCCGCCATTTCGACTTCGTATCGGCGGTGGCGTTGTCGCCGACCATCGCCTCGATCAGCCGTTCCTCGGCGTTGCTCTCGGCTTTCGCCTTTACCTCCCGCCGCGAACTCTCCCGCAGCATGTTCAACGAGGCGTCGACCAGGTCGCGCACGATGCTCTCGACATCGCGGCCGACATAGCCGACCTCGGTGAATTTCGTCGCCTCCACCTTCAGGAACGGCGCCTGCGCCAGTTTCGCCAGCCGGCGCGCGATCTCGGTCTTGCCGCAGCCGGTCGGGCCGATCATGAGGATGTTCTTCGGCACCACCTCCTCGCGCATCGCCTCGGGCAGATGCTGGCGGCGCCAGCGGTTGCGCATTGCGATCGCCACCGCGCGCTTGGCGTCGTTCTGACCGACGATGAAACGATCGAGTTCCGAGACGATTTCCCGGGGGGAATAGGTTGGCACCTCCATCAGATCGACTCCACGATGACGTTGCCGTTGGTATACACGCAAATTTCCGCGGCGATCTTCATGGCGCGTCGCGCGATTTCCTCGGCGCTCAGCCCGTCGATCGATAGCAGTGCGCGGGCCGCGGCCAAGGCGTAATTGCCGCCGGAGCCTATGCCGATGACCCCGTCATCCGGCTCCAGCACGTCGCCGGTCCCGGTGAGGGTGAAACTGCGGTCCTTGTCGGCGACCGCCATCATCGCCTCCAGCCTGCGGAGGTAGCGGTCGGTGCGCCAGTCCTTCGCCAGTTCCACGCAGGCGCGTTCAAGCTGGTTGGGGAACCGCTCCAGCTTGGACTCCAGGCGTTCCAGCAAGGTGAAGGCGTCCGCGGTGGCACCGGCGAACCCCGCGATCACGCTACCGCCGTTACCGATGCGGCGGACCTTGCGCGCGTTGCCCTTGACGATGGTCTGGCCCATGGAGACCTGGCCATCGCCGGCCATGGTGACGTGTCCATCCCGCCGTACGCACAGGATGGTGGTGCCGTGCCACCCGGTGGGGTCGGCGGCGGCGGATGAATTGTTCTGCATGACGGGCACAGATGGAGGCGGAACGGCCGTACCGCAAGACCGGGCGTGCGCCGCCCCATCGGGACCTGAGATTCACGACCTGACAATCGCCCGCGCTCCGGCCGCCAATATCACCCGGCAACGCGGTCAGCGGGAGTGGGCGGCGATGCGTTCGGTTCCGGCCCATGACGAAGGAAGTCGCCGTCGCGCCGGCCCGATGCAGCCGCATGCATCGAACAGTGGCGAAAATCAGCGGTCGGCGGGAATATCGTATTGCGTCAGCGGGCCTCCGCGCACGGAGCCGGAGCTTATCTTCAGCGGTTTCGCGCGATGGCGCATGTGAAAAAGGCCGATGCGAACACCGGCCTTTCACTCGCCATTACATTCCGCGGCTCAGCCGCCATTGCCATCGCTGCCTTCGAGCGTTGGAACCGGATACGCGGGGCGGTCCGACGAGCCGTACTGCGGCGTACGGTTCGCAGTCGATGCGGCCTGGGCGACATTGGCGTGGTACGTGGCCAACGCCTTGTTCAGCTGCTGCATCTCATAAGGTCCCGAACCGACACCGCCTGGGCTCTCCTGCGCCATCGCGGCGCCAGCCCCGAGGGACAGGGCGGTCAGAGCGGCAAGCATCAGGGTTTTCGTGGTGGTCATGATTGAACTCCTTTTGATGTGGATCACTCGACCTGTTCGGGTGACCTCGGTGGTGTGCGTCACCGATGATCGTCAAATGGGATGGCGACCGCATTGGATTATCCCGGAATCATGCAATTGGCTTTTGCGTCAGACGAGGAAATGCCGCGCGAATGTCTTCGCGGTAATGGCTTCGTCATTTCACGCCGAACGGCGCGCCGCGCGCCCGTGGCGTTGCGTCCGCCACCGCCCGCCGGTAGGTTCGCGCTGCGAAAACACCGGCGCCGCCACCCGGAAGTGCGCCCCAGGGAGGTCGAGGTTTGCCTGTCATTTTCTCCCGCCTTCCCGACGCTACCGCGACACTGCGCCGCTGATGTCCAAACTGGAACTCGCCGGCCTGACCAAGCGATTTGGCGCGCACGCCGCGGTGGACGCGCTCGACCTGACGGTGGAAAGCGGCATGCTGGTCTCGTTGCTCGGTCCGTCCGGCTGCGGCAAGACCACGACCTTGCGCCTTGTCTCCGGCTTCGTCGTGCCGGACGCCGGCAGCATCCGTGTCGCCGGCCAGACGGTGTCATCCGCCGGCCGTGTCGTCCCGCCCGAAAAGCGGGAGATGTCGATGATCTTCCAAAGTTACGCGCTCTGGCCGCATCTGACGGTCGCCGAAAACGTCGCCTATGGCCTGAAGCTCCGCCGCCAGTCCCGCGCCGAGGTCGAGCGGCGGGTCCGCGGCATCCTCGAAACGATGCAGTTGTGGCCATATGAAGCGCGCTATCCGGCGGAGCTGTCCGGCGGCCAGCAGCAGCGTGTCGGCCTCGCCCGCGCGCTGGTGGTGGAACCGAAAATCCTGCTGCTGGATGAGC
>ODAK010004622.1_pt1 | contig 14065 bp, 13 predicted proteins | sample 1539591 | NCBI WGS metagenome assembly ODAK01 (sample SAMEA3539303, study PRJEB22396) | soil metagenome | biome: tundra; feature: field; material: soil | place: USA | collected 2010-05 | depth 0.15 m | reverse complement strand
ACCCCCGCCCGCCCACTCCGCCTGCCACCCCGGCCCGGCGCCCGCGGCATGGTGGCTAGCCTTCGCGCCATGCCACCTTCACAGCCACGCTCGTCAGCCGCGGCCCGTCAAGGGACGTGGGTCATCGACCTCGATGGGGTGATCTGGCTGACCGGGGAGCCGATCGAGGGTGTGGACACGGCCGTGGAGGCACTCCGCGCCGCCGGGATCCGGACGTTGTTCGCCACGAACAATTCGGCCCCCACGCGGGAGGAGCTGCATGCGCGGATGAAGCATTGCGGCATCACGACGTCGGATGAGGACCTGCTCAGTTCGGCCGACGTGGCGGCGGGGATGTTGCCGGTCGGTTCGACGGCGCTGGTCCTGGCGGACGGGGGAGTGCGTGAAGCGCTGTTGGCCCGCGGCGTGGAGATCGTCGAGTCGGGGCCGGTTGACGCCGTCGTGGTCGGATGGACGAGGTCGTTCACCTTTGACGCCATCTCCGAGGCGGCGACCCGGGTCCGTGAAGGGGCACGCCTGATCGGGACGAACGAAGATCCGACCCACCCCACACCGCACGGCCTTCTGCCCGGGGCCGGAGCGCTGCTGGCGGCGGTGTCGACCGCGGCAGAGACGGCGCCGGAGGTGGCGGGCAAGCCGCATCGCCCCACCGCCGACGCAATCAGGGCCCGGGCGACCGACCTCTCCATGATGGTCGGCGATCGCCCCTCCACCGATGGCGCCCTGGCCCGGCAATTGGGCATTCCGTTCGCTCTCGTCCTGTCCGGCGTCACTGACGCCGGCGAGGTGCCGAAAGATCCGGCCCCCGATGAGGTGGCGGTTGACCTGTCGGCGCTCGTCACGACGGTGCTCGGCGTGGCATCATGAAATGAGTGCTTGCTACCAGCTAACGATGGAGATACTCTTGTTACATGGTGAACAACGAACGCATCAAGAAGTATCTGGACGCCGGTACGGTGTTGGGCCAGGTCACACGGGCTCGGGCCGAAGAGATCGTCCGGGAACTGGTGAGCGCCGGGGACATCCAGCGCGATCAAGCACAGGAATGGATAGACAACTTGGTTGAACGAGGCCACAAGACAAGCGAGCAGATCCTGGACCTGGTGCGTCACGAGGTGGCGCAGCAGTTGAAGAAGGTCGACGGCTCGGCCCTCGAGAAGCTGGCCAACCAAGTGGCGGATCTGCTCAAGCGATCGGCCGATGCCGGCCGGAACGTGACCGCGGACGTGGCGGCCCAGGCCGCCAAGGGTGCCAAGGGCGCCCGTACCGCCGCGGAAAAAGTGACACCCACGGGTGTCAAGAAGACGGCCACCGCCGCGAAGAAGGCTGCGGCCAAGCGGGCGAGCGCAACGACGACCGCCGTCAAGAAGGCGGCGACCGCGGTCAAGAAGGCCAGCCCGGCCACGAAGACCACAGCCGCCAAGAAGGCCCCGGCCGCCAAGAAGACCACAGCGGCCAAGAAGGCCCCGGCCGCCAAGAAGACCCCGGCCGCCAAGAAGGCCGCTCCGAGCGCTCCAGGGTCGAGCACCTGAGCCCTGGGTCCCGCCGGCGGCTAGATACGGAGCTCGTCCGTCGTGGGCTCGTGGCCAACCGGCACGAGGCCCAAGAGGCGATCGCTGCCGGATCGGTGCTGGTGGCGGGGACCCAAGCCGACAAGCCGGCACGGCTGGTGGCGCCGGATGAGCCCGTCGTCGTGCAGGGACCGCCGGCGCCGTTTGTCAGCCGGGGAGGGCAGAAGTTAGAGGCCGCCCTGACGCGGTTCGACCTCTCGCCCCGGGGCCGGCGCGTGCTCGATGCGGGAGCGTCAACCGGGGGGTTCACGGACTGCTTGCTGCAGCGGGGGGCGGCACACGTGGACGCCGTCGACGTGGGGCACGGGCAGCTCGATCAGCGCTTGCGTCACGATGCGCGGGTGACGGTGCTCGAAAGGGTCAATATCCGGACGCTGACGCCCGAGATGCTGCTGGAGCGCGACCCGACGTTCGAGCCGGTGTCGTTGCTCACGGCGGACCTCTCGTTCATTTCACTGGTCACGGTGGTGCCGGCGCTGTGCGGGCCCTTGGGGCGTCCCGACGCCGAGTTGGTGCTCCTGGTCAAGCCCCAGTTCGAAGCGGGGCGCGTCGTCGTGGCCCGCGGCAAGGGCGTGGTGCGGGACCCCGAGGTGTGGCGCAGCGCTCTCGAAGGGGTGACGTCCGCACTTGTGGACGCAGGAACCGGCATCATGGGGGCGATGGTTTCCCCCTTGACCGGCCCGGCCGGCAACGTCGAATTCCTGCTGCACGCCCATAAGGGCGTCACCGGACTCCAGGGTGATGATGTTGGCCGCCTCCTCTCGGCCACCGTCGACGAGGCGGCTCACTGAGCATGTCGACGGCCACCTTTCTGGTCCACCCCGAGCGCCCCGACGCGCTCGCCCTCGCGCACGATACGTCGGAGTGGCTCACCTCCCAAGGTGACGCGGCGCGTATTCTGGAGTTCACCGCGCCCAATCGGGTGACCGAGGCCGGAAAGGAAATGGACCTGGACGCGGTCGACCTCTCGGGCTCGACCGTGGCGGTCAGCCTGGGCGGTGACGGGACGTTCCTGCGGTTGGTGCGGCTGGCCTGGACGGAGGACATCCCTGTCCTCGGGGTGAACTTCGGCCGCCTCGGCTACCTGCCCGACCTGGTGCCCGACCAGGTGCGGGAGGCCTTGACCAGAGTGTTCGAGGGCCGGGCCATCATCGAGGCCCGGTGCGCGCTCGAGGTGACCATCACCGACCGTTCCCGAGGTGATGCGGTGTCGACATACTTGGCGCTCAACGAGGTCGTCCTCGAGAAGATCGACTTCGGCCACACGGTGCGTCTCGCCACCTCCATCGACGGCGAGGATTTGTTCACGTACTCGGCCGACGGCGTCATCATCGCCACGCCGACCGGGTCCACGGCGTACAACCTGTCCGCCCGGGGACCGATCCTCTCTCCCGCGCTGCGGGCGATGGTGGTCACCCCCGTCGCTCCCCATCTCTCGCTCGACCGCAGCCTGGTGCTGACCGACACCCAGCGGGTCAGGGTCGAGATCGCGCCGGACCGCTCCGCCGCCCTGGTCATCGACGGTCAGGAGACCGGACGCCTCGAGCCCGGTTCGACCGTGACCTGCCGGGTGCCGACGCGGCCCGTGCGCGTCGTGCGCAATGACCCGCACGGTTTCGGTGCCCTGCTGCGGTTCCGGCTGCTGGCCGACCGAGGCCAGTAGGTCGACGGACCGGGGGCGACAGTGATGACCGGGCGATGTTGACCGACCTGCGGGTGCGCGACCTCGGGGTCATCGAGGACCTGTCGCTGACGTTCGAGACGGGGATGACGGTGCTGACCGGCGAGACCGGCGCCGGCAAGACGTTGGTGGTCGAGGCGTTGCAGCTGGTGTTGGGCGGCCGTGCCTCGCCGACCCTCGTCCGGGCCGGCGCCGACGAAGCCATGGTCGAAGCCCGCTTCGTGGTCGAGACCGACGACGGCGAGCGCGAGATCATCATCACCCGTTCGGTGCCGGCCGAGGGGCGCTCACGGGCGTGGATCGACGGGCGTATGTCGCCGGTCAGCGCCCTGGCCGAGGTCACCTCGGAGCTGGTCGAGATCCACGGTCAGCACGAACATCAATCGCTGGTGACCCCGGCGGCCCAGCGGGCGGTGCTCGACGCCTACGCCGGGACGGACCTGGGCCCCGTGCTGGCCTTGCGGGCCGAACTGCGCCGCCTGGCCGAGTCGGTGGCGGCGCTCGGGGGCGATGCCCAGCAGCGGGCCCGGGAGGCCGATGTGCTGCGCTACCAGGTGAACGAGATCGCCGCCGCCCATCTGTCCGATCCCGACGAGGACGACGCGCTACGCCAGGAGGAGTCCCGCCTGGCCGATGCCACGGCCCACCGGGAAGCGGCGGCGCGGGCCAGCGAGCTCCTCGAGTCGGCGTCGGGGAACGGTGACGGAGGCGTCCTGGCCCGGCTGGCCGAGGCGGCCGGACTCCTGGCCGGACGCGAGGCCTTCGATGAATTCAGGCAACGGATCACCGGGGCGGCCATCGACCTGTCCGATGTCGCCCGGGGTCTGCGCGATGTCGTGGACGGATGGGAAGACGATCCAGACCGTCTCGTCGCAGTGCAGGAGCGGCGGCGGCTCCTGGCCGATCTGCGACGCAAGTACGGGGTTGATCTTTCGGCGGTGATGGCCTTCGCCCAGGAGGCAGCCGTCCGTCTCGAGGCGTTGGACAACGCCGAGGAGACCGCGGCGCGGCTGGAGGGGGAGCGCGTCGACGCGGAGCAGGAATTGGCGCGGGCCGAAGAGGCCGTGCGCAAGGTCCGGACCAAGGCCGCGGCACGCTTCGGGGTGTTGGTGGGGGAGCGGCTGGCCGATCTGGCCATGCCCGGGGCGCGGGTGGAGATCCGGGTGGCGCCCGTGGGTGCGGGCGACCCGATCGAAGCAGCCCTGGGGGCGAATGTCGGCGAGGCCGTCCTCCCACTGGCCAAGGCCGCCTCGGGCGGTGAGCTGGCGCGCGCCATGCTGGCCATCCGGCTCGTCGCCATGGGTGGCCCGCAGACCATGGTCTTCGACGAGGTCGACGCCGGGGTCGGCGGTGCGGCCGCCCTGTCGCTCGGTGTGTCGCTCCACGAGGTCTCCCGGAGTCGCCAGGTCCTGGTCGTCACGCACCTGGCCCAGGTGGCGGCCAAGGCTGATCGCCAGATCACGGTGCGCAAGGACGAAGTGCTGGGACGCACCCTCACCTCGGCCGTGGCCGTGACGGGCGAGGAGCGGGTGATCGAGCTCTCCCGCATGCTGTCGGGTCATCCCGATAGCGACGCGGCGCGGGCGCACGCCCGCGAGCTTCTCGGCGTCTGACCACAGCCCATTGCCGGGGTCGAGCACGTCCGCGCCACCGCGGGTTATCCCAGTTCAGCCCGCTTACGTTGCTCCGGCGTCCGACTTCGCGCCATGGGGGCCGGTATGAATCCGCCACATGTGGAGGTGACGTCGATTATCGTGGGAGGGTGCACCGATCATTTGAGTCGACGTTCGGCGCCCAGCGGGCGGCGTGAGCAAGTTCATCTTCGTCACCGGCGGTGTCTCGAGTTCGCTCGGCAAGGGCCTCACTGCCTCCTCGCTCGGCCGACTCCTCAAGTGCCGTGGTCTCCGGGTCACCATGTGCAAGCTCGACCCCTACATCAACGTCGATCCCGGCACCATGAACCCGGGGGAGCACGGCGAGGTCTTCGTCACCCATGACGGCGGGGAGACCGACCTCGACCTGGGCCACTACGAACGTTTCATCGACGAGAACCTCGGCCAGAATTCCAACACCACCACGGGCTGGATCTACCGCTCGGTCATCGAGAAGGAACGGCGGGGCGACTTCCTCGGCCGCACCGTCCAGGTCATCCCCCACGTCACCAACGAGATCAAAGACTGGGTGCGCCGGCTGGCCGACGACGACATCGACATCGTGATTGTGGAGATCGGCGGCACGGTGGGCGACATCGAGATCGTCCCCTTCATTGAGGCCATTCGCCAGTTCCGCCGTGACGTCGGCCGGGAGAACGTCTGCTACATGCACCTGACCCTGGTGCCCTACCTGGTGACCGGGGAGCAGAAGACCAAGCCGACCCAGCACTCGGTGACCGAGTTGCGCAGCCGCGGTATCCAGCCCGACGTGATCGTGTGCCGGAGCGACAAGCCCATCTCCGAGAATTTGAAGCGCAAGATCTCCAACCTGTGCGACGTCTCCATGGAGGCCGTGGTCTCCGCGGTCGACGCGCCGAGCATCTACGAGATCCCCCTGGTCCTGCACGATCAGGGCCTCGATGGGTTCGTCTGCCGCACTCTGGGCATCGACGAGGTATCCCACCCGATCGACCTGAGCCAGTGGGAGGAGCTGGTGCGCCGGGTCGAGTCGCTGTCCCGCCAGGTCAAGGTCGGCATCGTGGGCAAGTACGTGAGCATGCCCGACGCCTACATGTCGGTGGTCGAGGCGCTCCGCTCGGCCGGGTTCCACTACAGGACCGAGGTCGAGCTGGACTGGATCGACGCCGAGAAGGTGCCGGACCTGCTGGGAACGGACCGGATACGCCAGCTCGATGCGATCGTCATCCCCGGTGGGTTCGGGGTGCGTGGCGTCGAAGGCATGGTGGCCGCAGCCGGGTACGCCCGCGACAACGCCATTCCCTGTCTCGGTCTGTGCCTCGGCTTGCAGGTCATGGTGATCTCGGTGGCCCGGGACTGGGCCAACCTGCCCCGGGCCAACTCCCGGGAGTTCGACTCCTTGACTCCGGACCCGGTCATCGACCTGATGCCCGACCAGGCCCACGTCACGGACAAGGGCGGCACCATGCGGCTCGGGTCCTATCAGGCCGCCCTCCTGCCGGGGTCGATGGTGGCCCAGGCCTACGGGACGCTCGGTGTCACCGAGCGCCATCGCCATCGCTTCGAATTCAACAACAAGTATCGAACCCGTCTGGAGGCGGTCGGCCTGGTCTGCTCGGGCACCTCGCCCGACGGTCGTTTGGTGGAATTCGTCGAGTTGAGCGATCACCCGTTCTGGGTCGGCACCCAGGCCCATCCTGAGTTCAAGAGTCGACCCGATCGCGCCCACCCCCTGTTCCGCGAGCTGGTGGCGGCGGCGCTCGACCGGGCCGAGGGGCGCGAGCCCCATCTGCTCGATCTCGATCGAGTGCCGTAGACCCCGTGCCGGTCGGCCCCACGCGCGCTTTCCGGCGGGTCTCCGAGGTGGAGGTGTTCCGGGGCTGGATCTTCAGCGTGGCCCAGGCCGAAATGGTCGACCCCGACGGCAAGCCGTTCGAGCGCTTCATCATCCATCACCCCGGTGCGGTGACCATCGTGCCGGTGCACGCCGATCGACGGGTGACGCTGGTCCGCCAGTATCGAACCGCAGTGGATCGCATCGTGCTCGAAGTGCCGGCAGGAACCTGCGACGTCTCCCACGAGTCGCGCGAGGTCGCGGCGCGGCGGGAACTGGCCGAGGAGGCGGGGCTGGTGGCGGGCAAGATGGAGATCCTGATCGAGGCCTTCAACACACCGGGGATCAGCGACCAGCGCACGACGATCTTCCTGGCCACGGGCCTCTCGCCCTGCCCGCCCAAGCCCATCGGCATCGAAGAGGGGTTCATGACGATCGAGACGATCGCCCTCGACGACGTCGAGGCACTGGTGGCCGACGGGACGTTGGTCGACGAGACGACCGTGCTCGGCCTCTTCCTGGCCCGGGCCCACCTGGCGCGCGCCGACACCGACCAGCCGGCGCCGTGACGGCGCCCCTCCCGCGCAACGCGGAGGAGTACCTCTCGTGGTTGGACGTCGAGCGAGGGCGCTCGCCGCGCACCCTGGCCTCGTACCGCCATGACCTGGCGAGTTATCAGGCCTTCGTCGAGCAACGCCACGCCGGGGCACTGATCGACGGGGCAACGGCGGACGAGGTGGCGGCCTACGTTGCCTCTTTACGTCGCGCCCGCAGCGGTTCGACCGTGGCCCGGTCCCTCTCGACGTTGCGGGGCTTCCATCGCTTCCTGGTCGAAGAGGGGGTGGCGCCGTCGGACCCGACGGCCGACATCCCCGGCATCGCGGTGGCCGCATTGCTGCCCAAGGCGCTCAGCGAGGACGAGACGGAGCGGCTGCTCGGCGCGGTGGTCGGCACAGGTCCCGCCATGTTGCGCGACCGGGCCCTCCTCGAGGTCCTCTACGGGACGGGCTGCCGGGTCAGCGAGGTCGTCGGCCTGAACCTGGGGGACGTGGCCGAGGCGGTGGAGGGCGGCGACGTCCCCCTCATCCGGGTCCTGGGCAAGGGGGACAAGGAGCGCGTGGTCCCCTTGGGGCGCCTGGCCCTGGCCGCCCTCCACCACTGGCTGTCCGGCGAGGGGCGACCCCTGCTCGAACCGAGGAAGTGGAAGTTGCGCAGCGATGCCGAGGCTGTCTTCCTCAACATGCGTGGGGGACGACTGACCCGGGTGGGGGCGTTCGGCGTGGTCAAGAAGTACGCGACCCGGGTGGATCTGGCCGAGCGGGTGAGCCCCCATGTCCTGCGCCACTCCTGCGCCACCCACATGCTGGCTCGGGGCGCCGACATCCGGGTGGTCCAAGAGCTGCTCGGTCACGCCTCCATCGCCACCACCCAGCGTTACACCAAGGTCTCGCCCGAGCACCTGCGGCGGGCCTACGAGGATGCCCACCCGCGGGCGGGCAGAACGAAAGCCAGGGAGGACGTAGCATGAGACCATGCCGAACGAGGCCCCTACCGCCGAATCAGCCCAGGTCGACTACGCCGCCCTTCTCACGGCCGAGAAGGCCGGGCTCCATGCCCAATTAAAAGAGCTCGGGTTCGGGGACCGGGGGGATACGGGTCTCAACTACGACTCCAATTTCGCCGACTCCAGCCAGGTGACGGCTGAGCGGGGAGAGGCCGAGCGACTGGCCACCGAGCTGAGGGAGGCCCTGCAAGAGGTCGACGCCGCTCTGGAACGTCTCAACGCCGGCAACTATGGCCTGTGCCAGGCCTGCGGCAAGCCGATCGGCGCTGCTCGACTGGAGGCCATGCCGGCGGCGCGCTTCTGCATCGTCGACGCCGCCAAGCAGTAGGTGAGCCCACCCGGAGGGGGATCTTCGGGCCGACGCCCCATGGACCAGTCCACCCGGCGGACGCTGTGGATCGTCGGCGCCGTCGTCGTCCTGGTGGCGCTGGTGGCCCACCACAACATCTCGAGCACCGACATCATCCTGTTCTGCGTGATCGTGCCGTCGATCATCCTGCACGAGGTCTCGCACGGCGTCGTGGCCCGGGCCTTCGGCGACGACACGGCGAAGCGGGCCGGTCGCCTCACTCTCAACCCCTTCGTCCACGTGGATCCGATCGGCACCCTGATCGTCCCGGCCCTGCTGGCCCTGGGTGGCTTCGGCGTCTTCGGGTGGGCCAAGCCGGTCCCGGTCAACACCGCCCGCCTGCGCAGCCCGCGCAATCAGGGCGTGCTCGTGGCGCTGGCGGGGCCGTTCACGAACGCCCTCCTGGCCGGTCTGGGCGCGCTGCTGTTCATCGCCTCCTTCCGGAACACGGCACTCCGCACCGGGGTTCTCTCCCTGCCGGCCCAGATCGTCTTCTTGTTCAGCCTGGGGAACATCGGGCTGACGGCGTTCAACCTGGTCCCGATCCCACCGCTCGATGGGTCGGTGCTCTTCGAGCGCCTCTTGCCCCGGAGGTACTGGCCCACGTATCTCCGCATCCGGCCCTACACGATGATGATCGTGCTCGGGCTGGTCATGCTCAACTTCCTCTTCAACCCCGGGCCGATCACCATCGCCTTCCAACACCTCTACAACTGGTGGGAAGGCGTCCTCTTCGGCGGGGGATAGCGCCAACCGCGAGCCGTGCCCACCCGGTTGAACCCGCCGCGCTCGGCGCCGCCATGCTGGCGAGCCTGGGTCCGGAGTGTTCGGCGATGAAACAGTCGCATGGGACGTCTCCTCGTGAGGATGGTTGTGTCAATACAGCGGCGACCAGCTGCTCGTGCGCAGGAGCCTGCTTTCCCACTGGTCACGGAACGTGAGGGCATCTCCCATGTAGGTTCCGGCCCCCCGGTGTTCGGGCGGAAGCTCGGTGGTGAGCAGGTGCATGAGGCTGGACGGGTCGGGGATCTTCTGCCAGAGCATGGCCTCGCGCCGCATGTGCGTGCCGTGCGCCACCTGGAAGCACCCTTGAATGTCGAGGACCCGCGGCGACATGTGGCTCAGCGGCTCGTAGTAGATGTCGTACCAGCATTGGATGTAATCGTCGATCGGCACGTACGGCCACCCGGTGTCCTCCATGAAGAGGCACAACTCATGCGTGGAACCGTCGGTGGGCACCGTGGCGAGATCGATCTCCTGGATCGGCGACCAGTGCACCGGGACGAGCATCTTTCCGAAGACGTCGTGGCGGAGCTTGTCGGTGTCGCGCATGAAGGCCTGCAGGTCCCCCGTCTGGCTGCGCTTGACGAGGTCCTCGTACGCCGCCCCGTCGGTGATGCCGGTGATGGTGACCACGTTGTAGGAGACGCCGCTGCCCACGGCATGGTTGGTGTACCACAGCAGCCGGGCGTAGTCGGTGTCCGCCATGAGGGACATCCAGCCGTCGCGATAGGCCGCCTCGAACTCGTCTTCCTTCAGGCCGACGACCTTGTGGGTCTCGTGCAGATAGAGCATTGGTCTCCTTTGGATTCAGGGCAGGCTGACGGTTGACTCAGGAGGGCGACTGACTCAGGAGGGTGACGACGGCGCGCCGGTCCACCTTTCCGGTGTCGTTGTGCGGGATCTCGCTGACGAAGGCGATCCGCTCCGGCAGCTTGAAACGAGCAAGGCGATCGGCGCAGAAGGTACGCACGTCGTCGTCGGTCAACCGTTCGGACGCCACGATCAGTGCGCCGACGCGTTCGCCCATTTCGGAGTCCGGTACCGCCACCACCGACACCTCGACGATCGAGGGGTGGTCGCGCAGCACCGCCTCCACCTCAATGGGCCCGAATTTCTCCCCGCCCCGGTTGATCGTGTCGGACAGGCGCCCGGAGGGAAAGATGTAGCCCTCGGCATCGATGCGGGCCAGATCGCCCGTGTGGAACCAGCCGGGCTGCACGTTCTGGTCGGACAGCACGACGAGCTCGCCCACCCCGCCGGGTGGCACCTCGTCCTCGGTGCCGGGGTACACCACGCGGATCTCCACGCCGGGCAAGGCCTTCCCCACGGACCCGATCAGGTCCACGTTGCTGTGGTCGCCCGGCGCGAGGGTGGTGTAGGCGCCCAATGTCTCGGTCTGGCCGAAGATGTTGGCGAAGGCCACGTGGGGGAGTGCCTTCATCGCCCGCAGCACCAGCTCCTTCGGCGCGGCCGCCGCGCCATAGGCCACCATGGCGAGCGAACTGAGGTCGGCTTGCGCGAAATTCGGGTGGTCGAGGATCCGCTGCAGCATGGTCGGGACCAAGAATGTGCTCACGACCTTGTGCCGGGCCACGAGCTCGAGCCATTCGCCGGCGTCGAACCGTTCCTGGATCACCGAGGTGTTGGCCCCGTACAGGCCGGTGAGCTGCCCGAGTGAGCCACCGACGTGGAAGAAGGGGACGGACATCATGCCGATGTTCGGGCGGTTCTCCGGTTTGAACGGCGGGGCGTAACTCATGAAGCGCCGTGAGATCACCCCGTGGCCGATCGGGATCGCCTTGGGGAGCCCGGTCGTCCCGCTGGTGAAGAGAATCAGCCCGTCGTCCTCGTCGGCCCCCACCACAGCCTCGACGGAGGAGGTGTCGGTGTTCTGGAGGAGTTCGGCGGCGCCGAGGACATTGCCGTCGACGGCCGGAGAGACCATGCCGGCGAAGGCCGGACCTGTGACGGCCATCCGCCGGCAGCCTGCGGTCTCGATCAAGGCTGCGATCTCCTGTGGCCGCAAGGCGGGGTTCATCAGTGCCGCGGCGGCGCCGATCCGGGCCGCGCCCAACATGGTCGCGATGGAGAGAAGGTTGCCCACTTCGACCACCGGGACCCGATCTCCGGGCTGGACGCCGTGGGCACGCAACCCCGCGGCCACGCTGCGGGCGGCCGCGTCCAGCTCGCCGTAGGTGACGTTGCCCTCCTTGAGGATGAGGGCCGTTCGTCCGGGATCCTGGCTACTCGGCGCATCGATGAGCGACGCGATGTTCATGCGCGGCGACTCACCACAGGGGCGACCAGGGGGAGGTCCGGAGGAGCTTGCTCTCCCACTGATCGCGGAACTCGAGCCCGTCGTACATCCACGTTCCCGGCCCTCTGTGCTCGGGCGAGATGTCGTTGGTGAGGAGCCACATCAGCCGATCGATGTTGTGGATCTTCTGCATGAGCGACGCTTCGCGGCGGACATTGGTGCCCAACGCCGGCGTCAGGGCCAGGTCGATGGTGATGAAGAGGTCTTCCTCCGCGTGTTCCAGGCTCTTGGAGTACACGCTCCCGCAGGCCTCGATGTAGTCGAGCACGTCGTAGGGCCACATGGTGTCTTCCATGTACATGGTCATCGTGTGCGTGGAGCCGTCGGTGGGCACGGTGCCGAGGTCGACATCCTGCATGGGGGACCAATGCGTGGGAACGAGAAGCTTGCCCACCACGTCGTGCCGCAGTTCGTCCGTGTCGCGCATCCAGGACTGAAGGTCGCCCTTCTGGCAGCGCGTGACGAGGTCCTCCCACGCGGCTCCATCGGTGATGCCGGTGATGGTGACCACGTTGTAGGAGACGCCGCTGCCCACGGCATGGTTGGTGTACCACAGCAGCCGGGCGTAGTCGGTGTCCGCCATGAGGGACATCCAGCCGTCGCGGTAGGCCGCCTCGAATTCGTCTTCTTTCAGGCCGATGACCTTGTGGACTTCGTGTAGGTAGAACAACGAGACCCCCCCATTCGACGGCGCGCGACCTGCCCACCGGGCACTCGCGCGGTCCCCGCTCCGACGTTCGGTGTAACACTCTGCGGCCTGCCGGCGCAAATGGCAAATGTCAATCCGGCATGGGTGTATTCGCCTTATGCATGGAATGGGGACCTCCACGAGCGTGGTGTTAGCGTTTGTCGCCGGAGAGCCCGGGGATGCCCGCCTGCCCGGCGCCCTGGCGCGGGCTGGGCGATGGTCATAGTCACCGTGGACGTGCCGATCGAGGAGGAGTAGGTGGATGTCTGAGGCCTGGATTATCGATGCCGTGCGATCACCGCGCGGGCGGGGCAAGGCGGGGAAGGGCGGCCTGTCCGACGTGCACCCCCAGCGGGTCCTGGCGCAGGTGCTGCAGGAGCTCGAACGCCGCAACGGTCTGGACACGAACGACGTCGACGACGTGATCATGGGGTGCGCCGCCGGGAGCGGTGACCACGCCATGGACATCGCCCGGATGGCCGCGCTCGACGCCGGCTGGTCCCTCGATGCTCCCGGCGTCACCCTCAACCGCTTTTGTGGCTCAGGCCAGCAGGCCGTCAACTTTGCCGCCATGGGCGTGCTGGCCGGTCACCAGGACCTCGTCGTGGGCGGCGGCGTCGAGTCGATGTCGCGCACCGCGCCGATGCATGTCGACGGCTTCAGTGCCAATAACGCGCACCTCCAGGAGCGCTTCGGTATGGTGCCCCAGGGAATCTCAGCCGATCTCATCGCCTCCTTGCGAGGCTTCACCCGCGAGGAGTGCGACGCGCTGGCGTTGGAGAGCCAGCGGCGGGCCGGGATCGCGATCGAGGAGGGACGGTTCGAGAAGAGCATCGTGCCGATCTACCACGACGACGGGCGACTGGCCCTGGACCACGACGAGCATCCGAGGCCGAGCACGACGATGGAGGACCTGACGGCGCTGCGCGCGAGTTTCGAGGCCATGGGGGCAGCGCCCAGTAGCGAAGGTGGCCCGACCTTCGACGAGTTGGCGCGGCAGAGCTACCCCGAGCTTTCCGCGCTGCGCCACGTCCATCACGCGGGCAATTCGTCGGGAGTGGTGGACGGCGCAGGGGCCGTCCTGGTGGCGTCGCCCGAGTACGCCCGGAGCCACGGGATGACGCCGCGGGCTCGCATCGTGATGACAGCCGTGGCCGGGACCGAACCGGTGATCATGCTGACGGCACCTGCTCCGGCGACCGAGCGGGTGCTGGCCAAGGCCAAGATGACCCTGGACGACATCGACTTGTTCGAAGTGAACGAGGCGTTCGCCTCTGTCGTGCTCGATTGGTTCCGGGTCACCGAGGTCGACCCATTGAAGGTCAATGTCAACGGCGGCGCCATGGCACTGGGGCACCCGATCGGGGCCACCGGGTCGATGCTGATCGGGACCGTGCTGGACGAGCTGGAACGCCGCGACCTCTCCACCGGGCTCGTCACGATGTGCACCGGCGGGGGAATGGGGACGGCCACCATCATCGAACGGCTGTGAGGCCGGTCTCGCCCAGGCGAGGCGCGTCTCGATCGGGGGACTGAGGGTGTCGTTGGCCATCGAGGCGGACCACGTTGCGCTGTCCTCGGTGGTCCGGGCCTTCCTGACCGAGAAGGATGCGACGGCCAGCGCTCGGGCCGCCCTCGATGCCGACG
>ODAK010004621.1_pt1 | contig 14066 bp, 14 predicted proteins | sample 1539591 | NCBI WGS metagenome assembly ODAK01 (sample SAMEA3539303, study PRJEB22396) | soil metagenome | biome: tundra; feature: field; material: soil | place: USA | collected 2010-05 | depth 0.15 m | reverse complement strand
ACTAAACAACATCAAAGCCGCCTGAATTGGTGTCCATTTTTTCGAGGCAAGCCCTGGTTCGAGTTTGCCCGGGGTTTGCCCCGACTAACCCAGGCCAAGATAACCTCGGATCGTGCGCTGGATCTGCTGACGCCGATGCATCGTAACGGAGCCGCTGAGGCGCAGGACTGACGACTTTCTCGCGACATACACAAGCGAGCAATCGACCAACGTGAGGAACTCCATTCCGTCCGCTTCATCGAGAATGACGTGGTGGTTGCGGGCGCTCTCGCCAGGTTGCTTTTTGGTCCCAGTGACGACGTTGAACCGCTGTTGTTTGTCGTCGGCCATTGTATCGTCCGACGAGAGGATCACAGCCGGATGTCCAACGGGGTCCTTCTCATCCGTCCGGAGAAAAACAATGTTCCACCGACGATGGTTCATAGCGATTCTCCGAACGTGTTGTGCAGTTCGATCTCGCGAGGAAGGAGGTTGAGGCTCCCCGCCTTAAATGGAGGCACTTCTTCCGGAAGGTCGTATGGTGCGATCTGAATGAAGCCATCGGGCACGCGTACGATGACAGGTTTCTTTGACCGGACGACGTTACGAGCAATTCCGCTGAAGGTCGCTTTCGCTTTGGAGACAGTAAGCATTTTCACACAGATAGTCATATTGGTGACTCAAAAGTGGTCAAGCCACTTGCGAAATTGAAAACAGCCGTTCTTCAATCCGGGTCGGGCCGGCCGCGCTAAAGAGCCGGCTGGTTCACTTCGATCGCGCCGAAGTCTTCTTAGCGGTCGCTATTAAAGGTACTCGCCGTCGATGATCCGCATGCAATGTGCTGCAAACGGCTATCTCTTAGTCTATTAGGAGTTGGTGAACCCGATCAGGGTCCACCCGCTCCCTATGAGAAAGGTTTATGGTTTGGATTTGGTTTGGGGTTGCCGCGGGTGAATTTCGAATTCCGGTAGGCACTGTTGCTTCATCGTTGCCTGACGTAGCGGGGACCCGCAGCTTTGGTGCGCTTGAAGTATCCGGCCGACCCTTCTGCGGCTGTCTCCCCTGCCCGAACTGGGCCCCGCCGCTCCGCATGAAATGCCAGCACCGGGTCATCGCGCTGCTTTCGCTCCTGTCGATCATCACCTATCTCGACCGCGTATGCATTTCAGTGGCCGGCCCGGGCATACAGGACAGCCTGCATATCACTCCCCAAGCCTGGGGCTGGGTGATAACCGCCTTCTTTGTCTCCTATGCCGTCTTTGAGATCCCCTCGGGCATCCTGGGAGACCAGATTGGACCCCGGCGGGTCCTCACGCGGATTGTCCTCTGGTGGTCCGCCTTCACCGCGCTCACCGGGTCCGTATCGCAGTACTGGTTCCTCGTCCTTGTTCGGTTCTGTTTTGGTGCGGGCGAGGCTGGCGCCTATCCCAACGCGGCCGTCGTGATCAAGCGCTGGATACCCGTGAGGCGCCGCGCCCGCGCCTGGGGCTACGTTTGGATGATGAGCCAGATGGGAGGGGCCTTGTCGCCGCTCCTTGTGGTGCCGCTCATGCTCCACTTTGGCTGGCGGGCCCCGTTCTATGTGTTTGGCATCGTCGGAATCCTCTGGGGTTCGGTCTGGTATAGTTGGTTCCGGGACAGGCCTGCAGAAATGCCGGGAATCGGCGCCAAGGAGCTTGAGGAGATCGAGGACGGGGCAGGGGACCCTGCCGGACACAGCCTTCCGTGGCGGTTGGCATTAGGTAGCGGCAACCTTTGGCGTATCATGGCGATAGCCGCCTGCTATATCTACGCCTTGTCCTTTTTCCAGGGGTGGTTTCAGACTTACCTCGTGAAGGGACGCGGTTTCACGCAGGCGAACCTTGTGCTCTCGTCGATTCCCTACGTGGTGGGCGCTCTTGGCAACGTACTGGGAGGTTACGCCAGCGACTGGCTCTGCCGAAGGCTGGACCTTAGGATGGGGCGCCGTCTGGTAGGCGTTCTTGGCCTAGGAACCGCAATGGTTGGAGTAATCGCCACCATCATGACGGCAAATGGCGCATCAGCCCTCGTATTCCTTTCTTTCGTTTACGGGGCCATCGCGTTCCAGCAGACGAACATCACCGCGGTCTGCCTGGATGTCGGCGGAAGGCATTCCGGTGCCGTGACTGGATTTGTGAACACGGCGGCAAACGCTGCCGGGGCTCTTTCCTCCGTCATCTTTGGGTACTTGGTCACCTACTTTGGCAGCTACACGGCTCCCCTGGTACCGATGGTCCTGACGCTGGGCGCGGGGACGCTCCTCTGGATGACGGTGGATCCCACCGTCGAGCTTTTCGGCGGCAAGTAGTAGCCCTCGTCAGCTCCCTTTTATTTGTGAATGGGGTCCTTCGCCTGTGACGTAGGCCCTGCGCGGGAGTACGGATTTCCAGGCTCCGTGCGGAAAAATTGTTTTTGAGAGGCTTACAGATCTCCTGACATAGCCGCCATCTGAATGTCCGTTTTTAGTCATTTTGCTGGGGTGCGGACGGAAAAGTGGAGGCGCAAACGTGAGCCCGGGAAAAGGACCGGGGATTGATTGAGCTGATCGCATAGGGCGGCGATGGCGCGGGTTCGGTGAGGGGAGCTTAAGGGGAGCAAACGAACGCGCAGTTCGCTATCTGTGACCTGGAGATCGGCGGCGCTGGCGAAGGCGGACTGAATAAGGGTTCGGCCCTCCTGATGTGCTTGGCGGTAAAGGGGCTGGATGAGCGAGAACAGGTCGCTCTCGGCCTGATAGGCGACCATTTTAAGGAGACTGATTAGGTGCTGGCGCTCGGGAGCGAGGCGCACGATCTCGCCGATCACGGCCTCTCGAATGGGGACGCGGGCGGGCAATGGGCCTCGCTTGGCCTCAAGGTTGCTGACGCGTCTGAGAGCGGAGCGGCCGGAGCGCCCCAATGCGGCCTGGGCGTCTTTCAGGGAGCGCAATGTTAGGGGCGCACCCTCCAGTTCGGCGAAGGCCGCCTTGCCGTAGTCGGCCTGCAGGCGCGTGAGCTCGGCGCGAGCGGAGCGCATGGCGCCGTCGAGGGCCCTGCGGGCAGGATTGGGCACCTCGCGGGTGGGATCGTCCGGGACGACGCCGTGCTCGATCAAGGCGTCGAGCGCGTATTTCTCCCTCAAATATTTAAAAAAGTTTTCCTGTCTCCAGCGCTCGAACATGCGAAAGGCCACCTCGAGAGACTTCAAGTCGCGGCGGGAAGTCAGGATGGGGGTCTGGTGGCCGCTGTCGGTCAGGCGCGTGACCTGGCGCAGCCGCAGCCTGCCCTTGAGCAACCGCACGTTTTGGTCGGCGAGAACGTAGGAGATCCGCCGCCCATCCAGGCGGCCCTCGTGGGTGGAAAATCGTTTGCGCGGCAGCGGCGGGCAGCGGCCCTTGCGGTAGGTGAGGATGTCGAAGCCAGCTTGCACGAGAGCGAGGAACAGTTTTGGGCTGTAGCCTCCGCGGTCGAAGACGACCGTCAGAGGCCGCTTTCCGATCGGGGCCCGGATTTGCGACAGCAGGATCGGCAGCATCCTCACCATGCCCGCGTTGGCCTCGGCGGTGACCACGAAAATCGGGTCGCCGTGCTAGTCGTTGACCCAGTAGTCGCTGGTCGCAGGAGCGGCCAAGCGCCTCCTGGCCACGTGAGCCTTGGGGATCGTGTGTTTGCCGTGGTAGACGCGGACGTGGCCGTCCACATAGAGAAATCCCATGGCGTGGCCACGCTGGGCAATCCGCCGCTTGGCCAGGGCGTTGCCCAAATCGGTGGCGCGGCCCACAGCAGCCATGCGGGCGAGTTTTCGCCGCAGCGTCTTGACCTCGGGAGCACGGTCCAGACCGAGCACGCGGCCCAGGTCGGCCGGAGAATACTCCTTGAGCGCCTCGGGCCTCTTGATCCGCAGCAGCGCCATAAGCAGCATCGTCACCAAGCTGGTGCGCAGCCCGTAGAATGCAGGGCCGAGGGTGCCGTAAATGTCGCGGGCGCACTCCAGAACGCCACTGTGGAGCAAGGGGGCGATCGCCAGCAGGACCCCGGCGCGGGGCACGGCCGTCTCGGAGCGAAACAGCGGCGCCGCGTCCTCCAACAGTCCCAGATACGCCATCAGCCGGTCCACGCGCCGCTCGGACGGATCTTTGTCGAATGACAGCGGCACATCTTCCTCTACGCAAAAAGCGGACAGGTTTGGTCCGCACCCCTCCTCGGGGGCCGGCGAGGCCGCTGCCGGCTCCAACAAGGGCTTCTGTCCAGGTTGCGGATCCTTCCAGCCCACCCGTCGCAGCCGCTTGCGCACGGCCCTCTCGCAGATACCAAGCCGGCGCGCGATCTCGCGGTTGGAATGGCCCTCTCTCTTGAGCCGCTCCACGCTTCGCGCGAGCGGCACACGCGGCCGTCCCTTCGGATAGCCGCAGGCTTGGCCCAGCGCGGCCATCCCGCCGTCTTCAAAACGCTGTTCGTCCCTGCGTACCGTGCGAGCCGAACAGTCGAACGCCCTCGCTACGTCGTTTTGATCGGCCCAGCGTTGCTCAACCAGATTGACCCTCGCATGCGCCTCCGCGATGCGATCGCCCACGGCGTAGTGGGCCAGCACAATCCCGGAAATCACCACCATGCGCCGGCCGTCCTCGGTGCGCAGCAAACATCGATCATTGATTGCACGCGGGCCCTCAGGGCCACTCGAAATCGGGAATAACTCGGCCTGTTCGTCGGGGTCTGACATGGACCCCGTCATACCGCTGCCGCATCAAAAAAGGCGGACAGGTTTGGTCCGCACCCCCTGTCCCTCCCCCAAAACCACCTTCTCCCTCTAGAAATCGTGAAAATCATCCGCTCCTATGTCAGGAGCTGTGAAGTTAGGCGCGCACAGCTCTGATTTAGGGGGCGCAGACTTGACATCCAAAGCATGTAATTACATGTAAGTACTCATGCCAACCAAAGTGCCAGTGAAGCTAACTCGTATTGGAAATTCGAGAGGGATCCGAATACCCACCGGGGTAATTCGTCGCCTTGGACTAGATCGTCCCGGCCTTGAGGCCGAGGTACGATCTGATGGTCTATTCCTTCGAGCTGCTCCATCGACTAAACTTTCCTGGTCCGAGACGGCGATGGCAATGGGCAGCGAAAAGGAGGACTGGAGTGACTTTGAGACCACCTCGGCCGATGGCCTTCACAAAATTTAAGAGCTACAGCGTTTATTGGGTCAACTTGGATCCAACTCGGGGGCGTAAGCTTAAGAAAACTCGCCCCGCTGTGATCGTGAGCCGCGACGAATTGAACATCATTCTCGATACCGTCGTGATATGTCCGCTAACAAGTACGATCCATCCTACCTGGCGGACACGGCTCCAGATCGAACTTAACGGCAAACAGTCTGAGATCGCGATCGATCAAATTCGGGTCGTCAGCAAAGACAGGCTGACGGCCAAGAAGATCGGCGATCTAAGCGCAGAATCAAAGGCCGCACTCCGCGATCTTATCTCCGAGGCATATGCCCAATAGACTCGAGCGCTAAGGTCGGAATCCGCCTGCAATTCAATACCATAACCTTTGCACAAAAATTGTGTACTCATTGTTTATCAACGAATTGGTGGACCCGATCAGGGTCCACCGTTTCCCTATGAAACGAGATTCTGTTTCGCTTTTGTTTCGCCTCAAACGGGATGTTTTCCGGGCTTTGGGCAGATGATTTTGCCTGGCGGTTCGAGTCTGGTTCGAATTTGCCCCTAATTCGCCCCGATTCAAAGAGGTTGCGAATTGGAGGTGATCCAAGGGCCTTGAGTAAAGAGTTGCTCGTTAGGGAATGTCTTCCCGCGCTGTGGACCGCGCGAACAACCTTTTCGGCTGGGCCCCGTCTACCCACTAATAGATCCTCGCCGCCCCATTCATCAATGATCCTAAATTCCGCGGTTGAAACTCACACTTCAGAGAACGATTTCGAGATGTCGGGTTCACCTGATGGGTGAGTTGCTTTGGGTATAGAAGTTGGCACTGGTTTGAGGATGGAGCAGCAGGTATAAGTTATTGGTTATATGAGACACACATTATTCACCTTCAACAGCGCCGCAGTTGAAATTCTTCACGTCAACTGCGGGATTTAGGATGATAGCATGCGCCTTAGCCCGAGAGCCGGTACCATTGGCTGAGTCCGCTAACGAAGGAGTCGGAGCATCTATGCGATCGGCCTTGGTACTGATAATCTCACTAGGAGGCACGGGTTGCGCTTCGATGACAGACTGGTCGAAGGAGCCGCTGCCGGTGACCGTTTCCGCGGCCAACTATTCCCGGCTCTCCGACGAGGAACTCTATGCCCGTATCGTCAATGACCCCGTAAACGCCCACCCAGAGGCTCCAGCCATCCCCAAGCCGACCAAGCCGCTCTTTTACCTTCTCCTGCCCGGCGAGATATATCCGAACGACGTAACGCTAGGGAACGTCTACCGCGAGTTGGAGGTCTCTCTCGAGCAGAAGGGCTACTTCAACGCAGTTTACCAGATGAGGGCTGGGCACATGCCACCTAGGATCGACTACCTGCTACGCATCCATTATGGCGAGCGGCCCTGGCTCACCCCGATAGTGCGGAAAGACAGGGTCACGTGGGGCAATGACGGGCTCGTGGCCAGCAAGTACAAGATGAACCTGATGAGCGACTCCTCTTACGACCCGCGCATTGGGTTGAGTCAGGAGGAAGTAATGAACCTCCAACGCGTTCTCACGTCCCTCAACACCTTTGGAATGGGGCCAAGCCCGGCGGAGAACATCTACTTCGGGTCGTCCTGGGGCAGCTTTGGAACAAACATGCAACTCTGGCGCGACTTCGGCGAGAACGGGCAGGAATCCCGCGATTTCTTCCTGTTCGTGGTCGAGGCGTTCAAGACGGATGATGTCATGACCATGAAAAAAAAGGCACCCTGCATCTGGGCCACGTTCATCGCGGTTCCTGCCAACCAGGGGCAGAAATTCTCGGGCGTGCTGCGGGCCATGATCCAGACGGCCACGCCCTACTTTGGCGAGACAACGCACGGCCTCCAGGCGTATGAGGTGCCGCCCGGAAAGGTTTTCGTCGGAACGCCTGTCGAGGTGCCCGGGGCCCAGAAGCTACTCCCGCCTACGGAACAATAATCACAATGAAAATCGTCGCCGGCAGTGCTATCGGCCTTCCCTAGACCAGAGAAAAGTCGATTTTGGAATGGGCATGGCGATGGGAGGCCACGAAACATCGGGCACCTCACGTCAACTTAAACCTTTTTCGGAACGCTTATTGAGCGCATTCCATTAGGGTCGCGCGCGCAAACAGCAGACGGACCCATTCAGGGTCCAACGCCCCATATTAATCCCCAGGTTTGCTGCCGCTTTGAAGCAGAAACTTGATTTGTTACTAATTGTATATCAATGAGTTGGTGGACCCTGTCAGGGTCCACCGTCTCCCTATGAGATCGGAAGGCGGTTCGAGTCTGGTTCGAGTTTGCCCCGGTTTTTCCCCGAAATGCAAAGCGGCTCACCTGGACAGGCGGACTCGGTTCCAATCAAAGATTATTGGCAAGGTTGCGCGCCACCGGCAACCGAGTCACCGTCCATCGTTCCGGCTTATCTGCTCCCGGCCCGCTGTACTTATGAAAACCGATTTCCTGATTATTCGCACGAGCGACGTGCCGCTCGATACGGTCTGTCGGCGACTGCCGGAGGTCGCCCAAAAACACAAATTCGGCGTCCTCGGCACGCACGACCTCAAGGAAAAGATGATCAGCAAGGGGGTGCCGTTTGATCGCGAGTGCCGAGTCTTCGAAGTTTGCAATCCGCAGCAAGCGCAGGCGGTGCTGAACTGCGCGATGGAGGTTTCGACTGCTCTACCGTGTCGGATTGCGGTCTATCAGGAGGGAACTCGCACGGTCCTCGCCACGATCAAACCCACCGCTTTGCTGGAAATGTTTCGCGCTCCAGAGGTTGCGGCGATCGCCGAGGACGTTGAGGCGAGCATGACGCGGATCATGGACGAGGTGGCTGGCGCGCCACGGTGACAAATGGACCTCCTCTAGACCTTGAGCTGTCCCCAACTCGTGAATAAGACCGCATGAGCCGGTGGACCCAATTAGGGTCCACCAGTTCCTATCGATTCCAAGGTTTTCTTGTCAGACAATATTTGGCGACTAATTGTTTATCAACTAGTTGGTGGACCAAATCAGGGTCCCACCTCTCCCTATGAAACGAGATCCTGTTTTGCTTTTGTTTCGCCTGAAACGGGATGTTTTTCAGGGATTTAGGCAGGGATCGGTTTCGCGCAAATAACTTGACGAGTCGCCTTTTTGGCGACACTTTCTCGTTAGCCCCGTGAGAATCATCACGATCAAGCGTCTTCGCGACTATGCAACACAACATCCAACAATCGCTACGACGCTCGAACACTGGGAGGAACTCATCCGAAGGGGACGTTTCGCGAGCCTAGTTGAATTACGGAAAGTTCTTCCTTTGGCTGATCAGGTTAGGGTCGGCAGCGGCAAGACCGTCACGGTATTCAACATCAAGAACCACTATCGGCTGATTACGGCCATCCATTATAACCACCAAATCGTCTTCGTCCTCCTGATCCTTAGCCACGGCGATTACGATAAACCTCATTGGAAAAAGACCCTATGAAAACAACCGCCAAGGTCTCTTTTGCAAGACTCCCCAAGACCTACGACAAGCTGATCAAATACCATGTGCCGCGGCCTATTCATGACGAGATCGGCTACAAGAACACAGTTGAGATCGTTGACGCGCTAGCCGGCCAACAGGTCAACGAGGACCAGGAGGACTATCTTCTCGTCATATCCGGGCTTGTAGAACGATACGAAACAGAGACGCTGCCCGAACGACGGCAAATATCGGGCCTCTCCATGCTGAAGTTCGTGCTAAGGGAAAACGGCCTGACCGGTGACGACCTGGCCGATATCCTTGGAGTTGATCGTTCGGTGGCCTATCGGATCCTGAAAGGTGAGCGCGGGCTTACGACTGCACACGTAAAGGCGCTCAGGGACCGTTTTGGAGTTAGCGCAGACCTCTTCGTTTAGACCCAGGGCGCGGATTCGCAGGCGGCGAACACGAGAGTAGAATGAGTTGGTGGACCCGATCAGGGTCCACCCATTCGCTATGACCGACGGACTCGGTCCGTCTTTGGTCTGCGTTTTTTCTGAGGAATGAGTTGCATGGGACGCATACACCCAGGAATCAGGCGAGGGCAGGGCAGAGGGAAAACCTATAATCGCTTGACCGCTCAGATCTTCATGATATGTTGTTCTATCATGAAAACGAAGACCGCGACTGTGGCTGACCTCCGGAATAACTTCCGCCGTGTGTCGGCGTGGCTTGAGAATGGCGAGTCGGTCGAGATCATCAAGCGAGGCCGGAGTTTTGCGCGTTTGGTTCCGGCTCTTTCGAATGCCAAAAAGCCGCTCAAGGTGGACTTTCCTTCTCAATTGCGAGCCGTATGGGGCGAGAAGGTTTTCTCTGAGCGGGAGGTTCAGGCAATGAGGGAAGCCGAGTTGGGCAGCCAGTCGTGAAGGCCTATCCCGACACCTCCTATCTTTGTGCTCTATACGTGCCCCAAAGCACGTCAGTCGCTGCCATTACCCACTACCAAGGCTTGAAGGAGCCTTTGTACGTTTCAGCCTTGTTGCTCGGTGAGTTTCGACAGTCGGTCCGATTTCAAATCTTTCGAAATAGTCGTGACTCAAGTCAGGGCTATCCGCGTAAGGTTGGGTTGGATGCTTTGGGCAAACTGCAATCAAACCTCGATGCGGGCGCATTATCTGTGATCCCGGCAGAATGGGCAGACGTCCTAGCCATCGCCGAAAGGATTTCGTCAAAACACACGATGGCCGGAGGACATCGATTCATAGATATTCTGCATGTGGCCACCGCGCTAAACATAGGCGCCAATCGATTCCTTTCCTTTGATTCAAACCAACGCCGGCTAGCCACGTCCGAGGGCCTGATTGCTAAGCCATAACGGGGACTATCGACCAAGGTCTTAGACATAGTGGAGAGTCCCATCCAATCGCCCAACCAAATCCAAAAGGGTGCTGCGGCACCTTCGTGTCCTTTTCCTAGGGGACGTGCAGGATTTGAAGGTTGGCGGAGAGGTCATTGACCCGACACCCAACTGACCGTGCAGGCGAACAAGGATATCCGCCTCCGCAGCACTATACGGTACAACGTCATTAGTCTCTAGCTCGCGGCGGCTTTGGTCTGGCCAGAGTGTGCAAGGGTCCCCAGCGTCGGCCCTGAATCATGCACGACAGCCCCCAGTTCGGCCCACAGCATGGGGCGGTTTTTCTGAGCTACGCTTCGCAGGATGCCGGTGACGCGCGGCGCATTTGCGATGCGCTCAGGGCAGAAGGGATCGAGGTTTGGTTTGACCAAAGCGAATTGAGAGGAGGCGATGCCTGGGACCAGAAGATCCGAGGGCAGATTAGGGAATGCGCCCTTTTCGTGCCCATCGTTTCCTCGAACACCCAGGCTCGGCTGGAGGGTTATTTCCGGGTGGAATGGAAGCTCGCGGCCCAGCGCACCCATGCGATGGCGGACGCCAAGCCCTTTTTGCTGCCCCTTGTGATCGATGACACGAGGGAGGGCACTGCCCATACGCCTGAGGAATTCAAGTCGGTGCAATGGACTCGGCTGCCGGCGGGCGTTCCAGACCATGTTTTCACTACGAGGGTCAAGTTGCTCCTTAACGGTTCGAAGACGCGAACGGCTGCGGTTGCAGTCAGCCCGGTGGTGCCGCGACCCGTTTCCCGTCACCTTGCCTGGGCGTTTGGGGTCGTCGCCGCAGTCGCGCTGACGGGCATCGCGTCATGGCGCCTTTGGCCCAGGGAGGCGAAGCCGGACGATGCTTCATCGCCGACTTCAAAGCCCCTGCCGACAGCGGAGGAGCGCCTAGTGCTGCAAGCCAGGAATGTTCTCGACGAAGGCGACGAATTGAACCGGGAGGACTACCTGCTTGCCGATGAGCTTGCAAAGCGTGCTGTCTCGCAGGACCCCTCAAACGCCGAAGCCTGGACGGTGGCAGCCGAAATCTCCTATCGCATGATTTGGTACGGGATTGAAAGCAGCGGACCCGCGGTAGCAGCGATGCGCCAGCAAGCGGAGCGCGCGGTTGCGCTTGCCCCTGATTCATTTGAGGCGCGGCTCGTTCGCGCCAATGTGCGCATCGATTTGGACGAGGATCTTGACGAAACCCTTGCCGAACTTCAGCGCCTGGCCGGCCAGGCTCCGGAAAATTGGAGGGTGCGCCGCGCGCTGGGCCAGGTGCATCGAAAACTGCATGAGGTTGAGCCGGCCATAGTGGACATGCAGCGCGCGTTCACCCTCTCGGGAGGGGATCCCACGGCGAGCGCCGATCTCTGCAACGTGCTCCTCTGCGAGAATCGCTATGCCGATGCCGAAAAGATCTCTTCGGAGGGAATGCTCCACAAGCGGTCGGGTCGCGTCCTGTGCATGGATGTGCTCCTGAAGACGCAATGGCGCGGTGATGTCGAGGCAGCCTCGGCCGCCCTGGCTAAATGGCCGGAGTGGCTTCTGCGCGAGGACCGGGGGGCCCACCTGGCGTGGCGCACGTGGATGTGGGCGGGTAAGCCGGACTTGGCGCTCGAAGCGGCGCAGAGAGCGGCGCGAGATTACCTGCACGATTCCTACTTCACGGGACCCCGCGCCGTGCTAACAGCCAGGGCCCATGAGTTGGCCGGGCACGTTGAGGCGGCGCAGGCGGACTGGCGCGAGGTGTTGGAGTTGACCAGCCGGCAATTGGTCGTCGACCTTGAGGACCCTTCGGCGTTGATGTGGAAAGCTTGGGCTCTGGAGCGGCTGGGTGACCATGGCGCAGCGCTCGCGATTGGCCGCATGATGTACCAGCGAAAGGTTCAGGAGCGAACCATACCGTTCAACCTGATCAGCATCGCGCCCCTCTGGTCAACCCTTGGAATGAAGGACGCTGCCTTCGAGGAGCTTGAAAGCCTGACCAAGGTGACTGGGCGTTACGGGGTCGCCCGAGCGGCGCTCGAACTTGATCCTGCCTACGCGCCTCTTCGCGGCGATCCGCGATTTGCCGCAACAACACAGCGGGCGCCTGCGCCGCAGTAGCCTGGTGACGACGCCTCTCTCGCGTTCCTTCAACCCAGGCCCCTCCATTTTTAAGATTTGGAGTGATGGCCCGTCCGGATCTAGCGCGCGGCCGCGCTGTCCGACCGAAGCAACTGTCGGGCGCGCCGCAGGATGAGAGCACCTAGCCGCGCCCGGGTCATTCGAAGATGGAGGCAGGGGTAGATGTTGCCAATAAGCTGGAGTACGGAAACGACTGCAAGCGACCGCACGCCGTGAACCGCGCAGGGTAGATCTGGTAGGGGCCAGGGTAAGGAACGACCAAAACAGGCTCGAGCGCATACTGCGCCTATCGGATCCTGAAGGGTGAACGCGGCTTGACCGCGGCTCACGTAAAGGCGCTCAAGGATCGTTTCGGCGTCAGCGCAGACCTCTTTGTCTGAAAGCGAACGCAGCCTGTTCGATCGCGGCGCCTTCCGGCGACAATTTCTGGCTTAGTGGACCTCTATAGGGTCCATCTGGAACGTGCCTCAAAATATTACGTAACTTATTGTATATCAATAAGTTGGTGGACCCGATCAGGATCGAACTGACGACCTCCTCAATGCCATTGAGGCGCTCTTCCAACTGAGCTACGGGCCCCCACGCATCCGCGGAGAGTGAGGAAAATCGGTTTTCCCCTGCCGAACGCAAGGATTTTTGGCCAATCCTCCGGCCGACCCAAGGCGAACTATCCGTTGAGGACCGGCGGTTCCTCACTGGGAGCTCTCCCGTAAAGCCGGTTCAAGGCCTCCTTCAGGCGGGCCTCGTCAATCTCGCGCCGCTTTACGGCCCGGTACTCCGCCTCGCCGAAGAGGAAGATCATGACGCAGATCGCTGCCGTAAAATACATCTCGAGGTAGATCGTCGCCGCGAATCCCAAGACCGTGACCACCTTGGCGACGGCGACCGCCCAATAGGTGGCGCGCACGTAGGGCAGTCGCATGGCCAGTAGCGCGCGCAGGATCCGTCCGCCATCCATGGGAAACGCGGGTATCATGTTGAAGACGCCCATGATCATGTTGGCCAAGAACAGGTACCGGCCCAGATCCCCGATCGACGAGGGAATGGACACGTTGGCCCATTCGCCGGGAAAGCTGAGGACGCACCACAATGCCCCGGCGATCACAAAATTGACGGCCGGGCCAGCAACGGTTATCAACAGCTCCTCGACGGGCCTTCGGGGGATGGCGTCGAATTCCGCTATCCCCCCAAGGGGCGTCAGCAGGATTCGGCGGACGCGCACGCCGAACCGCCTCGCCGTCAACGAATGCCCCAGTTCGTGGAGGACCACGCACGTGAAGACCGCCAGAAAGATCGTCGCGCTCCACCAGAGCCCGGGGATCCCCGCCTTTTTCCACCCCTCTTCGCATACGTAGGCCAGCAGCAACGGGAAGCTGAAGTGCAGCGAAATCATGATTCCGCGTATCCGGAACAAGTTGATTGACCAGCCTGGCATGCCCTTTAATGAAGCCGAGCCGCGCCAAATCGCCAGCAGAACCTTGGAAACAAACCCTAAAGCCGCCACCATCCTCGTCATAGACGACGACGCGGAGATCCGCTATTCGCTCTCGCGCGTGCTTTCGTCGCGCGGATACGTGGTATCCGAGGCTTCCAGCGGGGAGCAGGGGGTGGCCCTGGTCAAGAACGGGCCCCCGGCGGACCTGATCTTCCTCGACATCAGGATGACCGGGATGAGCGGGCTCGAGGCGCTCCAGCACATCCGCTCGGCCAACCCGAAGCAGCTCGTCATCCTCATGACGGCGTTCGGAACGGCGCAGACCGCGATCGAGGCCATGAAATTCGGGGCGCTCGACTACGTCATGAAGCCGTTCGACCCCCAGCGGGTCTTGTCCCTCGCCGAGAACGCGCTCAAGACCCACGCCGACCTGCGGGCGGTTGGTGAATACAAGCCCACCATCAACACGGAGGACTACAAGGAGGGGATCGTCGGCTCGTCGCCGGTGATGCAGG
>ODAK010004620.1_pt1 | contig 14067 bp, 9 predicted proteins | sample 1539591 | NCBI WGS metagenome assembly ODAK01 (sample SAMEA3539303, study PRJEB22396) | soil metagenome | biome: tundra; feature: field; material: soil | place: USA | collected 2010-05 | depth 0.15 m | reverse complement strand
GCGAGTCGTGGAAGAAAAGAAACTGCAGATCCGGACGGAAGGGACCCTGGCAGCGGCTGAAGGCGACAAAGGGTCCGTGAAAGTCGATTCGGAAGGAGGCGTGAAGGCCACGGAATCCAAGACTCGTTTCATCGGCACGGCGGTCGCTTTGTTGGTCGCCCGCGCTGCCGGGGATAACGATCCCCTGCGTGCTCCGTCGACAGGCGGCGTTCGAGGCGCCGTCATCGGCCAAAAGGCCAACGTTGGCGGTCGAACTCTGGGAGGGGGCCTGGGTTTCGGCTTGTTGGGCACGATCGCGGCGCAGAGTTCTCGAAACGTTGGCGCGGCGCTGGGATATTATGGCCTGGCGTGGTCTGTGTTCACAACGGTAGTGGCCCGGGGGCCTGAAGTACACTTCGATAAAAACGCCGTGGTAGACATTGGCCTGAATTCACGCACGAACAAACCGGAAAGCGCGGCGACGGCGCCAAAGTGATCTCCCGGAACGCGTATTCGGAAGCTTTGCGCAGCTTCGGGTCCGCCCAATTCGCCGCCACGTGGATTGGTGACGCGAACGGCGTTTCCTGTTCGTAATCCATGCTGCCGATGGATCATTCATGCGCGCGTGGGCGGCTACAGGATGCTGAGGAAGTTCACGAGATCCTGTTTCTCTTGCTCCGAGAGCCGAATTCTGAATCTGCGATCGTAGAAGTCCACCAGTTCCGTCAGATCGCCGGCGGAACCGTTGGCGAAGTAGGGTGCGCGCGCGATCAGTCCCCGGAATTGTTGCATCAGGATGGAGCCGGCATCCGCGCATTTGCCCGTGATGAGCGCGCGGCCGGGGTCCTGAGTCAGGAAGATCCGGCCGAGTTGCGGGTGGGGCGGGGCCGAAGAGTCGCACGTAATGCGGAACAGAGGCAGCCTGGACGATTCCCGCTTCGTAAGCAGAGCCGTGGGCAGATTCGTGGTGCCGATGTCGAACGAGCGGCTGATGCCGGGCCGGTGGCAAGTAGCGCAAGTGCCCCGCCGGCCGTCCGGCAGGCCGAACTCGTGCGAGGCGAAGAGATCGACACCTCGCAGGACAGACTCCCGAAAGGTGCGCTGGCGGATGGCGAGATTCGGCGTGGAGAGATCGCGCCATGGATCGAATGACGTGGGGAGATTACCGGACGCTGGGACTGCACCGATCCCCGCGATGCCGCTGGCGAGGTTATCTGCGCCGAGAAGCGGAGGTCCGCCCGGTTCGCCGAGAAGGCCGCCGAGGTAATCCGAGTCTTGCGCCATAAAGAGCTGGCGTTCGAAATCCTCAAGCTGTTTGAGCTGCGCGGGAGAAGGAGGGATCGATGCCTGCTCGTGAGTGAGCGCGGCCGTGATGGCCTGCGACTGGAGAGTGGGCTCGCGACCGTCGGCCATGAGCGTGACGCCACCTGGCCGGGCGATATACGTCAAGTTGGCGGCGACGCGAGGGCGGCGGTATACGGAGATGGAAGCGGGGTTCTGGTTGCAACCGGTTGGGTCGCGCACGACTTCGATGCGGAAATCGGGCTTAACGGGCTGGCCGGAGGCAGTTCGGGGAGGCCACGGAAGAGCAATGCGGAACAGGCCGCGTTCCAGCAGAAGCGAGTGCGACTCTTCTTTTTCCTGGGGGAGGTTCGGGCAATTGGAGCCGTCGATGGCTGCGAAGAGCGGGTCTTTGCCTTGAGTATCCGCCCAGCGGAGGCGGATGAGATCGAGCGAAAGGCTCATTGCGCTGGTGGGCTGATGACAGGTGACACAGGCGCGTCCGTTCGAGCCAAGTGGGGTGAAGAACGGGTGACCGTTCGTCTCCACCGCGCCGGCCGTATTGAGGAGTCGGAGTTGTCCGGAGGCGTCACCGAAGGTCTTCGATCGCGGGAGCGGCGTGCCGCGGTTCGCCTCCCACCAGGGGTAGGCCAGCTCGTAGCGGGCTTCCAGACTGCGGGCGTCTGGAGCAACGCGGGACTGCTGTTGTGCGCACAGCAGAAAGGCGGTCAAAGGCAGCACGGCTGTCGAAGAAACAATGCCGAGTCTGCGGAGCGCCAGCATAAGAAATTACGCCATAGCTGGCGAGCCCTTGCGCTCAGACCTTCTGTGCCGCCTTGGCGGCGAGGAAGTTGGCCGGCGTCATCGGAATTTGCCGCAGACGGACACCCGTGGCATCATAGACGGCATTGCCGATGGCGGCTGGGATCAGCGTAATAATGGTCTCCCCGGCGCCGGTAGGCGGCACTTTGAGGTTGTTGATCAGGACCGTGTCGATTTCGGGAATGTTGTCGCCGAACTCGAACACCGTGTAGCTGTCCCAGTCGTCGGTAGTAATGGTGCCGCCTCCGACACCACCTGCTCCCAGGTTGCTGAACTTTACTTCTTCGAGCAGCGCACGGCTCATTCCCTGGAGCACCTGACCCTCCATCTGGTTGCGAAGACCATTGGGATTGATGACAGGGCCCGTGTCGAGTCCCGCGGTGACTTTCGTCACCGTGATGACGCCGGTATCCTGATTGACGCTGACTTCGGCGACCACGGCACAGTAACCGTCAAAGCCCGAGTACAGAACGCAGGCGACGCCCCGGCCAGTGACGGCGCTGGAGTGGGGGTTGCCAAGTCTGGGCGACGGACGCGTGTCCCAGTGCGCTTTCTGCGTAACGGCGTTGATGACTCCGATAAGCCGCTGGTCGTTCAGATGGCGGAGACGGTACAGGACGGGATCCTGCTTCAGGCTGGCGGCAATTTCATCCATGAAGCTCTCGTTGGACCAGGTGTTCTGAATGTGATCGGGAGAGCGTAAATAGGAGGTCCACAACTGAGATTCCACGAGCCGGGTCAGCGACCGCTGGCTGGCGACAGTGCCGGTTCCCAAACTTACGCCATTTATGGTGCCGGTGGAGTATGGCGGGACGGAGTTGCCGAAGTCCCAAAACGGACCACCGGCTGGATTGGCCGGCGTGGTTGTCCGAACAACCTGGCCCGTGGGGAAGCCCGCGAGCGCGCCCGATATGAAGTTGCCGGGTCCGGGAGCTCCTCCAAATGTAAAGCCTGCCAGAGGGCCCTCACCGTGCACCATAAGGACCGTTTCGTTATCCCATGCGATGATCGTGCCGCCGGCGTTGAGGCCCACCTTTTGATTACTGACCATGGGGTGGCCGTAATGTTCACCGGCCGTCATTTCATCCTTGCGAGTGTACTGCAGGCGGACGGGCTTGCCGACAGCCTGGGAGAGGAGCGCGGCATCGAACGTCACCGGGTCGTTGCCGTTGCCGCCGTAGCAGCCGGACCCTTCGACCTGTATGACCCCGATGTTGGCCGTGGGAATACTCAGCAGAGTGGACAGGTAAGTGCGCACGTCGTAGACGCTCTGAGTCGCGGACCAGGCGCTGACGGTCGCGGCATTGCCGGTGCTGCCGCGGACGTCCACAACGGCGCAGGAACTGGCGAGGGAGCCGTGAATCTGGTAGGGGTAAAGGTACTGCGCACTGAGGGTCTTTGCGGCGGTGGACATGACCTTGTCGACGTCTCCGGTATTGACGGCGAAAGCATCTCTCGAGGGCTGCTGCGTCATGTACGTGTAAAGGTTGGCTTGAGCGGGAAGAGTATCGCCGGCCGACCAGGTGATCGCGCCGGCCAGCGCGGTGGCGGCTTTCAGAGCATGCCATTCCGTGTCGGCGACCACGCCGGCAAAGTCGTTGACCTGTACCACCTGCGGGTTGCCGGGCAGGCCGCTGACGGCGCTCTTGTCGATTTTCTTGAGGTGGGCGCCCACGAAGGGCGGGCGTACGACTTTGCCATGCAGCATGCCGGGAATCCGAACTTTCTGCACGTACTGGAAGCTGCCCTTGACTTTGGCCGGAATGTCGACGCGCGGGACGGATTTCCCGAGAATCTTCCACGTGGATGGATCGTTGGGAACCGCATTGGAATTCACCGTAAGATTAAACCGTTGTCCCTGGACCAGCTGGCCGTACGTCACCGTGTGGTGCGGATCTCCGCCTTTCACCGAGAACACGCCATTCCGGACGGTGAGCTGGCTGACAGCAACATGGAAGTACCTGGACGCCAGCTGAAACAATGCGTCGCGGGCCGTATCGAGCGCCACGCGAAGACCGCCGCCGCCGAACTGAGTCCAGGTAGAGAAACTGCCAGCGGTGTAACCCTGGTTGGGACTGATTCCTGTCTTGCACAAAACGAGCGTAATTCGGTCCATGGACACGAACAATTCTTCGGCGGCGAGTTGCATCTGTATGGTGCGGAGACCCTGTCCGAAATCGCACTTACCCGCAAGGACTGTGATGCTCTCGTCGGCGCCGATAGCGACCCAGCTGTCGACCTGAGTGTTGTCGACATTGCCCGAGGGGTTGCCGGCAGTCTGCGCTTTGCCAGTGGTCGCGGCAGCTCCGAAGCCGATTATCATGACGCCTGCGGTTTTCAGAAAGTCCCGCCGGGAGGCGTCGAGGTGATCGAGGACGTCGATGCTTTTTCGGAGAGCGGGCAGGCTTCCTCGAGTTGAAGAGGAGTTTTCGGTATCATTGTTGGTCCCCCGCGCCGTGGCGGTCTCCCGCGGCATAGCGCACAATCGCGTCGACCATACGAGAGTTCGTGCAGCACCGGCATATAAGGTCACCGCTGATGCCTTTTTCGATATGGGCGCGGCTGGCGCCAGGGTTGTCGCGAACGAACGCATAGCCGTACAGGATCGGGCCGCTGAGGCAGTAGCCGCATTGCGCGGCTTGTTCGCTGACGAACGCCTCCTGGATGGGGTGCAGAGCGCTCGGGTCGGATAGGCCGTCGAGCGCACTGAGACCCTCAAGGGAAGTGACGCTGTGCCCGTTGGCGCTGGAGACGCCCGTGACGCAGGAGCGGATGGGCTGTCCGTCCAGCAGCACGGTGCATGCGCCGCACTGAGAGAGTCCGCAGCCGAATTTCGGGCCGTTGAGTTGGAAATTCTCCTGCAATACGAAGAGCAGGGGAGTAGATGGATCGTCGACGGTGACGGTGGAATGCTTACCATTGACGTGAAAGGTAAAAGTAGCCATAAGTGGTATCCGCGCTCCTGGTGCGAAAAAGATTATATTTGGCAAGGTATCCAGTGTCAATGGCAGAAGAACTTCGGCAGGAAACTCAATAAGAAAAACTCGTTAAATCCATCATTTTCTGCGGTGCGGTCGCTGATGATCAGTTCCCCAGGCTCGGTCCATTCACCGTTTTCATTAATACGCATCACTGTCTTCGTCTTGAACTCGCCGAGTGCAAACCTCCATAAGACTGAGTTCCCGCCTTCGGCCAGTTTGACCTCAGTTTCGAGCCAGCGTCCGTCGTTGAAGGCTCGCATCCTTCGATCACCAGAACAAGTCCACACAGTTTGAACTGCGCCGATTCAGTCTGCGCCAGCTTTGCAAATTGGCCGCATCCGCGAAGAACTGACGCTTCGCCGGACCACTCGCCAACGAGAAACCCGAGCTTCTTCATCGCGGCCCGTTGCGCTTCAACGTCCGGCGGCCGAGGTATTTGTGCCATACACGAGGTTCCTGGCAAGGCCGCCAGCATGCAGACACAAATAGTGCGGACCATAGCAGGATTAGACACCAGTTGCCTGCTCAAGGTTCGTTCGAGGCAGATTGACCGCGTGCTTCAGAATCCGGATTCTCGGGATTTATCGAGGGATGCCTTCATTTATAGTGCCGCTTCCAGGCTACTGGTTTCGATCGAACACATGGCAGGAAGACTTTCATCAATGCGTAATGATCCGAGTGGCACGCTGTGACGCAGGAGAAAAGACGAAATGCCGCGCAGCTTACCCTGTTTCCTCATTGCATTCGTTCCATTGTGTTCAATTGCCCCGCAACTTCCCGCGCAGTCCGCGGCCGCTCCTTACACTTTGACCGTGTTCGCCACGGCGCCGACCGGTCTGAGCGCTCCTGATTCCATCGCTGTGCTGGGGGATTCCGTCTTTGTCGGATACGGAGACGGCCACGCGCCCGACGGTACAGATGGAAAAAACAGCCAGGTGGTCCAATACCACAGCAATGGCGCCGTCGCCTATACCTACACCGTACCCGGTCACAACGACGGATTGAAAATCGATCCATCCACGCACCTACTCTGGGCCCTGCAGAATGAAGACTCAAATGCAAACCCGGTCGTCATCGATCCGGAGTCCCACAACCAGAAGCAGTTCAGCTTTGGCCCTGCCCTGCATGGCGGTGGCTATGACGACATCGTCTTCCGCGGCTGCGAAATATACATCAGCGCATCCAATCCCGCACACAATCCAAATACCGGACCTGCTGTCGTGACGGCGCGCATCGAAGGCAATATAGTTCATGTCGATCCTTTCCTCTCCGGTCACGCCAGTGCAATCGACGTCCCGACAGACGCGACCGTTCAACTGAACCTGCAGGATCCGGATTCAATGACGCTCGATCCCCAGGGCAACATCGTGCTTGACAGTCAGGCCGATCAGCAGCTGATCATCGTGAGCAACCCCGGGTCGGATTCTCAACAAGTGCTGCGTCTGCCGCTCAGCTATCTCGCGTCCAGCGGGTCCACCCCAGTCGAGGTCGACGACACGGCCTTTACCACCTCGACCGAAGGTTACATCCTGTTCGCGGATAAGAAACTCAACAAAATCTATAAGCTCACGAAGAAAGCCTTCGCGCCCGGTGTTGCATACACCGCGGCCGATGGTGGTCCTTTCGTGGGAACAATCGATCTCACAACGGGTGTCATCACGCCGGTTGTTACCGGCCTGCAAAATCCGGGCGGCCTCGTGTTCGTAAGCAATGCCGGCGCCGACCGCGACAGCCAAGGTTACCGCAACCACTGCGACGCGCACTGAATCGCTGCCAGAGAGAGACGCGCAGTGCGTTGCCGCGCCTCTACCATGCCTGTGCTTAGCTTTGGGGGAGCCCCCTGCGTTCGGAACTTCACGAAAAATGTCTGCGCTCGGATGCGACGCGGGCGTTCCGGGCGATTGTCTGCCATCCGGAAGTTGGCCGTAAACGGCTTTTGCGTCCATCACGGGAGCACACTACCCGCCGTAAGGGTGATCTCCGAGATCTGGACTTCGTAGCTGGAGGTTCGAAAAGAACGACAGCGGCTTCTTCTTCCGCGCACATCCTGTGCTCTGCCCGGCGCGGCACCACAGTACTCGCCGGAACGGAGACTGACCACGCTGGTCGCGAAACTCCACTCTCATTTCGCCACCCAACAGCAGGAATACTTCGTCTTCTTTGTCGTCTTGATGCCAGGGAACTCGCCCTGGAACTTCACGAGTTTCACCTCTTGTCGATTTAGTTCAGCAACGACCTCTGGCCGCCAATGTCTGTTATGAACGAAAACTCGTAACCGGGATGCCGGCAACTCTCAGGTGGAACGTAAGCGAGACATCGTACGCTCGCTCCCGCTAAGGCGACACCTCGCCACATGGCAGAAAGCCCGGATAACTTCCGGATGCGTCTGATACAACGCTTAGGCCCCACCGGATAATCGCGGAGCGGGTTGTTTCCGGATGAAACCAGTCGGAGTGCTCAGGATCTGCGTTGTCGCCCAGTTCGGTGAGCGGCCCGCGCAAAGCCGTGCCGGTACCCGCCACCGGGTGCGGCGCGGAACTCCGCTCCGACGATGAAAATCCATTGGGCCGGGCTCGCCTGGCTTTCGAGATTGCGGCTTAAGCCTTCGCCTGCCGGCGCCGAAGCACAATGGCGATCCCAACGAATCCGCCGACGGCCAGCATTGCCGACCCCGGTTCCGGAACAACCGTGGACGTATAGACCACGCTCACGTTGTCCACTCCCAGATTCAATGTGTCGACGTTATTGACTTCGCCGATCCGAACGTAGTAAGTGCCGCCTCCGCTCACCAGTGAGGTAATGTTGAAAGAATAATTTGTGTACGGGTTAGGGTTGTTCGCCGTGCCCACTCCCTCGTAGAAGTTCGTCAGATCCCCGGTCGTTGTGCTGAAGAGATTCGTGCTCCCACTTATCAGACTTACAATTCCAAACTGACTGGGAATACAGTTATAGTCGAGTCCAGGCGTAGGGCAAATTTCGGCTGGCGTCGGCGTGCCACTGCCGCCGCTGTTGACAAACAAGCTGTAAGACAGAACAACCGACCCGGGACCGCCCGGCACCATAAAGCCCTGGTACAAAACGCTGGCTGCCGACCCCGTGCTGTCGGAAACCGCGTAATAGGATCCGGTCATTGCCCCCACAGTTGTCAAACCGGTCAGCGGGGTGGTGGTTGAATTGGTGACGAAGAAGCCGGACCCCGCACGGCTTCCCGCCTCGGTGGCCACCGACCAGTCCGCCAGCGTCCCGGTCTCGAATCCTCCGTTCAGGATCAATTGCGAACCATATGCATAGACCCCGAAACTGCCTGCCAGAAACAGCATTCTGGAGATCGTATTCTTCATCGTCGTTTTTCTCCATTCGAACCCATGCGGGCTTCGATGCGATGCCAACTCCGGAATTACGCCAGCATAAAACCAAGATTGGAGCTGGGGAACGTGCCGTTGGCCACGTTCGGGAAGACTAAATCGAGATCTGCGGGCGTCAATCCGTACCATGTAGCCAGAGTGGCAGCGTACTCATCCACCGCTGTTCCCGGAATCCAGCGCCCTCTGGCTCCCGTTGCAGCGGTACCTGTATCCGTATCGAGGTTCCCGCCCACCACGAGGTCGGGGAACGTCCCGTAAACGTTGCCTCCGCGTACCGCGTCCCCCATGATGAAGTGATGCCCTCCCCATGCATGGTCCGAACCTACCGTCGCAACCGACGTGCCGGCCTGGACGAACGTGCGGCTGAAATCTGAAAGCGTAAAAGTGGTCACTTGCGACGAAACGCCAAGCTCCACCGTGGCAGCGTAGAAAGCCGCCATCGCATCGCTCAGCTGTTGAAGAATCGAGGCCTGCGTCGTGAGCTGAACGGTGTGTGTATCGAATCCGCCGATGGAGCAAAAGAAGATCTGCCGCTTCAGGCCAAGATTGGAACTGAGCTTGATCAGCTTAACGGCCTGTAGCAACTGGTTCCCCAAACCCGTCGGTGGAAACGTCGTCATGATCGGCGGATTCGAGTTGAGCAGAGAGCTGTTATTAACGGCGTTCAAAGCAATCTTGTCCGTGGCGCTCACCAAAGCGGGCGACGTCGAGCTGTCATCGTAACCCAGAATCTGGGCAAATGCCGTGTCTGGGTGCCTTAACGACAGCGCGCTGTTGAGCGGGGTAGGGGCGGGTGCCAGAGCGATCGGCTGCGTCTGCTGGCCGGCCGTGAAGACCGATACGCCGGCGAGCGAGCTGATTGTCGGGAATCCCGTTGAGGCGTCCTGCGTCTGATCAGCGATTCGTCCGCCCCACCCGAATGGCGAGTCGTTCGAGGATACCGAAGTCTGCCATTGATTTTGCTGATCGGAATGCGAAAAAAGCTGGTAGGGTCTGGAAACTCCGGACTGATAAGAAGCCTTTGTCGTAACCGATGTCAAAGTACCCACGTTTGCCAGTATCGCGAGAGGAGGGTTTACGCTCTTGTTATAGAGTCCCGACAAGCCGGTCATGCTCGGATGCAGGGCGAAGTTTCCGCCGGTCAGGGTCGTGGCGGCCAATTGCGCCGGAGTGAATGCCAGAAGCGGCCGTCCATTCGTGTAGAGCGGAAAACGCGTTGCGTCAAGCGGAATCACCGTATTGTTCGCGTCGTTGCCGCCGAACATGAAGATACATACCAGCGCCTTGTAGTCGGTCGGCGCGATGGGAGCCGCCAAAGCGCTCACCAGTCCAAAACGGTCGAATCCGCTTATCAGCGCAGCGCGGCCAAGCAATCCCATCCCGGCTTGCTTTAACAATCCTCTGCGAGTGGTCTCTCTCATTGGCGTTCTCATTCCCTTTTTTCTAATGCTGGACAAAATACTCCGGGGAAGAGGCGACCAGATAGACGGCTCTCTGGAACATCGCAACTCCGGTGGAAGCTGTCATTGAGGAAAGCGCGTTGTTTACGATCGCGCGCAGGCTCGGGGACATCGTCCCATGCAGCATGTAAGTATTCAGGATGCCCGTGATCGCAAACGGAGTGCTCGGACTTCCCATGGACACATAGAAAGACGCAGGAGAGGTAAAGTCGATCCACGTCCCTGTAGGCCTGTAATTGTTAGTCGTCGAACTGGCCGTGGTGGACATGGTCTTATAAACGGTTTCGGCCACAAAATTCACTCGCGCATATGCGCTCGATGTGGATTGCAGAGCGAACTCAGGTCCATTGACTGTTGTGTTTGGGACCGTATAGCTCGGCGGGTAGTAATTGAACACGGACGGAGACAGGAAGAGGTTCTCTCCCATGATCAGCTCGGAGGGAAGGTAAGCGTCGGTGAGGACGAAATCGGTGGTCGCGCTCGTTGTATTGAATAACCGCAGGAGTTTCGAGACGAACAACGCGGGCTCCGACAGGTGGCCGGGGATTCCACCCCCAACGGGCGTGGCGCTGCGTGCTTCCGAATCCTCGAGGATTGCCCGGATCACGGATTGCATGTCGCCCCGTACGCCCGACGCATTGCTGTTGAAGACTCCGGCTGCTCGCGAGATGTATCCCGGGCTGGGGTTGCTGGTCACGAGATGCTCGATGAGATTCCTCGCGATGAATGGCCCAACGTTCGGGTGATTGAACAGATCGTCAAGCGCCGTGTTCAGTTCCGAGGTCGCCTGTGCAGCAGTTTGAGAGGCAGTCGCGGTAACGGCCGGAATTACCACTGTCTTGCCCCCGTACGTCAGCAGCGTCTTGGCGCCGAAGTCATGATTGGATGCCGTCACCACCATGGGGTCCAGATAGTCCGACGTACCCGTTACCGAAGCGGTTTTCAGATTCCAACCCGTGAATACGCGCGAGAATGCATCGACCGTGGGCTGCGTATAGGTCGGGATCGGGTTGTTGCTGGAGTCGAGGATCAGGCTTCCGTCCTGATTCAGCATGTTGAGGCCAATGGTGAAGAGCTGCATGGACTCGCGCCCATAATTCTCGTTGGGAGCGTTCTTGTTGTTCCCTGCCATGTTGAGATAATGTCCCATGGCCGGGTTGAGCGTAATGTCTCCCAGAATCGCCCGGAAGTTCCCGAAAGCATCGTTGCTGAAACCGTTGAGGTAGGGAGTCATCCAGCTGGGCTGAGTAACGGAGAGCCCCGAAGTAACCATGACCTGCTGAAGCGCGAAAGCCACTCGCTGCCGCAGTTGATCCGGCTTCGTCAGCGCATTCGTGAAGAACGTGACCTGAAGCGGATACATCGTATAGTTATCGGTAACGCAAATGCCCGTGCAAGTTGTGGGGACGGTGTTTTGCTGCGATGGCAAACTCGGATACCCGCTGATGGGTGTCGCGGTCGCATTGAACTGCTCGGTCAGGAAAGCGTCGAATCCGATCGCCTGAACATGATTGATTAATGCCGGGGTCGGTCCAAAAGTGGATTGTTCCAGAAAACGGATGGTTTCTGCGGTAGTAGGAGTTTGCGCACTCGCCATTGCCGCGAACAGGGCCAAAAGTATCGTTCGCCGAAGGGCGGCAAAAGCGTTCTTCATTACTCCGTGGTTTTGCACTTGTCCTTCCTTTTTTGTTGCCTCTCTCGCTCTGCCGATCTCCGGGGAGTATATACCAGCGAGGGTGTATTCTGGATGAAAAATTCCTGCTGCGACGGTGGGAGGCGCGTTCAGCAGTTACGTTCATCACATAAGCGGGCAGCGCCGTTGACAATGGTTACGATTAGATCCAGTGTGCCGGAGTTCGCACCGTAGGCGATACGTTGGGAGGCACAGTAAACACAATCCTTTACCTGGAAAATTGGATAACACTTTTGTCATTTGGGATGAAGTCAGGTTCCACTTTGTCAAACAAAGAGGTCAGAACAGCGGTGGTTTCGTTTTGGACAGTCCCCCGTTCCTGAAAAGGAACTCCAGGCGTATTCCGGCCATATACGGAAACCAAAGACCGACCGTTCCAACGCCTGTAGGGATTGAGATTTGGACTGAAGGCCTGCGATCTGGTTGTGGTCGACGCAGGCCCGATCGGACTCGCTGCTGCTCAAGCGCTCACGGCCGCGGATTTCCTGTTCACCGCAAGCTGGAGTCGATCAAGTCGTATCCTCAACATCGACAGGTTCTCCAGGATCGAGTCTGATTTCTCAATCGTGACAGCAGACCGTGCTGAGCGGTAATGACATTCGGCGTCATGAATCGCGGCGGCGGCGCCGTCGTAATCGGATCGCGCCAAACCAGTCTCGGCCAGAACAATGCAGGTCAGCGCATCGTTGATTTCTGTTCGCGCTTTCATGTTGAACATCTCGATTGATCCTACCTTAGAAAGGGAAGCTCCCACACCGGCTCGCGGAGCGGATCTGTGAGATGGGCGTCCGGCTCCGTGACGATTAATACAAACAGTGTTTCGGCGACAACACATCGAAAACAGACGGCGTACTCCGGTTTGTGACAACGTAGCAATTCGGCGCGACGATCACATGTGACCGGCTGCGGATTCCTGCATCCGCGGTGATTTATGTAGAGACTGTGAAACCTGTCAGCGCTCTGGTGGCGCGCCTGTAGCGCTTCCGCGCGATTCGCACATCTTTCGCCGCGCTGTAAATGGCTTGAACGGCTTGGGGATCGTCGGGCCTTGCTCCGGATCCGTTTCGAACGCTGAGATATTGCTCCCTCGTGGAGCGATATGATTCCTCTGCACTTCGTACTTCGCCAGCCAGCCTGTCTTGAATTTGGTTGCGCTCATTTAAGGCTTCTTTTGCTGGACTCATCTTAAGAGAACCTCATCATCACGGTACACCAGCACCCGCGCTCTCGAGTCGTTCGGGTGTCGCAGCGATATTGCAAATGCCTTTCAATGACCTCATACGGAAGTGCTCTCCGGATCACGTCTTCATCGAGCAACATACCAGCTTGTTGGCGCGGAGGACCGGTGGAGTATCGGCCACATCAACAAAAAAGAGTGCCTTCACGTGAACACGCACCTTCGTCAACGCGGGGAGACAGTTGGCCCAATTAGTTCACGCTGCCTTCCCGCTTATGAACCTTATTGGGGTCCTTCCAGAACATGGCTCTATTGACCGACTGACCGAGCGGTTTCCTATACGCCATTCGGCATCTCCCTGAAGTGCCCGCCCCACGCTCCCAGGATACGGCGTTCGCGTCCACGACAGCGAGTTGGGGACCTCCCGACAGATGCCGAGTGGGGTCTCGGGGTGGTGTCCGGGATTGCCGCCAATTGTAATCCATCCTGGCGGAAACAGCGTCCCATCGGTCACGGCGGCTTGCGAACTGATCGCGGCTTGTGCCAGGACGCGGCCAGGAGACTCGCCCTTCAATCTAACTTGCATTGGCACCAGCCTCCAGTATTTTGCGGCTGAGGAAGCCTCAACGCCGCTGCAGGATCACGGCTCCGATGGACGGGAGGTTGATTAAGTTGGCGGAATAGAGGTGTCCGTCATAGCCTCCGTTGGAGATCAGTGGTTCCGCATGGACCTGATATTGCGGCCAGGATGAGTTGAAGATTTCTTTGTAGGCAGATCCGGCCGGCAGGTTCAACCAGCCAAGATTCTGCTGCCGGGTGTTGGTGCCAAAGGTAGCGATGATAAAGAATTCGCCATGGGCCCGCACAAAGGCGACGGTCTTGTCGCCGCGTCCGGTCCACTGATTGGCATTACCGCAAATACCGTTCGACGGGTTGTTGCGGAGGCCCATCAGGTCGCGAAACCAGGTGAGCACCTGCAGGAACTCGCTTCCGGCTTGTTCGTAGCTGTCAAGGTCCAGGGTGAAGCCGGGGATGGTTGGCGAATTGCCGAACGTAAAAGGCTGGTCTTCCGCGGCTTCTTCTCCCATAAAAATCATAGGAGTGCCCTCGGCCAGGAGGGCCACGGTTCCAATCGCCTTCGCCATCTGGCGTCCGTTGCCCCACGCCTCGGTTGCCGCGATGCGTTTGGTCCCGCCCTGGCCGCTGACAGTGTCATGGCTCTCCGCGTAAATGACGGAGCGCTGAAAGGGGCGTCCCGAGCCATCGAGGGCGCCCGTCACGTCCGAGGCGTGATCGTCTTTATTTATGG
>ODAK010004619.1_pt1 | contig 14067 bp, 11 predicted proteins | sample 1539591 | NCBI WGS metagenome assembly ODAK01 (sample SAMEA3539303, study PRJEB22396) | soil metagenome | biome: tundra; feature: field; material: soil | place: USA | collected 2010-05 | depth 0.15 m | reverse complement strand
TGATCAGCTGCGCAATCTGCTTCATGCTGTCGCCGAATCGTCCCTTCGGATAATTGGCTCCCGCCCCCGGTTGATAAGGCGTCTTCTGAATCGACTGCAACAGCGAGACCGCTTCGAACGTCTCACGCCCCGTGCCATTCAGAACCTGATCGCTGGTGCCCGCGTACATCGATTGCAGTACCTTCGCCGCCGCCGCATCCTTGATGTTGAAGTTATTCAGGTTCTCCACCGCGATCGCGTTCTGCGTACCGCGCAGAGTGCGTGGCAGCGACGGCCCCAGACTCACGGCGCGCACCGGCGAAATCTTTCCGCTCGCCACGGGCAGTGCCCGGTTCAGCCATCCATCCGTAGTGCCCTTGAATCCCGGCGTACCGGATTCCATGTAATCCTGCGCATCGAAATGCGACCGTGTCGGATCCGGCGACCCCGCCGCGTGCACGATCGCCAGCTTCTGCTGCTGCCACAGAGGCTGCAGCGCCGCGAGCGATGGATGCAGGCCGAAGAATCCGTCGAGGTCGATCACCGCATCTTCCGGCGCCAACCCTGGCGCGGGCCGCGGGATCGCAATCGTCGGCCGCAGGTCGTAATAGTGCCGCTCCGCATGTGGCACAACGATATTCAACCCGTCCGCCGCGCCGCGCTGAAAGATCGCCACCAGCACTTTCTTCCGTGCGCCCTGTTGCTCACCGGCGAAAGCCGCGCGTTCCAGCCACAAAGGCGCCGCGCCCACGCCAGCCATCGCGATTGCCGAATTGCGAAGAAAAATTCTGCGTGAAATTGCCATATCTTTTACTCGTTTACCGTCTTTGGAAATCCGGCGAGCCCAGCGTCAGCCCGGCCACCATGCCCCCGGTCTGCGCACCGGGCTTTTGACCGGTCAAACCTGCCTGTATCGCTGCCTGCGCGTCTGCCGAAGCATCCGTAAGCAACAGCATGTGTTCAATCTGCGCTGGGTCACCCGCAAATTGCGCCGCGTCCACTTTGACGCCCTGTATCTTCCCCTGCGCCAGCGCCATCGCAAAGTTCATTCGCGCCAGCAGCGACGCCGAATTCAGCCAGTCCAGACTGCGATTTGAATATCCCGTCGTTTCCAGCTTTCTGTACAGCGGCTCGCCGAGCTGGTTCATCAGGCCCGCCAGGTTGTTCGCGAAATCCACATCGCCATTCACCGCGCGCACAGCGCTCGCCACCATTTCGAGCGGTGACTTCACCTTCGAGCGGAAATTCGCCGGGTTCCAGAACTCAGGCGAATAGATCATGGCCCGCATCACTTCTCGCAGGTCGCCATCGGTTTCCATAAAGCGTTTGGCCATCCAGTTCACCAGCGCCTCAGGCGGATTGTCTGAAACAAACCGAATCGCCAGACTCCTCGAAATGAAGTGCGCGGTCGCCGGCGAATGCGCCAGGATGTCTAGCACTTTGAGACCGTCGCCCATTCCTCCGCCGGCAGGAATCGTAAATCCCAGAACGTGCTTCTCACCTTTGTCGTGCTGGTTATCGTTGTAATCGAAACCGCCGCCCTTCAGCGGCTCGCGGATCGTCCAGCCCGTGAAGCAGCGCGCGACTTCCGTCACATCATGCTGCGTATAGCCGCCGTCCACGCCGAGCGTGTGCAGTTCCATCAGTTCCCGCCCGTAGTTCTCGTTCAGCCCCTGTTTGCGCCGTTGCGCGGGTTTGATGTTCGGTCTCGTATCCGGCCCGACCGACTGCCAGTTGTCCAGATAGAACAGCATCGCCGGACTCTGCGCCGTGGCCAGCAGCAGGTCCTCAAACTTCCCCAGCACGTGCGGACGAATGACGTCGCGCTCGTACGTCGTAACCATGTAGCGATCCGCGCCCTTGTCGAGAAATACGTTGAAGTGGTTGTACCAGAAGTCCGTCAGGACCTCCTCCAGTTGCCGGTCGCTGTACACCGCCCGCAGCAGCTTGCCTTCCGTGACATCCTGATTCACTACCTGAATCGGACCGTTGAAGATCTGGATCTTCCTTCGCAGATCCGGCGGCGCGGCAGCGTACAGTTTCTGGCGCGGCCCGTTGCGCAGCGAATCAAGCACGTCGTATTGTTCATCCGGCGGCATCGATTCCAGCAGCGCCACCTGTTCCGGCGGCTTCCCGTTTTCCAGCACCTGCTTCTGTTGATCGTCCAGTTGCCAGGCGCCCACGCTCGGCGCATTCAGCTCGACGTTCTCCGTCTTCCCCGTTTTATCGGCCGCCTCTTTCCGCTCCACCCGCGCCGCCAGCTTCTGCACCATGTAACGTGTCTCCGGATCCGTCGGAAAAGGCTGTTTGCCGTCCACCATCGCCTTCACCATCTGCGGCGTCGGGTAATGTTGAACCAGCTCAGCCGTATTCATTCGCAGCGTGTCGAGCGGCGCAAGCCTGGCTTGCAGAACAGGATTTTCAGGGATGCTCTGCGGATGCAGTTGATCCTCGAGCCATCGCGCGAGGCCGATATTGCTGACCGCGTCCACATCCCCTGGCCGAGGTCCGAACGTCAGCCTGTTAAGCGCGTGCAGAATCTTCTGATCGCCGGTAAGTTGGGGCAAGGGCGGTTCCGTGATCGCCCGCTTTCTCGCATAGAGACCCGACGACAACGAAATGATGATAAAGGACGTTAAGAGAAGGGCTTTTTGCTGCATGTGACGTCTGACCTATACAAGGTATAAACGCACCGCGCCCCCAGGAGTTGCGTTGGGCTCCTCTCCCCCGTATTAAGCGACCGCCCGCACGCGCCGCTTCGCCTGAACCTTGCTCAATTGGTAATAAAGCAAACGCACCAGCGCCAACACCGGCATGCTGAGGAATACCCCGGCCACCCCGCCGATTTCGCCGCCCGCGAGGACGCCGAATATGATCAGCAGCGGATGCAGTTCGATCCCCTGGCTCATCAGATGAGGCGACAGCACGTAGTCCTGGAACATCCGGTAACAGCCGAGGAAAACGACCACCCACCACACATGCGGGAAACCCGTCACAATGCTCACTGCGATGATGATTCCCGCTGCCACCAGCGGCCCGACCAGCGGGATGAACTCCAGCGGAAAGGCGATTGAGGCCAGCAGCAGCGCATAGTGCACGCCCATCGCGCTTAGTACGATGCTGAAAGTAATCAGTGTCGCGCAGCACAAAAACAGCAGCGCGCGCATATAGAGCAGCAGCAGTTCATGCGCGTCGGCCAGCAACTCCCGCGCCGTATCCTTCCCCGAATCGAGCATCTCGATGAAGCTGTCGCGGATGTTCCGTCCATCGCGCAAAATCAGGAAACTCAGAATAGGAATAATCACCAGGTAAATCACGTTCTGCGAGGCCGAAAGAACCTTCACGACGACTTGGGGAACAACCTTCGCCAAATCACCATAGTGCTGCTGCAGTTGTCCCTGCGCCAGCCCGATAATCTGGCTTTCCAGTGTCTTCACTTCCCCGGACGCCTGCTGCGGCTGGGGATTCTGCCGCATCTGTTCGAGAAACTTCGGCGCCTCTGCCGTGAGCGTTACCGCCTGGTTCGCTACCAGGGAACCCAACGAAAAGCCGAACGCCGCTAAGACTCCGATCACCAGAATGAACGTCATCGCGAGCGCCGGAGTGCGCGTCTTCGCGGTCAGATGCCTGTCGATCAGATCCATCAGTGGATAGAGCAAATACGCGAAAAGCAGCGCCGTGACGAACACAACCAGCGCTTCCCGAATCAGGTAAATTACACCGAGCAGCATCAGCACCACCGCTGCTGTCCAGGTGTAGCGCGCCGCTTTGAGGTCAATGCCCAGCAAGCTGCTTTTCCCCTTCGTTCACTTCCTCCGCGGACGTCTTCTCGATCCGGACCGCTGCGATTCTGTTGCGGTCCATGCTCTCGACCGTGAACCGCCGTCCCTCGAACTTTACCCACTCACCGGGCTTCGGTATGTGCCCCAGTTTGAAAAGCATGTATCCCGCTATCGTCTCGAATCCGCCGTTTGACGGCAGTTCGACGCCGTACATTGAGGCCAGATCCAGAATTGATGTCGCGCCGTCCAGATTCACCCGGTCCGCCTCCGCGCGCGGCAGCGTCAGCTTTTCGTCGAATTCGTCTTCGATCTCACCGACGATCTGTTCGAGCACATCTTCCACTGTGAGCAATCCCGTCACCGTACCGAACTCATCCACCACCAGCGCCAGGTGCGAGTGCTTTAGCCGGAATTCCTCCAGCATCTGCATCAGCGGCTTCGTTTCCGGCACGATGAGGGGCTTGCGCATGATGTGTGAAAGATGGAACACCGGCGGCTGCCTGGCGCCGCGAATCATAATGCGCCGCTCATGCCACAGCCGCAGCATGTCTTTAAAGAAAACGGCGCCGATGATCTGTTCCGGTTTGCCTTCCCATACCGGCAGCCGCGAGTGCTGGCTCTCAACCATGGTCTTCAGCACGTCGTCGAGCGAAGCTTTGACTGAAACCGACACGATCTCGCGCCGCGGCCGCATGATCTCCCGTACATACAATTCGTCCAGATCGAGCACCCGGTGAATCATGTCTTCCTGCAACTTCGGCAGATGGCCGGCGAACCGGCTCGAACTGACGACCAGTTTCAGTTCTTCGGAAGAATGCCCGCCGCTCCGATGGCTGGCCTTCACCCCCATCATGCGCGTAATGGCTCGCGATGTCCTTTCCACCACCATCACGAATACGGACATCAGGCGGTAGAAAACCATCAGCGCGGGAGCGACAATTACCGCCATCCGGTCCGCTTGATCGATCGCCAGGTTCTTCGGCACCACTTCGCCGATCACCACGTGGCAGAAAGTCATCACCGCGAACGCCAGCACAAAGCAGACGGCGCGCAGAATAGCGGAACTTGCCGGCGTCAGCAGCGGATGAAACAGCGCCATCAGAATGGCGTATAGCGTGTCTTCACCCGCCCAACCCAGTCCCAGACTCGCCAGCGTCACGCCGATTTGCGTCACCGACAGCAGCTTTTCCGGCTGCGCAAGTAATGCCAGCGCCATCTTCGCGCCGGAGTTGCCGCTGTCCGCCAGATGCCGCAGTCGCGAATCCCGCACCGACAGCAGCGCGACTTCCGATGCGGCGAAGAACGCGTTGATCACGAGTATCAGGCCGAGCAGCAGCAAACGCGCGACGTAGTCGCTGGACGAGATCACCCTGTAATCAAGTGTAGTGGGTTAATGCCCCGTAATTGTGCATAATAGCCATAAAAGCGGCCTTAACCTCCGCGCCCGAGGAGATCAGCCCGAGGAGATCGCCGCGATGAACGGGCCGGGACGCAACGGTGACCCGCTCTGCCGTCCGATCCCGGCGGCGGCGCTCGCAACAACACGAATTCACAACGCTGTTTTCATCGGCCTGTAAGCATTGCGGCTGTACCTTCAGGAATGGCGTTTGAGTCCTTCCCGTCAAACCGTTTGCCCGCGCCTCTGGCGAACGCGGTGAATCACTTCCTGCAGATCGACCGGCTGGAACAGCTCTACGCGCGTGCCAGTGCGGCAGAAGGCTTTGTCCGCCGGTTGCTGGAGGACCTGCAGGTTCACGTCGATGTAACACAATCCGATCTGGCGAGGATACCCAAAACGGGCGCCGTCGTTGCCGTCTCGAATCATCCCTCCGGTATTCTGGACGGGGTTCTGCTGGCGGACCTGTTGACGCGCGTGCGCCCTGACGTCCGCTTCCTGACCAATCAGCTTCTCGGAGAATTACCCGAACTCGCCAGGCTCTGCATTTTCATCGACACCTTCGATCGCCCGGAAAGCCGTGTCGCCAACGGCCGCGCGCTCAAGGAAGCGATCCGGCATCTCCGGTCCGGGGGCATGCTGGCGATCTTCCCCGCTGGTGAAGTCTCGCACTTCGATCTCAAAAAGCGCGCCATCTGCGATCCCGAATGGAAGGTCACGGCGGCGCGCCTCATTCGCCTCACGCGGGCCAAGTCCCTTCCGATAATGATTCGTGGCGCCAATGGTATTCCGTTTCAGGTGCTCGGCATGGTCCATCCCCGCCTGCGCACCGCCGCGTTGCCTGCGGAGATGCTGAATAAACGCGGCAAACGCGTCGAGATCCTGATCGGCGGCACGATCGACCCGGCCCGCATCGCTGCGCTGCCAGGCGACCTCCAGGCGACAGAATACCTGCGGCTGCGGACCGAACTGCTGGATCGCCGGAGTATCGCCGGGAACCGCGCTGCGAGTGACGGAGAAGAGATCGCGCCCGAAGCCTCTCGCGACCTTCTTGCCAATGAACTGGCGTCACTGCCGGGCGAGTGCCTGCTGGAAAATACACGCGAGTATGCTGTCTATCTTGCGGAGGCGCGCCACATCCCGGTCGCTCTCGCGGAGATAGGGCGGCTGCGGGAAATTACGTTCCGTGCGGCGGCAGAGGGCAGCGGCGGAGCGCGCGATCTGGACCGGTTCGACACCCACTATCTGCACCTGTTCCTCTGGAACAAAGAGAAGCGCGAAATCGTTGGCGCCTACCGGCTCGGAGAAGTGCAGAAGATCGTGGCGCGTTTCGGGCCGAAGGGGCTCTACACCGAATCGCTGTTCCGCTTCCAGTGGGGCTTTCTTGCCCGCCTGGGCCCCTCGCTCGAACTCGGCCGATCTTTCATCCGCCCCGAATACCAAAAACAGTTTGCCCCGTTGTTGCTGCTGTGGAAGGGCATCGGAGCGTTTGTGGCGCGTCATCCCGAATACTCGATGTTGATCGGAGCGGTGAGCGTGAGCAATCAGTATTCACCCGCGTCGCGCGAGTTGATCGCTCGCTATTTCGAAACGCAGGGCGCGGCTGGCGAGTGGCGCGGGGCTGTCCGCGCCCGCCGCCCTCTCCGCGGCAACCTGGTTCAGAAGTGGGAAACCGCCGCTCTGTGCGCGCTCCTGCCCGGCATGGACGATCTCTCAGGCCCGATCTCCGATCTGGAGCCGGATGGCAAAGGCGTGCCGATCCTCGTAAAACAATACGTCAAGCTGGGTGGAAAACTCCTGGCCTTCAGTGTCGACCCGCAGTTCGGCGATACTCTCGACGGCTTTGTCATGGTGGACCTCACCAGCACCAGTCCCGAAATTCTGAGCCGCTACATGGGCAAGGTGGAAGCGCAGGCTTTCTTCGCCCGCCACCGCACGCCGCACCCGCGCGTGGCGTAACCAGCTTCGACTTGCGTCCGTGATGACCGCCGCTTACGCTGGAGGCTGATGCGGAGTGAACCTCTCACCGTCGCTCTGGCGCTGGCGTGCGCATGGACGGCCTGCGCGCAAAACGGTTCCAAAACCGGTATCGCCCGCAGGAAATCCGCGATCGCAATCCCCGCATGTGCCGCCCGCGCCATTTGTTTCACCGGTGAAGTCGCGGCCGGACGTGAGTTCCGGAAGGCCCTGAATACCGATCTGGAGTTCGTAGTCTCTGGCGGTTGGGCAATCTCCATCGTTCCCACTCGCCCCGAAGGTGACTGCGAAGATTTTGTTTCGGTGGTCAATGCCCCATACCGATCGCACAGAGACCTCGATATAGACACTAGCTATGGCTGGACTGCGGAGCAGGAAGTCTCTGCCTCACCGCGCGAATTCGGCTTTGTAACGAACTGTGCAGACAACCGTATGGAAGCCGCCCGCCTGGCCATCGTGTTGTGGCCCTATACTGCCACAGAGGAAAAATACAACGAGGCCCTGCCGAATCTCGCCACCTCCCGGCTCGGCCATGGGCGGATGTGGATCACTAATTCAAGGATTACCCACACACCGAAAAACAAACTCGGCACGATTGAAAGCATGCGGTTCAGCGTCGAGATCACGCTGCCTGCTAACGAATAGCCAGGCCGTTCTTCATCACAAACTTCACGTGTTCCAGTGCGCCGATATCCTTCAGCGGATCGCCGGGCACCGCGACCACATCGGCCAGATAGTTCGGCTTCAGCTGCCCGATTTGATCACCCCAGCCCAGCAGCGCCGCGCCATTCATCGTCCCGGCCTGAATCGCTGCCAGTGGCGTCATCCCGTACTTGACCATCAACACAAACTCCCGCGCCTGCGTTCCATGCGGGAAAGGCCCTACGTCCGAACCCATCGCGATCGGTACGCCTGCCATCAGTTGTTTCCTGAATTCGCGAACATGATAGTCCTGCGTGGACCGCCGCGACGGAGTCTGCTCCGCGAAATACTCGCTGATGGCAAACGTCGGTACCGCGAAGATATGCTTCTGGCGCATCAGCTGCATCGTTTCCAGGCTGAGCTGATAAGCGTGATCGATCGAGACCACTCCCGCGCGCGCCGCGTATAAAGTCCCCGGTTCGCCGGTCGCATGCACCGCCACCCGCTTACCCACTCGCGCAGCCTCACGCACCGCCGCGGTAAGTTCCGCCTCCGTGTACTGAAACGGCGTGGAGAATTCACCGCTCTGGAGTTGATCCCGCCCGGTCTCATAAATCTTGATGAAGTCCGCGCCTTCTTTGAACTGCCCTCGGATCACGCGCACCAGCTCGGCCGCGTCGTTCGCCTGCGTAGCGTTCGGCAGCACTCGCTGCTCCGGATTGAAGCTGGCGGCATCTTCGTGTCCCCCCAGAACGTCGATCGCATTTCCGCTGATGCGCAGCCGCGGCCCCGGTATCAGGCCCTTATCGATGGCATCGCGCACCGCCGTATCCGCCGACCCCGCGCCTTCCGTGCCCATATCCCGCTCTGCCGTGAATCCCGCCATCAGGTCGTCGCGCGCAGCCAGCGCGGCCATGATCGTGCGCTGCGCAACCGACTCCTGCACCGTCTGCAGATCCTCCGCGCCCGGATGCAGAAAGAGATGCACATGCGCGTCGATCAGTCCCGGCAGCAGCGTGGCATCTCCCAGGTCGATCACCTCCGCGTCCTGCGGATGCCGCACGGAAATGCCCGTTGAAGTGATGCGATTGCCTTCGATCAGGATCTCCGCCGGCGCAACTATCCGGCCGCTGTCGACCTCCAGCATTCGCGCCGCATGCAGCACAATCGCACGCGGGGCTTGGGCAAAAACGATCGGCGCGCAAAGAAGCGCCAGCAGGGCGGGATATTCTAAGGCCATATGGGCTGTCGCAGCTTCCTGTTTCTGACTGCCTTGGTTTTACCATTTGTTTCCGGCCTGCGCGCGCAAAGCGCCGTCGCTCTGATGGAAGACCCGGCAATCAAAGCCGCGCTCGAAGCCGCCCGCGTCAACGAACCGCGTTTCGTCGAAGAACAGATCCGCATCTGCGAGATCCCCGCGCCCCCCTTTCACGAGGAAGCCCGCGGCAAAGAAATGGAACGCCTCTTCCGCCAGATGAGCCTTCAGGACGTCCGCATCGATAAAGCCGGCAACGTGATCGGTGTGCGTCCCGGCGCCGCGCCGCATCCCAATCTTTTGTTCCAGGCCCATCTCGACACCGTTTTCCCCGAGGGCACCGACGTTAACGTGAAGCGCGTGGGCACCATCCTCCACGCGCCCGGCATCTCTGACGATTGCCGGGGCCTCGCCATGATGCTTGGCGTCATCCAGGCGCTCAACGAAGCAAAGGTGACAACGCACGGCACCATCACCTTCGTCGCCGACACTGGCGAAGAAGGCCTCGGCGATCTTCGCGGCACCAAAGAACTTTTCAACACCACGCTGAAAGGCCAGATCGACAAATTCATTTCCGTCGACGGCACGGGCCTGACCGTCACCAATGTCGGTGTTGGCAGTTATCGCTATCGCGCCGAGTTCAAAGGCCCGGGCGGCCACAGCTTCGGTTCGTTCGGCATGCCGAATCCCATTCAGGCAATGGGCCGCGCCATCGCGAAAATCGATAACTTCGACGTGCCGCTGGAACCCAAAACCACCTTCAACGTCGGCCGGGTCGGTGGCGGCACCTCAGTCAATGCCATTCCTTTCGAGTGCTGGATGGAAGTGGACATGCGTTCTTCCGACAAAGATCAGTTGGAAGTCCTGAACGCCCGCTACAAGCGCGCCGTGCAGGAAGCCGTGGAGGAAGAGAACAAGCGTTGGAAGGAGCGCGGTCCAGTGTCGGTCGCGAACGAAATCGTCGGCTACCGGCCCGCCGGCAGCACGCCCCCCAACTCGCCGATCGTGACGACCGCAATCGAAGTCACCCGCCAGTTCGGCGCTACAGGCGACCTCAGCGAAGGCTCAACCGATGCCAACGTTCCTATGGCGCTCGGCATTCCCGCGATCACCATCGGCGGCGGCGGCCACGGCTCGGGAGCCCACGCCCTCGACGAAACCTACGACCCGAAAGATTCGTACCTCGGCACCCAGCGCGGCATAGTCTTGGCAATCGCCCTGACCGGCTCTTAGATTTGGTGGCGTGGGCGGTTTCGCCCGCGGCTCTTACTCAAATAATCTGCGAACTATTCACTGGCCCTGCGCGTAGTAACGCTATGCGCTCACTCCTCACAGCCGCGCTGGTCTGCGCCTCTTTCGCCTCGTTCGCCTTCGCTTCCGAAACGGAAGAAACGGTCCGCAAGTCGCTCCCCGCTTCCACCGCCAACCGCCTCAAGCTGGACGCCGACTTCGGCTCCATCACCGTGCAGCCCGCCGCCGGACAAACCGTCAGCGTCGATGTCTACTTCCACGGCGACCCGCCCAATCGCGCTGAATTCAACCGCATGCTGCACGATTTCCGGCTCGACGTTTCACAGCACGGTTCCGAAATCCTCGTTGAAGGTGTTTTCATCCATGGCTGGGAGCCCGCCGTGTCGTTCATCATTGACAACCTTTTCTCCCCTGGAAATTCCATCTGCCGCAGATGGCAATGCCTGACATACTCCCGCTGGCTGCGCGGCGTGGACTACCACATCGCCGTCCCGAAGCAGTTCAGCGCCAACGTCTCCACTGCGGGCGGTCCCATCACCGTAAGCGCCCTCAAGGGAGAGGTAATCGCTCATTCCTCCGGCGGCCCGCTGCGGTTCGATCACATAGAGGGACCAGTCAACGGCACCACCTCCGGCGGCGGCATCACGCTGAACGCGACCAAAGGCCGTGTGATCGCGCACACATCAGGCGGCCCGATCCACATGACCGACATCACCGGCGACGTCGAAGCCTCCACCAGCGGTGGAGGCATTTCCATCGAAGGAGCTTCCGGACGCGTGAAAGCCCACACCTCCGGCGGCCCCATTAATGCCACCGATATCGGCGGTCCCATCGACGCCTCCACCTCCGGCGGCGGCGTGACAGCCTCGCTCTCCGGCCCGCCAAAAGGCGAATGCCGTTTCTACAGTTCCGGCGGCCCCATCGTCGTGAAACTGCCGAGTGGCTCCCGCGTAAACCTGGACGCCTCTTCCAGCGGTGGGGGTGTTTCCACCGACTTCCCGGTCGAGTTTCACAGCGACAATCGCAACGAGCTGCGCACCGCTCTCAACGGCGGAGGACCGCTGCTTTACGTGCATACCTCCGGCGGCGGCATACGAATTCTGCAGTCCGGTTCACTATGATGCTGTCAGATGCCCGACATTCTGCCAGAGCCCCAGCCGGAACCATGGATGCGAGGAATCGTGCCCGGCCTCGATCCCGTTATCGGCCACCTTCTCCGCGCCAGCGAACACATTCGTGAAGATCTCCAGCACGCCCTCGCGCCCCTGAATCGTGACCAGCTTTGGGCCACGCCGCAGGGCATGACCTCCGCCGGTTTCCACGCCAAACATCTCGCCGGCAGCGCCAGGCGCCTCTGCTGCTATCTCGAAGGCGACCAGCTCAACGCCGAACAGTTGGCGCAGATGAAGCTGGAAGGCGCCGGCCAGGAGTCCCCCGTCGAACTCATCGCCGCTGTGAACGAAGCCCTCGCGCATTACGAAGAACTGGTCCGCAGCCTCACACCCGACCGGTTTGGTGAAGTCCGCGAAATCGGCCGCAAACGCCTCCAGACCACCGCCATTAGTCTGGCAATCCATATCGCCGAGCATGGCCAACGGCATGTCGGCCAGGCGATCAGCGCCGCGAAACTTGCCAGAGCGGAGAACCCCCGCACGGCATGACCACCGACTGCCGCGAAATACTGCAGGAACTGCGCGCCCTCGCGCGTCCCGTCGACCTCATTGGCATGGCGCGCTACGGCATCGATACCAGCAATGCCCTCGGCGTCGGCGTCAAGCCCATCCGCACAATCGCGCGGCGCTTCCGCGGGAACCAGCCGCTCGCAGAAGAGTTGTGGCTCACGGGCATCCGTGAGGCGCGCATTCTCGCCACACTGGTGGCGGATCCGAAAACAATCTCCCGCTCCACCATGGATTGCTGGGTCGCCGACTGCTATTCCTGGGACCTCTGCGATGCCTGCAGTTGCAATCTCTTCGACCGCACCCCGCACGTCTGGCAGAAAATTCCGAAGTGGGCCGCCGATAAGCGCGAGTACGTCAGGCGCGCCGCATTCTCCACCCTGGCCTGCGCAGCCGTCCACGACAAATCCGCCGATGACCAGCACTTCCTCGACGGTCTTGCACTGGTCGAAAAATACGCCTTCGATGACCGCAACTTCGTTCGCAAATCGGTCAACTGGGCGCTCCGCAACATCGGCAAGCGCAACGAGCGCCTTCTTCCTGCCACCGTCGAGTGCGGCAATCGCCTGCGAACACAGGACTCCAAAGCCGCCCGCTGGATCGCCGCCGATGCCCTCCGCGAATTCCACGCGAAGTTTGGCGTCTGATGCCGAGCGCCAGTATAATCGGGAGATTCCAAAAGGCTGCTGAGAGGCAGGAAGGGTTGTCGAATGAGCGGTCGAGTCACCAGACTGTCAGCTCTGTTTGCCGCAACGTTGCTCTGCGCAGACGGTCAATGGCTGAACTATCCCGCGCGCGGAACTCCTCGCTCCCCTGATGGCAAACCAAATCTTTCTGCGAGAGCGCCGCGCGCCAATGGAAAACCCGATCTTTCCGGAGTCTGGGAGACCCAGTCTGCTCCCCCCGGGGAAAATGAGCGTTTATTCGACGCCTCTCTCAATGCTCTGGGAGACGACCCGCGCGACTTTTCGAAATACTTCTTCAACGTCCTCGTGGATTTCAAAACTGGAGAATCCCCCTTACGTCCTGAGGCCGCCGAATCCTTTGGGAAGCAGGATGCGAGGCGGGATGCAGGACCGGGGCGCCTGTGTCTGCCAATGGGTCTGCCGCACGCCGAGCTTTTCAATTATTCTCCATTCAAGATCGTCCAGACCACTGGGTTAATCGTGGTGCTTTACGAAGCTGACAACACGCACCGCCAGATCTACACGGATGGCCGCAAGCTTCCGGTGGATCCTCAACCGTCCTGGCTGGGCTATTCGGTTGGCCACTGGGAAGGCGACACGTTGGTTGTCGATACGGCGGGATTCAATGATAAGAGCTCGCTCGACCTGATGGGGCACCCGCACAGCGAGGATCTGCGAATCCAGGAGCGCTTTCACCGGCGTGATTTCGGCCACCTGGACCTGAGCGTAACGATCGAAGACCCCAAGGTATACACCAGGTCCTTCACGATCAAGGTCACTGAGCTTCTGATTCCGGACAGCGACATCCTCGAGTCGATCTGCAGCGAAGACGAAAAAGATCTGACTCATATGTCAAAGCACTGACCTTGCGGCGCCCGCCTCATTTCACGCCCTCTGAGACGAACCGAAAGAATCGCCACGAACGTTGGTCGATGACGCGCTGCTCCTCCTGGTATAAACCCAGGGAGTAACCCGAAATCGCCGTACGCCAAAAGTCGATAGCTGGCGCGTTGGCTTCGAATACTCGGACGAGCCATTCTCCCGGATGCTCATTCCAGAGAAGAGTAGCCATCCTTTGACCGACGCCATGCCGCCGAAACCTGCGCATCACGAAAAATTCGTGAACATCGTGACCGCCAGCGTCGCCCAGCCAGTCGGAGCCGGGTCCAATGAGTGCGAAGCCCGCGATCGATGGGCCGATTCTGGCCAGATACGCCCCACAACCTTTAGCCCAAACCGAGGCAGTGTCATGGCAATAGCTCCCGTCATCTCTCGTATCCAGGTCGAACCACTCCGACATGTCGTGACAATAGTGCTCGAACAGATTGCGGAGCAGCAGATCCGATTCGCTGAGTCTACCCTCCGGCAGGAACGCCGAAGGCTATCCCGGCAAACGCTGCTACGGTGGCTGCGATAAACC
>ODAK010004618.1_pt1 | contig 14067 bp, 8 predicted proteins | sample 1539591 | NCBI WGS metagenome assembly ODAK01 (sample SAMEA3539303, study PRJEB22396) | soil metagenome | biome: tundra; feature: field; material: soil | place: USA | collected 2010-05 | depth 0.15 m | reverse complement strand
ATATCATCGAGCAATGTTGTCACCGCGGCATCATCGCCCGCGTATTCGCCGACATGGCCGCGCATGAGACGCAGAATCTCCACCGCGAGCAAACGCAGACCGACCAATGTGGCCGAGCCCATCTCCACGACCCCCTGGTCCAGTGGAGCAACGACCGCCTCCGCCGCGGCCCCGAACACCGCCGTCAACGCAACGAGGCCACCCAGCCACAGCGCGCGCTCGTTGCTCGGGTCGCCCGCCGGGCGCAATCGTCGCAACACGAACCGGAACCCACCCAGTGTGCCGAACGTGCCGACGGCGTCTTCGACATCGCGAAACGGCAGCGCCATGTGATCATAGGCGCGGCCGGCGGGCCCCAGCAGAGCATCCGCCGGCAACTCGCAGCCATCCAGCACGACCTGGCAATGCCGCGACGGACGCAGCGCGTGGAAGCCCGGCATGTCCTTCAACGTCAGTCCCGGCGTGTCGCGCGGCACCAGGAACATGCTGTAACGTTTCCGTCCGGCGTCCTCCGACGTGATCGCCAGCACGATCAGCACGTCGGCGATCGGGCCGTTACTGGTCCAGGCCTTTTCGCCGGTGATGCGCCAGCCGGCGCCGAACGGGCCCGCCCGCGTGGTCAACAACTTCGGATGCGCGCCAACGCCGGGCTCCGCGCGTGGTCAACAACTTTGGATGCGCGCCAACGCCCGGCTCCGAGATCGACACAGCGGCGGTCTTGCCCAACCAGGCCGCCTTTTGCGCCTTGGTCCCGAACCCTTCGATGAACCAGCGTCCGACCATCTGCCGTCCGCCCCAGACGCCGCCGACACCCAGCAGGCCCGTGCGCTCCACCAGCGCCGCCTTGATCCGCGCGATCTCCCGATATGACCCGCACGGCGCCAGCAATCCGGCCTCCGCCATACCCGGCATGGGATCCGTCGCGGGATCGGGACACTTCGCGAGCCAGCTGTCGACCGGGTCCATCGTCAGGCGGTCACCCGCTCCGGCGACACGTTATGCCCCTCCGGCTGCCCATCCGGAGCGAACAACGCCTCGATATCGGCCATGGTCATTTTCAGCGCCCCACCGCCTTCCGCATCCATCACGGCGGCCACCAACGCGCGTTTCTTTTGTTTCAGTTGCTCCATCTTTTCCTCGATGGTGCCGAGCGTCACCAACCGGTGCACGAACACATTCTTGTCCTGGCCGATGCGATGCGCGCGATCGGTCGCCTGATCCTCGGCCGCCGGGTTCCACCAGGGATCGTAATGAATGACCGTATCGGCGGCGGTCAGGTTCAACCCGACGCCACCCGCCTTCAGGCTGATCAGGAACACCGGCACCTTGCCCGCCTGGAAATTCTTCACCGGCGTTTTCCGATCCTTGGTATCGCCGGTCAGCATCACGTATTCGATCTTCTCATCCCATAACCGTTGCTCGATCAAACCAAGCATCTCGGTGAACTGGGAAAACAGCAAAATCCGCCGGCCCTCGGAGATCATGATCGGCAACATCTCCGCCAGCCGATCCAACTTCGCCGATCCGGCCTTCGCCTTTTCCACCGCTTTCAACTTCAACAGGCGCGGATCGCAGCACGCCTGCCGCATCTTCAACAACGCATCGAGAATGATGATCCCCGACCGGGCCAACCCCTTGTCCGCGATCGCCGCCCGCACCCGCGAGTGCATCGCCAGCCTTATGCCATCGTAAATCGCCCGCTGCGCCTGCTCCATCTCCACGACGTCGAAAATCTCGGTTTTCGGCGGCAGTTCGGTGGCGACCTCCGCCTTGGTGCGGCGGAGCATGAACGGGCGCACGCGTTTGTTCAGCATCACCTGCCGTCCGGCGTCGCCGTGCTTTTCGATCGGATTGCGATAGCGCGCGCGGAAGCCGCGTTGCGAGCCCAGGAACCCCGGCGCCAGAAAATCGAACAGCGACCACAGTTCGCCGAGGTGGTTCTGCAACGGCGTGCCGGACAGACACAGCCGCTGACCGGCCTTCAGCCGTAACGCCTGGCGGGTCGTTTCGGCGTTGGGATTCTTGATCGTCTGCGCCTCATCCAAGATCACCGCGTGCCATTCGCGCGCCACCAGCACCTCATGATCGCGCGCCAGCAACGGATAGGTCGTCAGCACCAGATCGTGATCCTTGATATGGCGAAACCGTTCCTTGCGCGTCGGCCCGTGCAGCGCCAGCACGCGCAACGATGGGGCGAACCGTTCCGCCTCCATCGACCAGTTCGGGATCACGCTGGTCGGGCACACGATGAGCGCCGGTTGCGTCAACCTGCCGGCGGCCTGCTCGATCAGCAAATGCGCCAGCGTCTGCACCGTTTTGCCCAGACCCATGTCGTCGGCGAGGATCCCGCCGAGATCGGCGCCGCGCAGGAACTGCAGCCAGTCGACACCGCGGGCCTGATACTCACGCAACGACCCTTGGAACGTATCGGGAATGACCGCCCGCGGGATCGTTCCGCCCGCCTCGCGCAATTGCCGGCCCAGAGCGCGCAGCGTTTCGCCGCCTTTCAGGTCCAGACCGGCGCGTTCCTCCAGTTCCGCGAGGTTGGCGGCATCCAGACGGGAAAACCCGATCCGCTCGCCGTCCACGGCCAGTCCGCCGCCGGCATAAAGCTCCAACAGCGCGCGTAACGTTGGGCGAATGCGGCCAAGCGGCAGCGACAACAGGCGGCCGTCCGGCAATGTCAACAGGAACGGCCGATCGTCCTCACCCTCCAGCGACAACGTCGAGTCCGTGTCGGTGATCAGCCGCACCAGCGCGGGCACGAGGTCCACGCGCTCGCCGCCGACCAAAACGCCGAGATGCAGTTCCAGCCAGTCGATCCCCGAACTTTCGTCCAACTCGGCGGAGAAGTCGCTGTCCGCGGTCACCACATGGATCGGGAAATCGTCGTCAACCTCAACGTCCCAGCCCTCGGTGCGCAATTCCGGCACCACCTGCAACACGATGGCCAGCCAGGATGCCTCGCCGGCCGCCTCATTCAGCGCGAAATCATCGGTATGGGCGTGCTGGTAATACACCGGCGCCAGTTGCGCGACGCGGCCCATGCCAAGCAGCGTCAATGCTTCGATGGCTTTCTGCTCACCGGCCCGGTCGCGCGCGAGGTCATACAGCTTGCCGTCGTGCGACACCCGGCGTGCCGGCGGACGGATCGTGCTTTGCACGGTCAGCGGGCCGTAGCGAAATGCCAGCCGGGCGAGCGGCACCTCATACAATCCGCCGCCGACATGGCGGGCGGAGCCGCGGCCATGCGCCGGATCGACCGGCAGCGTGCCGTTGATCAACCGCAGATAAGGCCGTGCCTGACCATCGATCCGCTCCGCCGGTGGCAGGGTCCGCGGCACCGGCACGGGCATCGAAGGCAACCGCTGGCGCAATTCGGCCGTCACGCGCTCCGCCAGTTCCGGCGGCACCGGCGGGGAACGCAGCAAGCGCGCCGCCGCCCGCGCCGGGATATCCAGCGTGATCGGCCCGACCGTCCCCGTCCTCGGCTCGACATACCACAGCATGGCACCGTCGAGCGGCACCAACCCTTCCTCCAGCGCCAAGACCGTTTGCTGCGTCCCATCCTGGGCCAGCTTCCACACAATCGAGCCAGAGCGTGGTTTGCCCTCGGACACCTTCGGCCCGTCCGCCGAACCCCAGAACGCCCGGCCGGTGGCGATGACGCGGCGCAGCGTGTCGACCGGGTCCTCATCGGTGGCGCGGTTCAACTGGTCGGCGGCGATCCGCCGCAGCCGCGCCAGGACGATCCGGTCGGAGGGGCGCAAATACCGCGCCGGGGTGCCGACCTGATGCAGCGCGTATTGCTTCGGGTGACTGACCTTGCCGTTCAACAGCAGCCGAACGGTGAACGGCCGCACCACCAGCGCCGGCGCGCCGCGCGAGGCGTCGGCCGTCGACAGCACATAGTGCAGCCGCTGATGTACCGAGGGCGGAAAATCCTCGGTTTCCTGCGCGTCGTCGGCATGCAGCGTCGACAGCCAGCCCGCCAGATCGTAGGGCAGCAGCGGGTCAGCGGAGGTCTCCGGCCGGGCCGTGGTCATCGGCGGCACATCGGCTCCACCGGCGGCGAGTTCCTCCCGATGGGCAGCGACCAGCACGGCGGCGACGTGCTTGCAGTCGCGGCCCACCGCGCAGGAGCACATGCCGCTGATCCCGGCCCCGCCGTTGCGCCCGCGGCCCACCACGATGCGTTGCAGGTAGGGATCCGGCGCGGTGCCCTGGGTCTCGGCGAAAATCAGCGCACCTTGATTGGTGATGCGCAGGTTCCGTACCCGACCACGCAGCTCATAGATCCGCCCAGCCTCCAGGGTGGCGGGGGCGAAGGTGGCGCGGATGGCGCCGTCGGAGAGGACGAGCGCGGGGTCTATGTCTGGGGCAACTGGCACAACATGCATGGAACTAGCATGGACCACATCGTCGAGTCGCCGCCAGCTTGCATGGCAGCCCCCGGAAATGGTCTTTTCCCGTTGAACGGTTCCTGAGGAGACGGGTGATGGTGGAAATGTCGCGGAATGAGCGGGAACTGGCGCTGGTCGCTCTGGCGCGGCGCGTGTTGCCGGGCGGGAGTTTTGGCAATTTGTCCTCCGACATCGTCATCGGCGAGGGCCGCGCCGGCCGGGTCTGGGACGTCTCCGGCAACGAGTACGTCGATTTTCTTCTGGGCTCCGGCCCGATGTTCATCGGCCATGCGCATCCCGATGTGGTGGCCGCCGTGCAGGCGCAAATCCCGCGCGGGGTGACGTTCTTCGCCAACAGTGAGCCGGGGATCCGGCTCGCCGCCGCGATCGTCGATGCCTTGCCGTGCGCCGACAAGGTGCGCTTCACCAGCACCGGGACCGAGGCGGACGTCTACGCGATGCGCGTGGCGCGGGCGTTCCGCGGCCGGGACAAGGTGCTGAAGTTCGAGGGCGGCTTTCACGGCATGAGCGAATACAGCCTGCAGAGCCTGGCGCCAAAACGGCCCGGGAATTTTCCGCAGGCGGTGCCGGACTCGCCGGGGATCCCGCGGTCGGTGTCGGGCGACATGCTGATCGCGCCGTTCAACAACGCCGAGCTCGCGGCGAGTTTGATCCGCGAACATCGTGACGAACTGGCGGCGGTGATCGTGGAGCCGTTCCAGCGTTTGTTGAAGCCGCGGCCTGGGTTTTTGCAGGCGTTGCGGGACGTGACGGCGGAATGCGGCATCCCGTTGATCTTCGATGAGATCGTGACCGGGTTCCGCTTCGCTTACGGTGGCGCGCAGGAGTACTACGGCGTTATTCCGGACATCTGCACATTGGGAAAGATCGTCGCCGGCGGGTTTCCTCTGGCGGCGGTGTGCGGCCGCGCCGACATCATGCGGCATTTCGATCGGGCCGAGGTGGGCGATGCCGTGTTGCCGCAAATCGGCACGCTGTCGGGCAATCCGGTCGCCTCGGTCGCCGGGTTGGCGACGTTGGAGGTGCTGCGTGAGCCGGGGACGTATGACCGCGTCTTCGCCACCGGACGGCGGTTGATGGAGGGTCTGTCCGGGATGATCCGGGAGCGCGGACTGCCGGCGCAGGTGATCGGTGAGCCGGTGCTGTTCGATGTGGTGTTCGCGGAAGGCGAGATTTTTGATTACCGGTCCGGTCTGCGGCAGGATGCCGACGCGCTGCGGCGGTTCAATCTGGCGCTGCGGGGTGAAGGCGTGTTGAAGGGCGATACCAAGTTCTATGTCTCCACCGTGCATGATGAGGATGATGTGACGAAGACATTGGCGGCGTTCGCGGCGGCGCTGGACGCGGAGGTGGCGTTCCGGAAGACGCGTTGACATTTGGGGGACCGTGAAGATGACCGATCCAGATCCAGCAGCGTGGTTTCCGACCGACTACGTGTCCTCACGCGCGCGGTTCCGGGCCGATTGTGAGAGATCGCGGTCCAGCCCAGACGATTATCGCCGGGCGTGGAAAGTCTCCAGCAATGTGGATCAGGACCTGACGATCGATCACGCTCGCTTCGCCCGAGGCGGGGACCGGTTGCTGGTTGTTCAATCGGGCATCCACGGATCGGAAGCCCAGTCGGGCGCCGCGGTGGAGGCGTTCGTGATGAACAATCATCTGCCGGCGTTGCTGGCGAAAGGCATCGACGTCGCGTTCATCCACTCGTTAAATCCGTACGGCTTCAAATACGGCCGCCGCACCGATGAGTTCAACGTCAATCTCAATCGCAATTTCTCCGCCGACGGGTCGGTGTTCAAGACCGTCAACGCGGACTACCGAGCGTTGCGGAACGTATTCGAGCCTTCGGGCCAGGTGCGAAACGTGGCGATCGCCTCGCTGGTCGAAGACCTGGTGTTTTTCGACGGTTTCGCCGAGAGCGGATTTAAGTCAAAGGCTTTGATGGATGGCCTGGATAACGGGCAGTACGAATTTCCGCGCGGGCTCAATTATGGCGGGACGCGGCCACGGGAGCAGACAAGGTTTCTGCGTGAGGAAATCGGCCCGCTCCTCGCGAAGCCATACAAGAAAGTGTGGTTCCTCGATTATCATTCCGGCCTCGGCGACGACGGCGTGCTGTCGATCATACTGGGCTTGAAACCCGCCGCGGGTCCGCTCGACGAGCTGACAAAGATGTTCGGCGGGCAGGCCAAGAATGGCATCGTGATCAAGACCGCGACGAGCCCAGGATTTTTCGCGACGTTCGGCGATGTGATCGACTTCGTGCCCGGCCTGGCGCGGGATCCTGATAGTACGTTGGCGGTGACGATGGAATATGGCACACTCGGCACCGATGCGCTATCGCAACTGAAAAGCGCTACCAGGATGATTCTGGAGAACCAGGCGCATTTCAACGGCTGCGCCACGCCCGAAATCCTTCAGCGGGTCACCGCGGATTTTCGCGAATTGTTCAACCCCTCCGATCTTGGCTGGCGCGGCAAGATCCTGCGCGAAGCCGACCTCGTGTTCCGGACTTTGCTGGAGCAGTTCTGACCCGGCGGCCCTTGCGGTCCGGCGCCATTTCGGGTGGATGTCGATCGGCCGATCTGAAAGCGAGTTCTCCTCATGGCTTCCCGAATGATGACGCTGATCGCGTTCCTGCAGGCGCAGAACTGTTCCAATCTGCCTGGATCGTGGCGCCACCCCGCCACGATGCTGGATTTTCTGACGCCGGAATATTACCAGCGCATTGCCCGCGTGCTGGAGGACGGCAAAATCCAGATGGCGTTCTTTGACGATCGCCTCGCGCTGCCGGACCGCTATACCGACAATCACGCGGAGGCGGTCAATGCCGGCGTGCGCGCGGTGAAGCTGGACCCGTGCACGGTGCTCATGGCCATGGGAATGGCGACGACGAAGCTCGGTCTGGGCGCGACTTATTCCACGACGTATTACGAGCCGTATCACGTCGCGCGCGTGTTCGCGACGATGGACCTGATGCTGAAGGGACGCGCGGCCTGGAACATCGTCACGTCGCTCAACAGTGGCGAGGCGTTGAATTTCGGCGGTGAAGCGCATCTCGAGCACGACCGGCGCTACGACCGCGCGGATGAGTTCATGGACGTCGTCATGGGCCATTGGAATACCTGGGAAGAGGACGCGCTGATCCTGGACAAGGCAGGCAATCGTTTCGCCGACGCCAGTAAAGTGCATCGGCTGGACCACCACGGCGAATGGTTCAACTCGCGCGGCCCGTTCAGTGTGCCGCGGTCGCCGCAAGGCCATCCGGTATTGATCCAGGCGGGCCAGTCCGGTCGCGGCCAGGCGTTCGCGGCGCTCTGGGCCGACCTGGTCTTCGTCATCCACCACAACCTGGAAGCCGGCGAAAAATACTACGCCGCGTTCAAAGCCGCCGTCGCGGCCGCGGGGCGCGACCCCGCGTCGGTCCAGGTCGCTCCGGCCTGTTATGTGTGTGTCGCGGAGTCGGAAGCCGCCGCCCAGGAAAAGCAGGCGATCATCGAGGCGACGGCCCGGCCGGTCGACGCGCTGGTGCTGATCTCCGAAGTCACCAATTACGATTTCTCGAAAAAGCCGTACGACGAACCGCTCAGCGATGAGGAACTGGCCGAGCTGAGCTGGCACGGCTTCCGCGAGCGGGTCGTGCAATTCTCCGGCAAGAAGAACCCAACGGTCCGCGACTTCGTCGAGGTGTCCGGTCGCGGCACGGTGAAGGAACACAAGATGTTCGTTGGGACACCGAAACAGGTGGCCGACCAGATGGAAGAGTGGTTCACCGCCCCGGCCTGCGACGGGTTCGTAATCGCCGCGACGCACATGCCGGGGTCTTATGAAGACGTCACGCGGCTGCTCGTGCCGGAGCTGCAACGGCGCGGGCTGTTCCACAAGGAGTACGAGGGCACGACGTTACGCGAAACGCTCGGCCTGCCGATCCCGCGCGCGGCGGACTGGCACCGGCGGCATCGTCGCGACGGCTGATATCGCGGGAACGTCAGGCGTGGGCCAGGCCCGAGGATGGCGCCAGAACCACGGCAAGTAAGTTTTCCAACACGGAGAAGCCAGGGAAAAGGCAGGGATTTTCACGGAAAAGAAAGTGTGGCGCATCGTGTGGACGTTCGCTCACACCCCGGGTCGACGCAGCTAAAGTTATCGCTCTTATCGCGAAGTCTGTTGCATGCTGACGCCGTTGGGTTGGACGGCGGACCGCCAGATTTGACGCGTCGGACCCCGTACCGGACCAAGGAACCAGAAAATTTCAACCACGGATACACACATGCGCGCAGACGGACCGAGCAGATCTATCTGTGTGCATCTGTGTGTATCTGTGGTTCCAATACCTTTTTCATCTCGTGCGAACCGCGAATTGCGATTTGAAGACGGCCGACTGAACGCCAGTAAGAATTTCAACCACAGATACACTCAGATGCACACAGATAGCTCGGTCCATCCGCATGTGAATCATTCTTCTGCCTGGTTTCCCGCCAACACAGTTCGCGATAAGAGCGAAATTTATTGCCTTTCCGTGAGAATCCGTGTCTTTTCCCTGGCTTCTCCGTGTTAAAGCCTTACTTTCTTTCGGCCGGCGGACCAACCGATGAACACCAATGACCGACACCGGAATTCGAGATATGTCAATCTTGTCACGCCTGACCCGAGCATCAACAGGCGTGCACCCAGCGGCCTGAATTGACCGCCGCGTGTGGGTCCACTGAGCCTCGGGCGAGGCCCGAGGATGGCGACGGAACTCGTCTACGCCGACGACGATTGCCGGCGCAAGAACGCGGGAATGTCCAAGCCGCCTTCGTCCAGCGCCATCGCGCGGCGATCCGCTGGCCGCTCCGCCTCCATGACCAATTCTCCGGCGGGTGCCATCTGCGCTGGTACCGCCGTCGGCTCCCGCCGCGGGACCGGCGTCTCCGGTCCCGGAGAGGACACCGCGCGCTTGCGGAACAAGCCCGTGGCGGACTGGAACAATGACCGCGCCACCGACTCACCCTGCGATGGGGCCGCCGGAGCCGCCCCGGTTCCTGGGTTTTGCGCGAACAGGCGGGAAGGTTGTTTCGGCAACGGCACCTGGGGCGCGGCCGCCAGCCGTTGCTCCAGCACCGGCCCGTCGGGATACGGCATCGGATCCGGAATGATCACGCGCTCCAGCGATGCCGCCTGCTGGCGCAACGCGGTGATGTTGGTGGTTTCGCGCGCCACCGGCTCCGCCATCTGCATCTGAGCCGCCGCGGCACCGGTCGGCACCGGAATCGGCCGCGGCTCGGCGAATGAGCCACCGCCAACCGCCACCAACTTCGGCCGCGGCTGCTCCTGGAACTGCGGTCCGTCGATGCCCGTCGCCACGACCGAGACCCGGATCTTGCCCTCGAGCAACGGATCCGTCGCGGACCCGAACAGCACATTGGCTTCGTCGTCGACCTGCTTGCGGACCGTGCTGACGGCTTCATCGACCTCGAACAACGTCAGGTCGTCGCCGCCGGTGATGTTGATCAGCAGACCGCGGGCGCCCGCCATGCTGGTCTCTTCCAGCAATGGGTTGTTGATCGCGGCCTCGGCGGCGCGGGTGGCGCGGCCTTCGCCCTCGGCCTCGCCAGTGCCCATCATGGCTTTGCCCATCTCGGCCATGACCGTCTTGATGTCATTGAAGTCGAGATTGATCTGACCATGCACCATCATCAGGTCGGTGACGCCGCGGACGCCCATGTACAGCACCTGGTCGGCCATCTTGAACGCTTCCTTCCAGGTGGTGCGTTCGTTGGCCATGTGGAACAGATTCTGATTGGGAATGACAATCAGCGTGTCGACGTATTGCTGCAGCTCGAGGATGCCTTCCTCGGCGGCCCGCGCGCGGCGCAATCCCTCGAAGCCGAACGGCCGGGTGACCACGCCGACGGTCAGGATGCCGCGTTCCTTCGCCATGCGGGCGATGACCGGCGCGGCCCCCGTGCCGGTGCCGCCGCCCATGCCGGCGGTGATGAACACCATGTGGGTGCCATCGAGGTGCCGGTACAGTTCATCCGCCGCCTCCTCCGCCGCGGCGCGGCCGATATCCGGCTTGGCGCCGGCACCCAGACCCTGCGTCAGATGCGGCCCAAGCTGCACCCGCCGATCCGCCTTGCTATGCATCAGTTGCTGCGCGTCGGTGTTGGCGACAACGAAATCCACTCCGCGCAAATTCGCGGCGATCATGTTGTCCACGGCATTGGTGCCACCGCCGCCGACCCCGATCACGGTGATCCGTGGCGTGAAGTCGGTGTGCATCAGCTGCGGCGTATTCAGGTTCAGGGTCATTTTTAAGTCCTCCCCCGTGGGCGGTCAAAGTCCTTGTAGGACGAAGCAATGGATTCGCTGCAAGTCATCACACGCGGTCCCTGATGAAGTTGACGAGGCGATGGAACCAGCTCTGGCGCCCACCGCGCCTGGGATCCACATCGTGGAACGTTCCGCCTTCGTTGGCAGCCCAGATGAGCAGACCGGTGACGGTGGCGAAGGCCGGACCGGTGAAGATTTCCGGCATGCCGCGGATCGACGGCGGCCGGCCGACGCGCACATCGTGGCCGAGAATGCGTGACGCGAGATGCGGCAATCCCGGCAACAAACACGCACCGCCGGTCAGCACGATGCGGTTCCCCGTGGCATGCGACAGCCCGGATTCCGCCAGCTTGTCGCGCACGGCTTCCAAAGTTTCTTCAATGCGCGGGCGAATGATATTGACCACCATGCTGCGCGGTACTTTCGCCAGATGATGATCCGCCTCGCCCACCCGCGGCACCGGCAGCATGTCGCGTTCGTCGTCCGGGCTGGTTTCGACATTGCCCCACAATGTCTTCAACCGTTCCGCATGGGCCAGCGGTGTCGACAGTCCCTTCGCCAGATCGGCGGTCACGTGCACTCCGCCGATGCGGATCTGCGCCGTGTGGATCAACTGATTTTCGAAGAATGAGGCGACGTTGGTGGTGCCGCCGCCCATGTCGATGATGGTGGAGCCGATCTCCCGCTCGTCATCCACGAGTGTCGACATGCCGGCCGCCATCGGCGCCGAAACGATCGCCTCGATCTCCAGATCGCAGCGCTGCAGACAGGCTTCCAGCGAGCGCAGCGACGACGACGACACATCGATCACATGCAGCCGCGCATCCAGCGTGGAGCAATACAGTCCGCGCGGATCGACGACGTGATCGGTATTGTCCAGCGCGAACGTCAACGGCATCACATGCACCGGCTCGCGGCCTTCGGCCTGCGACAGGTGGCGGCCTTCGCGCAGCACTTCCCTGATGTCGTGATCGGTCACCGGACGTCCTTCCGCCGGCGCATCGAGCGACCACTTCACATTGTAAATCCGGGAACCGGGTTGACCGCAGGTCAGGTTGACGATGACGTCGCGCAGCCTGGTATCGGCCATGTTTTCCGCCTGCCCGACGCAGGCACGGATCGCGCGCTCGGCTTTTTCCAGATCGACGATGCTGCCGCCGCGCACGCCCAGTCCCTGGCGCCAGTCGCAGCCGAGCACACGCAACTCGCCGTCGCTGTCGACCCGCGCGATCAGGCAGGCGATCTTGGTGGTGCCGATATCCAGCACGCCGAACGTGCCGGAGCGATGCGGCCGCATATGGTCCGGTTCCGGCGGTCCGGTATCGTGGGTCAGCACGCGGTGCGGCATGTCGTTCATCGTCGCGCGCTCCTAGGTCGGCTTCTTCGGCGGCACGGGCGCCGGAGCGGGTTTGTCGGGCGTATTGGTCCCTTGCGGACCGCCCCCGGGGGGCCGCCCTTGTGGTCCCCCTTGTGGTCCCCCTTGTGGTCCCCCTTGTGGTCCCCCTTGGGGTGGCCGCAACACGAGCCGATCGCCCAGACGCATGTCGATCGTCTGCAACGGACGATCGAGCAGCGCGGTTTCCTGTTGCAGCACCAACAGCCGATCGAGCGCCTCGACTTCATGGCCTTCCGGCAACATGACGTCGGTGCCGTTCTTCATGCGCAGGTCCCAGCGGCGTTCGCTGATCCGCATGGCGGCGACCACGCGGCTCTGAATCGCCGGCCGGTCGGTCAGCGCGTCGAGCAGCACGCGCGCGTCCGCCGGCGCGCCAGGTCCAACGATCAACGGCAGGTCTCGGAACCTGGCGACCACCTCGTCCGTGACCTGCTGTCCCTCGCGGTCGATCAGCACGTATTTACCCTGGTTCTGCCAGACGGCGAACGGCCGGCGTTCGGTTAACGCCACCACGACGGTGTCGGGCAGGCGGCGCTCCACCGTCGCATGCGCGACCCAGGGAAGTTTTTCGATGCGCATGCGCGCCTGTTCGAGCGAGAAGCCGATGATCGGATCGCCTTTGCTGAAACCCAGAGCGGCGCGCAGGATCGGCTCGGGCGTGTTGGCGCGGCCTTCGACGACGATGTCTTTGATGCGCATGCCGGCATCGGCGGTCAGCACACCGATCTTCTCCCGCACCGCGGCGATGCTGCTACCGGGTTGCGCGTTGCGTAACAAAACCACGCCGGCGGCGGTGGCGGCGAGGCCGACGCAAATCCAGGCGAACGGACGCAGCATCCAGCGCTGGCGGCGCAGGAACAGCTTCCATTTCGGCGGCCGATCGGTGACGGAGGCTCTGCGCGCCATGGTCAGGTCATTCCCGGCATGTCGCATGCTCCACCATCCAGGCGCACAGGCGCGGGAAATCGATGCCGACGTACGCGGCCTGCTCCGGCAACAATGACGTCGGCGTCAGGCCTGGCTGCGTGTTGATTTCCAGCAATACCAACCGCCCTGGCTCACCCATTGTGTTATCATAACGAAAATCGCAGCGGGTGGCACCGCGGCAACCGATCGCCTGGTGCGCCCGCAACGCGACATCCATCGCGCGCGCACAGATGGCCGGATGCACATCGGCCGGAATGATATGGTGCGAGCCGCCGTCGCCATATTTCGATTCGTAGTCGTAAAATGTGCCGGCGTCGGCGATGATGTCGGTCACCGCCAGTGCGCGATCCCCCATGATGCCGACGGTCAGTTCTCGGCCCGGAATGAACTCCTCGACCATGGCGGATCGGCCGAACCGCCACGACCGAGCGACCGCCGCGCGGCGGTTGTCGCCCAGACGGATGATCTCGACGCCGACGGAGGAGCCTTCGCTGACGGGTTTGATCACGTACGGCAACGGCATCGGATCGGCGGCGAACAGCTCCTCGACCGGAACGACCGCGCCTTTGGCGACCGGCAGGCCGGCGGCGGTGAACAGTGCCTTGGAGACCTGCTTATCCATGGCGATCGCCGAGGCGCGCACGCCGGAGTGCGTGTACGGAATGCCCAACCAGTCGAGCACGCCCTGGATCGCGCCGTCCTCGCCGAAACGGCCATGCAGGGCGTTGAACACGGCGTCGGGTCTGGGGGTCAGGGCGGCGAGCAGCGCCGGCAGATCGTCGGTCACATCGATCAGGTCGACGTCGTAACCCGCCTCGCGCAGCCCGGCCGCGACCTGCACGCCGGAGCACAGACTCACTTCGCGCTCGTTGGAGATACCGCCGTGCAGCACAGCGACGCGGGTCATCGGTGGTGCTCCATTGTCGACGCGTTCCTCGCCGCCCGGCCCGCTTTAACGCGGAGGTCGCGGAGTGCCCAGATCGGAAGAGCACACGTCTGAACTCC
>ODAK010004617.1_pt1 | contig 14068 bp, 10 predicted proteins | sample 1539591 | NCBI WGS metagenome assembly ODAK01 (sample SAMEA3539303, study PRJEB22396) | soil metagenome | biome: tundra; feature: field; material: soil | place: USA | collected 2010-05 | depth 0.15 m | reverse complement strand
CTTTGCCCATTTCGGCTGCTAAGTTGACGGGAAAGCGATGATGGCGTGCGTAATACTCAGTCAAGCTTTCTGCATCCGAAATTAGTTGCAGGATGAGTAGACCGTGATTTTTATCATACCCGTGGTAGATAGGGAGACTGCAGTTTAGACTTCGGTCAACGGGTCTCGACTGAAGGTACTGATATACGGCTGCCTCGTGCGCGACCGTTGCCAGCCCGCCCGGCCCGACACCCTGCTTGACCAAGTATGACGGGCCGTGTTGGCTTGATACTCGAAAGTTGCAGTTGCGGCGCGACGCGTCAACGACCGCCAACTCGCCATCTACCACCTGCTCGCCTGTGATGAAACCGTGGTTTAGTAAGTAGGAAACAATTTCAGGCTGCGTCAAGTGCATAGGAAGCTCAGCATTAACATAGAACCGTTTGATTTGGGCAAGCAGTCGTATGCGACCCGCACGGATCAAAACTACAGTATCCTGAGCTTCCGCAGCCATCGCCTGCCGGGATGCGCGTGCATAATCTGGTGTCAGCCCAAAGGTACGGAGATATTGTCTGCCCAGCCGGAGCTCTCATTGCCGAAGAGTTAAATTCTGAAAAGAGAGAGCCATTCAGGAACTGGGCTTGAACCTGCCTTGACTCGGTCTTTGTGTGCTGCAGATTTGCATCCGACTTGATCCACACAACATTGGGCCCCATGGGGTTGGCGTCAGTTGCAAGTAGCTGACTTCCAACTATGTCTTCCTCGCGGATCGTCAAGAATTGGTCGAAATCAGGAGTCAGGAAGAGACGCCACTGGCCTTCCTGCGGATCTTTCGCAAGATACCCAGTTACGGCACGCACGCTGGGAGTTTGCGGAGCTGCGGTCGCTACAGCCTGCGCACTCAGGTTGGACGGAGTGGCGGCCAGTTTGTCAAGGAGGGGATGCTGCTTCAGTCCTTCTTTTGGGTCGGTCATTGTGCGGTCTCCTCTGAACAGTAGAATGTGCGAGAGAATCCTAGACCTTTATTTGAGTTGGAGTCAAGTCATCACCTGATTCAGCTCGCAATGCAACAGGGGAGACACACGACGCTTCCAGCATTTAGACATCGGTAAAGTCGACGATTCTCGATTGGACGGCTCCGAATTCGAGCACCGTTCATCGCTTTGGCGCGGCTGAACATCTCGATTGCAAATGACACGCCCCTTACCAAACGTGCTTGTGCCAATAACGTGACTTCTTCATACTCCGAGTTATCGCGAAAGGCAGTTTAAAATGGTTCGCCAACTGGTTATCTGCCTTTCACGGTTCTGGAATAAGCTAAGTTCCAGGCTTCTAATTGAACTTGAAAAATGAAGCCCTGCAACGGTGCAACAACTGTCGATTTGCGACGATGAACCCCTATCCCCAAAGACTGCGGAGGTTATCAAATGTCAATGAAACGTCCCTTAGCAGCGGTCCTGCTGCTCTCGTTCTGCAGCTCCCGATGCATCGCACAAAACGAGCAGCGGTTCACGTTTAAGGGCACAATTGTCACACCGTCTCAGGTTCTGTCCGACGGTGCCATCTCAATTCTTGGAAGCCAGATCGACGACGTCGGCGCAACTCTCACCGGGACGCAGGGCACGATCGTTGAGACCGATAGCTTCATCTTCCCTGGACTGATTGACCTGCATGATCACATCACCTGGAATCTGCTGCCGCGTTGGAGACCCAATCAGTTATTCATAAATCGCTACGAATGGCAGCAGACGGCCGCCTACTCGATGGCGCTGGAAGAACCGCACCGCGCGATCTCAGCGGATCATGAATTGGCATGCGACGCCGACCGCCTCGGCGAAATCAAAGCCATCGTCGGCGGAGCGACCTCGGTGGTGGGTGGTCTGGCTCCCACATCCGGTACCAATGACAATGCATGCATCATCGGTCTAACGAGGAACCTTGATATCTACTCTGGCTTCAGAGACAGCGTCCTCAATAAGGAAAAGGTTTGGTATGTAACGTTTCCGTTTGAATTGTCGCTCTCTGCAACCGCTGCGGTGCGCTCAGGTCTCGATTCGGGCGCTGTCAAGGCCCTTCTTGTGCACGCAGGTGAAGGAAAGCCAACAGACGCTGCCTCCTCACGCGAATTTCAAATGCTGGCAAAGGACGGCGATGGCTTCCTGCGTCCGGGTGTTTCTGTCATCCACGGTGTCGCATTTAATCTTGCGGATTTTAAGAAGATGGGGAACGCCGGTGTGGGCCTCATCTGGTCTCCCCGCAGCAACATTGAGCTCTACGGTGCCACGGCCGATGTCTTCTCCGCCAAGGGCGCTGGAGTCAAAATTGCGCTTGCCCCTGACTGGAGTCCGACAGGAAGTGACGGGATGATCGAGGAGTTGAAGTATGCCTCAAGCTGGAACGCATCCCAATATCCGACCATATTTCAGAATGCAGAACTGGTAATGATGGCAACCGTTGTCCCCGCTAAACTCGTCGGCGCAGACAAGCAGATTGGATCCTTGGCCAGAGGAATGTACGCCGACCTTCTTCTGATTAGAAGGCATGGTACCGACGCCTATCAGGCACTGGTCCATGCGAGTTCAGCCGATATTCGATTGGTCGTGATCGACGGTGTTCCCACTTACGGCGACTCGGACTTGATGGAGAGGCTGCTACCCCACATCGAGTTGGAGAGTTTAACGGTCTGCGGAGTGCCAAAGAGACTCTATATCAAGCCACAGCAAGGAATTCCGGAAACCAAGAAGACACTGAAGCAGATTTCCCGTGAACTCCAAGCGAAGCTGTCGGAGTGGGGTGCTTCGTTGGCAGGACTGGCACCCTGCGAGGGCGCGAATCTGAACTAACGTGCTTTGCGGCCCCGAGCCGGGTGATCAAATGGTTGGCACGGCTGGTGAACAGAGCCGTTTGAACTCATCCGCCGGCCTTCATCCTCGGTCAAGCTGTCGCTGTCGCGGCTCTCACTGGCTGGTCGCCTTGAATACGTAATCGGTATCGTAGGTCCTGACGAAAATGGTGTCCCCCTTGTTGAGGATGTATTCCACAGCCTTCTTCACCTTGATGGTCTGGACGACTCTGCCGTCTTTCTGATTGACCACGTAGAGCAAATGCGGTTCTGCGGTGAACCCGTAACCGCTGATTATCGCGTCCTGATACATGAGGAAATTTGTTGAATTGCTGACCAGAGGCGCGCTGCGCCACAAGAGCCGCCCACTGTTGAGCTCAATTGCTGTCAGATAACCGTTCAGGCCGTACGAGCTCTTAGCGTACGTTGAGTGACCATTCGAGGTGTAAAGAATTTTGTCTTTCACTTGCGCCCATCTCAGAGATTCCTCAACATAATCCCGTTCGGCGTTTAGATACTTTGGGGGTGACATGAACTCATGAAAGTCAAAGGCAAAGGTGGGCTTGCCCGTGCTCAAATCAAAGCTTGTCAGATAGCGACGTGCTGAATAGTCACGACCGTACAGGCATAGCAGTTGGCTTCCTTCCTTGATAGCTTCGGCAAGTATGTTGTCACCTTGTTTGATAGGGATATGCGGTGGAATATTTCCCTTTTCTTGCTTGAAGCCGTTCGGAACAACCAGCGTGGGCAGCGCAAGATCATTGTTTCCGAACCACTCCTCTTGATCTGTGATCGAATTGGCCTTCTCCGAGACCTCGACTAGTCTAACTTTTGTATCTTCAGCGCGCTCTCCCGCCAGGAAATAATTGAAGGGCGGACGCGGCAATATGACGGGATCGATACCCCGTACGGGTGCCGAAGTGGACGCCGCGCTTTGCTGATCTTGGGTTGACGGCACGGAGGGGTGCCCCGCACGATACCACGAGCGAATGAGGAAGCCTCCGGCCAGAAGAAGAAGTAGACCTGCAAGATACGGCACAGGAAATATCCGCACCCAACGGAACGTTTTGACCCACGTACGCTTCATAAGCGGAGTGGGCTGCGCAGGGGGAGGCGGCGCGGCGGTCAATTTGACCTTTTCCTGGATTTCAGCTCGAAGCGGTAGTGGCTCAGGTTTTGGAGTCGCAGGTGAGCGTGAAAGTTGAGCGTTTACAATCGGGCCCGGCAGCGGAGCCGCACCGACGGCGGCGGATCCGAGCAACGTTTCGGCGGCAATTGACACCTGCCGGCTGTCATCTTTTTCGAGTTTCTCCAAGGCTTCGCGCGCGGCAAGCGCCAGTCCTTTGTGGCTGCTTCCCAGCAGCTCGCCCAGCTCCTGGGCTGCGCCCACCCTGATCCGGGATAACGGGCTGCTGATCGCCGCGAGCAAGTCTGCTGGTAATTCGGCTGGCCGCACGATTGGCGACTGCGCGACGATAATCTTTCCCTCCACTTCGAGGGTCCATTTTCTGGGGCGCTGATTGGCATTGTGTCCCACCACTCGCGCGTAAACGTAGTCGTAAAGCTCGTCAAGAGAGATCGACCCGTCGCGATCCAGGTCGGCTTCGCCGGTCTTGATGCCCTGGACAAGCATTTTTGTGAAGACGGACTGGACGGCTTCTCCCTCTACCTTGTCCCCTTCAAACGAGTACTGGAGCGCGTCCGATGCGGTCATGACCACCAAGCCGCGGCCCTGCTCAAATTGGTCTTTGACGCCGGCCGATTTATCGCCCTTAGCCAGCATCGCGCTGGCAAAGGCGCCGCTATAGCAACAGTCGAGCATCAACACTTGGCGTCGCGAGTTGCTGCCATGCATCACCGAGCGCACAAACTCCGCGCTCAGTGCAGTGGAGCGCATCGGACGGCTGTGATCTATCAGGCGTGTGTCGGGAGCGGCGAAATACAGCAGACCGTCATCATCTTTAATTCCGTGGCAGGAAAAATACAGGAGTAACAGGTCGTCCCGCCGTCGATTGAGGAAGAATCGCTCGATCTCCTCACTCAGATCGCGGCACGGTCGATTCAGAAGTGTCGTGACTTCGAAGCCGCAGGTGTTCGGATCGCGAAGGATGCTGGCGAGGGCCTCCGCGTCGTTTGCAGGCGCCACCAGTTGGCGCAAATCGGAATCCCCGTACTCCCAATTAGCCACGATGAGCGCAGATTTGGTCTCTGACATGGTCGATCACGCTTGTTGTTGGTGGCGCTGTAGTGTCGCCTGGATCACCTTGAGTTGCTCGCTGGATGGAGAACCGGTGAGCGTGAGCTTGTCAGTACCCATTTCGATCGTGACGGTCGCCTTGTCGTGGCGTGTGAGCCATGTCTGCAACAGTCCGAACAGCGGTGTGAGCACAACTGGGGCCATCGTCACCGCCAGAGTTGCCATGCTCATAGGGTCCCCTTTGGCGCCGGCCGGGGCTGTGCCCTCGCACACAAAGCCGACGGTATCCACATCCAGGTGCTGGATCTCCTGGCGCAGGCGCTGGCTGAGCTGCGCAAGTTCTTGCGTGTCGCTTCCAGAGCCGGCGTCAATGCTGAGCTTCAACTTAGATACTGGGGTTGGCAAGAAGGCCTCCGATAAATGGTCCCCATGTTAGCAAGAGATTCATTTACCTGCAACGCTCGCGTGGCGCGCCTGTACCAATCTTGGCCCGACTTACCGCAAGGTGACCGCCGCGGAAGAGGTGCGAGGTATCGCCGAGGTGAACAACCTTCGTGGAGCTTGAGGGATTCTGTTCGGAATCTTGGCCGGATGGGCGGGCATAGCCTGACTGGCAAATTACGACAAAAGAAAGCAGAACGAGGGAAAGGCATTTCAAGGTAGATCTCCGAATCAGATTTCGACTGCGGGAAATGATACACCGGGCCGATTTCTCCGCCAACGATCGATGAGCCACTCGAGCATCTTCCTCGTAGAGCGAAATCTGATCCAGAAATTATGTGAAAAGCTATGAAGATTTTTGTGCCGCAAGAAGCTCCACTTCGTTGAACCGAAGCTGGTCTTCCTTTTCGACCGCGACAGACTCTTGTTTCGATCAATAAATGATCACTAGTCCCGACTCGACCTGGTTCACATGGTCGAAGTTCGGCGGTTCAGATCCAATCTTCTCCGTGATCGACCATGCAAAATGTCCCGCGGGGTCCAGCCTCCAAAGAAAGCTCGCCGTGCCGAAAGCGTGCCAGCCATTCATCGACCGGGTGTCGATGTTCTGGATCGTCTTGGCCGCGTCCGCCGGATCGGTAATGGTCGCCTCCCGCGTCACAGATTCGTGAGGAAAAAGGTACCTCGGTATCGCTTGAAGACTCAGGGTCGCGCGGCGAACTTCCCCCGTGAACGACAGCGTCGGCTTGAATCGGGCAACGTTATAGGTCGGTACAGCGACAGTCGTCTTACCGTCGGAAGACGTCGCCGTCTCCGAGGAGAGCGCCCCTCCAGCCTCCATCCCTCCCAGCAATTCGAAGAGGTAACCGGATTGGTAGACATGGATCTGCTCAGGTTGTTGCGGCACCGGCTTAGTCTTCACATCGGGGCGACTCGGATTCAGGCGCCGGATATATTCCTCGTAGTTCCGTTGCGCAACGGACCTCCTCCATCGGCGCCCAAAATATTGCGCCTCTCCGTCGAAGAGCAGGTTCCGGTGGTCTCCGTGACGATCGGTCTCGTATTGGAGAGAGGGTTCGAACTCCATGCGTGATTCTGAAAAGTAGTGCGTCGCACCGATGCCGACCTTGATCATGTTGGTCGTCGTGGTCGGGTAGTCAGCCGTCGAAAACCCGAGATCGACATCCGCGCTGGGCGTCAGATACCACCCGGAACCCAGGTTCCAGAGCTTCGGAGCAACGCTCGCCAGAATCGTATAACCCGGCTTCTGGCCTTCGCCTGCTTGGGCATCCAATTTGATGTAGTACGTCGCACTCTGCTTGTCCGCGGGAGCAGTGTTGCTCGTATCTGTTCCCGTCGCTTCAATCGATTCGCTGAAAATGTTCTTCAAGCCCTCGATGCGAAAATCCTGCACCTCGCCTGCACCGGTCGCATACGATTTCACGCACGCGTCGGCCAGTCCGATCGACGTAAGCCCCGTCGTTGGCCGTTGTGTCAGGGCGATCGGAAAGGTCGCAACATCCTGGATGCTGAGAGTCGCCCCATTCAGTGTGGAAGCATCGAACGCAATTTGCGACTGCACCTTGAGCAGTTGGTCGAGCGATGGGTTGGCGAGCTTCATGCAGTTGGTGGGCTGGGGAGGCTTGACGATCGAGATCGTCGCCCCAGCTTTGGTGCTCAGAGTGTAGGGGTCGAAATAGGGATTTGCGTCGGGATCCTCAACCAGATACTGCTTTCCCGGAGCCAGGTCGGAAGCCAGCGACACGTCCAGCCAGGTGGAATCGGAATCGTCCTGTTTCAGAGTTCCGGAGATCGGGGCGCCCGTGAGTACGCCCGACGATGTGATCTCGGTAAGCTTGACCGGCCTCGGTGTCAGCTTCAGTCGGATCTCGTCGCACGACAGCGCGATCTGTCTCTTTGCAGCGATCCTGTAATCCGTTATGGTGCAGTCCTGTGCGAAGATGCAGACACCCCCTGAGAAAACCAGAGATGACACAACAGCTCGAGCGAGCAATTTCACGACCCCCCCTGGCCTCCGGCAAACCTCGTGGTTCGCTCGGGTCTTTGTTGAAGTGTTTTCTCTCTTCAGTTCGCTCCGGCACACAGCGGCAGACGAACGCACCTCTGTGCGCGGGCCGCCCTGCCGGATGGCGTCAGCCAATTGCCGAAGTTTGTACGATACTGGGCGTCGGAGCATCATCGATCCAGGTGATCAGGTCGTTGAGCGTCGTGATGGACCCGCCCGCGTCGAACGCCAATGTCGTCAGCGCGGTGAGAATCCGGGCGTCTGTTCCAGTCTTAAATTCCTTTTGAAGCTCCTCAATCAGGGGCATCATCGCGGGGTCAGGAAACGGAACCGTGTCGCTCCGCGTGCCCCAAAGGTCCCGCAGGGAACTGCTCTTCTTAACCGGGAAGGGGACCGGATCTGCCCAGTCAAGCACGACGGTGATCACCCGTTGTTCAAGGGACAGCACGATCGTCATGTAAACACTCCTCTCGCGCGTATATGCGTCGACTTCGCCTCGATCAAATTGCTTTCAGTCGGACAGGAGATAAAGGGAAAACGTGGCAATTCTACCTGGGACGTGGCCGGGGTTCAATACCAAATCTGGGCGTTGCCTCCAAAGTAGAAGAGAGCCAACAGTAGAAGAGAGCCAACCTAAGCTCTTCCGATGGACAGGCTGAGGATTGCCTGCAATCACAAAGTTGACACTAGCCGCAGCTAAAAATGGTCTGTATCCACCCAATTGAGGACTTTCCTTTGAACAACATACTGGCTGCAATTGACGCTGAGATTTCCCGACTTCAACTGTTTCGGGAATTGCTCTCTAAATGCGGATCCGATCAGCGAGCCGAACTGCCCTGATTTCCAAGTTCCGAGTGTATCGTGGACCTTCTCAAATCTACGCCTCGGAAATGGACCAGCTCCGCCAAAAACCGAGTTGGCATGAGTTCGTCGAGCCGCTGACTTGGGGTAACATGGCGCGAACGGAGAAGAGAGCAGTTGACGATTGATTTACACGGATACCACCCAGCCGCGATTGTCAGGAGTGGTGTGCTCAATAAAGTGGTTCAGCAATCGTGGGAGATGGGAGAACCGTATCTATACCTCATACATGTCATCCTTACTGCGAAGCAATCGCAGGATCGTTAGAAATAATAGAACCGCGATCCCCACGATGCGTCTGAGCTGATGCCATTCGCACTGATGGTCAGTAGATATATCCCATGCGGCAGGCCTTCGGGTAGAGCCATTTCGGTGCTCACCTTCAGGTTGCCGGTCGCAACCCCTGTGCTGCTCCAGTTGAAGGTGCGTGCGAAGTAGACGTCTCCTTTGAAATCAGTGAGGCGTGCAATGGGGTAGTTGGTGCTGTTCTGACTTTCGTCGCCGTAGTTAGCACCCGCGGAAATGCCGTTGAATCCGGTACCGGTCACATGATAGGAACCGTCTCTATTCCTACTGGCGCCGTAGATTCGGGGGTCGCTTGCCTCGACCTGCTTTCCGGCGGGCCTGAATGTGTAAAGCTGTGAACCATCTTGCGAGAACAATACTGACCCATCCGGCAGGTCAAGCATGCCCATGACATACGCCACCCCCGGGAGGGATGTCCCGCCCCCCGGAGCGCCGATCGCGGTTAGAGTGTTGCTATGATAGTCGTAAACGAAAAAGTACGTGGGACCGCAATAACCGCACGCATAGGGATCCGCTGCTATAAGGACATTGCCGTCGGTCATCATAGCGGCAGGCGCGTCGTTCGCCCCGATCGCGACGCCAGCCTCCATTGGAAGGGTGGGTCCCTCAACCCACGTGCCCGGATGTGTGTTGCCGGTGGGCGTGTAAATCAAGGTTTGACTGGTGCCACCAATGTAAAAGACTTTTCCATTGGGCAACAGTAACCCGCCGCCTAACTCGCCGTTTTGATTAAACAGATTTACCGGTGGGGCTGCGTCCGCGATCCACTTATTCCTGGAGGGGATGTAGCGCTCTGAGGTGCGGCTGTATAGGTCGAGCGCAAGAATGCTGTTATCGGGCAGTTTGACCCAACTAGTTTCGTCCAGATCGCCGACCGGGCAGGCCGCCTTTGACCAAGTGCCGTCAGCAGTGTTGAAGGTCAACATAGCTCCTACATAAATGCCTAAACTGTAGTCTATGCATTCCGTCCCCTCTACTGAGTAGGCCAACACCGTACCATTTGGCAGCACCATGCTTGATCCGTCTACGAAATTCATGTCGGGGTATACGGTTGTTGCGCTTGCACGCTCCGTCCAGGTATTGGCGACCGGGTCATAGATCTCCGTGGAACCTGCGGGGGCGTTGCCGTACTCGCCGCCGGAAACGAAAATCTTTCCGCTGGGGAGTACGTCTGATTGGAAGTAAAGGCGCTGATAATCCATCGATGCTAGCTGGCTCCACGTACCGTTCACATATAGGCCCTTGCTGTCGGGACTTAACCGGTACCAGGTGTTGTCGTAATACCCGTTGGCTGCCACAGTCCCATCGGAAAGCAGCATCATCGGGCCAAACCCTTGGGGTGCCGGATTTGCGAGGGGTTTCCACGTTCCCCCCGAAGTTACCGTGGTGGTAGGGGTCGAAACGGTGGTCGCGTCCGTCTGTGGTTGCGGAAAAGGATGGTGATGGTGGCGCGACGACTGCGCGCCGGCAAGACCCGGCCAAGCCAGGAACACGAGAGACGCGGTTGCAAGAATTCCCGAAGCCCTGGCGCTTCTGCCTTTGTTCTGAAACTCTTTATGGTGCAGGTTCATGTAGACCTCCTTAAGGTCATATTTGAAGAGCCTGGACCGGGGCGGGTCCTTCAGAACTTTCGCAGCGCAAACTGAGCAAGCGATCGAAGAACCCACTCGAAAATACTCCTGCGTGATTGATTTGCTGCAGAGTTTGCAAACATCCATCGCATTACTCTCCAGTTTGATTACGACTGATTTTGCTCGTGTGCCTTAGTAATTCGTGTGGCGAGTATAAGTTCGGATTTGTCGGAAGGGCAAGGTATTTTTCGCCCTCAGATCTCTTTCAACACTGTCGATCAAGGACGTCGCGCAGATTTATATTCGTTGCCTGAAAACATCCGAGTCGCACACGAGCAGCTTCTCAGCCCGCGTTGTGTTTGGGCGATATGGAACAGGTAAACCGCTTACGCGCGATAAGAGAAACTGAACCACAATCGATTCAAATTCCTTTTCCAACGCCGATCTTTTTTGCATTGGATTGTGAGTCGTTTTCATTTGCTTTTCTTGATGGTAGTCCAGACGGTAATGAAGCAGCTTGTCCTTTGGCCACTGTTGAGCTTCTAGGGTTCGCTCAGCGTGGATACAGCCAGCATTGTCGGCGCGCACGCTAACGTATGTGGGCTGCTCATAGGTACCAAATTAGACAATTATCTCCTGGTTGTTCTGAAATTGAACTCTAACTTATGCAAAGGTCATGCGCCTGCTCGTCGCGGGAGTATGATGCCGTCACGGTCCATTCAACGGTTGGAGGTTCTGCCATGAGGAAGCGAATTCTGGTGATCGTAGGAAGCGTCGTCGGCGTCCTGGTGATCATTACTTTCATTTTGCCCTTTGTCATTAACGCGAATCGCTTTAAGCCTGAGCTCGAATCGCAATTGAGCAATGCTCTGGGGCGCCCGACAACCATCGGAAGTATCGAGCTTGCCTTGTTTTCGGGTGGTGTCCGTGCGGATGATTTCGTCATTGCTGATGATCCTGCTTTTAGCCATTCTCCGTTCGTAACAGCAAAGCGCGCGAACGTAGGCGTGGACTTGATGCCCTTGATCTTCTCGAAGAAACTCGAGGTCAGATCGTTCACTCTGACCGATCCGCAGGTTTCGCTCATTCGGTCGCAAGCCGGTGTTTGGAACTTCTCGACATTGGGTAATAGTTCGGCCTCGTCACAAAGCACTGGCGGTAAGTCTTCAGTGACAAGCAACTCGTCTGTGACCGCCATCTCCGTCGACAAATTGAAGGTCTCAAATGGCGTCGTGATCCTGGGTACGCTTAGCACTCCCGGCAAGACACACACCTACCAGAACGTCGACCTCGATGCTTCAAACCTTTCGTACAGCTCGCAGTTTCCTTTTACGTTGACGCTCAAAACGCCCGGGAACGGCTCGATGAAGCTCGACGGAAAGGCTGGTCCGGTCAATGTGACTAACACTCTTCTCACGCCACTCAGCGCCAAGCTGAACCTGCAAAAACTCGACTTAGCCCTTACAGGCTTCGTAGATCCGTCGGCTGGCATCGGCGGGATAGTCGACTTGGACGGAGACCTCACGTCTGACGGCACATCCTCAAAACTGAAAGGCTCCTTGAATGGACAAAAACTGAAGTTCACAGCAGGCGGAACTCCGGCAACTGTTCCGGTATCGATTGACTACGCAACGACCTACGATCTGAAGAACGGCACGGGTAATCTGACGCAGGGAGATATACATATTGGGAAGGCACTGGCGCAGTTGAGCGGCGGCTACAACACGTCAGGTACCGAAACGACTCTGCAGATGCAATTGAACGGTCATGGCATGTCGGTGCCCGACATTGAAGGAGCGCTGCCAGCGGCGGGAATTACACTGCCGTCGGGCGCTTCGCTGCAGTCCGGATCCCTCGACCTGAACCTCGCGATCAGCGGATCAGTGGATAAGCTCGTCATCACCGGTCCCGTGAACCTGTCGAATGCGAAGCTCGCTGGATACGACCTTAAATCGAAGCTCGGAGCTTTGTCTTCCTTCACAGCTCTCGGCAAGGGAGGCAGTGGGTCGGACACCGTAATCCAATCGCTCCACGCGGATCTTCGTCAGGATCCGGGCGGAACACACGCCGCAAACCTCAAGATCGTAGTAGAGTCCATCGGCACGATCACCGGGGACGCCAACATGAGCGCCTCTCAACAACTCGATTGCAAAATGGCGGCCCAAGTCTCAGGCGCGTTGGGAGTGGTGGCTGCTCCGGTCGCACTCTTGGGCAAAGGAAGCAACTCGGGTGGCGGCATCCCGTTTAGCATTACGGGCACAGCTTCAAACCCAATCTTCAGGCCCGAGTTGGGTTCCGAGGCGGGGAATCTGGCCAAAGGCCTGGGAGGATTGGGCAGTTCGGCGGGCAAGGGAGTGGCCAGTTCAGCAAAGGGTGTACTCGGGGGAGTCCTCGGCAAGAAGAAATCAAACTAGCCGATATGTGCCTTGCCGGCTCGTTGGGTCTTCGCCCGAAAGCAATCCGGCACGAACGAGGCCTGACCTGCCCAATTTGGTTTTGATTTGACTAAAGTTCTCGGGCTGACGTGGAGAAAGTGCCGCACACGGCGCGAGACGCTAAGTTCTTGTGAAAAGAAGAAAAGAAACTCCAGGTTCGAAGACCCAGTTTGTCGAGATTTTAGGTTCCTGTGCTCGAGGCCAGTGGTAGTCTCGCTGGCATGAAAAGGATGCCTATGGATCTCGCAAACGTCGTCTACTCAACGCACGTTTACCCTAACAAAGGGAATGCTTGGGCAGAGACGTTCGGCAAATTGTCCGAATCGGTGCCAGTTTTCGTTGGAGAATTTGGAGGTCTCGACTCGCCAGACGATCTTCAATTTCGTCCGACGCCTGATGGACTGCATGGAACAGCTCGGTATCGGTTGGGCTGACTGGAGCTGGTCCGATGAGCCTTTTCTCGTAACACGCTATTCCGGCATTTCTTCCCCGCGGTGACGGCACATCGAAGAAACCAGGAATGAGTTCTGCCCATGTGTCATCAACCGTAGAGAACCCGAATGAACAACCAGTCAAGTTTCCAAGACGCACATTCTCTGCCGTGTCATCGCCGATATTTGTCTTGGGTAACGTGATCGTGAATGCGAGACCGGATGAATCTGTTTTTAGGTCCAAAGTTCCTGCTGTAGTTCGACCCAAGAGCAATTCCTGTTTGTGATCCCGAAGCATAAGGCAATCAGGATTCTCTTTCAGAGTCCTGTTGAGCATTCCAAGGGAGCAAATTTCTGTGAACCCGCCGAGGTCAACGGAAGGGGCATCGAAAACGATGGCGTAACCAGAGACCTGTTTGCTGCCGTCTGAGGTCGTTCGCACCGTCATGGGCTTGACAGCGGTATATGTACGCAGCTCTCGCTCGCCGCTCGGAGAGCGTTTTTTGTGGTTCATTAGACTTCCTTGTGGAATGGGATTTGGGGACTGCTAGGCGGGAACTACCGCGCAACTGATTCAAGGCAGAAACCAATTGACTTTGCAATAATAATTCGATGTAAACGCTTTAGTATCAAAGGTAATTTATAAAGTGTGGCAAATTGGGGTCAAACTTTTAATTCGCGCTTGGTTACGCCTTGATGGGCGACGGTCGCCTGAATCCAAACCGGCCCCATCTCAAAGAGGGCCTATCCCTGCCACTATCCCCTTCGTTTTCAATGGCTGTAGCCGTGACTTTGGCGTTTAAAATCACATCGTCGAATAGCTCAAAAGTTCAGTTCTTATGTCCATTAGCAGACAGTCCCTTTAAGCGAAGAGCGTTTAGTGCTGCCGCATTTACGATCTCAGCACGGCAGTGTGTGATGTCTAGTCACTGATGCAAAAGTGGTAGCTGTCGTCACACACAAGTATGAGTCTCCGCAA
>ODAK010004616.1_pt1 | contig 14069 bp, 16 predicted proteins | sample 1539591 | NCBI WGS metagenome assembly ODAK01 (sample SAMEA3539303, study PRJEB22396) | soil metagenome | biome: tundra; feature: field; material: soil | place: USA | collected 2010-05 | depth 0.15 m | reverse complement strand
CGCACGAGGTCGGCCACCACGTGCAGAACCAGCTCGGCATCATGCAGCGCGTCGACGCGTTGCGCAGCCGCGGCGGCGAGGCGCAGGCCAATGCGCTGAGCGTTCGCGTCGAGCTGCAGGCCGATTGCTTCGCCGGCGTCTGGGCCAATCGCTCGCAGAAGGAGCAGGGCTGGCGGCTCGATCCGGGCGACATCGAGACGGCGCTGAACGCCGCAGCGCAGATCGGCGACGACACGCTGCAGCGCAAGTCGCGCGGCACGGTCGTTCCGGAGACCTTCACCCACGGCACGAGCGCGCAGCGGGTCGGCTGGTTCAAGCGCGGCGTCGAGGGCGGCAGCGTGGAACGCTGCAACACCTTCGAAGGCCGCGATCTTTAGGCCCGCGCAGTCGGTCACGACCCGTCCGCTCAAGTCGATTTCGAGTCTGCCGATACCTGCTTCGGAGGCCGATCGAGATTCCATGGAAATTGCCGCGGCATCGCAGCCTGCGTCGACGCGGGCGGCGGGCACGAGCCCGTCCGACGCGATGCGCGTGCGCCGCAAAGAGCGCCGGCGCATGCTGCCGATGGTGGCGGCCAGCTACGTCGTCGACACCGCGCTTCTGCTGTGCTTTTGCCTCGTCGGATCGCTGCCCTGGCGCATGCCGCCTGTGTTCCTGGTGTCCGGACTGCTCGTCTGCGCGGCCTTCCATTTCATCCTCGACAGCGAATTTCCCGAACGTCTTCGCGACCACCACATGGTCATGGAGCAAATGGTCGCGAACTGCACGCTGCTTGCGGTCTTCTTGCTGTGGACGCCGCAGGTCGGCGTGCCGTTGCTGATGCTGACCTTCGTTATCTTCGCGTTCGGCGCGCTGCGGATGAAGTTTCGCAGCGTCGTGTTTGGATCGACCGGGCTCGCCCTGGCGATGGGCCTTGTCGTCGCATGCTTCGGCGACGGCGTCGACCTGCCGATGGCGACGCCGGCGCAGCGTGCCGTCAGCGGGCTGTGGTTGGCGGTCGTGCTCTCGCGCCTCGCATTCCTCGGCCAGCACGGCGCTCATCTGCGTTCCCTGCTCAACGAGCAGCGAGCCAAGCTGACGGTCGCGTTGACCGAAGTCGAGCGGCTCGCCAACCGCGACGAACTGACCGGCGCTCGGAACCGGCGCGCCATCATGCTGCTTGTCAGCGAGGAGTACGAGCGCATGCAACGCACGAGCACGCCGTTCGCGGTGGCGCTGTTCGACATCGATTTCTTCAAGCGCGTCAACGACGAGCACGGCCATCTCGTCGGCGACGAGGTTTTGCGCCGCTTCGTCATCGCGGCAGCTGCGGCGATTCGCGCGACCGATCGGCTCGGCCGGTTCGGCGGCGATGAGTTTCTCGTTCTCATGCCGACAACGGATCGCGAGGAGGCTGCGGTCGCGGCGGCGGAGCGCGTCCGCGAAGCGGTCAGAGGCGTCGCCTGGGCTAGCGTGAACGCCGGGCTCAATGTGACCATTTCGGCCCGAATCGGCCTCGCTCGCGCGGGGGAGTCGGTCGAGGCCTTGCTCGGCCGTGCCGACATGGCGCTTTACGCGGCCAAGCACGCCGGCCGCAACTGCGTTCGCGCCGGCTAGGTTTCGCCGCGGGCCTCTACGCTTTCAACGCAGGGCGCCGATCCAGTCGCAGCGAAGCACTTGCGTGAGGTGCAGGCGGCGGCGCAGGGCCACGTAGCTGCCGGGCAGGAAGAGAAGGGCCCCGCACATCGCGGCTGCCCAGCCTGAATGGACCAGGAACGCCGTCGGCTCGCCGACCCAGCCGGCGAGCCAGAGCGTCAGCACCATGTCCCACACGTGCTTTTCCAGGGGCTGCTCGCGAACGTGCCGCTGATGCCACAGCTTCAGATCGTGGAACTGCTCGAGGTTCATGGCGCTCCCGCCGGCTCGCCTCCTCAATACGTGCCGGAGATCAGTATGCGGTCATCGACGTTGTGGATGTCGGTGTGGCCGCAAAAGGCCATGGTCAGCGCGAGCTCATTGGCAAGGACTTCGAGGCAGCGCGTCACGCCGCGCTGGCCCATCGCCCCGAGTCCGTAGACGAAAGCGCGGCCGATCAGCACGCCGCGGGCGCCGAGCGCCCAGGCCTTCAGGATGTCCTGCCCGGAGCGGATGCCGCCATCCATCCAGACCTCGATCTGCGAGCCGACCGCATCCGCGATCGCCGGCAAGGCCGTGATACCCGAAGGCGCGCCATCGAGCTGGCGGCCACCGTGGTTGGAAACGACGAGCGCGTCGGCGCCGCTCGCGACCGCAAGCCTGGCGTCTTCCGCGTCGAGGATGCCCTTGAGGATGAGCTTGCCGCCCCAGCGCTTCTTGATCCACTCGATGTCGGCCCAGCTCAGCGTCGGATCGAACTGCTGCGCCGTCCAGGCGCTGAGCGAGGCCATGTTCTCGACGCCTTCGACGTGGCCGACGATGTTGCCGAAGCTGCGCCGCTTCGTGGCGAGCATCGCCGCGCACCAGCTCGGCTTGGTTGCGAGGTTGAAGAGATTGGCGAGTGTCGGCTTCGGCGGCGTCGAGAGACCGTTCTTGATGTCCTTGTGGCGCTGGCCGAGGATCTGCAGATCGAGCGTCAGCACCAGGGCGCTGCACTTGGCGGCCTTGGCCCGGTCGATGAGGCGGCCGATGAACTCGCGGTCGCGCATCACATAGAGCTGGAACCAGAACGGCGCCTTGGTGTTCGCGGCGACGTCCTCGATCGAGCAGATGCTCATGGTCGAGAGCGTGAAGGGCACGCCGAACGCCTCGGCGGCGCGCGCGGCGAGGATCTCGCCATCGGCGTGCTGCATGCCGAGCATGCCGATGGGCGCGAGCGCCACCGGCATCGCCACGTCCTGCCCGACCATCGTCGTGCGCAGCGTGCGTTTCTCGATGTTGACGGCGACGCGCTGGCGCAGCTTGATCTTCCGGAAGTCGGCTTCGTTGGCGCGATAGGTGCTCTCGGTCCACGAGCCGGAATCGGCGTAGTCGTAGAACATGCGCGGCACCCTGCGTCGGGCGATCTCGCGCAGGTCTTCGATGTGGGTGATGACGGGAGCTTGAAAGGCGACCATCTAACGATGCTACGACAGTGCGCCGTGAAGAACACGCTCTCAGCGCGGGGTTTGTTCCGGCGCCGCGTCGAAGAGCGGCAGGCCGGGACTCGCGCGCTCGGTCTGCGATGCTTCGCGCGCCTTCGATCGGGATGTCGCCGGCACGCCGGCAACGAGCTCGCTCAGCTTTTCCAGACCCGAGGCCCGAACCCCGAGCAGGCGCAGGCGCCGCGTCAGGTCGACGCGCTTCAGGCACAGGCCAGCGACCTTTCTGATCTCGCGCCCGTCGAGCGTGTGCGCGGGCAGCGTCAGGTCGCGCGTCGCGATCCTGAAATCGTCGAAACGCAGCTTGATGCCGATCGTCTTCGCCGCATACCCCTTGCGGGCCAGGTCGCCGCCCAGCTGTGTGCACAGCTCGGTGAAGATGGCGCCGAGCTCGGCCCGGTCGCGCACCGCGTGCAGGTCGCGATCGAAGGTCGTCTCGCGGCTGATCGATTTGGGCTCGCTCGACGTCACAACCGGCCGATCGTCGCGGCCGTGCGAAGCCTCGTGTAGCCAGGCGCCGAAGCTCCTGCCGAACTGCGCGACGAGGAAGGCCGGATCGGCGGCAGCGACATCGCCGATCGTGTGGATGCCGAGCCCGGCGAGCTTGGCCGCGGCCTTCGGGCCGATGCCGTTGACCTTGCGTGCGGCGAGCGGCCAGATGCGCTCGGGGATGTCGGCTTCGGTGAGCAGCGTTAGGCCATCCGGCTTGTCGAGCTCGGAGGCGATCTTCGAGAGCAACTTGTTCGGCGTGATGCCGATCGAGCAACTGAGCCCCGTCGCCTCGCGCACCGCGGCCTTCAGGCGAAGGCCGGCGGCGCGGCCGCCGTCGTGGTCGACGCCGGGAGTCTCGCTGAGGTCGATGTAGATCTCGTCGATGCCGCGATCCTCGACGATGGGCGCGACGCTGCGTACCGCCGCCTTGAAAAGGCGCGAGTACTTGCGGTACTCCTCGAAATCGACCGGCAGGAGTATCGCGTCGGGGGCCAGCGCCGCCGACTTCATCATGCCCATCGCCGAGAAGACGCCGAACTTGCGCGCTTCGTAGGTGCTGGTCGTGACGACGCCGCGGCCGATGTAATCGCGCAGGGCGAAGAACTTTCGCGTGCCGTCGGGCAGGAGGTGTGGCTGCCGGTCACGGCCGCCGCCGATGACGACCGCGAGCCCGCGCAACTCCGGATAGCGCAGCAGCTCGACCGACGCATAGAACGCGTCCATGTCGAGATGGGCGATCAGGCGGGGCATGATTCCTTCGATGGTAGGCTCCGCGCCGGGAGGCGGACTCGAATGACACCCGATTCCACGACGACATCGATCCGATTCGCAACGCGCGCCGACGTGCTCGCGATGGCCGAGATGTCGCGCGATCTCATCGAGCACGGCCTCGGCTGGAGCTGGACGCGCGAGCGCGTGTTGCGCAGTCTGCGTCACCCCGACACCAACGCCGTCGTCGCCGTTCGCGAAGCCGAGCGCGCCGGCTTCGGCATCATGAAGTACGGTGACGACGAAGCGCATCTGCTGCTTCTCGCCGTGCGCCCGGGGCACGCGCGGCACGGCGTCGGGCGGACCCTTGTCGACTGGCTCGAAGCCTCGGCACGCGTCGCAGGCGTCGTTCGCGTCACCCTCGAGGCGCGTTTCGGCAACGCCGCGGCGCGCGCTTTCTACGCTCGCCTCGGCTACGCTCAGACGCAGCTCCTACCCGGTTACTACGGTGGCCGCGAGTCTAGCGTTCGCATGGTCAAGGAGTTCGGCAACGGGCGCGCGGGAGCGCCGTGAGGACGTGGCCCGGTGCGGCGGTTGCGGCCACGTTGACGTTGGCGTCGCATGCCTTGGCCGTCGAGCCGGAGGCGGCCGATGCCACGGCGGTCTTCAACGCCGGCACGGCCGATGCAGAACGCGGCCGCGACGCGGTGGCCAAGAGCTGGGCCGGCCGGGTCGAAGGCGAGAGCGCGGTCCTGCGCTGGCGGCCTGGCATCGTCAACATCGGAGGCGATCTCAACCGCGCCATTTCGCGCGGGCCCTACATCCTGCAGACGACGAAAGACGGGGTCGCGTCGTTCAGCGTCGGCTTCTATCAGACGGTCTGGGTGCGCGACCCTGACGACATGGCCTGGCGCGTCCTTTTGGACGGCGGCGCGTCGACGCTGGCGAAGCTCAGCGATCGCGTTGCGGCCGAGGCCTGGGTCGTGGCGCAGGCGATGTCTGATTGCGCCGCTGGATCTTCGCCTTAGACGGCGAGCTCGATGCTCAAGCGCGGATCACGCCGCTCTTGAAGACGCCGCGATCGGCCGAGCCGTAGGCTGAATAGAGCATGGCGCCGTCGCGCGGCAGCAGCACGTCGATGGCGCGATCGAGTGCTGCGGTGGCGCGGGCCAGCGATTCGCGCTGCGCCGCGACCTGGCCGCTCGCCTGGGCAAGGCGAGTCCGCAGCGCCGGCGGCAGCGGGCCGCTCCTTGCCGCGTCGGAAAAATGGCTCACCGCGCTGGCCAGGGCGCGATGCAGCTCGGAGGCGTGCAGGTCGATGCCGGCGGCGTCGCGCGAGCGCAAGGCGTGGCCGAGCGCGGCGAGCCGCGACTCGACGGCGCAGAGGCGGGCCTCGAGCTCGGGCGAGGCGGAAGGGGCGGGCGCCGGCAAGCGCGGGGCGCCCTGCATCAGCTTTGCACCTTGCTGAGCAGTTCCTGCGCGTTGGCGATCAGCTTGTCGGCGATCACCGCCGGGTTCACCTTGAATGTGCCACTGGCAATCGAGTCGCCGACCTTGGCCACCTTTTCGGCGTCGTATTCGCCGGAGGCGCCGCCCGAAAGCAGCGTCGATGCGGTGCTCGAGAGTTCGACCCTGGCACTGGCGTCGGTGCCGCCGGCGACCGGCGTTGCACCCGGGGCGGCGGCGTTCGACTTTGCCGCTTCGGCAGCCGCGGCCTGCGCGCCGGCCACCGGAAGGGCAGCAGGTTTGTCCGCGGGGTTACCGATCTTCATGGTGCTCTCCATCGGCGCCGAAAGCGTGCGCGCCCATCAACATGGACGGACTATCGGCGTCGCAGGGCGCGACTTTAGGGCTTTTTCTCGGCGAACCGAGGCTCGCCAGGGGCTGTCTCACAGTGCCACCTCGACGCGCCGCTCGCCCGACGGGATGCCCGTCAGCACGCGGCCGCTTTCGGTGCGCACGTGCGCCGGCTGACCTTCGACGCCGTTGTTGAGTGCCTGGCCTTCGGCTTCGAGGGCAAAGCCCTTGCCGGAAGCGACGAGCTTCACGGTCTCGCCGGCGGCGAAATACTGGCGCGCCTTGAGCTGCGCCTCGCGCAGGGTCTGGCCGGGCCGGATCACTTGGGCCAGGACACGACCTTCGGCCACCTTCGGATCGATGATGGCGGGGCTGAATTCCTCGGCCAGATCGACCTCGGCTTCGGCGAGGTCGGACGCGGCGATGACGCTGCCTGCCGCGGCGCCTCCCGGCACGACCACGGCGCGTCCGTAGACCTTGACGGTGATCGGCAGGTAGACGTTCCAGAGCGTCGGCCCTTCCTTGCAACGCAGGCCGATGCGCGCCTTGCCCCACAGGCGAACACCCAGCGGCACGTACGGTTCGATGCGCCGGCAGGGCGCGAGGTGCAAGCGGGGATCGAGTTGGCCGATGGCGACTTCGACACGATGCGGCCCGGCCGCGACAGCGTTGCCGAGGGCGAGCGAGCGGACGCTGTCGAGCAACGATGGATCGAGCCCCGGTGCCGCTTCTTCGGCCTGCGCCGACGTTGAAAAGCCAAGCACGACGAGGACGAACATCAGCGTCCCGGCAAGCAGCCATGCCAGGGCGCGCGGCGTGGCGCGCGCGAGCGAACCGAGCAGGGCGATCGACAACATGGCCTCACTCTAGGACACGGCGCGGCGGCCGAGGCGTCGATATGGCCGGCAAAGCGCGTGCTATTCGCGCTTATGTTCGGCGCGAGGCGTCAAGACAATGCTTTCACATCGCCGCATGGCGGGCTCTTGCCCTGCCGGGCGGCGCCGATGCGAGGCCCCGATGATCAACCGACTGACCGACGCGAACGCGCTCGACTTCCAGGCCCAGGCCCTTGTCCTGCGCTCGGAGCGGCAACGCCTGATCGCCAGCAACATCGCCAACGCCGACACGCCCGGCTATATCGCCCGCGACATGGATTTCGCGAAGACGCTGCAGGCGGCGACGGCGAGCCTGTCGCTGGCGCAAACCGTTTCGACCACGAATCCCGGACATATCGGCAGTGCCAGCCCGGGCTTGAGCGGCGGCCTGGCCGGAAGCGATCTGCTCTACGCGACGCCGAGCCAGACCAATCTCGACCGCAACACCGTCGACATGGACCGCGAGCGCGCCAGCTTCGCCGACAACTCGGTGAAGTACGAAGCGACGCTGCGCTTCATCGGCGCCAACGTCAAGACGCAGCTCTCGGCCATCAACGGTCAATAAGGAGCGCATCGATGAGCATGCTCTCGATCTTCAACGTCTCGGGCAGCGCCGCGAGCGCGCAGAGCCAGCGGCTCAACGTCGTCGCTTCCAACCTTGCCAACGTCGACACCGTCGCCGGCCCCGATGGGCAGGCCTACAAGGCGCGCCAGGTCACCTTCCAGACGCAGCTCCTCGGCGAGAGCGCCGACGACCCGAGCGCCGCTGGCGTGCGCGTCAGCACCGTCAGCGAAGACCAGACGCCAGGGCGCCGCGTCCACGACCCCGCGAACCCGAGCGCTGACGCCGACGGCTACGTCACCTACAGCAATGTCAACGCGGTGGAGGAGATGGTCAACATGATCTCGGCCTCGCGCTCGTACCAGAACAACCTCGAAGTCATGAACACGGCGAAAACGCTGCTGCTCAAAACCATCCAGCTCGGAAGCTGAAGCTGAAGGAAACATGCGATGAGCGTCAGTGCAGCGACATCCACCCCCAACGTGACCGTCTCGTCGACGCCGGCGGCCTCGAGCGCGTCGAGCTCGACCGTCAGCGCCGACACCTTCTTGAAGCTCCTGGTCGCGCAGATGCAGAACCAGGATCCGCTCAACCCGATGGACAACGCCCAGGTTACGAGCCAGATGGCGCAGATCAACACGGTGACCGGCATCAACACGCTGAACACCACCGTGCAGTCGCTGTCGTCGCAATTCACGCAGATGCAGGCGCTGCAGGGCGCCTCGCTGGTCGGGCATAGCGTCATCGTGCCCGGCAACATGCTCAATATCGACCCGACCTCGGCCACCGGCCAGGGGGGCTTCCAGATCGCGACGCCGGCCGACGCGGTCAAGGTCGACATCCTGGCGCCGAGCGGCGCCGTCGTGCAGACGATCAACCTCGGCGCCGAAGGCGCCGGCATGCACAGCTTCGCCTGGCCGGCCGGCACGGCGACCAACGCCAGCGGCTACACCTTCCGCGTCACGGCAACGAGCGGTGGAGTCACGATTCCTTCGACGGCGCTGATGAGCGACATCGTCGACGCCGTCTCGACCAGCGGCAACACCTTCAACCTCGAGCTGCAGAACTCCGGCACCGTGCCCTACAGCACCGTCGTGGCTCTCAACTGAACCCTCACTTCCTCCTCCTGAAAGAGAACGCGCCATGGGCTTCCAGCAAGGTCTTTCCGGTCTCGCCGCGTCGAGCGCCAGCCTCGACGTGATCGGCAACAATATCGCCAACGCCAACACCTATGGCGCCAAGGCTTCGCGCGCCGAGTTCGCCGACCTGTACGCGAATGCGATCGGCGGCACGAGCAACGCGATCGGCATCGGCACGAAGGTCGCCGCGGTCGCCCAGCAGTTCACGCAGGGCACCATCTCGACGACCGGCAACCCGCTCGACGTGGCCATCAACGGCGGCGGCTTTTTCGAGATGAGCTCGACGAGCGGCGCGATCTCGTACACGCGCAACGGCGAATTCAAGACCGACAACAACGGCTACATCGTCAACGACCAGGGCCAGCAGCTGATGGGCTATCCGGCCAACGCGTCGGGCACCATCATTCCCGGCACGGCGACTGCGTTGCAGATGCCGACGGCGGGCCTGACCCCGGCGGTGACGACGTCGATCTCGATGGAGATGAATCTCGATGCGACGTCGGCCGTGACAGTTCCCGCGTCGGGGCCGCCGATCGCCTTCGCCGACCCGACGACCTACAACAACGCGACCTCGCAGACCGTCTACGACGCCAAGGGCCAGCAGGTGGCGCTGACCTACTACTTTCAGAAGGCGAGCACCGACACGTGGAATGTCTACGTCGCCGCCAACGGCACGCCGATCGCGACGGATGCCAGCGGCAATCCGGCGCCCTCGACGACGATCACCTTCCCGACCAACGGCGGCACGCCAACGGCGCCCGTCGGCACCGTCGCGCTCGACATCCCGTCGGTCACGAACGGCGTCGGCGCGACGACGGTGCCGATCACCGGTGTTGCCCTCGATGTCTCCGGCGCGACGCAGTACGGCTCGACGTTCGGCGTCACCGCTCTCTCGCAGGACGGTTATGCCGCGGGCTCGCTCACCGGCGTGACGTTCGGCAGCACAGGCATCATCACCGCGACCTATTCGAACGGCCAGACCAAGCCGGCCGGCCAGCTCGAGATCGCGACTTTCCAGAATCCGCAGGGTCTGGAGCCGACCGGCGGCAACGCCTGGGCGCAGACGGCGGCCTCCGGCGGCCCGATCGTCGGCGTTCCGGGTTCGGGCAACCTGGGCGTGCTGCAGGCCGGCGCGCTCGAGGACTCGAATGTCGACCTCACCGGCGAGCTGGTCAACATGATCACCGCACAGCGCGACTACCAAGCCAACGCGCAGACGATCAAGACCGAAGACCAGATCATGCAGACGATCGTCAACCTGCGTTGATCGAAGCGGCTGAGCGACCATGGACCGGATGATCTACCTGTCGATGGCAGGCGCGAAAGCGACCATGCAGCGGCAGGACACGCTCGCCAACAACCTCGCCAACGTCTCGACGGTGGGCTTTCGTGCCGAGCTGGCGGCGTTTCGCGCCGTGCCGGTGCAGGGCAGCGGCGCGAGCACCCGTGTCTACGCTCTCGATTCGACGCCCGGCTACGACGCGACGCCGGGCGTAGTGAGCGGCACGGGCCGCGACCTCGATGTCGCCATGAAGGGCAACGCCTGGCTCGCCGTGCAAGGCCTCGACGGCACCGAGGCCTACACGCGCAACGGCTCGCTCGATATCACCGCCGACGGCACCCTGAGCACGACCTCCGGCCTGACCGTGCTCGGCGACGGCGGCCCGATCCAGGTGCCGCCCAACACCGTCGTCGGCATCGCCGGCGACGGCACCGTGAGCGCCACCACGGCCGATGGCAAGAGCAACGTGATCGGCAAGCTGAAGCTCGTCACGCCCGACGCCCCGCTGACGCGCGGCCCCGACGGCCTCTTTCGTGCCACCGACGGCGATCTTTCCGCCGACGCGACGGCGCAGGTGCAGACGGGCGCGCTCGAAGGCTCGAACGTCAGCGCCGTCGAGACCATGGTCGAGATGATCGCCGCGGCGCGCCAGTTCGAGGCGCAGATGAAGAGCCTCTCGACGGCCGAGAGCAACGACAAGACGGCACAGGAGTTGTTGTCGGCGAGCTGAGCCTCGGGCGGGTTGCGACGAGGCTTTGAACGACCATGGTGTCTCGATGCTGACGATGGCCGCACCGATGCCGCTGCTCGACTCTGCCGGCAGCGAGCTGCGGGCCCTGCTCTGGCCCATCACGCCCGAGGCATTTGTCCAGGAATACTGGGCGAAGAAGCCGCTCTTCGTGAAAGGCTTCAAGGAAAAGTACCGTGGCTTGTTCGACGGCGAGGCGTTCAGCCTCGCGTTGTCCGCACCCGGCGCGCATGGCGAAGACTTCCTGCGCGCGAGCTTCGACGCGAAGACGCGCTCGGGCGAGTCGGCAGCGCCGAAGGTGGACGAGTGCAGCTCCAGCGTCTTTCGGGCCAGCGCCGAGCAGGCCGTGCCGCTGTTCAAGGCCGGCGCGACGCTCTGCCTCAGTCAGGTCGAAACGCGCGTGCCCAAGCTGGCGCCCTTTCTCGCCGCCATCAAGCGGCAACTGGGCTATCCCGGCAAGGCCAGCTTCAGCGCCTACCTGTCGCCTCCGGGCTCGGGCTTCAACTGGCACTTCGACGGCCGCATCGCGAGCACGCTGCAGATCGAGGGAACGAAGCGGTGGCGTTTCTCGAATCACACGGCCATTGCCTGGCCGCGCGCCAACGGCACGGTCCGCTCGGACGGCGCAGCCCAGTACGCCGACCCGGCGGTGACCGCCCAGGAATGGGAGCGGCTCGCGCCGTTCGACGAGAAGGACACGATCGAGGTCCTGCTCGAGCCGGGCGACCTGCTGGTCCTTCCCGCCGGCCTGTGGCACGAAGCCTGCGGCGGCGACGACGGCTCGCTCGCGCTCAACCTCTCGTTCACGCCGATTCCGTACACGCTGCTCGTGCGCAGCCTGCTCGAGACCCTGCTGACACCGGAACCCGAATGGCGCAGCATGTCGCCGGCGCTGCCCGGCAGCGCCCCCGGCGAGGTGGATGCAGGAGGGCTTGCAGCGATCACGGCCCAGCTCGCCCGCGCTGCCGAGGTGCTGCAATCGCTGAGCGGTGACAGTGCGGCGGTGGTTCGACTCTGGCAGTCGTTCGTCCAGAACCCGAATCCGGGTTGGCCGGCGCCGCAGGGGCGATCCGGCGCCGCGACACCCGTGCTCCCTGCTGCGCGGTTGCGCCTGCGAAGTGACGGCAATGTCAATGCGATGCTCGCCGACGGCGGCACGCGCCTGTGCGTCATGGTCGCAACGGGCCGGGCAATCGAGGTGACCGGTGAGGCCGTGCCCTTCGTTCAGCGCATCCTCGCCGAACGCGATTTCGTCGCCAGCGACTGCCTTGCCTGGAGCGACCCGGCTCTGCGTTCGCGTGGAGCGACGTCGAGCTGACGCTCATGCAGCTGAAGGCGGAGGGCTTGATCGAGGATGCAGCGGCCGGCCGCTGAAGACTCGCAGGCGTCACTCCAGGCGCGCGACCCGGTCGACGAGCTGAGTGCGGTTCTCGACGCCGAGCTTGCGAAAGGCGTGGCTCAGGTGCGTGCGCACTGTCGTGAAGCCAATGCCCAGCCGTTGCGCGATGGCCTTGTCGCGCAATCCGATCGACGCGAGCTGGACGACCGAACGTTCCCGCTCGCTGAGGCTGGCCCGCCGCGCTGCGGCGAGCGCCCGCTGCGGCGACGCTGCGTCGGCCGCGAAGGGGTCGACGCTCGGCGCACCCGATCTGCCGGCCGGCGCCGAGGCCGCATCGCGCTCCTGCCTTGCGCGCTTCAGCGCGGCGACGAAAGCCGGCTTGATGAGCTCGAGCAACTCCAGCGCGTCGGGACCCAAACGTTCCCGCTTCCGGCTGCGCCAGATCCGCATGTCGCCGATGTTCTCGTCGCCGTCCCAAGCGTAGAGGTTGACACCCCAGTAAAGACCGTCGCGATGGAGAAAGTCGTTGAAGAACTCCGTCTTCACGAGCTCGGATTGAGGCATCACCTGTTCGACGAGCGTCGCGTCGCGGCGCCGCTGCATCTGCGACGTGATCGGGTCGTGATACTGGTAATAGGCCTCGTAGCTGCTCAGGTTGCCATCGGACATGTTGAGCGCGACGCGCTTGCCGAAGACGCCTCGCGCCGCGTCCCAGACGTACGACGCGTAATAGTCGGCCCCGAGAAGGTCGAGCAGTTGCAGGCCAATCTGCTCGCGAACCTCGGCCTCGCCGTGCGGCTCGGCGAGGGTGACCATCAGCTTTGACAGCGTTCGGGACTGGGCTGCCGAGAGGAACATCTCGCCTCCACAAAAACGCAAATCATCCTCTATCTTGAGGATAGCGGCGAGCTGTTCGCGGTCGCAACATGATCTTCGCCGATGGGCCGCCGCCTCGCGGTTCGAGAGGGAACGATGGATCCGACTGACCTGACGATAGTCGCCGCCGCTGCGGCAATGCGGCGCGGCGAGATGAGCGCGCTCTCCTACGCCGAGGCGCTGCTGGCGCAGGCCGAAAAGGCCGCGAATCTGAATGCCTTCATTCACTTTGATCCCCGGCAGGTGCGCGATGCCGCCCGTGCGGCCGACGAGCGCAAGGCGACCCGCCCGGGCTCGCTCGGACCGCTGCACGGCGTGGCGCTCGCGCTCAAGGACAACCTCGACACCGCCGCCATGCCGACCACGGGCGGTACGCCCGGCCTGAGGGGCAGCCGTCCGAATCGCAACGCTCCCGTCGTGCAAAGACTGCTCGATGCCGGCGCGATCGCGTTCGCCAAGGCAAACCTGCACGAGCTCGCTTACGGCATCACCAACAACAATGCCGGCTTCGGCGCCGCGCGCAATCCCTACGATCCGAGCCGCATCCCCGGCGGATCGAGCGGCGGCGTCGCCGCCGCGGTCGGCGCGCGCATCGTGCCGGGCGGAATCGGGTCGGACACCGGGGGCTCGGTGCGGGTGCCGGCGGCGCTGTGTGGGGTCGTCGGCTTCCGGCCGACGACCGGGCGCTGGCCGCAGGCGGGGATCGTGCCGATCTCGCACACCCGCGATACCGCCGGCCCGATGGCTCGCAGCGTCGCCGACTGCGCCCTGCTCGACGGCGTCGTCACCGGCAGCGTGGCGGCGCCTGCGGTGCCCGGTCTGAAGGGGCTGCGTCTTGGCGTGCCGCGGGCCCACTTCTGGGCGCCGCTGGATGGCGAAACCGCCAGGCTGATGGAGGAGGTGCTGGCGCGGCTGAAGGATGCAGGCGCCGTGCTGATCGAAGCCGACATCCCCGACGTCGGGCGGCTCGACGGCGAAGCCGGTTTTCCGATCGCCCTCTACGAAACCGTCGTCGATCTGAATGCCTATCTGGAGGAGCACGGCTCGTCGATGCGCTATCGCGAGCTGGTCGCGCAATGCGCGAGCCCGGACGTGAAGGGGCTGCTGCAGAGCCTGCACGGCGAGGGCGCGATTCCCGAGGCCGCGTACCGGCATG
>ODAK010004615.1_pt1 | contig 14070 bp, 11 predicted proteins | sample 1539591 | NCBI WGS metagenome assembly ODAK01 (sample SAMEA3539303, study PRJEB22396) | soil metagenome | biome: tundra; feature: field; material: soil | place: USA | collected 2010-05 | depth 0.15 m | reverse complement strand
CGTTGCGTCAAATCCGGAATTTCTCCGGGAAGGAACCTCGGTCGAGGATTTCTTGCATCCTGACCGGATCGTCATCGGAGCCGATTCATTGCGTGCGGCAGATCTTCTGCGAGAGATCTATGAACCAATCGTCAAACAACAATTCACTTGCCCCATCCATTCGGATTGCCCGAAGCGCGACCACCCCATCTTCTTGGCCACAGATACCAATTCAGCAGAGCTGATTAAGCATGCCTCCAACTCTTTTCTTGCGATGAAAATTTCCTTCATCAACATGGTGGCGAATCTGTGCGAAGCGGTCGGAGCCGATGTGACCAAGGTCGCCCAAGGGATGGGACTCGATCCTCGAATTGGTCCCGCCTTCCTGAACCCAGGGATCGGTTTTGGAGGATTCTGCTTTCCGAAGGACGTGCAGGCCTTCATCAGGATCGCCGAGAAATCCGGCTGCGACTTCTCGTTATTAAGAGAAGTTGAAAAGATCAATCAAGGTCGAATTGAGCACTTCGTCGAAAAGATTCGCAAAGAACTGTGGGTTGTAAGTGGGAAGAGGATCGCGGTATGGGGCCTCGCCTTCAAGCCAAACACGGATGACGTGCGTTTCGCACCATCGCTTACCCTTCTCCGGGCCCTGCTTGATGAGGGAGCAGTAGTAAATGCTTATGACCCAAAGGCCACAGAGAAGGCTAGGGCCGTGCTTCCGAACATCAATTACTGCGCCGATCCCTACCAAGCAGCCGAAGGCGCAGACGCCATCTTGATCGTTACCGAATGGGACGAATTTCGTCAGATGGACTGGAAACGGCTACTCTCGACGGTTGAGCAGCCCCTAGTCATCGACGGCAGGAATGTATTCAGTCCGGAGGAGATCAGTCAGCACGGATTTCGATACATCAGCATAGGCCGGGTCGATGCTCTGCCTTCTCAATCGGCAATTGCCGGCGAAACGGTGTATCGATCATCGGTGCAAGCAGACTCGGTGCAGGCAAACAAAGACCGTCGCGAAGTCCCTGCATGATCTGGAACCATCAGAGCCCCAGCGTAGGACCAAAAGCCCGTGCAGAAAGTTGTTTCAAGCCATGCTAAGCTACACATTCGCAAAGAGTTCACGAGCGAAATTGGCCCGAAATCGGGCATGTACTAACGGAATCTTGCGTCCTAAGGATGCTTCCCGTTATCATAAGTAACTGAAGCATCCAGTAGATCGTGAGCGATTCCCCTACTGGCAACGATGAGTTTGACCAGCAACGTTCGCCGCAGGGCGAACCCAGCGCACGATTCGTGGAGGAAGTGTGAACGTTCCCCGCAACCTGGCACTCGCAGTACTGTTTGTGATTCTTGCCGCAGTCTTCTCTAACGCCAGCGCCATTTATATTGCTCAGAACACAGCCGGCGGCAACTCCGGTGCCGACTGCGCTGACGCCCATTCCGCCGCGTGGTTTAACAGCTCCGCGAACTGGGGATCCGGGAATGGCCAGATTGGTCCGGGTACGACCGCGCACCTGTGTGGGACATTTACCGGGACCGCCGGCGCCACCATGCTGACCGTGCAGGGTAGCGGGGCTTCCGGAAATCCTGTCATCGTGAAATTTGAGACGGGGGCGGTTTTGCAGGCTCCCTATTGGGGAGATAATCCATTTTCGGTCAACGCGGCCGCTATCGTTTGCACGAGCGGAAAATCGTGGATCACGATTGACGGGGGCGCGAATGGCGTCATTCAGAATACTGGCAATGGTACGGGTTTAGCCAATCAACACGCGTCTGCCGGGATTGACCTCAATGCCTGTTCGCATGTTGAGATCAAGAATATTACGATCAAATCCCTCTACGTTCATAAACAGGATGACGGTGGAGGCGGTAACGTGGTGGATATTTTCACACAAGACTCTGACTTCGTTTCCATCCACGACAGCACTTTCACGGACGCCTACCAGAACATCAATATCGGTTACAGTAACGCGCACAGCATCACCAATTTCAATGTCTATAACAACACCATCGACCACGGTTGCCATTTTATGCAAGTGGGCGATTCGAACAACAACTCTACCGCAAGCGGCATCAACATCTACAGCAACACGTTAGGTCCACATCAAACGGAATGGACCCAAGCAGGGGCGGCGTGCCACTTTGATGGCATATTCATGAACGCGGCGAACAGTGGCTCGCAACTTGTTTCGTCGGCGATATTTAACAACCTAGTGCAGTCAGATATGTGCAACGCGACCACTCGCGACTCCAATTTCAACTGTTCCGGGCTCATCTATTTTGCGGGTAGTTTCAATCTTATTGGCGTATTCAACAATGTGGTTGTCGTCACGGGCGTGGACAGCGGCTACGAGGCACTCCTTTTAGCGAGACCGATTTCAACCGGGCAACTGACTAATTTCAACATCGTGAACAACACGTTCATCGGCAACGACTCTAACCAGAGCTGTGACTGTGCTGGAATCAAGATGAACGGGGCCAATAGCGGATGGGTGGTCGAGAACAATATCTGGAAAGGCGTTAACCCGAACACGATTTACCTGAACGAACAGAGTACCACCACGTTCCGCAACATCTTCGGCACAAGCATTAAGTCCAACAACTACTTCGACATCGGGAGCAACGGCGACGACTACGACAACAGCCAGCACTACAACACCTTTACCGCCTGGCAAACTGCTGCGCCCAACCCGAACAACTTTCCCGGCTATGATGGGAACGGTATTGTGGGCGACCCCAAACTGGACTCGACCTACAAGATACAGTCTGGGTCGGCGGCGATTGGATTGGCAACCAACCTTACATCATTGTGCACCGGCAGTTTAGCTCCGCTTTGCACGGATAAAGCAGGGGTGGTGCGCCCACAAACTGGGGCATGGGACGCAGGCGCATTTCAGTACTCATCCAACAATCCACCTACGGGTTTGCAAGCGCTAGTCCAGTAACAACAAACCTCATCAAACTCCAACTCAGCGGCGCGGAAGGCACTTATCGCTTTCCGCGCGCCCTCTTGACTATCTCATGGAACTCGAAATAGCCGACTCCACAAGCGAACTCTCCTTGTTTGACCGAACGGCGATAGCGGCTCTCCGCATCATGCCTGGTAACCGGGCGCGCGCAGTCTCGGACCGAAGCCTTCTAGCCCTTCGCGGCAGTGCGTGGACAGTTGCTGGCTATGGAGGCAGTCAACTTCTGCGACTGACCACCCAGCTCGTCTTGGCCAGAATGGTGCTGGGACCAAACGCTTTTGGCTTAGTTGCCTTGGTCTCGGTGTTTCTGAGTGGGTTGGAACTGCTTTCCGACCTTGGGGTCGGCACCGATGTGATTCAGCACCCGCGCGGGGACGACCCTGCTTTCATGAATACTGCCTTCCTGATCCAGGCGGGCAGGGGGCTGATCCTGTGGGCCATCGCCGCCGCGCTCGCCTATCCTTTCGCCAGCTTCTACCACCAACCGCTCGTGCGTTGGATGATTCTGGTCGCGGCCATTTCCGTCGGGCTGCGTGGATTCGCCAGCAGTTCGATTTGGACCATGACACGCCATGTTCAGCTTTCCAAGCTGACCGCGCTCAACTTGGGCGGCGACCTTGTGGGATTCGTGGTTGCGCTGGTCTGGGCGATAATCTCTCCAACCGCGTGGGCTCTGGTGGTGGGGCGCGTGGCCAGCAGTGCAGTTTATGTGGTTGGGAGTCACCTCGTCTCTGAGCATCGCGCGTCCTTGGACTGGGATTCCAGCGCTGCCCGGGACATTTTTATCTTTGGCACGGGGATGTTCCTCTCTTCCGCCACCTATTTCCTCTCCGGGGAAGCCGAACGCCTGGTTATCGGAAAGTTCATTACACTCGCGCAGTTGGGCTGCTTTTCTCTCGCGCTGGCTCTGTCATGGGGTCCGTCTCGTGCGATCCAACAGGTGGTCGCGCAGGTGTTTTTTCCCCTAATTGCGCGTGCCGCGCGCGAAGATCGCAAAGCGGCGACCAGAGACTACCGAAAAGTGAGAGTTCTGCTGCTCGCGATAAGCTCCGTTCTTGGCTGCGGATTCATTCTTTTCGGTCCCTTCGTGGTGCACATTTTACTGGGACCGAAGTATGCTGACGCTGGCTGGATGTTGCAATTGCTCGGCTTCCGTGCCGCTCTGGAGTTGTTCTCCTCCACTACTACCGCAATGCTATTCGCAGTCGGAGTCTCCAGTTACGCTGCTATCGGAAATGTGGCCAAACTCGGCTTCCTATCCGTCGGGCTAGCCATTGCCTTCAGTAGGTTCGGGTTTCGTGAAGCGGTCTGGGTTCTGGCACTTTCCCAACTCCTAAATTACTTTCCGCAGCTCTGGGGACTCAGAAAGAGGTTTAGGCCTGCTGCGGGGACAGAAATCACTTGTTTTCTTGCTTTCCTAGGCCTAACCCTCGCGGCGGCATTCATCAATCGGATGTTCCGCTGAGCAGCGGCAGTGCTGGAGTAGGGCAGTTAGCCATGAAGATCCTCGTCGCCATCGCGAACTACGGAACTGGAAATGACAAGTACCTATCTCAGGTCTTGGACGAATTCCGAAGAATGCCCCACGACATTGATCTCGTTGTTACGTCCAACATCGCGAAGAATATAGCTCCTGACGTCGAGGTGATCGTTGGTCTACCAACCAAGAACCCCAAGTCCCTCCCGTTTGCCCACAAAAAGCTTTTCGCGGATCAACTAGAGTCCTACGACCTATTTATCTACACTGAAGACGACATCCTGATCACGGACCGTAATATTAATGCCTTCTTACAAGCGAGCAGTTTGCTCGCGAACGACGAACTACTAGGGTTTTTTCGTTCAGAGACCGACTCCTACGGCAAGATCTATTTTCCCGACGTGCACTATCACTACCACTGGGATCCCGCATCTGTTTCCCAGAGGGACAACTATACCTTCGCATACTTCACCAATCTTCACTCGGGCTGCTACGCCCTAACAAAACAGCAGCTCAAGCGGGCAATTGAGTCAGGTGGATTCGTCGTACCACCTCACGAGGGTACTTACGAACCCTTGGAGACAGCAGCAACTGACCCTTATACACAATGCGGATTCCGAAAGATGATCTGTGTGTCGCATATAAACGACTTCATTGTTCCCCACCTTTCAAACCGGTATGCGGGAAAAGGAAGTCTAGAGGCGGAAGATTTTTACGCCCAGCTAAAGATGCTGTCGTCTCTCAGCAAGAATGGCAAGCCCAAGTCGACGCTATTCCCTGTAGAAACCCAATTACTCCATCAGCGTTGGTCCAAGAGCTATTATGAGCCGTGTCAAGAGGAATTGATTGCCCTGATACCGGAGGGCACAAGAAGTGTCCTGTCGATCGGATGTGGGTGGGGCGCTACAGAAGAGCACCTGATTAAGCGAGGGATCAAAGTTAAGGCCATACCGATTGATGCTGTGATCGCGGCGAGCGCTGAGGCGCGAGGCATAGAAATTGCTTATGGAGACAACCGGAAGCTAGCAAACGAGCGTTTCGACTGCTTGTTGATCTCGAATGTTCTACATCTAGTGCGCGATCCTGTGGAATTCCTAGTTTCTTTCACTCCGCTTTCTCCCGACGGATGCGTGATTGCGAGCGTTCCCAACCTGTCTAAACTACGGAGGCTTTTCCGCGGGCTTCAACTCCGAGGCCATGTCGTGAACCCCAAGAGCTATGAGGCCCACGGAATGCACCTAACTAATGGGCGCGTTATCCAGCGCTGGTTCCGGCAAGCTGGTCTGAGGCCAGCCAAGGTAGTTTACGAGGTGTCAGACAAGAAAAGGTCAGCAGATCGTCGATCGCTGGGGTTGGCGAAACCGATGCTCGCCGAGACTGTCTACGTTTTGGCAGAGTCGCGTCCTTCGCATTCAAGTTAGAAGACCAGCAACGAATCCCTGGAAGGCATTGTGGAAGATGACATAGCAGATAAGTTACTGCGGTACGGCGGAGGAGGGACATCTACGTCGATGACCCTGGCCAGTTTGATCTTACTGCTGGCCGCGATCGTGTTGTTTTTTCTGTTGCCCCGTAAGTACCTGATCATAACGTTCTTGTCGGTTTCGATTTTCATCCCCTACGGAGAGGTCGTTGTGATCGGAGGGCTCCATTTCGCCAGCAGCCGCATCCTTCTCCCCTTTGCATGGCTCAGCATTAAACCATTCAGCTATCTGAGAAGTCGTCCCCTTCAATGGAACGCCGTTGATATGGCGTTGATTTGCTACGGGCTCATGAGTACGATTTGCGCGCTTTTGCTCTGGCGAGACATGGGAGCCCTGGTCAACCGGCTAGGCTTTCTTTACAACGTGTTTGGCGCGTATTTCCTATTGCGGATTGGCCTCAGGGACCGTGAGGATGTGAATCGGACCATTCGCTGCCTGGCCATGCTGTGTGCGCTGTTTGCCGTCTGTATGGTGCGAGAACAGATGACGGGTCGCAACGTGTTCTCGATGTTCGGTGGCGTTTCCGAGTTTACTCCCATCAGGGAAGGGCGATTGCGGTCGCAGGCTGCTTTTGCGCACGCCATTGTGGCCGGTACTCTGGGAGCAACCTTGGTGCCGTTGTTTGTCGGTCTCTGGTGCCAAGGGAGGAAGTGGAGACTGATTGCCGCCTTGGGTATCGTGTCTGGCGTGATCATGACATTCAGCTCGGCCTCAGCGACGCCTTTACTGGCCCTGGGCGCTGGAATTGTGGCGCTCTGTCTGTGGCCTTTGCGGCGCCGCCTCCGGTGGGTGCGGTGGGGAGTCCTGATCACGCTGGTAAGCCTCCACTTGGCGATGAAGGCGCCGGTGTGGGCGCTGATTCAGCGCATTGATGTCGTCGGTGGCAGTTCAGGGTGGCATCGCTTTGAACTGATTGACAATGCGATCACACATTTTCGCGATTGGTGGCTTGTCGGCGTAAAGAACCCCTCCAGTTGGGGCTACTACATGGGAGATCTTTCCAACGCGTACGTGAGCGAGGCAGTCGAGGGAGGACTCCTGACGTTGTCAGCCTTTGTGGCGATTCTTTGGCAAGGCTTTAGGAAGCTGGGACTGGCCAGGAAAGCTGCCGCGACCAGGGATCGTCGCTTGGAGCTTCTGTTATGGGGATTAGGCGCCACGCTGTTTGCTAATGCCGTTGCCTTCATAGGCATCTGGTACTTCGATCAGAGTTATCTCGTCTGGTACACCGTGCTGGCCATGATCTGTGCAATGACATCAATAGCCGCAGTGCCCACGCCCGGGCGTAAATGTTCAACTGAGGCTGAAACGGGGACGCCGCTTCCGGATTTACTCCCAGTGCATGGGGATCGACTGATTCATGTCGTTTCGCCACGCCTTCTCGCGTAAATGGGCGAACAATAAGTTTTCTGCCGGTTGTCGCATCGCACGGCGACCAATTTTTCAAGAGGAGTTTCGCAAATGGATATTTCAATCATTGTGGTCACGTGGAATGCAAAGAAGTTCGTCCAGGAATGCTTCGGATCCATCAGAGAAGAAACGAGGGGCCTTTCGGCAGAGACGATCGCCCTCGACAATGCTTCCGTGGACGGGACTGCGGACATGATTGCAGAGCAGTTTCCGGAAGTGAAACTAATACGAAGCACAACGAATCTCGGTTTCCCGAAGGGTAATGTCGTCGCCATCGAAGCCAGCAAGCCCACGAACTACGTCTGTTTGGTGAACCCTGATGTTCGCGTAATGCCGGGGTGTTTTCGAAAGCTACTGGACTACATGGAGAAGCATCCACAGGTGGGAGTTGTGGGACCCCTAACGCGGAATCCTGACGGCACCGTACAGTGGTCCTGTATGAGGTCCCCGAACGTGTGGACCGCTTGGTGCCGAGCGCTGGCATTAGATCGGACCATACTTGGCCGGCTGCCACTCTTCGGCGGGAACATGATGTTGGATTTTGCCCATGACCATACGCGCGAAGTCGATGTTCTGAATGGCGCCTTCCTCTTCATTCGTCGCGCCGCCATGGACCAGGTCGGCCTGATCGACGCCCGCTACTTCATGTACGGAGATGACATCGACTGGTGCCTTCGATTCCGAAAAGCGGGATGGCCCGTAGTTTTTTACGCGGAGGCCGAGGCAATCCACTACGGTGGCGGAACCACCGCCCGTGCGCCCGCTTACTTCTATGTCGAAATGCAGAAAGCAAATCTACAGTACTGGCAAAAACACCACTCGCGCTTGGCACAATTTGCCTTCCTCGCGTCCTTGTGGGTACAGGACTTAAGTAGATATCTGGTGTATTCGATTCTCTCTAGGCTTGGAGAGTCTTGGCGCACACGAGTTGGGTTCAAAGCAGAAAAATCGCTGGCAAGCTTGCGGTGGCTGCGAGGTACGAAGCGCCCTACGACCGAGCCGGCCGGTACCAGTACACGCAACGCGGCCTCTGCCGGCTAAGCCTGGGCGTTCAGGCTACCCTCAATACACTCGTTCTTCAATTGCAGTTTCGGTGTGACTCGGCTATTCGTCGAAGGTGCTGATCTCCGGGCCCGGTTGGAAACCATCGGAATCGCGAAAGCAAGAATCAAATCGAAAATCCATCTCACCCATATTCAAGGAGAAAACAACAATGCGAGTTCTAATCACGGGCGGTGCAGGATTCATCGGCTCACATCTGGCAGAAGCGCTACTGGCAAAAGGCGATGAAGTCATGGTGCTAGATGATCTCTCCACCGGAAGCATAGAAAATATCCGTCACTTAAAAGGCACTCCGAAGTTTAACTACTGCGTGGAATCCGTCATGAACAGGGCTCTGCTTGCCGAACTGGTAGATGAGAGCGATCTCGTAATGCATCTCGCCGCAGCGGTTGGTGTGCGCTTGATTGTTGAAAGTCCGGTCCGCACGATCGAGACCAACGTCAAGGGCACTGAACTCGTGTTGCAGGCGGCTGAAAAGAAGAAGAAGCCTGTCTTCATTGCGTCAACCTCAGAAGTGTACGGAAAAAGTACGGCCTTTCCCTTTCAAGAGGATGCCGACTTGGTTCTTGGGCCGACCATCCGCGGGCGCTGGAGCTATGCTGCCTCGAAACTTCTCGACGAATTCCTAGCTCTCGCCTACTGGAGGGAAAAGAAACTGCCCGTCATCGTAGGTCGCTTCTTCAACACCGTGGGTCCGCGCCAAACGGGTCGGTATGGGATGGTTCTCCCCAACTTTGTTCGCCAAGCAATGAATGGGAGTCCCATCACCGTGTTCGGTACTGGGAAACAATCGCGCTGTTTCTGTTACGTTGGTGACGTAGTGGCAGCTTTGATAAAGCTCGTGGAGAGTTCGGAAGCTATCGGGCAAGTGTTCAATATTGGAAGCACTGAAGAAATCTCGATCGAAGGCCTTGCGTCGTTGGTGAAACAAAGGCTCGGGAGCAATTCACAGATCTGCCACATCCCTTACGACCAGGCATACGAGGAGGGGTTTGAAGACATGATCCGGCGGATCCCATCAATAGCAAAGATCTTTAAGTGTATCGGATGGCGACCTGTCACACCACTTAGCACCACGGTCGACTTGGTTATTCAGCACTTCCAAGGGAAAGATCAAGAGGTCGTGCAGGGAACAAATCAATTGCCGACGCGCCCGGTCGTCGTCTGAGGTGCCAACCTATTTCCTCATTGTGCCGGCCAGGCACTTTTCGTCGGGTTCCTAGTGGTCCGTCCGCTAACTCAATAGTGGTAACGTCCATGTCCGATGTCGATCGAACTTGGAGCATCTTGTGAATAATGTGAATAATGAGTTCAACGAAGAGGTGAAAGGGAAAAAGACCGAAGCGCTCATTAAAGTAATCGCAGAGTTCTTTCAACGGAAGTTTAAGGACATTCTCGTTGTAGGATGCGGCTCCGGGCGCGAGGCAGGCATGCTGGCACGCGCGTTTGACGCGAATGTGATTGGCATTGACGTGGGAATTGATTTCTCGTTTGACCATGAAGGCTCGGCACCCGCCAAATTGCTCTCTATGGATGCCCGTGCTCTCACATTTGCCAGCGACTCTTTTGATATGGTTTTTTCTTTCCATGCCCTTGAACACATTCCCGAGCCGCAGCGAGCTCTCAGCGAGATGGCGCGGGTCTTGCGGCGCGGCGGTGTTTATCTGGTCGGCACACCAAATAAGTCGCGTTTGATGGGAGGTTTCAACTCACCGCTTCGTATCCCGGTGCGCCTTAGAATCATGGGAGGCTTTCAAGGCCTCTTCATGCGGCTTAGTGGCCGGTGGAGTAATGAAGCTGGCGCCCACGCAGGATTCACGCTTGCCGAACTGAGTAACGATTGCGTAAGCGCCTTTGGCAGCGCAACGGACATATCGCATCTCTACTACCGGACCCTGTATGACCGACATCACACGGCAATCAATTCGATCTTGGCGACGGGATTGAAGGCTGCTATTTTTCCTTGCGTGTACGTTGCGGGAACAAAAACAAAATAGGCGACCCTGACGCATGCAAGGGGACACCTGACGAAACGAACTGGACGTGAACGCGAGGTACCGCACTATCCCCACTTGAGAATTCCAAAGGGCACGCTGGAGAAGAAAATGGTCAATGAAGAAATCAAAGACAGATCATATGCTTTGGTCACGGCTGCGTACAACGAAGAGAAGTACATCACAAGGGTGCTAGAGTCGGTTACCGGTCAGACAGTGAAGCCGGCCAAGTGGATAATTGTGAACGATGGGTCCAGCGACCGGACTGAAGAAATAGTTCGGCAGTATGCTGAGCAGTACAGCTTCATCAAACTGTGCAACGTTGCCGAGGACCATCCGCGGAATCTTACGGCCCAAGTTAACGCCATTAATAGGGGTTTCTCGCAATTAAAGGATGGTAATTTCGCCTTCGTGGGAAATCTGGACGCGGATGTGTCGTTCGAACCGAAATACTTCGAGAAGTTACTTGAGAAGTTTTCGCGCGATTCCCAATTAGGGTTGGCGGGTGGTTTTATTTGCGAAGAGGAAGGCGGGCAGTTTCAACCCCGTCGGGGAAACAATCTCTCTTCCGTCGCTCATGCAGTCCAGTTGTTTCGCCAAGAGTGTCTAGAGGCTCTGGGAGGTTACAAGCCATTCTCTTGGGCAGGAGCGGACTGGCACGCGGAGGTGACTCTTCGGATGAAGGGCTGGCACGTGCAGTCCTTTCGAGAACTGCGGGTTGATCATCATAGGCCAACTGGAGGAGGTTTCGGTCTTCTGAGGTATTGTTATCGGGGTGGGGTGATGGACTACTATATTGGGACACATCCTTTGTTTGAAGTGTTCAGGCTGGCGCGTCGGGTTCGCTCGAAACCGTACGTTGTTTGTGCAGCAGTAAGGTCCATAGCTTTTGTCTGGGCCTCGATCAGCGGAGTCGAAAGAGAGGTCACACCCGAATTTATTCGCTTCTTGAGAGAAGAGCAAATGCAGAGACTCCGGGGCTCCTGGAATGCTTGGTTTGCAAGGCCAAAACGCTCCCAAGAGGATCAGCAGTAGGCTAAAGGATAGAATTTCGAAGTGACGGACAGATTGACGGCTCTCTAGCCAGCACGGTGTCAAGAGCCGAATACCAAGATGAGGTGTTGTCGGGCAATCATGGAGATCAGAGTTGAGTCGCGATCATTGCGGGACGTGGTTGTGCTCGTTCCAGAAATATTTCAGGACAGCCGAGGCTTTTTCATGGAGACGTATCGAGAGGACAAATGTCTCGACCTTGGATTGCCTTGTCAGTTCGCGCAGGACAACCATTCGAGGTCGGTAAAGGGTGTAGTGCGAGGGTTGCATTTCCAATGGGAACCACCGATGGGTAAACTCATGCGTGTAACTCAAGGAAGCGCCTTTCTCGTCGCCGTCGACATACGAAAGGGGTCGCCAACGATTGGAAGGTGGGTGGGCATCGAAGCTTCGGCTGAGAACAGACGCCAGGTTTGGGCTCCTACGGGGTTTGCCAGAGGCTTTTGTGTACTTTCGGAATTTGCCGAGATTCAGTACAAATGCACCGGCATTTATAACAGCAAAGCTGAATCCGGCATTCTTTGGAATGACCCAGAGATCGGTATTGAATGGCCTCTGCCCTCGACGGAGATCCAACTTTCCGAGAAAGACAAGAAGGCTCAAACTTTGGCGCAGTGGCTGGCTTCGCCCAATTCAGCTAACTTCAAGTACTGAACGAGATCACCAGCACAATATACGGAGGAATGATGAAAGTTCTCATTGCCGGAGGCGCGGGTTATGTAGGCAGCGTTCTGATTCCCAGACTGCTTGACCGCGGTTACAAGGTGGACGTGGTAGACCTTTTTTGGTTTGGCAACCATTTACCGCAGCAGATTGGCATCCTTCATAAGGACATTTTCCAGTTATCCGTGGAAGATCTGGAGCCATACGATCAAGTGATTTTTCTAGCCGGGCTGTCGAATGATCCCATGGCAGAATTCTCACCGAGCAAGAACTTTATCTTCAACGCAGCTGCTCCGGCCTATTTGGCATACACAGCCAAGAATGCGAAGGTTAAGCGATACATCTACGCGTCTTCGTGCTCCGTTTATGGCTATACGGAAGACGAGTTGTTCGACGAGACCCGTCCGGTCTCTTCCACCTATCCCTATGGCATTTCCAAGCTTCAAGGTGAGCAGGCCGCGATGCAACTCGCCGACGAGAATTTCTCGGTAATCGCTCTCCGCAAAGGCACGATCTCAGGTTACAGCCCGCGCATGCGTTTTGACCTGATCGTCAACACTATGTTCAGGAACGCAGTGAGAGAACATGTTATCACGGTCAACAACCCCTCGATTTGGAGGCCCATCCTAAGCCTTGAGGATGCGGCCACAGCTTACATTCGGTCGATCGAGGCGAACTACAAGCTGTCGGGGATTTTCAATGTGGCTTCAGGGAACTATACGGTTGGTGAAGTAGCGGACATGGTAAGGGCTGAGGTGGTAGAAAGGCTGGGAACGCCGGTAACTCTCAATATCAAGCACATCCAGGACTTTCGAAACTACAAGGTGAGTACGGAGAAGGCTAGCAACGTCCTGAGCTTCCACTCCGTGGGCAGCGTGAAGTCGATTGTCCTGAGTCTCATCGACAATATGGAGAAGTTTCAGGATTGGGACAACCCGCTCTATTCCAACATCCAAGCCTTCAAGAAATTGGAAAGTGGCATCGACGTTTACTCTATGACGGGTGGACACAGTCGATGAAGATCGCAGTGATCGGCGCCACTGGCCAGTTGGGTACAGACGTCGTGGCCGCTTTTGCCAGCAATGGGGACGAGGTTGCCCCTCTCACACATGCGGAGATCGAATTGCAGGACATTGAGTCCGTATCAACCTGCTTGCAGGGAATCTGCCCGCAGGTCGTGGTGAATACGGCAGCCATGCACCACGTGGAAAACTGTGAGCGGGAACCGCAAAAAGCGTTCGCGGTCAATGGACTAGGCACAAGAAATTTGGCTCTGGTCGCGCGTGATATCGGGGCAGCTCTCATGCACGTAAGCACCGATTACGTGTTCGATGGTGCAAAAAGGAGTCCTTACCTAGAATCAGATGCCCCCAACCCGTTGAACGTTTATGGCAATACGAAACTGTCCGGCGAGTACTTCGTTCGGTCCACAGTGGACAAACACTTCATATTGCGCACCTCTGCGATCTACGGGCGAAGGCCATGCCGTGCCAAGGGCGGCCTAAACTTCATCGAACTCATGTTGAAGCTGGCAAGGGAGCGGGGTGAAGTAAGCGTCGTTGATAGCGAGACAGTCACTCCGACATCCACTACTGAGCTAAGTCGGCAGATCGTCAGACTCAGCCGCTCTCATTCCTACGGGCTATACCACGCAACGGCCGAAGGAAGTTGCTCCTGGTACGGATTCGCTCGAGAAATCTTCGTTCTGACGGGTACCAAAGTTAATTTGAGAGTCGCCGGGCCAAACGAGTTTCCAGCCAAGGTCCCCCGACCAAAATACTCGGTCCTGGAGAATCACGGACTCAAGAGCCAAGATTTGAATGTCTTCAAGCCGTGGCAGGACGGTGTTCGCGAATACCTCTCTTCGGTGCCACGACAGTAGAGCGAAGCTTGCCTGGCCCAACTCTTGAAGCTAGCATGTTAACCGACCTGAAAGCAGTTTGGAGTGGACCCATGGCTGAAACAACCAGCTA
>ODAK010004614.1_pt1 | contig 14070 bp, 13 predicted proteins | sample 1539591 | NCBI WGS metagenome assembly ODAK01 (sample SAMEA3539303, study PRJEB22396) | soil metagenome | biome: tundra; feature: field; material: soil | place: USA | collected 2010-05 | depth 0.15 m | reverse complement strand
CCTGCGCGCCGGCGGGAGCAAAGGTGACCTCAACGTGGCGCGTGAACACCTCGAACGCGGTCGCCGGGTCTGCGTCGACCAGTACCTCCCGGCGGATTGGCGGGACAGTACTCACGGGCTTCTCCTTCGCCGGCGATCCGGTGCCGCCTGCTGCTGCGCGGCCGCCATCCCGCCTGGCGCCAGCACGTACAGGTTGCGGGTGCCGACGCTGTGATGGGAGATCAGGATGCGCCGGCGTACCGGCTCGCCGAGCGCATCGAACTGCGGGAGCCGGGAGCCGTCCGGGGCCTTGCGTTAAAGGCCTATTGTCTCGAGTGCGGAATTGAATGCCGTCTCCCAGCCGGCCAGTGTCCTGGTCGGCCCGGTGACCGCGGGCTTGACCCGCTCCAGCGCGGCCAGCGCGCTGCGCACGACGTCCGGGGCGCGGGCCGAGGTCACCGCGGCATCGCCGAGCTCAAGCTCATGCTGGAGGTTGTCCCGGCCGTGCCCGGGGACCACGTCGAGCATCAGCAGGGACCGGCCGATGGTCCTGGCCTCCGCGCTGGTGTCGCCGGAACTGGTGATGACCAGGTCACTGGCGGCCATCAGATCGGGAATCGCCTCGGTGAACCCGAACGCGCGCACCCGGGGCTGGCGTCGCGCGGCGGCCTTGAGCCGACGCTCCAGCCTGGCGTTGCGGCCCGCCACCGCCAGCACGTGCACGCCGGCGTTGCCCAGTGCCTCGGCGGCGGAGGCGAGCGGGCCAAGGCCCCAGGCGCCGGACATCAGCAGCACGCAGCGTTCCGCCGCGGGCACGCCCAGGCTGGCCCGCACCTGTTCCTGGGGCGCGGCCTGGTAGAAGGCCGGCCGGACCGCGGGCGGGATGACCAGGACGCGTGCCTCGGGCTGGAACCGCTGGACGGCGGGCACGGCGGCCGTGGAGGTGACCAGATAAAGGTCGACGTTGGGGTGCACCCACAGCCGGTGCGGCGTTACGTCGGTGCAGTACACCACGTGGCTGGCGGCCGGGTACGCGTCGGCGAGCCTGCTGACGGCGGACGCGCCGGTCGGGAACACCGAGATAATCAGATCCGGCTGGCCGGCCTCGAGTTGCTCGCGCAGCCGCGGGACGACACGGCGCCGGGCGGCGGCGTCAGCGAGCAGCGCCAGCCGGTTCCCCGGTCGCAGGGCACCGAAATGGAATGCGTCATAGAAGCCGGGCACGGCGAGCATGACGCGGAAGACCGCCTCACCGGCCCGCCCGCCACCGCGGCCGAGCAGTTGCATCGCATCGACCGTGCGCGTCGACCAGCCGTACGCTGCCAGGGAGGCGGCGCATGCCTCGGCAAGCTGATCGTGGCCCATGCCGATCGACCCGGAGACCAGCAGCGCTTTCCTCGCCATTGCCGTCACCCGCCGCCGAGCCAGTCCAGGTACCGGCGCACGCCCGCGGCGAACGACGTCCCGGGCGACCAGCCGAGCAGTTCCTTGGCCAGCCGGCCGGAGATGGCCAGGCCCTGGAAGTCGGCCGTCCGCCCCTGCGTATGCCGGACCGGTACCGGGCGCACCAGGCTGCACACCACGTCGGCGATCTCACGGACCGAGACCGGCGTGCCGCCTTCGAGAGCCAGCGTCTGGTTGGCCGCGGCAGGAGCCAGCGCCCGGACATGGGCGTCGGCGAGATCCTCGACGTAGACATAGCTGCGCTGCTGATCGCCCGTGCCTGCGATGGTGATCGGGTTACCGTCCAGGGCCGCCCTGACGAACCTCGCCACGACCAGCGCATCGCGCATCCTGGGCCCGTACGGGATTCCGTACCGCAGGATGGTGAACTCCTGGCCGTACATCTCCCGGTAGCTGTGCACCAGCATCTCGGCGGCCAGCTTGGTGGAGACGTAGACGTGCCCGGCTCGGTGCAGGTCGATCAGGGCGTCCTCGGACCGCTCGCCCAGCCCGGCGGTCGCGCCGTATACCCAGACCGTGCTGGCGAGCAGCACCCGGCGGCAGCCCGTGCGGCGCGCCGCGTCGAGCACCCGCGCCACGCCCTCGACGTTCAGCCGGACGGCGGCGGCCGGGTCGGCGGCGATCTCGTTAACGTCGGCTGCCCCGGCCAGGTGGAAGACGGCACCGGCACCGGTCAGCGCCGCATCGAGCGCGGCGGCGTCGAAGAGGTCGGCGGGACGGTAGTCGGCTGCCGGGTTGCGCCACTGGCCGCCGATGTCGATCGCGCAGACGTCATGTCCGGCCCGCAGCAGGTGATCGACCACGTGGCTGCCGATGAAGCCGCAGCCCCCGGTTACTGCGACGCGCATGCCTGTGCCCCGGCTCCGGCCCCGGCGAGCTCGCCGTAGACCTCGGCGACCGCCGTCAGCACCTCGTCCACCTCCGCGTCCGCCATGTCCGAGTGGACCGGCAGGCAGACATGCCGTGCGCACATGTCCTCGGCCACCGGAAGCGGCGGGCCGGCGTACTGCGCGAGGACCGGCTGGTGGTGCAGCGGCAGGTCATAGACCTCCCCGGCCAGCCGGACCCCGAATCTCGCGGCGAGCTGCTGCTTGAACCAGGGGCGGTCGGCGCCGGCCGGCAGCACCGCGATGTACTTGTAGATGTTGCTACGGCAGCCGTCCGGCTCGGCGACCGGCTCAAGGCCGTCCAGCTGGGCGAGGCCCTTGTCGTAGCGGGCGGCGACCTCGCGGCGCCGCAGGATGAACTCGTCCATCCTGCGCAGGTGGACCAGCCCGGTGACCGCGTTCTGCTCGCTCATCCGCCAGGCATAGCCCTCGCGGACATGATGATTGGCGCCGAACGAGCCCTTGCCCTGGTCCCGGTAGATCCGCGCCTCTTCCGCCAGGGCGTCCGACGCGGTGACGATCATCCCGCCTTCACCGCTGGTGACGACCTTGGTCGGGTAGAAGGAGAACGCCCCGGCGGCGCCGAACGAGCCCGCGAGCCTGCCGTCGTACGACGAGCCATGCGCGTGCGCGGCGTCCTCCACGAACGCGATGCCGCGGTGGTCGCAGATGGCCCGTATCTCGTCCGCCTGCGGCGTGATCAGGCCGCCGACGTGGACGAGGACCGCTGCCGCGGTGCCCGGCGTCAGCGCCGCCGCCAGGGTCTGCGGGCTGAGCGCGAAGGTGGCCGCATCGATGTCGGCGAAGACCGGCCTGGCCCCGGCCCGCAGCACCGCTGCCGCGGTCGCGTAGAACGTGTTGGCGGGCACGATCACGTCCCGGCCCGCGACGCCGGCCGCGCGCAGCGAGATCTCCAGCGCCGCAGTGCCGCTGCCGGTCGCGACCGCGTGAGCGGCGCCGTGCGCGGCGGCGAAGGCGGCCTCGAACCGCTCGGTATACGGGCCCAGCGTGAGCATGCCGCTGCTCAGGATCTCCGTAATCGCCGCCGCGATCTCCGCCCGGTCCGCAGGGGGGAAGACGACACGCGCTGCTTGCACTCCCAAACCGGCACCCCTATGTGAAAGGACCGGTGTCCCTTAGCCTTGCTCATGCCCCGGTCCGGCGGTCACGGAACCGTCCGGGCCACCACCGGGCAGGTCCAACGACGACATGATCGCAGGACACGCCGGGCCGCGTCTCCCCGTTTTGCGCGGGCGATCCGGCAGCTCGCCTGTGACCTGGAACGATGCAGCAAACGGTCGCTACGGGCGGACGGCACATGATACGACATGCGGGCGGTAACGAAGCGCTCGGCCGGGGCGCGGAGGCCGGCCGGGGCACGGCGCTGGGCCGGGGCGCGGCGCTGGCGGCGGCCGGGCTGGCTCTCTATCAGGCGGGGCCGGGCATCACCGCGCTCCGGCCGGTCCGGGTGGCGCTGTTCCCCCGCCTGGCCGGCCGCGGCGCGGCCGGGCACGTGGCGCTCACCTTCGACGACGGCCCCGATCCCGACGCGACGCCGCAGTTCCTGACGGTGCTGGCCGACCGGGGCCTGCACGCCACGTTCTTCATGCTCGGCTCGATGGTCGCCCGGTCCCCCGGACTCGCCGCGGAGGTCGCGGCAGCCGGCCATGAGGTCGGCGTGCACGGGTGGGACCACCGGTACCTGCCGCTGCGCGGCCCGCGCGCGACCCGGGACGACCTGACCAGGGCCCGCGACACTATCGCGGCGGCCACCGGATCGGTCCCCCGGCTGTTCCGGCCGCCCTTCGGCGTGCTGAGCACGGCGGCGCTTGTCACCGCGCGGCGGCTGGCACTGACGCCAGTGCTCTGGACCTGCTGGGGCCGGGAGTGGACCGATGGCGCGAGCCCCGGCTCGGTCTACGCGACCCTGGCCGCCGATCTGGCCGGCGGCGGCACCGTGCTGCTGCATGACTCCGATTGCGCCTCACCACCCGGATCCTGGCGGGCGGGCCTGGGCGCACTGCCGACCCTGCTGGACGAGTGCGGCCGGCGGGACCTGCGGGTCGGCCCGGTCCGCGCGCACGGAATGGGCCGCCCGGCTGCCAGCGGCTGACCACCACACGCATGGCGTCGGCTACTTCCGTGCCTGCTGCTCCCTGGCGACGACGCGCTTGACGGTCGTTCTGGCTTGATTTAAAGTACCAGGACACTAGCACTTTGAGGATGTCAGCGTGATCAGCTTCCGGCTTGATGGCCGCTCGGTCGTGCCGCCATATCTGCAGATCGTCCAGCAGGTCCGGCAGGCGCTCCGGATGGGCGTGCTCGACGTGGGAGACCAGCTCCCCACGGTGCGGGAAGTCGTCGCGGCGACGGCGATCAACCCCAACACGGTGCTCAAGGCCTACCGCGACCTGGAGCGCGAAGGCCTGGTCGAACCCCGGGCCGGCCATGGCACGTTCGTGCTGCGCCGCCCGCCTGGGCCGCCGCCCGGCACGCATTCGCGGCTGGCCCGCAGCCTGGCCCAGTGGGTGCGCGGCGCCCGCGAGGCCGGGCTGGACGACGAGTCGATCGAATCGCTGCTGCGCGTCACCCTGCAGGCAGCGGCCGAGGAGGAGATCGCGTGACGGATCACCAGGATCCAGCCGCTCCCGTGATCCAGACCCGCGGGCTGTCGAAGCGCTACCGCAAGGTCACCGCCCTCAGCGACTGCACCATCACCGTCCCCGAGGGCCGGATATCCGCGCTGATCGGCCCGAACGGCGCCGGCAAGACAACGCTGCTGCGATTGCTCGCCGGGCTGGCCAAGCCGACCGGCGGTGCCGTCGCGGTCCTCGGCAGCGCACCCCGCCAGGACCCGGCCTTCCTCGCCGACATCGGCTTCCTCGCCCAACAGATCCCCCTGTACCGGCGGTTCAGCGCCGAGGACCACATCGGCGCTGGCGCGCACCTCAACCCCCGCTGGGACGCCGCGTCCGTACGGCAGCGGCTGTCGAGCCTGCACATTCCGCTTGACCAGGCAGTGGGCACGCTGAGCGGGGGCCAGCGCGCCCAGCTGGCGCTGGCGCTGACGCTGGCCAAAAGGCCCAGGCTCCTGCTGCTCGACGAGCCCGTCGCGGCGCTTGACCCGCTTGCCCGGCGGCACTTCCTGGCCACCCTGGCCGACGCGGTGGCCGCCGGCGGCCTGACCGTCGTGCTGTCCTCGCACCTGGTCACCGACCTGGAACGGGTCTGCGACCACCTCATCCTGCTGGCCGCGGCCCGGGTCCAGCTGTGCGGCGACATCGACACGGTGCTCGCCGAGCATCAGGTCCTGGTCGGGCCGCGCAAGGACACCACGGCGATCGAGAACGCCCACACGCTCGTGCAGGCCGTGCGCACCGCCCGCCAGAGCACCCTGCTCATCCGCCTGGGCGGCCCGGTCATCGACCCCGCCTTCGAGGCCGCCGGCGTCGGCCTCGAAGAACTGGTGCTCGGCTACATGGGCCAGGACGCCGCGCCGTCGTTCGCGCCCCTGACCGCGGTGGGAGAAGGCCAATGACCTGGCTTGCCTGGCGCCAGCACCGCAGCCAGGTGTACGTCGCCGCCGGCGCGCTCGCCGCGTTCGCCGTCCTGCTGCTGTTCACCGGCCTGCCGATGGCGTCGCAGTATCATTCCGCCCTCACCTCGTGCACCGCGAGCCACGCCTGCGGCAGCCTCGCGCAAACGCTGGCCCTGGGCACCCCGGTGCTGTTCACCCTGGTGACGCTCACCTTGGTCGTGCCGTGCCTGCTGGGAGTGTTCTGGGGCGGGCCGCTGGTGGCACGGGAACTCGAAACGGGCACGAGCCAGTTCGCCTGGATGCAGAGCGTCACCCGCAGGCACTGGCTCGCCGTCAAGACCGGCTGGGTACTGCTCGCCGCGGCCGCGTGGGGCGGTGCCGTCTCGGCCCTCGTCACCTGGTGGTCGGGCCCGGAGAATGCCCTCAAGCACCAGAACTTCAGTGCCGCCCAGTTCGACACCCAGGGCATCGTCCCCGTCGGCTACGCGCTGTTCGCGGTGGCCCTCGGCATCGCGGCCGGCACCCTCGTGCGCCGCACCCTGCCGGCGCTGGCCATCACCCTCGGCGTCTTCGCCGCCCTGCGCCTCGTGATCGCGGACTACGTCCGCCCGCATTACATGGCCGCGATCACCACAACCTTCAACATCACCCGCCCCGTCACGCCTCCAGGGTCCTACTGGCAGTTGGCCAACGGCGCCATCGGCCCTGGCGGCCAGGTGTACCCCCACCGCGGGCTTGCCATCAACGGCGTGCCCCTCCCCGCCATCCCGCCCGCCTGCCAGGGTTTTTTTACGGGCAAGTTGAATCCGCGCGGCATGATCTCCTGCGTGAGCGCCCACGGGATCCGCGGGTTCATCACCTACCAGCCCGCCAGCCGGTACTGGACGTTCCAGGGCATCGAGACCGGCATCTTCGTCGTCCTCGCCACCGCCCTCATCGCCGTGACAGCGATCGCGGTGACCCGCCGCTACGTCTAGCGTCCAGGCCGCCTCGTCCGCGCCGAACGCGATGCCATGGCGGCCCCGGATTGCCCGCAGATCGCCCGCCTGCAACGCGGCCGCCTGACCTTCGGTTGACGGCACGGCCCGGACAGTGGTTTAGTCGCCACGTCCGTCGACGGTAGTGCAGGAAGCCGGTGCGAGTCCGGCGCGGTCCCGCCACTGTCACCGGGGAGCGACTCTCGCGTTGGCCACGACCGCGCAGCGGTGGGAAGGCCGGGGGAAGCTTCGATCCGGGAGCCAGGAAACTCCTGCCGTCGATCCTTCATACCGGGGCGCGGTTACCCCGAGGAAGGCTCCACATGCGTCTGCCGTTGCCCAGCCGGGCGCCCCAGCTCACGACGGCCCGCCAGCAGTCCCGTCCCGCGGGCGGGCGCTGATGCCGGATCCCGAGCACGCCTTCCCGCCGGCGGATATCGAGGCCTTCTACCGGCTGGTTGCGGCACGGCGGGATGTGCGCAACCGATTCCGGCCGGACCCGGTCGGCGACGACCTGCTCACCCGGGTGCTGACGGCCGCGCATCAGGCACCAAGCGTCGGACTGAGCCAGCCGTGGGACTTCATCGTCCTGCGCGACCGGGCCGTGCGCGAGCGCGTCCACGCGCTTGCGCGTGCCCAGCAGGACGTGTTCGCTGCCTCACTGCCCAGGTCACGCGCGGCCGCGTTCCGCGGCCTCAAGGTCGAGGCGATCCTGGACACGCCGGTGAACATCGTCGTGACGTGCGACCCGACGCGGGGTGGCCGGCATGTGCTGGGCCGGCACGCGCAGCCGCAGGTGGCGTTGTACTCGAGCGTCTGCGCGGTGCAGAACCTCTGGCTTGCCGCCCGGGCAGAAGGGCTGGGCGTCGGGTGGGTGAGCTTCTTCAACGAGCGGGAGCTGGCCGCTGCGCTGGAGTTGCCCGCGCACCTGCAGGTCGTGGCGTACCTGTGCGTGGGCCATGTGGAGGCCTTCCCGACGGCGCCCGAACTGGTGCTGTCCGGCTGGGCCCGGCAGCGGCCGCTGGCACTGGCGGTCCATGACGGCAAATGGGGCCTGCGCGGCCTGCCCGGGGCGGACCCGGCGAGCCTGCTGGCCGACACCGTCGCCGCCATCGAGCCGCCCGACGGCGCGGCCATCGCGCAGGCGCGGGAGCGGCAGGAACACCTGACCAAGCCGAGCGGTTCCCTCGGCGTCCTGGAAGACCTGTCGGTGCAGCTGGCCGGGCTGGCGGGCGAGTGTCCCCCGCCACTGCCGGAGCCCGCCGTCATCGCCATCTTCGCCGCGGATCACGGCGTGCATGCCCAGGGCGTGACGCCATGGCCGCAGGAGGTCACCGCCCAGATGGTGGCGAACTTTCTCGCCTCAGGGGCCGTGGTCAACGCGATCGCCGAGCAGGCCGGCGCCGAGGTATGCGTCATCGACGTCGGCGTCATCGCCGAGCTCCCGGCCGCCCCCGGGCTGCTGCCGCGCAAGGTACGGCCCGGCACCGCAGACATGACGACCGGGCCGGCCATGAGCAGGCAGGAGGCCGAGCGCGCGATCGAAGTGGGCATCGAGACCGCGCGGGATCTCGTCGCGGCAGGGAACCGCTGCCTCGTGACCGGGGACATGGGCATCGCGAACACCACCGCCTCGGCCGCCCTGGTGGCGGTGTTCACCGGCGCCGAGCCGGGAGAAGTCACCGGCCGGGGCACCGGCGTGGATGACGAGACCTGGGCGCGGAAGGTGGACGTGGTGCGCCGCGCGCTGGCCCGGCACCAGCCGGATCCGGCCGACCCGGTAGGCACGCTCGCGGCGGTCGGCGGACTCGAGCACGCCGCGCTGGCGGGCTTCGTGCTCGGCGCGGCGGCGCTGCGGGTACCGGTGGTGCTGGACGGCGTGATCGCCTGCGCGGCAGCCCTCGCCGCCCGCGCCCTCGCGCCCGAAGCCGTGCACTGCCTGGTGGCAGGTCACCTGTCTACCGAGCCGGGCGCCGGCCGCGCGCTGACCGCGCTGGGGCTGCGGCCGCTGCTCCAGCTGGACATGCGGCTCGGCGAAGGATCGGGAGGCGCCCTCGCGCTGCCGATTCTGCAGTCGGCGGCCCGGGTACTACGGGATGTCGCGACGTTCGACAGCGCTGGTGTGTCCGGTGCTAAAGAGTGATGCGATGGCCGCGGGCGAGCCGGAGGCCCTGACCTACCGGGCGAACTTGCGCATGCACGGCCGGCTGGCCGTGGTGGTCGGCTGGGGGCAGGTCGCGGCGCGGCAGGTGGCAGGGCTCCGCGCGGCTGGCGCGCAGGTCCTGGTTATCGCTCCGGTACTGGACCCGGCGCTGGCAAAGCTGGACCTGGCGCTGGCCGAGCTGGCGTCGCGCGGGCACATCACGGTCCGCAGGCGCAGCTATCTGGCTACCGACCTGGACGGTGCCTGGCTGGTGCTGGCCTGCACCGGCCAGCCGCACCTGGACGCCGCTATCGCGGCGGATGCGGAGCGACAGCGAACCTGGTGCGTCCAGGCCGGCGGCGCGGTCACCGGCTCCGAGCCAGCCCGCGGCGGCAGGCGCGTGCTGGTTCTTGGCGGGGCCCGGTCCGGAAAGTCGGCCAACGCGGAGGCGGCGCTGGCCGGCCTGGGGCCTGTCGACTACATCGCCACCGGGCCGCCGGCGGGCGCGGGGGACGCGGAGTGGGACGCGCGGGTCGCCGATCACCGGGAGCGGCGCGCAGCGCACTGGCGGACCGAGGAGACGCTCGACCTGGACCGGGTACTGGCGGCGCCGGATCTGGCACCGGTACTGATTGAGTGCATGGCCACCTGGCTGGCCCGGGTGATGGATGACCACGGGGTCTGGTCCGGCGCCCAGGGCGCCGACCTGGACCTGGCAGCACGCCTGGACAGGCTGGTGGAGGCCTGGCGGGCGACCCGGCGCTACGCGGTGGCGATCAGCAATGAGGTCGGGTCAGGAGTTCATCCTGCCACCGCCTCCGGGCGGCGGTTCCGCGACGAACTGGGGCGGCTCAACGCGCGCATCGCCGCCGAGAGCGACGAGGTCTGGCTCTGCACTGCGGGCATCAGCCAGCGGCTGCGATGACAGCGGCACCACCGGGGCCGGCGGGCCCGCCGCCTCGGCCTGGGCCGTCGGCCCGGCCGGGGGGGCCGGACCCGGCGGGCCGGCCGGCCTCGTCCTGGCGGGCCGCCCTCGGCTTGTTCACGGTGATTCCGGTGGCGTATCCAGCGGAGATCCGCCGGGACAGCGCAGCCCGGGCGCTGCTGTGGCTGCCGGTGGTTGGCGCCTTGCTCGGCGCGGTGGCGGCAGGCGTCCTCCTCGCCGCCGAGGCAGGCAGCCGGTCCGGGCCTCGCAGCCTGCTGGCGGCAACGCTCTCCATCGCCGTCCTGGGCCTGCTCAGCGGCGGGCTGCACCTGGACGGACTGGCCGACACTGCTGACGGGCTCGGCAGCCGCCGCCCCCGCGAGGAGGCTCTCGCCATCATGCGCCGGCCCGATATCGGCCCGCTGGGCGTGGTGACGCTGGTGCTCGTCGTGCTGCTGCAGGTCGCTTCCCTCGCCACGATCGCCTCGCACTGGCCGAGCGCCGCGGCACTGATCATCGCGGTGCTCACGAGCCGGGTCGCGGTGATCCTGGCCGCTGGCTGGCCCGCGGCCCGTCCAGGGGGGCTCGGCGCGCTGGTCGCCGGTTCTGCGACGACGCGCGTCCAGGTGACGGCCGTCGCAGCCCTGCTCGTGGCGGTCACGGCAGGCGGGGCAGCGGCGGGCGGCGTTCCCCTCGCGCTGCGCGCGCTGGCAGCTGCCGTGACGGGCCTGGTCACTGCGGTGCTGGTTGGCCGGATCGCCCGCAGGCGGCTCGGCGGGATGACCGGGGATGTGTTCGGCGCCCTGATCGAGATCTCGGCCACCGCCGTCCTGCTGGTCCTCGCCCTGTCCGGCTGACGGAACCGATCAGGGTCAGGAGATCATGCTGATCAGTGCGGGCTCGGCCCAGGGCATCAGCCTGGCGGCCATCGGTGATCACAGTCCGTAACCGCAATCTGTCTGCCACTAAGCCATACTTCGTGGCATGAGACGCGCCGAGGAAAAGCTGGGAGACGACGAGCAGGCGTTGTTGAACTGCCTGCCGCCAGCCGGGAGCACGGTAGGAGACCGGGCGGTCTGTCAAGAGCCGGGATGGGACGAGGAGCGCTGGGCCACGGCCTACGGCCAGCTCGAAGATCGCGGGCTCGGATTCGGGTAGCAGCGGCTACTGCGGCCCGCCCCCGAGACGGCTCGGACACGCCGCCCGCCCGTGCAGGCTATCGAACGGAGCGCGCCTTGGAGTAAGCTCCCGAGCGTCCCGGGTCAGTCCGGGATGACGCTGAGCACAGCGAAGCCGGTGCGAATCCGGCGCTGTCCCGCAACGGTGATGCCTCCTGGTGAGGACAAGCCCGGACGCCTGGCCCAGAGTCGACGATCTGTCCTCGGAGGAAGGACGGCTCGTTCCGATGCCTCCCGGGCCTCGTAACGGACGCCCTTCGTCCTCCACGACCCTGGAGGATGAATGACCATGCGGGCGCTTACCCGCCGACTGCCGCTACTCACTATCGTGGCAGTCCTCACCACCGTGGCTGCCGGATGCGGCAGCTCTCCTGCGAGTTCCCCGGCCAGTTCAGGCGGTGCGAGCAGCGGCGCCGCCGGCAGTGCCGGCGGCGCCTTCCCTACCACCGTGATGGCCGCAGACGGCGCGGTGCACATCAGCAAGCGGCCAACGGCGATTATCTCGCTGTCGCCGACCGCCACCGAGATGCTCTACGCCATCGGGGCGGGCCATCAAGTCAGCGCCGTGGACGCGGACTCCGACTACCCCCCGCAGGCACCGCGGACCAAGCTCTCCTACTTTGACCCCAACCTGGAGGGGATCGTTGCGCTCAAGCCCGACCTGGTGGTCATCTCCAACAATTCCGGCAGCCTGGCCAAGCGCCTGACCGCGTTGTCCGTCCCGGTACTTGAGCTGCCTGCGCCAGCGAGCGTCAGCGGCGTCTACGCCGAATTTGACCAGCTGGGGCGCGCAACCGGGGACCTCACGCAGGCCGAGCGCGAGGTGACGAGCCTGCGCAGCCAGATCAGCCAGATCGTGGCGGCGGTGCCGCATCAGTCACGGCCGCTCACCTATTACTACGAGCTAGACCAGACCTACTACTCGGTCACGTCAGCCACCTTCATCGGCAAGCTGCTCGGGCTGCTCGGGCTGCGGAGTATCGCCGACTCCGCCAAAGGCGCCGCGGCCGCAGGCGGGTATCCGCAACTGTCTGCGGAATACATCCTCAAGGCCAACCCGGACTACATCATCCTGGCCGACACCATCTGCTGCCATCAGAGCCTCTCGACGGTGCGAAGCCGGCCGGGCTGGGCCGGGCTCACGGCCGTCAAGTCCGGGCACGTCATCCTGCTCAACGACGACATCGCCTCGCGCTGGGGACCGCGCATCGTCGACCTGCTCCGGGTCGTGCTGGCGGCCCTGCAACGTGGCGGCCGGTGACAGTGGCCCTGCGGTGAGATCGCCTCCGGCTGGCCCGCGATGGCTTGATCAGCTCTGACCGCATCCCGCCCGGGAGGGCGGCCGCCCGCAAACCATGATCGTGACGACTTTTCCGCGCTATCCGCTGAAATGTCGTCACGATCATGAGGCGGAGCGGTCACGACCGAACTCAGCGCCCGGGACCGCGCCCGCTCGTCGTCCTCGCCTGCGAGAGCGGCCTGGTGACCCCTGGACAGAGCCAGGTAGGCGCGGCCCAGGTCACTGCCGCGGGTCAGGAATCGCGCCTGCGGCCGCGTGCCACCGAGCCGGCCACGCCGGTCAGGCCGTACGCGATGGCGCCGTGCCACAGGGCGGTGAACGCCGGGCCGATAATCCCGCCGCCGAGCAGCACAGACAGGGCGAACACGACAATGAACGCCGCCGCGCCCGGAAGCATGGCGAAACGCCACGGATTGCGGCGGGCCCAGCGCATCGCCCGGCCAGACTGCGACCGCAGCACCGCGCCGCCTCCGGCGACGGCGAAGAAGGCCACGGTCCCGGCCGATAGCGACGGGCTCAGGCCGAGGTGGGCACCCGTCAGGTGCAGCGCCAGGTCGCCGCCAGCGACGACCGCGCCCGTAGCAGCTGCCGCGCGCCAGGGGGCCTGCGCCATCGCCGCGCCGGAGACCGCTAGCTCATCCCGCCGGGTCAGGCCCGGCTCGTCCCTACGAGGTGGTGCCGACATCTTTTCTCCCTGAGTCGCGGAAAACGCGCATACTCAAGATATATCGCTTCTCATCGGCGCGCTACCCTGGCAGGGTGAAGGCCGCGCCGGGTGACTCTCGTCACAGCAGGAATCCCTCAGTCGGTCTTCAGGAAACACCCAGGCCGGTCAGGCTTACTGGGATGTGTTCAGGACCGGCGGGCAGCAGTAGATCGCCGTCGGCTGGGCAGAGAGCACACGGAAGTACGCTGGCTTGCCGGGCAGAGGGGATGTCAGATGCAGGAAGATCAGAGCGGCAGCGAGAACCAGCAGCCAGAGTATGTGGGCCCCTGGTCGCCTACTGACTCGCCGGCGTCGTCGCAGCCAGCCGAGCCGGCCGAAGACGCGGCAGGTGCGGCACCGAGCCCGGGTGAGTCAGCAGCGGGCCAGTGGCCCGGCCAGTCCGCCCAGACGGCAAGGCTGAGCATGCCCGCAGAGGGACAATCCGCGGGGCAGCCGGCTACGGATTACACCCAGCCGCTGGCGCCGGGTCAGGGCTCAGCCGGCTATCCGGGATACGGCCACCCCCAGCCAGGCGAAGGATATGGCCAGGCCCAGCCGGGCGGCGGCTACGGCCAGGCTGGGCAGGCCGGCCAGGGATCCTACGGCCCGCCGGCCGGGTACGGTCAGCCGCAGCCTGACGGCGGCTACGGCCAGCCCGACCAAGGCGGCTACGGCCAGGGATCCTATGGTCCCCCAGGCGGGTACGGGCCCCCGGGCGGCTACGGGGCGAGCCCGGGCGGCGGGTACGGGCCGCCGGCTGATTACATCCAGCAGCAGCCGCGCCCCAGGAGCCGGGGCCGCGGCCTAGTGACCTACGTAGCGATCGCCGCCCTCGCCGCGGGAGTCGGCGCGGCGACGGTGCTGGCCATCGATCACAACGGCGCGACCCCGTCCTCCCAGAACAGCGGATTGTCCCAAGGGAACTCCGGGAACTCCGGGAACTCCGGGAACTCCGGGAACTCCGGGAACTCCG
>ODAK010004612.1_pt1 | contig 14072 bp, 13 predicted proteins | sample 1539591 | NCBI WGS metagenome assembly ODAK01 (sample SAMEA3539303, study PRJEB22396) | soil metagenome | biome: tundra; feature: field; material: soil | place: USA | collected 2010-05 | depth 0.15 m | reverse complement strand
CGACCGCTGCCAGATAGACGAAGCCGCGCGCCATGGGGATATAGGTAATGTCCATAGCCCAGACTTGATTGGGCCGCGTGATCGAGAAGCCGCGCAGCAGGTAGGGATAAATCTTGTGTCCTGGCGCGGGTTTAGATGTGTTGGGCTTGCGATACAGTGTCTCGATAGCCATCCGCCGCATCAGCGTGCGCACGTGGCGGCGACCCACTTCAAGACCCTGCTGGCTGAGCATGTCGCGCAACATGCGGCTGCCGGCGAACGGATAGTTCAGGTGTAGCTCGTCGATGCGCCGCATCAACATCAGGTCCGCTTCAGAGACTCCGCGCGGCCGATAGTAGACCGTGGAGCGACTGATCTCCAGCAACTCCGCCTGTCTGCGGATGGACAACTTGTGTTCGGGATTGATCATCGCTTTGCGCTCAGAAGACCCGCTTTGATGAGCGCACTCTCTAAAAAATCGTTCTCCAGCGTCAACTCCCCGATCTTGGCCTGCATCCGCGTGACATCGACCTTGACTTGCTGTTCGGCCTTGTCCTCGCCAAACACACCGGACGCAGATTCCTGCAGCCGCGTCTTCCAGTCCGTGATCTGGTTGGGGTGCACATCAAACTGCTGGGCCAACTCGGCCAGGGTCTTGTCTCCCTTCAGTGCGGCCAAGGCCACCTTCGCCTTGAAGGCCGCTGTGTGGTTCCGGCGTGGACGTCGTGTCATCGTTGCTCCTCGTTTCTGCCATCTTAATGGCCGTCGGGGAACAACCCTTCCACTTATCCCGCTGTCCGAATTTCCGAAACCAGCTCACAACGGGAGTTCCTGTCTGCAGGGTAGGTTGGCCTTTGCCGGCAACAACCGGGGTGCGGCCAGCTTCGGCGCCCGATACCCTGAAAAATTGGACCTCGATAACTTGTCACCCCGCCTGGGCATTGCCTACTCACTCAACGAAAAAACCGTCGTTCACGTTGGCTACGGCATCTACTACGGCCAGGCATTCTATCCCGGCTGGAACGCCGGAATGAACCTCGACGGCTTCAACCTGAACGACATCGCTTCCCAGGCGTCGGCCTGAAACGCTTCCGCGCCTACCATTTTCCTCAGCCATAACGGTTTCACGTCGGCCAGTCCCTCCGGGGCCGGTAAGCTGATTACAAGCATCACTTCCGACGCCGACAATGGCCTCTCCCCGATGTTCCGTCCGCAAGACGCAAACCACCGGCCCTATTCGTCTCAGTGGAACCTTACGGTCGAGCGGGAGTTGCCACACAACTTCTTCTTCAGCGCGTCGTACGTGGGAACGAAGGGTACACACCTACCCTCACAGAAGAGCCCAATCAACGTCATCAACCCGTACAACGGGCAATACCAACAACTCGCTTCTAAGTCGTTCACCACTTACGTGCAGGGTGTTCCTACCACTGTGGACACCGTGCTGAAGGCGGACTACAACGCGGTGCAGACCACCGATCAGTATGGCCTTGAAGGCTATAATGGCCCGACGGTTTTTGCCGCCGCTGGTGTAAAGAGAGCGCGACCTGAGCCGCTAGTCACCTTGATGGTTGCGCCGATACCGTTGCGATTGCTCTTGCGTCCACGCAGATCGAACATGATCCAATGATTGCCGTTGAGAGCGTTGTTCATGAGGATGCGCGGCTTCTCGTCCAATGAAGTCACAACCAGGTCGAGAAAGCCGTCGTTGTTGAGATCCACAAAGACCGAGCCGCGCTGATAGCCCGTGAACGCAAAGTCGGGACCCATTTCCTGCGTCACGTCGCGGAGGGTTCTGCCGTCGATGTTCTCAAACATCGTGTCGTGCTGGCGGGAGGTGGCGGCCAGGTTGTCCACGTCACCATTGGCCGAGTAGATGTCTTTCCATCCATCGTTGTTGTAGTCAATGAAACCAATGCTCCAGCCGGATAGGTTGCGCGAGAGCGGCCCCAGCTTCGAACTCCAGGTCGCATCGGCAAAGGACTTGCCGCCTTCGTTCTTCATTAATCCGAAGACCTGCCCGGACAGGTCGTTATAAACGATGTCGACCCAGCCGTCATTGTCGAAGTCTTTGGCGTCCGAACCCATGCCGGAGACTCTGTCGCCATTAGTGTTATAAGCCACACCGAATTCGAGCCCGCTCTCTTTGAAGGTCCCATTTCCCTGATTGATAAAGAGAAAATTGGGCTCGGTGTCATTTGCGATGAAGACATCCATCAGGCCGTCACCATTGAAATCTGCAATGGAGATGCCCATTCCCTTTCCCAGCGCCTTGCCAATCTGGCTGGTATCGGTGACGTCTTCAAAACGCCCTTTGCCGAGGTTACGGTAGAGCCTCGAAGCCACACTCGAATAGACCGTGGGACTGCAATACTCCTCGTGCTGCGGGTCCATCATGCAGTGCTTGTCGGTTTGCGGGGTCCAGACTGTATAGTTGGTGACGATCAGGTCAAGCAGTCCGTCTTTGTTGTAGTCGAACCAGGCCGCACCCACACTGAGGACGTTGTTCGGCTTGCCGTCGAGCCCGGAGCCGGCAGAGACATCGGTAAAGGTTCCGTCCCCATTGTTGTGATAGAGCGTGTTGGTTCCTGCATTGCAGATGAAGATGTCGTCGAAGCCGTCGTTGTCGTAATCGGCCACTGCTACGCCGAAGCTGAAGCCGAGGGCCGCGCCACTGAGGCCGGTCCTGGCAGTGACATCTTCGAATGTGCCGTCCCCTCTATTGCGTAACAGGCAGTTGTAGTATGCAGAGCTGGTCTTGGCGAGTTCCGGCAACTTGGCGCCGTTGGTGAAGAACAGGTCCATCCTGCCGTCATTGTCGTAATCGATGGCTGCCACGCCGCCGCACATGGGCTGGGGGAAGTACTTTCTTCCCTCGAAATCGTTGTTGGTCCGGTAGGCAAATGCGGACCGGCTGGCGATATCGGTAAACCAGGCGGATGGCGGTTTGTTGCGAGGCAAGCCGCCGTGCTGGGCTTCGGGGTGCTTGCCAGGCAAGTCGGATTGCGCCTGTGTGTAGAGCGGTCGGGCGAAAAGTCTTCGTCCCAGGAACGCGCCTGACAGCGCCGCCCAAAGTGAGGCAATTGCGGTTCTGCGAGTAATAAAAGCCATGGCTCGATAGCTGTTCGCTGAGTCTCCAACGTAGGAATGTTATTCGTCAATACAATTCAAAAGAGAAAATGCGTCTGTGCAAAATGCTCGTCTTTCGGATCGCACAATTTGAGCTTCTTTCTCACTCTTGGTGCAAGCTGGGAGATGGCGGGAGGGGTAAGATGCGCGCTCGAAGCAGTTCAAATCCTGCCCGGCCATACATCTGACGCTTGATGATCTTGAGTTTGTTGATATGTCCTTCTACAGGACCATTGCTCCAGGTCTGTTCGACGGCAGCCTCCACCGCACTCAGGTCCTGCTTCAACGTGCGGACGAACCGCTGCATTCCGTATATGCCGGAATCGGTGGCTTCGGCCCAACGTTTCGCCAAGTAATCCTGATAAAAGGCTGGAGTGCGCGGGTTCGGCTCCATTCTATTCCGTTCCGGCAACTCTGTCAGGCCAACCCACGCGGAGATCCTCTTCTTGCCGATTCCTGCTTCCTTCACGATGCTGCTGACCGTCTTGCCAGAAGCATGGAGGTTCCGCACCGTTTCAAACAGTGCTCCAGATAGACCAGAATGGTGCCGTAGGCCGCCACAGTGCGCCGCGTGAGCGGTGCTCTGCAGCGGATTGTGCATAATAATCCGTCCTTGACCAACACCCGTTTTCCCGACGAAAAGCCTGCAAGGTGCGGAAAAGCGAGGCTAACAAGAGATTTTGGAACCGGGTAGGGCATGGTTTCTTACTTGGCGAGAAGTGTCAAATTTGCGAATTGACGGTTACGAAATGCGATTGTATACTTACGAACAGTTTCTTATTTGTGCTGTTTCGGAGCTGGGGCGATACAAGCAATTTTCTCCGCTGTTTTCTCAATTTCGAATGGAGTATGCATGTCACAGAATCTTGGTAAGGTCACGGAGACCGGTTTGCAAGCCGAGGGCGAATATACGTTGCGTGAGATTGTTCGCCAGCCGGAACTTTGGCCGATTACAAATGAAGGTATTCGTTCAGTTCTGGATAAGTGGGGGCTTGGGCAGAAACTTCAGAATCGCCGTGTGCTGATCACAGGTGCGGGCAGTTCGGCTTATGCATCGAGCGCTATTGCGGCGGCGTGGCCTGGAGCGATTGCTGTTCCAACAACGGACTTGCTTGTGGACGCCAAACGCTTCCTTGACGGTGTGGACGTTGTGATTTCAATTGCGCGTTCCGGGCAGAGTCCCGAGAGTGTCGCGGTGGTAGAAAGCGTGCGGAGTTTGCGCCCGGAGATCTTCCAATTGGCGATTGTTTGCGATCAGGACAGCGCCTTGGCACGTGCGAACGTGGAATTGGTGGCTCTGGACCCCCGAACGAATGATCGCAGCCTTGTCATGACAAGCGCCTTCTCAAACCTGGTACTCGCTGGTCATGTATTGGCTCGGCCAGATGCAGTTGCTGCTGGAGTGGAGAAGCACAGCAAGCGTGCAGCCGGCTTGATTTCGGAGATCGAACAGGCATGTCGGCGTGTGGCGGAACACATCGCCGATCGGATCGTCGTTTTGTCCTCCTCTCCTTTATTGGGATGGGCTCGCGAGGCAGGACTCAAAACCCTGGAGATGACAGCCGGCCACTATTCGGTTGTAACGGAGACGTTCCTGGGACTTCGACATGGCCCCATGTCGTTCGTCAAGTCCGACACGTTGGTTCTGTGCCTGCTGTCCAGCGATGCGGTGCGCCGTTCGTACGAGATGGACTTGATTTCGGAACTGCGGGCGAAAAAGATAGGGTGCCTGGTGGGGATCGCTGACCCACAAGAGGCGAAGGGGCTGTTCGACGAGATCATTCCGGCGATCGCCCCGCACGAGAAGGATGCTTTGCGCACGCCCTATGAGATCGTAGGGCCGCAGTTGCTCGGTTATCATCTGAGCTTGAATCTCGGCCTGAATCCGGATAATCCAAGTCCAGATGGAATTATCAATCGCGTGGTTCAGGGCGTGAGGATTCACCCTGCTTCGCTTTGCGAGGCGCTCTCCTCGACGCGTTAGTTGCATGTAAGCACACGGCGGCGGGCGACCCTCGCGAGGTTCTCAGTGACGTCGCAGCAAAGCACAGGGAAAGCCTCGTCCTGCTCGGCAGGCGAACAGAAAACCCGCCTCAGCCGCAGTCTGAACCTATGGAACCTGATCATCATCGGCATGGTGATCGTCCAGCCGACAGCGCCGATGGGCATCTACGGCGTGATTAGCAACAAAGCGCACGGCCACGTTGTCACCACGATTCTGATCGCCATGGTTGCGATGCTATTCACAGCCATCCGCTATGGCCGTATGGCGCGCATCTATCCCAGCGCGGGCTCGGCTTATACGTATGTCGGCTAGGAAATGCATCCAGCTCTTAGTTACGTGGTGGGTTGGAGCATGGTTATGGATTACCTCCTGAATCCACTGATCTGCACGGCATTTTGCGCCAAGGCGGCGATGAACATTGCCCCCGGCCTTTCTTACTACGTCTGGATACTGATGTTCGCGGCATTCTTTACGTGGACAAATCTGCGCGGCATCAAAACCTCAGCGCGAGTGAACGAGGCGATGTGTCTGGGTATGGTGATCGTTGTCGCGATCTTTCTGGCTGGGGTGTTCCGGATGCAATGGCATGTGCATCACGATCCCGGGTTCTTTACGCATCCGTTCTACCAGCGAGAATTGTTCCGGCTGTCCGATCTATTCGAAGGGACGTCGGTGGCTGTACTTACCTACATCGGCTTCGACGCAGTCTCTACGTTGTCTGAAGAAGTGGAAAATCCGCGTCGCAACATCATGCTGGGCACCGTGTTGGTTTGCCTGATCGCGGGACTGCTGTCAGGATTGGAAGTCTACGCGGCGCAGCTTGTCTGGGGAGCCAAGCCATTTGCGGGCAACCAGGTGGAGTCGGCTTTTGCGCTGCTCTCACGAGATGTGGGCGGCGTGGTTCTTTTCCAACTCATCAATTGCACCTTGCTGGTGGCCAACATGGGTTCTGGGATGGGCGCGCAATTGGCAGCCGGACGGCTACTCTATGGGATGGGCCGTGGTAATGCGCTTCCGCGTTCCTTCTTCGGCGTGATCGATCCAAAACATTTCGTACCGCGGAACAACATTATGCTGGTCGGCGGCTTCGCGGTTACGGGGGCGGTGATGCTCGAATACTTCGCGAATCGGCTGGGAGGCGGCGCCTATGAAATCGGGGCGGAAGCGCTCAACTTCGGCGCGTTTATCGCATTCATGGGCGTCAATGTTGCCGCGTTGATACACCACGGCCGCAGTGAAAAGGGCAGGAGCCTCAGCGGTTTTCTAGTCCCCGCTCTGGGTTTTCTTATCTGTGCATTTATTTGGATACATCTGAGCCGCACAGCATTTGTGCTGGGAGTTGTGTGGATGGCCGCAGGTATCACATATGGCGCGATTCGCACGCGCGGCTTTCGCGCCGACCTCGTTACCTTCGACATTCCGGCGGATCAGGCCTGACGCCGCCCAGTCATGTTTTGAGTTGGCGGTTCGGTCCGGCGCTAAACAAGAAACAGATTGCAACCCAGGGAACGGAGTCTTTCTTGGATATCTGCGTCTAGACTGGCATCGCTGATTACGGTATCGATTTCGGAGAAGTGCGTGATGCGCGCCATGCTGCGTTTGGAGAATTTGCTCGCATCCGCCACGAGAATGATCTCGCGCGAGATGCGCAGCATAGCCTGGTTGACCATAGTTTCTTCCAGGTTAGCGCCACTGACGCCGAAATCAAGATCGCATCCTGCGCCGCTCAGGAACATCTTGTCGGCGGAGAACTGCGCGAACATCTCTTCAGTGAAACGTCCGCTGATGGAAGCCGACTCCCCACGCACGGTCCCGCCGACGATGAACAACTGGATATCGCGGGCGTCGAGCAGCTCGGCTGCGATGTTGACGCCGTTCGTGATGACCTGCACGCTCTGCTTTTTCTTGATCTGACGCGCAATCTCCAGCGTGGTGGTACCGGAGTCAAGAATGATGGTTTCGCCGTCGTTGATGAGCGTGGCGGCCATAGCGCCAATGCGCCGCTTTTCTTCTGCATGCGCCTTCAGCCGTTCGTGTACCGGCGATTCGCGCAAGATCGTATCCGGCAGGACGGCGCCGCCATGCGAACGAAATACCAGGCCGCGCTGGTGGAGCGCATTCAGATCATTGCGAATCGTAACGGCAGAGGTATTGAAATGATTGGCAAGTTCATTGACGCGAACCCGCCCGGCGCTGCGGACGATCTGGAGAATCTGAGTCCGCCGCTCCTCGCCCATCATTCCGTCTATGGGCGGCTCCGCGCCAAACGCAGCTGTCGCCGATGCGGATTGCTCTTTCTCGTTGGAAATGTCTGCTGCTACGCTTTCTTCCTTCATGCTCCACCTCGACATCATCTCTTATTGCGTAATTTTGTTTGGCGTAGATGATTCTAACCGCCAATCCGAAAGCCAGTCTGTAAGCAATCGAAGTTTTGACGGGTTACCACGGAAAGCATCAGAGCCACACGGCGTCTGGCGGCCAACTCTCGCGGCTGAAGCTGTTGGTATATGCCAGATCAATAAGCCGCCAGTACCCCAGCCTCCGACCGATTGGGCTTGTACGTCAGCGCTGCGGTTGCGCCTCCAGCGTAATTACTTCGAATGGCTTGAGTTTGAAGACCTGCGGGCGGCCGGCTTCGAGTTGAATTGAGGGAGCCGCCGCATCCGCAGCCCACGGACTATGTGCTGAGTATTTGCGCGCTGCCTCGGCGGGGAGTTCGAATGCGTTCCTCACGTCGATGCGCATTTCTCGCGGGCTTGCAGAAGGATTGCGCAGGACGAGAATTCCCTTTTGCGCACTCCAGGAGGCCCAGCCGTAGGCCTCGCCATTGCCTGGATCGCCACCGATCCAGTGCGTATCGCGCAGGGTATCGGCATTTTCCCTCGACCAGCGCGCACCCTCGGCCAGCACATCCCAGTCTGCCGTGGTCAGCAGAGTCGGCGTAATGTAAAGCTCCTGCAACTGGGTTCCGCTGCCGAAATAAGAGCGCACCTCCGAGGCGAAATCATGCCCTGGATCGGCAGAGAGATTTTTGGCTTTGTCGGCATAGATGATGCCATGCAGCATGAGCGAATTCAGCGGAAAGAGCGGGCCGCACTGCACAACGTTTCGATAGGTTTGCTCGTCGCGATAGGTGATCCACTTCTGGCGCCAGGTTCCCTCGCCGGCGAAGTCATGATCTTCCCCGCCACGAAAAATTGTGTCGGCATAGCGCAGCCAGAAAGGGGATGGCTTGGTCCCGGTGGTCAGATTGATGAAGACCTGTGGGTCGACCTGGCGCAGGCGTTCAATGAGATGAATGGCGGCGGAAAAATCGCTGTCGAAGATGCTGCCGGCGAAGACCTGGCCTGCATTCCCTGTACCATCGAGCTTGAACTGATTCACGCCATAACGGGTGATGAAGTTCAAGCAGGCTTCTTCAAATTTCGCATAGTAGCGAGGGCCAGAAAGCGCATAGCCGCCTTTGACGATTTCGTATCCATGCTGCTGGCCATAGTCAATCCTCTGCTTCTTTTCTTCTTCGTAGCCGCCCCACGGGGACAGCCACACGCCGAGACCGAAGCCATATTGTTGCGCGATGGAGCGAAGAGGGGTGAAGCCGTCCGGAAGGCCGCTGTTGAACTGCCACATGGAACTGGTGTTGTCCCAGCCGTCATCCATCAAGAAGGAGTCCATGGTGACACCTCGCTTTCGCACGAGTTCCTCGCCGAATGCGTGCATCCGGTTCTCGATCTCGGCAGCGCCGAAGCGCTGTCCTTCACCCAGGTCGTACCACGTGTTGTAGTGCAGGAATGTGCGGTAGGGATGGGCTCGCTCCAACTCGATATAGGAAAGGAAGTCGCGCCGCAACTGGCCGCGTCTTGCTACGCCGATGACCGAAGAGTAGGTGATGGATTGACCGGCACTCAGCGGAAGCGTTCGCTTGAGCCCGGAGATTACTTCGCCATGAATGACGGAACTCGAGGAAAGCGGGTGTTCGAAGCCTAGATAAAAATTGCCGGCTATGATAGGCGATCCGGCGACCGTGCCGACAACGTGGGCGTCTTTCGCCGGGAAGTGCAGAAGCTCGACTTCGGCGATTCGAAGCGGCTGAGTGCCTGCCTGGATCGTGACCTCCTGTCGCAGGTACGGAGCATCCCCGCGAGCGATCATGCACCAATGCACCTGGAACGATCCAGTGTGTTCTTTCAAGTCCGCGCAGATATGCGTGCCTGGTAAATGCGCACCGGCACGGGAATCCAGCGGATCGGCAGCGAGGGGCGTCACTTCAGGCTCGGCAATCAGCTCCATTGCAGACGAAGCAATCTCGAGACGATCATCAAGGACGAGGACAAATGCGTCCAGCGGCTTGAGGGCAGCAACGTTCCCGCGGGCCTCAATGGATTCGAGCAGCAGATGGTTGTCCTGAACCCGGAGATGCGCTGTGATGGCGTCGTTCCCGAATACCTGAGCAGGAGCTTGCTGAACCACGGCCGCGAAAAGGGAGGCAGAAAGGAGCAGAAAAGCTAAGGGCGAAGCTGAACGTTGAGGCATTGGTACCCCCTGAAAAGAAAGAGACGCTGCGACTTTGTTGACTACTTGAAAGCACAAGCATATCCTAATGGAATTAAGTGAAAGAATAAAATAAATAAACAAAGAAGGCCATGCCAGGATGCCCCACGAAGGATGCGAGGAGACAGATGAGCCTAGAAACAAGCCCGGTCGTCGGCGACAAATTTGCCGATCTGATGAGTGCAACGGCGAAGATTGACCTCGGGCTGGGCGATTTCCATCCTCGCACGGCACTCAAGACCGCAGTGCATAGGATCGAACAGCCGCGCTTCCCAGTGATCGACTATCACAATCATCTGGATTCGATGAATCCGCAAGACGTGCTCGCCGTCATGGACCAGTGCGGTTTGGAACGCGTGGTGAATATCACGATGCAGGTGGGTCAGCGAGCGCTCGACATCATGGATCGTTATCATGCGGCTGCGCCCGACCGCTTTTCTTCCATCGGCTGGATGGATTGGAACGGCATCGAGCGAGATGACTTCGTCCAGACAACGATTGATCGAATCCATCGCCTTATTGAGCATGGCGCCTACGGCATCAAGTTCTGGAAAGACTTCGGCCTTACGCTGCGCAGAGCCGATGGCGAACTATTGCGCATAGACGATGAGCGGTTCGCACCGATTTTTGAGGAATGCGGGACGCTTGGTTTGCCGGTGATGTTTCACACCGCCGATCCAACCGCGTTTTTCGACCCCATCGACGCCGAGAATGAGCGCTACGAAGAACTTGCCGCACATCCGGATTGGGGTTTCTCGTCCTCGCCGGTTCCAAAACGGGTACTGCTGGAGCAGCGCAACCGCGTGATTGCCCGACACCCGGCGACAACATTCGTGGGTGCGCATTGTGCCGAGAGCAGCGAAGACCTGGGTTTTCTTGCGGAGCAGATGGATGCACTGCCTAACTTGCTGATCGATATCAGCGCGCGCACGCCCGAACTGGGGCGGCAGCCTTACACGGCGCACGCCTTCTTCCTCAAGTACGCCGACCGCATTCTCTTTGGCACCGACCTGCTGCCCGAAGTGGAGATGTACCGGCTCTATTACCGATTCCTCGAAACGGCGGATGAGTATTTCGAGTATCCCTCGCATGCCTCACGGCAGGGACGCTGGAATATCTATGGCATCTTCCTTCCGGATGACGTACTGCGGAAGGTCTATCGGGGAAACGCGCTGAAGCTGTTACCGAAGTTGCGCTGACTTCACTATCGCTGCTTCATCGGCCGTGGTTTGTTTCGATTGCGAGGATCAACTCAGATCTCATGGAATGATATTATCTGCATTCAAGTACTTCTTTCATGTATATACGTTAGTATTCATTTTGCTTCGTTTTTGTCTGTGCAGGGTCTTGAATATTTCGTTCTGAAGGGCAGCTTGCCCTTTCCCCGAGTTCAGTGATTGGAGAACAGTTGTGTCCAATGTATTGCAGCAACTAGCCGTCGCGCGCCACCAGAAACGCCCTTTCGGGATTTATTCGGTCTGTTCCGCACACCCCTGGGTCATCGAAGCAGCCATCGACCAGGCGCTCGAAGACGGGTCGGACTTGTTGATTGAGGCTACCTCCAACCAGGTGAATCACCGCAGTGGGTATACCGGGATGCAGCCGGACGACTTCCGCCGGCTGGTTTACGAGATCGCTGCGCGCAAGGGGCTCGACAAGTCCAGGCTGATTCTTGGCGGAGATCACCTGGGGCCAAACCCCTGGCAGAGGCAACCGGCAGCCGAGGCGATGAGCGAAGCGAAGGAGATGGTGGAAGCCTACGTGCGCGCCGGGTTCCAGAAGATCCATCTGGATGCCAGCATGTCGTGCGGGGACGATCTTCATCCTTTGCCCGGAGAAACTGTGGCACGCCGTGCCGCTGCCTTGTGTGCCGTGGCGGAGAAAGCAGCGGGTGAGCAGAAGCCGGTATATGTTATCGGCACCGAGGTGCCGGTTCCCGGGGGAGCAACGGAGAGCCTGGCGGAATTATCTGTTACGAGCCGCGAAGCAGCCTCTGAGACGATCGCCGTACATCGCCGGGTGTTTGAGGAAGCGGGCATTGCCCTGGTATGGCCGCGCGTCATCGCGTTGGTCGTGCAACCCGGTGTCGAATTCAATCACGACAGCGTGGTGGACTATGCGCCGGAGCGGGCTACGCATCTTGCTGCGCTGCTGGATGAGGAGCCGGGCATAGTGTTTGAAGCGCACTCCACGGATTATCAGCGCCCACAGGCCTATCGTGCACTGGTGCACGATGGCTTTGCGATTCTCAAGGTCGGTCCTGCGTTGACGTTTGCGATGCGTGAGGCTCTTGAGGCGCTTTCGCTGATCGAGGCTGAACTGGTTTCCCCGGGAAAGTGCTCTCGGCTGATGGACGTGTTGGAGCAGGTCATGCTGGACGACCCGCGAAACTGGGAGCATCACTACACTGGGGATGAACGCGCGCAGCGCCTGCTGCGCCGCTACAGCTACAGCGATCGAATTCGCTATTACTGGAATGATGCGCGGGCTAAGCAAGCTGTGGAGACTCTGATGGCCAACCTGTGCAAGATCACGATACCCGAGACCTTGTTGAGCGCCTTTTTGCCTGATCAGTATTGCAGCGTGCGAACGGGGAGCCTGAAGCTGGACGCACACTCGATCATTTTGCATCGGGTTCGCGAAGTGATGGGTGTATATGCGGAGGCATGCAAGGCCCAGGTGCTCTGAATACCGCTTTGCCACGGAAGGCGCCCTTTTGCGAGGGCGCCACTTCGAAGGAGGGGACGGCTGCCGTTGTCATCCTTTCGCTGCAAGCAGGTCTCGCAGAAGCTCCGGGTCGCGGAAGGACTCCGTGCCTCCATACCGCAGGGTTGAGAGAGCCGCAGTCCGATTGCCAAAGGCGGCGCAGGCATCGGGAGTCTCGCCCCGCAGGTACGCCGCGAGGAACCCCGCATTGAAGCTATCGCCGGCACCGATGGTGTCCACGGGCGTGATGGGCTGGCCGGGTATCTGCCACTTCTTATCTCCCATCTGCACCAGGGCGCCGCATTTGCCGCACTTGATGGCGACGATGGGCACACGCTGTGCGAGTGCGGACAAGGCAGTCTCGGCATCGGGTTCACCGGTGATCCGACGCGCCTCGTCGTCATTGGGCAGGAATATGTCGACGAGGCCCAGCAACTCGTCGAGACCGCTCTCCCAGCGATCTTCGGGATCGTCGTTCGTGTCCAGAGAGAGTGTCAGACCGGCCGTCTTCAATTGCCTGAAGATACGTGGCAAATCGGGCTGGAGCGCCTTGTGGAGAAACAAAGATGAGAGATGGAAGTGGCGGCCTGAAGCCAGATATTCCATGTCAAGATCGGAGGCCGTCATCTCGGACATCGTTCCTGGAAACGTAAGAATGTGACGCTTTGCGCCGTGCTGCAAGAGAATCGTGACCCCGGTGGATGTACCGCCTGCGACGCGCTTGATGCGGCTGAGATCGACACCCTTTTCTGCGAGCCGGTTAAGGGCGATACTCCCCAGGGGGTCCTCGCCGAGGCGGGTGACGAAGCCCACTGAGATGCCGAGTGCAGCCAGGTTGTGCGCAAGAATTGCTGAGGAGCTACCAAGGGTCAGCCGGAAATCATTGCCTAGCAGTTCCCGCTCCAGCGGCATTTCCTCCGGAAGGCCATACAGAATTAAATCGAGATTAATCTCACCAGCAATCGTAATATCGAAACGTCTTTGCATTCGTCTTCTCACGGTTGGAGTCGCAGTTCCGGGTTTAGGCCAAATTTCATCCATGGTACCTTCACATTGAAACTGCTTCTCCGGAATTGGGCCCGTGCCTCGAATGAGAGTTCAGTCGGCAAGATCAATGCGGCTGATATCTCACATTGTTGGCAGGAGTAAACACGGTTGGCACATGGCCGGTCACGCGCACGATGCACGTTTTCTCGCTGGCAGAATTGTCCAGTCCGGCAGCGGTTACGTGGACTTCGTAATCACCCGACTCGGTCCACGCATGAGTCAGTTGCGCCCCGTCTAGATGCGTGCCGTCTCCGAAATTCCAATGGAAGACGAGCGCCGGGTGGGTGTCTTCAGCTCGCGCCGAGAAAGCGAGGTTCTCTCCGGCCGCTCCGTCTTGCGGGCAGTCCGCCGCGAGCGCCGGTGCATCAGTGCGTATCGTTCGATCGAGCACCTTCAATACAGTGACTGAGTGAGCTGGTTGTTCGATCGACAGCGATCCAGAAGTTGAATCCAAATCTGATTGATCAAAGACATCTGTAACGGCAAATTGGCCTGTTGCTTCGAGACCAAGGTCTGCAAGGCGGACAGTTTTCGAGCGAGGTTTCTCCGTCCAATTGAAGATGGTCACAACGCTCTGACGTGAGGATTCCTTCAGAAAGAAGATGCTCGGCAATTGATCGGATGAAGAATAGCTCATCAGGTCGAGCGGCACAGA
>ODAK010004610.1_pt1 | contig 14073 bp, 14 predicted proteins | sample 1539591 | NCBI WGS metagenome assembly ODAK01 (sample SAMEA3539303, study PRJEB22396) | soil metagenome | biome: tundra; feature: field; material: soil | place: USA | collected 2010-05 | depth 0.15 m | reverse complement strand
CCTTGTCGACGATCGAGCGAAAGAAGGGATAGATATCCTGCCAGTCGACGTGACTAGCCTCCCTGATCACCATGAGCCGTGAGTGTAACGGCACCCGTGTCATTCGAACCGCGCACGGTGATGCAAGCAGGCGCAAGACCATGGACCGTCAGTGTTTCAGCGTGATTGCGTGAGGCGGACCCGGTCAATCTTCTTTACGAACATTACTTCGAAATCACTTTCTGAACTCTTTTTTCGAGTGCGCTGGAGTCCGATTTAGTCCTTGTAGTAGACCGGTTACAAGTGCACACGCACTCCCTTCCAATTACTCACGCGAGGATGGTTACTGCCAATGAAGAGTTCAACCAACAACAAATGGAGTTTCATGATGGTTCGTTCGGCTCTCACGTCGACACTCGCGCTCGCTGCGACCACCGCGCTGCTGGTTACCGGACTGTCAGCCGTCCCGGCGTCGGCGGGTGCCGCGCTCAAGGTGGCGCACGTCACTGCGGTGTGCAACACCACCGTGTCGGCCGGCACCGGAACGGTCGTCGGACCACTTATCGTGGGCGTCACTGCGGGCACCACCAAGATCACGCTTGACTGTAATGACGCGACCAACGCGGCCATCGTGGCGCAGGCTTCCCTGCTCAGCGCGATCGGCACGACTGCCGTTTCCCAGTCGGGTGAAGCCGATACAGGCGCGTTCGGCGCGTTCAACGCCAGCGCCACCGATACTGGTTGTCCGGCCGCTACGGCCGGCATGTGCACGGTGGCCATCTATTCGGTGCCGGCTACGTTTGCGTCGGCCGATGCCAAGGGTGTGTGCCCGCCGAGTCAGACTGAGATCAACGCCGGATTGTTCGGCTGCGCGTTGGCGGCAGCGACTGTCGCAGGAGTGCCCGTAACGGGCGCTGAGTACGTGATGACGTTCGCCAGCCAGACCACCGTGCCCAATGCCCCGTCCATCGCCGCGACGCCGGCGACCGGAGTGGCCGGAGGTTCGGTCAAAGTGAGCGACGCCACCGCCAACACCGGCTATTGGTGGGCCAACGCCGTCCAGGCGTACCAGGCCGCCGCGCTCAGTACCACGGCCGCCACACCTCCGACCACGTGCGCCGCTAGTGGCGGCTACGGCAACGTACCGGCCGCCTTCTTGGAGGTGAACTGGTTCGCGTCGGGCAGTACTACGGCCATCCCGGGCAGTGCCGCCGGTGTAACCATCTCCGACGACTGCTACGACGGCTCGACACTGCACGCGCCCGTACTGAGCGGGAGCGTTCCGGTACCAGCCACGTTGAAGGTCGGCACGTCTTACAAGGCGTACCTCTGCGAACTCAACCTCACGCCGTACCCGAGCAACGACACCAACGCGACGACTTACTGCGGTCCGGCGCCGGGCGGCGAAAGTTGGATTGACGCCTCCTTCGCCTTCACCGACGCGCTCGGTCCGATCACCCAGGTCTCGCCCACCTCTGGTACGACACCACCAAATACCGCCACGAGCGTGCAACTGAACGTTACGGGCAGCTCCGGGACGGTGACGTTCGTGACTTCCTCCACGGCCGTGGCGGGACTCACCGTGACGTCGGGCGGACTGCTCAGCTCGTCGGCCAGTTTGGTGGACGGTATCTACACCATCTCGGGTACCGACTCGGACACCACTGGTGATTCGGGCACCTGGACCTACACACTCTCGGTCGGCACCGCCCAGGCGGCCCTCACGATCACCACGCTTTCGGGCCGCGCCGGTAATGCTCTTTCGCTCGCGACGAGCGGAGGATCGAGCAGTGGTGCGGTGACCTACGCGGCCACCAACGGCACCGCGACCGGCTGCAGCGTCACGGCAAACTCATTAAGCGCCACCGGTGCCGGTACCTGTCTCGTGGTCGCCACGAAGGCCGCCGACTCGACCTACCTGGCCGTCTCTTCGGCGTCGACCACCGTGACTTTCACGGGCACTCCCAAAGAAAAATTGGTGAGCAGGGTTGCCGTCCTCGGGCCTAACGCCAGGTTGCTTTCGATAAGAATCTCGTGTGCCAACGCGGTGTGCAACGGAACGATCAGCGTCACCACCACCGGACGACGCGCGCACAGCGTCATTACTCTAGGCAGCGCCGCGTACCACGTCGGGCGCGGTTCGTCGAAGTCCGTCGTCATTCGCCTCACGACAGCGAGCCGGATATTCCTCGCGGGCAATCCAGGGCGACCACTCATCGGGAGCGTCTACGTCACCGATAATCTAGGCAAGAAACACACGTACATCGGTCGGGTGTCACTGCTCAAGTAGGTCCACGACCAATCGTCAGCTAGCAGGTTTTCGTCGAGGTCGACGGCGCGACACATCGTCGCGGTCGTCGCCGCGGCGGACGATTCCTGATCCGGTCCTATGAATAGAACTAAACGTAAGGTGGCAACGTGCGCCTCAGTACCGTGATTCTCCCCCTCGAGCGGTGGTCAAAATCGAAAGAGAAATGGCGCCGCGCCGAAGAGTTGGGTTTCTCGGCGGCCTACACCTACGACCATCTGTCGTGGGGACGCCTGGAGGACCGTCCTTGGTTCGGCGCCGTTCCCACCCTGAGTGCGGCCGCGCTTGCCACGTCGACGATCCGACTGGGGACCTTGGTAACGACGCCCAATTTCCGCCATCCCGTGCCGCTGGCCAAGGACCTACTCAGTCTCGACGACCTTTCCAACGGTCGACTCACCGTGGGCGTGGGTGCCGGGGGGATAGGCAGTGACGCCAGGGTCTTGGGAAATGATCCGTGGTCAGCCCAGGAGCGGATGGACCGCTTCGTCAATTTCGTCGAATTGCTTGATCACTTGCTGGAACAACCGGTCACCTCGCACCGTGGCTCGTTCTACAGCGCGAGCGATGCGCGCATGTTGCCGGGCACCGTGCAACAACCCCGTCCTCCCCTCTTCGTGGCGGCGGCGGGCAAACGCGGCCTCGGGGTGGTCACTCGTTTCGGACAGGGCTGGGTAACAATCGGTCGATCATCCAACGCGCAAGAATCCTGTTACGACGCGGTCTCGTCACAACTGAACCGCTTACGAAGCGCCCTCGATGACGCGGGCCGTCCACTCGACAGCATCGAGCGACTATTGCTCGATGGGCTCAACGATGAGCAGCCCCTGGTCTCACTCGACGCGTTCGTCGACTGGGCCGGTCGCTACCAATCGCTCGGCATCACCGAGTTGGTAATCCACTGGCCCGAGCCCAATTCGCTTTTCGACTTCGACGTGGCGACATTCGAGAAGATCGCTACCGAGGGACTCGTCCAGCTCTAGCGCGATGGCGCCTTGGGCTTTCTACATCGCATCGGTTCTCGTCCAAGCGGGGACAACCGGGTAACTTTGGTCCATGCAAGAACTTAAGGAGGCGTCCCCCGAATCAACGCGTATTGGATGGATCGGAACCGGCGTCATGGGTTCGACGATGTGCGCGCACCTGCTGTCGGCCGGCTACTCGGTCACCGTCTCGACCCGCACTCGAAGCAAGGCCGACGCGCTCGTCGCCGCCGGGGCGACCTGGGCCACTGCGCCGAACGAAGTGGCCAAGGCGAGCGACATCGTCTTTACCATGCTGGGCTATCCCAGTGACGTTCGCAAGGTTCTGTTCGGGCCCAGCGGTGTGCTCGAGACAGCCCGCGAGGGCACGATCGTGGTGGACATGTCGACCAGTGAGCCGGCACTGGCCGTGGAAATCGCCGCCACCGCCGCGCAGCGCCACGTCCACACGCTCGACGCGCCCGTGTCGGGTGGCGACGTGGGCGCCAAGAACGCCACCCTCTCGATCATGGTCGGTGGTCCGGGCGACGTCTTCGACGCAGTCGGTCCGTGCTTCGCCGTGTTGGGCGCCACCATCGTGCGACAGGGCGATCACGGCGCCGGTCAACACACCAAGATGATGAACCAGGTGTTGATCGCCAGCAACATGGTGGGGGTTTGCGAGGCCCTGCTCTACGCCTATCGGGCCGGTCTCGACCTCGACGACGTACTCGCGTCGGTCAGCGGCGGCGCGGCGGGCAGTTGGTCGCTGACCAATCTCGCCCCGCGGGCCATCGCGGGCAACATGGCCCCCGGTTTCTTCGTTGATCATTTCGTCAAGGACATGGGAATTGCCCTCGGTGAAGCCAGTCGGATGCATCTGTCCCTGCCCGGACTGGCGCTCGCCCACCAGCTCTACGTTGCCCTCCAGGCCCAAGGAGGCGGACGTGACGGAACGCAGTCACTCGTTCGCGCCCTCGCCTCACTCTCGGGCATCGACTGGGATCGGCGCTGAGCCCACCGTGACGACGCCGCGCATTGCAGTGGGTCCTCAGTCAGCGCCGTGGGCGGAAGAAGCCGTGCGCCGCGGTGGCGGCGAAATCGTCTCGGTCGACGACGGGCCAGACGGACTGGTATGGATCGAATTTCGAGCCGCTCAGAATCTGAAGAAGTACCTCGACGCGCACCCCGGCATTGGCTGGGTGCAGTTGCCGCTCGCCGGGGTGGAGGACCTTTTTGCGGCCGGCGTCATCGACCACGGTCGCACGTGGACGTCGGCCAAGGGGGCGTACGCGGAACCGGTGGCCGAGCACGCCCTGACCCTCGCGTTGGCGGGCCTCCGGGTGCTGCCTACCCGGGCTCGGGCCCGCACGTGGGGCACGCCGGCCGGAATAAGCCTGTTCGACCGGCCCGTGACGATCATCGGGGCGGGCGGCATCACCGTCGCGTTGTTGGCCCTGCTCAAACCATTTCGGACCGAGGTGACCGTGGTTCGCCAACGTCCTCATCCGCTCGACGGCGCGTGGCGCACGCTCGGAATCGATCACCTGCACGAGGCGTTGACGGGCGCTCTAGTGGTGGTGTTGGCGCCGGCCCTCACGCCGCGCACCCATCAAATGATGGCCCGAGCCGAGTTCGACGTCATGGAGCGCGACGCGTGGTTGGTGAACGTTGGTCGTGGAGGTTTGGTGGACACGGCCGCCCTCGTTGACGCCCTCCGGGCGAAAAGCATCGGCGGCGCGGCCCTCGACGTGACCGATCCCGAGCCACTCCCCAAGGGTCACCCGCTGTGGTCAATGAAAAACTGTCTCATCACGCCACACACTTCGGACACCCAGGAGATGATTTGGCCGCTATTGGCCGCACGAATCACGGAAAACGTGCGACGCCTGGGAGCGAACGAAGAGTTCATTGGTCTCGTCGACGTGCAGCAAGGCTATTAGGCGTCATTACCACTCCTGGTGATGAATTCCGGTCACCGACACGTCTGTCGCCATTCGACGTGGTGCACTGGCAAAATGGTGACGTGACCGCCTATCAAGAGTTCGCGCCCTTCTACGACGCGGTCAACGGTGAACCGGCGGAGCGCAGCCGCCAGATACTTGACTACATTGCCCGATATCGACCCGCGTCGACGTCGGTGCTCGAACTAGGTTGCGGCACCGGGGCAGTGCTGGCCGGACTCGGTTCCGGGCTGGCTCTGACGGGCCTCGATCTCTCGCCCGAAATGCTCGCCTACGCCAAGCGTCGATGCCCGTCGGCGCGGCTCTACGAAGCTGACATGACCACGTTCGTACAGCCCGAGCAGTTTGACGTGGTGCTGTGCGTGTTCGACACCCTCAACCACGTGACGACGCTCGAGGGCTGGCTGGCGACGTTCGAACGGGTCCACGCCCACCTCGTGGCGGGTGGACTCTTCATTTTTGATGTCAATACGCTCGGTCGTCTTCGCCACTTGGGCGACTCGGCCCCGTGGGTGCATCATTTCGACCAGCACACCCTCATCATGAACGTCGAATTCGACGGCCACTGCCTCGCCCAGTGGGACATTCGGATCTTCGAACAGCTCCACGAGCGACACTTCGTGCTGCACCACGAACGTATTACCGAACTAGGAGTCCCACTCGAACGGGTGAAGAATGCGCTCGCGTCCAACTTCGAGTTGCTCGTGGAGACCGACCCCGCGGGCGAGACGCCGAGCGACGAGTCGTCGCGAGCCAACTTCGTCTTTCGCCGTCGAGCGTGACGATGACGAGTCGAGTGCTTCGTTCGTCTCACTCTCAATAGTTGACGTTAGGGAATTGTGGTCGTGGTGCTCGTCGCCGTACTGGTAGTAGTGGTCGTGGTCGTGGTCGTGGTCGTGGTCGTGGTCGTGGTCGTGGTCGTGGTCGGCACCACGTAACCGGGCCAACCTTCCCATTCGACAACCACTCCCGCAGGACCGGCTACGCGGGCGAACTGCGATCGAAGCGAATGGATGAGTGCGAGATTGGCTTGGCCGGCGACCCCGAGGGCGTTGCCTCCGTGCTGTCCCAGGTCCACGGCGTAGATCGTTACCACGGTGCCATTGATCGCGTAATTGATGGCCATCACGTCGCAGCCCCCCGACAAATTGGTGTAGCCGGACTTCACGCCCACCACGCCGTCTTGTCCCACGAGCGGTGTGTAGGAGATGACAACTCCGACCACCGGCAGTTTCACCCGTGGCAGCGCCACGATGGTGCGCACGATGGGCTCATTGGTCATCAGGGCCACGGCGATGATCGCCTGATCATGCGCGGTGGAGCGGTCGTAGGGGGAGATCCCGCTGTAGTCGGCGTAGCGAGTGTGGGTCATCCCGAGTTCCCGCGCATCCCGGTTCATCTCATTGACGAATTGCGACTGCGTCATGCCGAGCATCGTCACCAACAGCTGGACGTAGTTACCGGCCGAGTGAACCAGCAATCCGCGCAGCAGTGTTCCTTCACACAAGGTCTCACCGAGTTTGACGGCGACGCTGGACTGGTCGGTCGCCACGTCGAAGCCGTAGAGCGCCACGTCGCTCGCGTTAACGCTGAGACAGGGGCCGTGTTGGGAGTAGGTCAAGGGCAAGTGATGCAGCACGACCCAGGTAGACATCAACTTGGTGAGACTGGCGATTGCCTGTGGGGACTGGGCGGGCGACGAGGCGGCAACGGATAGCGCGGGAATGACGATCGCGGCGCTGCCCTGTGTCGGCCACGCCAACTTGAGTCTCGCGGGAATAACCGCCGGTAGCGTCGTGGTGGTCGTGGTGGTCGACGTCGAAGGTATCGTCGTGGTCGTCGTCGACAAAATAGTCGTGGTCGTCGTGTCGCGCGGGGCCGTTGTCGAATGGGCAATCTCCGGGGTCGCCGCCACCAACGTCGCGATCAAGAGGCCGCCCAGGGACACGACCAGCAGCGGGCCGCAACGAAGTAAGGACCGCGGGGTTAATTTCACCCATTTAACTTACTTTGCGGGTCGACCGTCTTTGTTACCGCGCCGTGACAAATAGGTCTCGTGACGGCCGCCTCGACGCCACGTCCCTCCTCGACCATGCGGGCCCGTACGAGAACGTCACGCGCGATCACCTCGCGCGAGTTCGTCCAGGCGACGTTCGAGAAACGCTCGCTCGACTTCGTTCTCGCACTGGGTCAGCGCTTCTCGATACGCCCCTCGCGCTTCATCACGACGGCCGAGCTGGCGCAGAAAATCGGCGCGAGCGCTGGCCCGGTAGTTGTAACCGGCCAACTGCGGATCGCTCGCGAGTTCGTCCAGGGCGCTGAGACCGGCCTCGGGGCCCTCGGCGATGCCTACCGCGACCGCCCGGTTCAGGGCCACCACAGGTGACGGCCAGGCAACCAGTAGCAGGTCGTATAACGCGATGATCTCGGGCCAATCGGTTTCCTCCCACGAGGGCGACTCCGCGTGCACGGCAGCGATCGCGGCCATCAAGGCGAACCGACCCGGCAACGGACGTTGTAGCGCGTCACGCACGAGGACCGTGCCTTCGACGATGGCCTTGCGATCCCACTGGTCGCGGTCCTGCTCGGATAACAACAGCAGCGTGCCGTCGGGACCGGTGCGAGTCCGGTGACGCGCATCGGTCAGGATCATGAGCGCCAAGAGTCCGGCGACGCCCGCGTCCTCGGGCAACAGGACCCGCAGCATGCGCGACAGCTCGAACGCGCGTTCGACCAGGTCGCGGCGCATGAGGTCAGCGCCCGAGGGCGCGGTGTGCCCGGTGGTGAAGACGAGATGCACGGCGGACAGTACGGCCTCGATGCGCGCGGGCAGGTCATCGGCCGTCGGTACTCGGTATGGGATGTGCGACGTCGAAATCTTCTACTTCGCGCGTGTGAGGCGCGCCGCCATGGTGGACTCGGTCACCAAGAAAGCCCGGGCCACCTCCGAAGTGGTCAGACCGCATAACAGGCGCAGGGTGAGGGCCACTTGCGTCTCGATGGACAAGGACGGGTGACAACAAGTGAAGATGAGGCGAAGGCGGTCGTCGGGGATTATTGGATCTTCCACCTCGAGCGCCTTCGCCCTCTCTTCGGGCTCGACGAACTCCACTAGCAATCGGTCGTGCCTAGATTGGCGTCGTAGAACATCAATGACCCGGCGTCGCGCCACGGTCGTCAGCCAGGCGCCCGCTCGGTCGGGGATCCCGGTTTTCGGCCAAGTGGTCAGCGCCTTGGAGAACGCGTCCTGCACGCACTCCTCGGCGAGATCGATGTCCCCGGCGACGCGAATGGTCGCCGCCAACACGAACGCCCACTCGCCCTGGTACGCCAGGGCGACCGCGGCCTCGACCTCGATGGACGCGTAGGGGTCGCTCAGTCGAAGACCCTGATGGGACGGACTTCAACGCCGCCGAAGGACGCCGGCACCTGTGCGGCGATCGCGATCGCCTCGTCCAGGTCGGCCGCCTCGATGACGTAGTAACCGCCGAGCGCTTCCTTGGTCTCGGCGAATGCGCCGTCGGTCACCACCAGCTTGCCCGAGGAATCGTGGCGCAGCGACGTCGCGCTGGACGTGGGGTGAAGGGCGTTGCCGCCGCGTAGCTTGGCGCCATTCTGCTCGCCGAAGGTGGTGTGCGCGGCCATCATCTTGCCGGCGGTCTCGGCGTCGGCGCCTTCCCAGGCCGCTTCGTTTTCGTAAATGAGGATTAAGTATTCGGACATTTCAGCTCCTTAAAGTGGGACCCGCACCTCGGGCCTCACCTATAACGACGAACGAGGGGCGGGCAAATCGACAACCGACACATTATTCTGCCCCGTCAGTGCAGCGAGTTCCACTCATCGTCGGTCAGGCGGCCCAGTCGTTGCGCTTCGTCCAGACCGCCCAAGAGAAGGGCCGTTCGCCGGTCGTCGATGTACGAGACGTGATCGAAGCCCAGTCGCCGCCACGGTTGAAAGAGGATCCGGGTGGTGGAGGGATTGGAGTAGATGCCGCGCACCAGGACGCCGACGTCCGACGCCGCCACCACCAACGCCGGGCGCTGTTTGACGCGTTGTTCGGGAATCTCGGGATCGACAGCGTCGAAGGGAACCTCGCCCAGCACGATGGTACCCACGAAGGGGTGATCGGGGTCGAACTTTTCCAACTCACTCGGCGTCAGGTTCATTCGGCGACGTTCGCTCACCGCGAGCGGCTCCGCCGGTGACGGAGCCGCCGGCGGGACCACCTTCTTGTCACCTTTCACCCTCACGGGACGCGCCGGGTGAATCGGCGCACTGTTTCGCCGACGCTTCTTTTCCTCCTCGCGACGGGCCTTGCGCTGCGCTCGCACCTCAGGGTCAACCGGCTTGGGCGCCAACAGAGCCGAGCTGGGCGCGATCTCGGGTAGTTCGGGCAACGCGAGTTCGGGGCGCTCGTCGAGAAGTTGACGACAGTGCGGGGCCGCCGCAAACTCTTCGCCAATGGCGAAGCTCAGGAGCGCCACCACGTCGTCGTTGGTTGCCCCGTCGGCGATCAACTGGTCGACGGCCGACGTCAGCTGCTCGTACGAAGGCGAGTCGGCGTGGTCGCCGAGGGCCGCGATGACCTTTTCGAGCGGCTCCATGGCCAGCAGTTCCAGCAGGCCCTTAACGGCCGCAATGGGCGCGCCGATGGCGAAGGCGGTGACGTCGCGGCGTTGCTGGAGACTGCGCAACGGCATGCCCACTACGGCACTGATCTTGGCGTTGCCGCGTAGGTCGAGCGAATCCACGGCCGCCAGGACCGTGTTGTCGTCAATCTTGAGCAGGGCGCGGCGCACGTAGTGCGCTGGGCTGGAGGTGGCGGACGTCACGCTGGCCTACTTCAAGAGGTGTTTCGCGACCACGACGCGCTGGACCTGATTGGTACCTTCGTAGATCTGCGTGATCTTGGCGTCGCGCATGAAACGCTCGACCGGAAACTCCTTAGTGAAGCCGTAGCCACCCAGCAGCTGCACGGCGTCGGTGGTGACGCTCATGGCGGTGTCGGACGCGAAGGACTTGGCCGCGGCCCCCAAGTAGCCAAGCTGGCCGTCGGGGTCACCGGCGTCAATCGTCGCGCAGGCCCGGTAGACGAGCGCGCGCGCCGCCTCGTTGCGGATAGCCATGTCAGCCAGCATGAAGCGCAGGCCCTGCAGGTCAGCGATGGGCGCGCCGAAAGCCTTGCGTCCGAGCATGTAATTACCGGCGAAGTCAATCGCGCCCTGGGAGATGCCGACGGCCTGGGCCCCGATGGTCGGACGCGAGCGGGCCAGGGTGTGCATCGCGATCTTGAAGCCGTCGCCCTCCTCGCCGATGCGATGAGAGGGCGGCACGCGCACGTCGCGCAAGACCACCTCGCCCGTGGGCGACGCGCGCAGTCCCAACTTGTCTTCGAACTTGGGGAACTCGACGCCCGGACCCTTTTCGACCAGGAAACACGAGATACCTCGACTCTTCTTGTCCAGGTCCGTCGAGGCAAAGACGGTGTAGGTGTCCGACACCCCGGCATTGGTGATCCAGTACTTCGAACCATTAAGTACGTAATCGTCGCCATCGCGCACGGCTCGACAGCGCATCGAAGCCACGTCGGAGCCGGCATCGGCTTCGGAGAGGCAGTACGAGCCTTGGATCTCGCCCGTCGCGAAGCGCGGTAGGTACTGCTGCTTGATCTCCTCGGAGGCGAAGTTCATGATCGGCAGCATGGCGAGCTTCGAGATCAGCATCGTCACCGAGGTTGAGGCGCAGCCCCGGGCCACCTCTTCGATCATGATGGCTTGGGTCACCATGTCCGCCCCGGCGCCGCCGTAGACCTCGGGCACCCACAACGAGGGCAAATCCATCTCCTTACAGGCCAGCCAACTCTCCTGGGGAAAAACCTGCTCGCGGTCGTAGCGCGCGGCGTGGGGAGTCACGCGGCTGTCGACGAAGGCGCGCATCACGTCGCGGAAGGCCCGTTGCTCGTCGTTGAGGTCAAAGCTCATAGTGAATCTTTCGTAGCCAGTTAGTGGGTGCCGGCCGGCGCGACGCCGATCAACAGGTCTTCCTTCGTGACGGCGTCGACGAAGCGGCGCTGCGCGGCGTAACTGTGCGCCAGTCCGGAGAATCGAGCAGTCTGGTCGCGATCGATGAGTGACGTAGTGCGCAGGCCGAAGATATCCAGGGCCACGTGCACGTCCTCGGGGATGGGCCCTCGCCCAACCAAGCTGGCCCGCTTGGCCGCCACCAGGGCCACGCCCCGCTCCACGTCGTCGCGGTCATGGGGGTGCGCGAAGTGGAGTTTGGCGCATTCGCGGTAGGCAATGGTGAGGGCAAATCCCTCGCCGGGCGCCGGGGTGCCGTGACCAATCCCCCCGACCGCACTGAGCGAGTGCTGCAGTCCCGCCTTCTGCTTTCGGCCGATTTCGGGGGTCTGGGTAGACATGGTCGGGCGAACTTCTCCCGACGCGGGAACGGGGGAAAACGTTGGTTGGGTCACACTTCGACACTACCGCTGAATGGCCGTCTTAAATCCTGGTCAACCAGGATTCGTACTGGGCCAGTTCACCACGCACCGCTTGATGGTACGTCGCTTGAATGGACTTGGTGATGGGACCGGGTAGTCCATTGCCCACCACTCGGTCATCCACCGAGCCAATCGGGACGATCTCGGCCGCGGTGCCGGTTAAGAAGGCCTCGTCGGCGACGTAGAGATCGTCGCGGCGCATGGCCTCAAAACTCACCGAGTAACCATGGTCGTTGGCGATGCGCACCACGCTGGCCTGGGTCACCCCGCGCAGCGCGCCCGCCTCCGAGGGCGGCGGGCTGATGAGCAGGCCGTCGCGCACGATGAAGAGGTTCTCGCCGGTGCACTCCGAGATGCGCCCGTCGGGGCCCAGCATGATCGCTTCGTCGTAGCCGGCCTTGACTGCTTCGACCTTGGCCAGGCTCGAGTTGACGTAGCCGCCCACCGTCTTCGACGCCGTGGGCATGGCGTTGGGACCGTGACGCACCCACGAGGAGATCTTCATACGTACGCCGTTCTCGACGCCCTCGTCGCCGAGGTACGCTCCCCAGGGCCAGCAGGCAATGGCCACGTTGACCGGGGCCGGCAGCGTGTTCACGCCCATCTCGCCGTAACCCAGGTAGATCAGCGGACGCAGGTAACATCCCTCGTCCAGTTTGTTCACCCGCACCACCTCGACCGCCGCGTCGCAGAGTTCGAGCATCGTGTAGGGCACGTCGATCATCAAGATCTTGCAACTGCGCATCAAGCGCTCCATGTGATCGCGAAGTCGAAATATCGCCACGCCGCTCAACGTCGGGTAGGCCCGTATCCCCTCGAAGGCGCCGGTGCCGTAGTGCAGGGTGTGCGTGAGTACGTGCACCGTGGCCTTCTCCCATGCAACTAATTCGCCGTCCATCCAGATCTTCTTGGTGGGAGTAATGGGCATTTCTACAGCCTCTCTAACAGTTGCTTGGTCACGCCAAGGGTCCCCAGCGTCGTCACGTCACCTTCAAAGTCTCGCACGGCGCGCGTGATGCGTCGCGCCGCGTCCACTTCACCGAGGTGCTCGAGCATCAGGGCGGCCGAGGATACCGCGGCCAAGGGATTGGCCAGACCGGTGCCCACCAGGTCGTGCGCCGCGCCGTGCACCGGCTCGAAGAGGGATGCGCCGGTGCGCGCGGGATTCAAATTGGCGCTCGCCGCGTAGCCAATGCCACCCGTGACCGCACCAGCCAGGTCCGAGAGAATATCGCCAAAGAGATTGTCAGTGACAATGATGCCGTAGCGCTGGGGACTTTCGACGAGGTAGATGCACGCGGCGTCGACGTGGTTGTAGTCAACCTCGACGGAACTGAACTCGGAGCCCACCTCGTTGACGACACGGCTCCACAGGTCACCGGCGAAGGTCAGCACGTTGGTCTTGTGCACCAGGGTCAGCTTCGGCTTGGCCAACGTAGCCGCGCGTTCGAAGGCGTAGCGCACGCATCGTTCGACCCCGAAGCGGGTATTGACCGAACCCTGGGTCGCGACCTCGTGGTCGGTTCCGTAGCGCAGGACGCCGCCCTCGCCGGCGTAGGGTCCCTCGGTGTTCTCGCGCACGATCGCAAACTCGCAGCCCTGGGCCAATGAACCCGCCACCGCGCGAAATGGTCGATAGTTGATGTAGAGGTCGAGCCCGAAGCGCAATCGAAGCAAGAGGCCGCGTTCCAGGACGCCCCCCGGGATGCGCGAATCGCCAATGGCCGGTCCAATGGCCCCCAGGAGGATGGCGTCGAAACCGCGCAACTCGTCCAGGGTGGCCTGATCGAGCACGAAACCGTCGCGCAGGTAGCGCGCCGCGCCCAGTTCGTAATCGGTGGTCGCCAGATCCACCCCGGCACCCCGTACGACGTCGAGCGCCGCCTGGGTGACCTCGGGCCCAATGCCGTCACCGCCGAGCACGGCCACGCGATAAGTGCGCTCGCTGAGCATTTTTCGTGCCTCCCTTGAAGGTACAGTTTGCTCGCCCGGCCCCATCGGGGGCAAACTCACGGAAGAATCCTCTACCACGACGGGTAGAATTAGGGATTCTCCACGACAAAGGTTGGGCCATGGCCGGCGAAATCCACCGCATCACCCAAGAGACGCTGGACAAGCTGAAAGCCGAGTACCTCGAACTGACGACCGCGGGCCGCACGGCAATCGCGCGCACCATTGAATCGGCCCGATTGATGGGCGACCTCTCGGAGAACGGCGACTACCACGCCGCCAAGGACGCCCAGGGCAAGATGGAATCGAGAATTCGCCAGATTGACAATGTCATCCGCAACCACGAGATCGTCGAGCGCGACGAGCACGCCGACGCGGTCCAGTACGCCTCGATCGTCCAGGTGGTCT
>ODAK010004609.1_pt1 | contig 14073 bp, 10 predicted proteins | sample 1539591 | NCBI WGS metagenome assembly ODAK01 (sample SAMEA3539303, study PRJEB22396) | soil metagenome | biome: tundra; feature: field; material: soil | place: USA | collected 2010-05 | depth 0.15 m | reverse complement strand
GGGCCCCCGCGGATCGGTGTATGAGCCTTCCGGGTTGCCTCCCGACCAGGCATGGCCAAGTCCATGGATTGCCCAATATTCCACTTGGTGAACCCCGCTCGCGTTTTCGATCACCGTGCGTTCATAAGCGACGCCCGCGGCGGAGCGGCCATGTTGCGTTTTCTCCGCAGCGTCTTGGAGGCCGGCACGCGCCGCGGCGACGATCATATCGGCGTTGGACGGATGAACCGTAACATCGGCGGCGCCATGAAATACGATCGTGCGAACCTCGGAAGCGGTGCGAGAAGGCGCCACTGGCGCGCGTCCTTGAGCGATCGCGGTTGGACCGCGGCGCCCGTGCATGGCGGCGAAGGCGGAAGGCAAGTCGGTCGCCGATCCATAAGCCAATCCGGAATGAACGCCGGTTGCGGCGTAAAGTTCGGGATAGGTGGCACCCATGACCTCGGCCATGGCGCCACCGGCGGAAAGACCCGCCACAAAAACGCGCCCGGCGTCGATCTCGAACTCCTTTATTAGGGCGTGCGTCATCCCGGCGATGATGCTTGGCTCCCCGGCGCCGCGCATCTGGTCCTTGAAACTGAACCAGTTCCAGCATCCTGAAGGATTTGCGCTGGTTGACTGGCTTGGATAGGCGACGATGAAGCCATGCTCTTCCGCAAGCAGGTTCATGTTTGTTCCTGCCGCGAAATCGTCGGGGTTTTGCGAGCAGCCGTGCAGCATGATGATCAGAGGCCGCTTGCGCCCGTCCGCGTGAGCAGGGCTTGGGACGAAGAGTTTATAGTCCCTCGAACCCGCTTCGCAGGTGAAGGTTCGGGTCGTAAAAGATGCTCCGTCGGGCGTTGGCGCCGCCGGCACGACGCGACCTGGCGCGAACGCTTTCGCGCCAAGCGCCAAACCAGCAAGGTCGCCCTGACGCAGAAACTCCAAAACTTGTCCCAGTGGCCTGATCCCGCGCGCTTCGATGCCCCGTTCAGCCACGGCCTCGCGCGACAAGACACGCCTGGCGGTTCGGGCGCCATGGCGGGGCGCGCCGATCTCTCCCGAAGTCTCGACGACGCTCGCTTCCAATTCGCGCGGAGGACTATTCTCGGGCGATTGCTCTTCCAGCTCGTATTTTGCGCGGCCCAGCCGCGAAAGAGCGTGCTGGATCACCCGTGTCGCCTCCCCAACATTGTGGCGTGACGTCAGTTGCCCGGCTTTTTGCAAGGCTGCGTAAAAGTTAGCTTTCATGGCTGAAATCCTGTGCTGGGAGAGTGCGGCCTTGACCGGGCGAAGCCGTAGCCGGGCCGTGTCCAAAATTAGACTGACCGGAGACATGTTCACCGAATGCGATCCGCGAGCGCCGTTTTGACCGCCTTGCTCGCCTGAAGAGCGCCAAGAACAGTGATCACCTCGATTGTCGCGCTTGCGAGTTCGGGCGTGACGTCGTCGTCGATCGTCGCGAGGCCGACGACCTGAATGCGCAGCTTCTCACCCGCCGCCTTCACCGCCTCGAGGTCTGCCCGGCTGTAGCGCCGCAAACCGAGTTCGAGAGTCTGCCGCACGATGGATTGCTTGACGGCGTCGGCGTGAGCGGCGAGCTGGTTGCGGATCGCCGTCCTGATCAAGTCGGTGCGATTGGAGTAAAACCCCCCCTGCACCAACAAATCGATATGGCCAAGGTCGACATATCCGAGATTGATCGTGATTTTCTCGCTCTCGCCCGGCTTGTAGCGCAGGTGATGTATGTTCGCGGACAATTTCCAACCTCCATCTACCATCCGTGTAGATGGTATATAGATGGTAGCGGTGGCAAATGCAACGGTAAAACGAGACGGAGCGAAAACCTCGGATAGCGCGGGCCGGCTCGCGGCCTTGGCGATCTTGCCCAACGCGGCCCATGAAGCCGACCGTTCCTAGCGCGCCCGCGATGAGCGTTGCATGAATGTTAACGTTTTGTCGTAATATTGCGGCTTTAGAACTCGACAAGTTCCGCCGCGGGCGCGACAATCCTTTCGCGGCGGACTGGCGGGCGCTGGCACATGGTCCAATATATGCTGTGCTGCTTACCCATATGCGCACATTGAGGGATCGCGGACGTGTCAAGCTGATGACGAACCTCCAGCCGGGTGAAAACCAACCAGATGATTCCCCATCCGATTGGATTTTTCATCCTCGGCTGTTCGATTAACGGCCGGCTTCGACTGAACACCCGCCGGCCATGTGATGCCATGCTCGCATCCAGCGAGCCTTCTTAAAGGAGAATTACAATGGCAAAAGGTCAAGTTCGCGGCAACCGTGAAGCAAAGAAGCCGAAGAAGGAGAAGCCGAAGGTCACGGCGGCTGCCCCCGTGCTCATGAAGAATTCAATTCCGCCCAAGAAGAAATAGCGGGAAAAATAGCGCGGCGGCGTCAAGCCCGAAGCAAACCAGTTGGATCGATTGGCCTGGAAACGGCCGCCGCGCCTAGATCACGATCGGCGCTTCCGCGATTTCGTCCGTCCAGACTCGAAAACTCGTCAGCGTATTGGGTCCGAAAGTCGTCGTGATCGCGACATCCGCGGCATCGCGTCCCCTGGCAAGCAGGACCCTGCCGATGCGCGGCACGTTGTTCCGCGCGTCAAAAGTATACCATTTGCCGCCGAGATACACCTCGAACCAGGCCGCGAAATCGCCCGGCGGAAAAGGTGGCGGCGTGCCGACATCGCCGAGATAGCCGGTGCAATAGCGTGCCGGAATGTTCAACGCCCGGCAGAACGCGACGGCCAAATGCGCATAGTCGCGGCAGACGCCCTGACCTTCTTGATAGGCTTCCGACGCCGTCCGCGTCACCCGCGCGTGGTCGTAACCGAACGCAATCCGCCGGTGCACGAAATCGCAGATCGCCTGCACCCGCGGCCAGCCCGGCGCCGTCGCCCCAAACAGACTCCAAGCCAGATCCAGCATCCGGTCGCTATCGCAGAAACGGCTCGCGAGAAGAAAAACGATGGCTTCTTCCGGAAGATTTTCCACCGCCACTTCTGCCGCGTCCGGCGCGATCTCATCGGGCAGACCGGAATCCTTCACGATGGCGTCGGTCGAGAGGATCATATGGCCAGCCGGGGCAAGAATCCTGCTGCACCAATTGCCGAACCCGTCACGGTAGCAGGATATCGGAACCGAGGGCATGATCACGATATGATCGGGCGCCGCGAGATCGGCGACGCGGGAGTAATGAATATTCAACATCCCAATCAACGGAGTGGGTTGCGGAAATTCATATTGCAACTCGTAGCCAACCCGAAGTTTCACTTGAACTCTTCGCGACTCATGGAGCCCGCCGTTTGCTGTCAAGGGTTGATTTTTGTACTTGGCGGCTAAACAATCGCGCGCCTCTGTATCCATAGCACTTAACGTGCCAAGAAAACCGGGAATTATTGGGCAGGATGATGGAAATCGAAAATCCTTTGATTTGACGCAAGAGAAACATTGCTCCATGCGATAGGCTGTCAGGCGGACGCCTTCCACACCCTTCCCGCCCGGCACAAAAGAGCCGCCAAGACATGCCATTCCAGTGTTGAACGATTAAGTCATCCAAGACATCGGGAGACGGTGCATATGAACGGCCTAGGTTTCTTCCCTCACCTGAATTTTCGTCATGCCGCCTCCAAGGGCCACCCTGAAGCGCGGGAGACCGGCATCGTCCTCTCGCACGAGATTCTCGCGGCGAGCCGTACGGATGAAAAGGCGGTCTTGGCGCTGCTTCGAACTTCGCCGGAGGGCCTTGATGCCGCCGAAGCGGAAGCAAGATTGGCGTCGGCTGGACCTAACCTCGTCACAAGGGAAGGCCGACCGAGCGTCTTTCGAGAATTGTGGGGGCGGGCCAAGAATCCCCTGAACGCCTTGCTACTTTCCCTCGCGACAATCTCTTATTTCCTCGGCGACATCCGCGCGGCGCTCATCATCGCGATCATGGTCATACTCGCCATCACCACGGCCTTCGTCCAGGAGCATCGCTCCAATGACGCCGCCGCCAAACTTCGCGCCATGGTGAAGACGACGGCCAGCGTCAAACGGCGCGGCGCGGCTATTCCCGCCGGAGAGGACCAGTCGCATGGTTTTTGCGAAATTCCGATGGAGCAGCTCGTTCCCGGCGATATCGTGCGGCTTTCCGCCGGCGACATGATTCCGGCCGATCTCCGGCTCCTTACCGCCAAGGATCTCTTCATCAATCAGTCGGCCCTGACCGGCGAGGCCATGCCATCGGAAAAGTCGGCTCCCGCCTGCGCGGGCGACATCGCCGATCCCTTTGACCTGCCAAACCTCTGCTTCATGGGCGGCAGCGTTGTTAGCGGCTTTGGCACCGGCGTCATCGTGCATACGGGCGCCAAAACCTATTTTGGCCAGCTTGCCGGCAAGATAGCGGGTCAGCGCGAGCTGACGAGCTTCGACAAGGGCATCAATCGCTTCACCTGGCTGATGATCCGATTCATTCTGGTGATGGTTCCAGCCGTGCTCCTGATCAATGGCTTGACCAAGGGCGATTGGCTGGAGGCGCTCTTGTTCGCGGTGGCTGTCGCGGTCGGATTGACGCCGGAAATGCTGCCGATGATCGTCACCGTCAATCTCGCCAAGGGCGCGATCGCCATGTCGAAAAAGCGGGTGATCGTGAAGCGCCTCCACGCGATCCAGAATTTCGGCGCGATGGATGTCTTGTGCACCGACAAGACCGGCACGCTCACGCAGGACCGCATCATCCTCAAGCGGCATCTCGACATTCGCGGCAATGACTGCGAACGGGTGCTGGAATTCGCCTATCTGAACAGTCATTATCAGTCGGGCTTGAAGAACCTGCTTGACGTCGCGGTCCTGCAGCATGTCGAACTCGGCAGAAACCTTCATTTGCAGCACCAATACGAGAATATCGACGAAATTCCCTTCGACTTCGTGCGCCGGCGTCTCTCCGTCATTCTGTCGCGTGAAGACGGCACCCATGTCCTCATCTGCAAGGGCGCGGTCGAGGAGGTTTTCGCGGCCTGCAAGCATTATGAACTCGACAATGAGTGCGGGACCCTGGACGCTACCCATCTCGCCGCCGCGCAAGCGGAGACGGCGGAGCTCAACGAGGACGGTTTCCGCGTCGTCGCCATTGCCTACAAGGAAATCGCCGATCTCAAGAAAAGCTATTCCGTCGAAGACGAGAGCGGCCTGACGCTGCTCGGCTATATCGCCTTTCTCGACCCGCCGAAGGAGAGCGCCGGCGCCGCGATCGCGGCGCTCATTAAATCCGGCGTCGCGGTCAAGATCCTGACCGGCGACAATGAAATCATCACCCGCAAGATCTGCCGCGAGGTTGGGCTCGCGGTGGATCGCATCGTGCTTGGCCCAGAGATCGAACGAATGAGCGAGAGCGCGCTGGCCGAGGTTGCCGGAAAAACAGCGGTCTTCGCCAAGCTCTCCCCGGTGCAGAAAGCACAGGTCATTGGGGCGCTTCATGCCAGGGGCCATGTCGTTGGATTTTTGGGGGATGGCATCAACGACAGCCCGGCCTTGAAGGCCGCCGACGTCGGCGTTTCCGTCGATACGGCCGTCGACATCGCCAAGGAATCGGCGGACATCATCCTGCTCGAAAAGAGTTTGATGGTGCTTCAGGAAGGCGTAATCGAAGGGCGCAAGGTTTTCGGCAATATCACCAAATATATCAAGATGGGCGCGAGTTCGAATTTCGGCAATATGTTCAGCGTGCTCGGCGCCAGCATCTTCCTGCCCTTCCTGCCGATGCTGCCCATTCAAGTCCTCACCAACAATCTGCTCTACGATTTTTCGCAAACCGCCATCCCCACGGACAATGTCGACGAGGATTATCTCGCGGTTCCGCGCAAATGGGACATCGGCAATATTTTCAAATTCATGGTCTTCATCGGGCCGATCAGCTCGATTTTCGACTACGCGACTTTCTTCACCATGCTCTATGTCTTCGACTGTTGGAATAACCCGTCGCTGTTCCAGACCGGCTGGTTCGTCGAATCCCTGCTGACGCAGACTCTCATCATCCACATCATCCGCACCGCGAAGATCCCTTTCCTGCAGAGCCGCGCCAGCGCCGCCCTCGCCGCGACTTCGGTCATCATTTGCGTGGCCGGCATCGCGCTGCCCTTTACGCCTGCCGGGCGGGCGTTGAAATTCACGCCATTACCGGAGCTTTACTGGCCCATTGTCGCGGCTTTCCTGTTGACTTACGCAACCCTGACGCATTTGGTGAAAACTTGGTTCGTCCGCCGCTGGGGCATGTGAACCACTTTCGGCGACCCTCGCCCCACGTTCAGGCTGACGTATATTTTGGAACTTGTTCGTGAAACCACCCCGCTCAAAACTCGGCGCCGCCTGTTGCATCGCCGCCCTCGCCCTTACGCTCGCCTCCTGCGGGCGGCGTGGGGGTCTCGAACCGCCGCCCGGCGCATCCGCGTCGAACCCGGCGGTCACCGGCACGCCGGGGGATTATGAAACGCCCGCGAACCCCGGCGGCTTGCCGGGGCAAGATACAGCCAATTCCAGCGGTGCGGCGGCAGCTCGGGCCGCAACGAAGCAAACCCCGCCGCGCCCGCCAAAAACATTCCTGCTCGATCCCTTGCTGTGATCGTCCATGCACCACTTCACGATCAAGAACGGCGTCATGAATGCCGAGGATGTCGATCTCGCCAAGCTCGCGGCGGCGGTTGGCACGCCCTTTTATTGCTATTCGACGGCGACGCTTGTCCGCCATTACGAGGTGTTCGATAAGGCTTTCAAGGGCGTTCCGCATCTGATTTGCTATGCGGTGAAAGCCAATTCCAACCAGGCCGTCCTCAAAACCTTGGCGCGGCTCGGCGCCGGCATGGATGTCGTCTCGGGCGGCGAACTGCGCCGCGCCCTCGCGGCAGGCGCCGCGCCCGGAAAAATCACATTTTCGGGGGTTGGCAAAACACCAGCGGAAATGACTCTCGCCCTCGAACAGCGCATTCTTTGTTTCAATGTCGAATCGGAGCCGGAGCTTGCCCGTCTATCCGGGCTTGCGAACAGCCAAAACCGGATCGCGCGCGTGGCGCTCCGCGTCAATCCGGACGTCGATGCCAAAACCCATGCCAAGATCGCAACCGGCAAGGCGGAGAACAAATTCGGCATCCCGCTCGGCCGCGCCCCCGAAGTCTATGCGCAAGCAGCCAAGCTGCCTGGGATTAAGGTCACCGGAGTCGATATCCACATCGGTTCGCAGATCACCGATCTCGCCCCGTTCGACGCCGCCTTCAAGCTCATCGCCGATTTTGTCCGCGTATTGCGCATGGACGGCCACGCCCTCGATCATATCGACCTTGGCGGCGGTCTCGGCATCCCTTACGCGTCCTGGGACGATCCCGAAAGCTATCATCCGGAGCGCTACGCGGAGATTGTCAAGACAAGGCTGGCGCCGCTCGGCTGCCAGTTGATCTTCGAGCCAGGCCGGCTGATCGCGGGCAACGCCGGCATTCTGGTGACAAGCGTCCTCCTGGTGAAGCGGGGCGAGGCCAAAACCTTCGTCATTGTCGACGCGGCCATGAACGATCTGGTTCGCCCGACGCTTTACGACGCGCATCACGAGGTCCTTTTCGTCCGCGCGGCAAGGGCTAGGCCTGAAATTACCGCCGATGTCGTTGGCCCGGTCTGCGAAACCGGCGATTATCTTGCCCTATCGCGCAAAATTGCCGAGCCTTCGCCTGGCGATCTCCTGGCGATCATGTCGGCTGGCGCCTATGGCGCGGTGCAGGCGGGGACCTATAATTCGCGGCTTCTGGTGCCGGAGGTTCTGGTAAACGGCAGCCAATATGCCATTGTGCGGCCGCGCGGAACTTACGAGGAATTGATTGGCCTCGACAAAATTCCGGCGTGGTTGAGCTAGAAATTCCGGCCGCGCATGGCGCTTGCCCGCGATCATGCTAGCCTTCCGCATATGCGGGGCTCAAATGGCCACGCTTGGGAGTTGGTTTTGCTGAAGCTGGGTCGCTCGAAACCGATGCCCCCGGAGCCCGCGCCGGGCGGCGAAGCGACGGCAAATCCGCGTCTCGAGCGGCTCGCCGCGCAGGCGCGCGCGATCCTCCTCTTCGAGCGGGCTTGGCGCATTCTGCTGCCGCCGCTCGTCGTGGCCGGCATTTTTGTTTGCGTCTCATGGACCGGCGTTTGGCTCGACGCGCCACATTGGGTGCGCGGCCGTGGCGTTCTGGCGCTTGCGCTCGGCCTCATGACCGCCCTGCTGCCGCTCCGCGAATTTCGTTTTCCTTCGCGCAAGGAGGCGCTCGACCGGATCGACCGCGTCTCCGGTCTTGCCTTTCATCCAGCAGGGGTGATCGACGACCGGCTTAGCAACGGGGCGACCGATCCAGCGACCCGGGCCCTATGGAAACTGCATCGCCGCCGCGCGGAAGAAACGGTGGCTTTGCTGCGCACGGGTGGCCCGTCGCCACGGATAGTCGATCGTGACCGTTATGCCTTGCGGGCCATTGTCCTTGTCGCGCTGGTTGCGACAGGCTTCGTCGCCGGCCCCGAAAAATATGCGCGCCTCGCGGCGGCTTTCGACTGGCGCTTCGACGTCTCGCATGGCAAGGGCTACCGGATCGACGCTTGGATCGATCCTCCCGCCTATACGGGAAAACCGCCACTGGTGTTGAACCTTGGCGGCAACAAAGGCTTCGCCGGTTCAGAAGACCCGCAACGCATTGAAGCTCCGGGCGGTTCGATCGTCGTCATTCATGCGCCGGGCGGCAATCTTGACATGGACGTCAAAGGCGCGCTCGCCGAGGTGGCGCGGGACAAGACCGCCCTCGCTCAAGGCGGTTTGACCCCCGCCTCCGGCGCCGCCGCCAGCAAACCATCCAATGGCACGCCGGAGGGCAATGGTGAAATCCGGCTGGTCTTGCGTGGCGACGCGACGCTAACCCTTGGCCGCTCCGGCACGCCGCTCGGCGCGTTCGATATTCATGCCATTTTGGACCAGCCGCCGTCGATCGCGCTCACCGCCGCGCCTAAGTTCAATGCGCGCGGTTCGATGACGCTGAAATATCGTGCCGCCGACGATTACGGCGTCACCAGCGCCGAGGCCAATTTCGCCAAACCGGTCCTGCCGGGCGGACACCCCGCGGAGCGTTCGCTCGTCGAGCCGCCGAAAATGGCGCTCACGCTGCCGCCCGCCCCTGACCTTGCCGGCGAGGCCGAGACAACCGCCGATCTTTCCGAACATCCATGGGCGGGCGCGCGTGTCGAAATGACGCTGACCGCACGCGATGAAGGCGGTAATGAAGGCAAAAGCGATCCGGTCGAAATCACGCTGCCGCAAAAGCCTTTCGGCAATCCCCTTGCGCGCGCGCTTGCCGAACAACGCCGCAATCTTATTCTTGCGCCAGACGATCGGGCGCGGGTGGCAAATGCGCTCGATGCCTTGACGATCGCGCCGGAGGTTTTCAACACAAGCGCCGGCGTTTACCTCGGATTGCGGGTGGCAAGCGATCAACTCGCCGCGGCGCGGAACGACGGCGATCTCGTCGCAGTCGCCGATTATCTCTGGCAAATGGCGCTGCGCATCGAGAATGGCGATCTCTCCGGCGCCGAACGCGATCTCCGCGCCGCCGAACAACAATTGCGCGATGCCTTGCAGCGCAACGCCCCGGAGGATGAAATCCGCAAACGAGCCGAAAACCTGCGCGCCGCGATGGACAGGTTTTTGCAGGAACTCGCCGCGCGGCGGAAAGACCAGGACCGCCAGAATGAGTCCGCCGGGCTCGAAGGCCGGGGCCGCTCGATTAGTCCCGAACAACTGCAAGCGATGCTCGACAAGATGCAGGACATGTTGCGGGCGGGAGACAGCGCGAACGCCCAAAAAATGCTGGAGCAACTGCAAGACATTTTGGAAAATCTGCGCGTCGCGCGGCCGCGCAAGGCCAATCCGAGGGCGCGGGAGATGAGCCGCGCGCTCGACGAACTCGGCCATATGAGCGAGGACCAGCAGGATTTACGTGACGAAACCTATCAAAATGGCCAAGCGGACCGGCACCGGCAACGTGAGGAACGCGGCCAATTGGGCCTGCCGGGTGAACCAACCCTGGGCGATTTATTTGGCCAGGACGGCGGCGAGGACGGGATCGATGGCGAAGCTGACAAGAAAGACGGCGGAGAGGGTCAGGGTCCGAAGGCTGGCAAGGCGCCCCGGGCCGGGCAAAACGGCGGCCTAGGTCTAGCCAAGCGTCAGCAAGCACTCCGCGAGCGGCTTGAAACTCTGCAAAAGCGCTTGGACGACGCTGGAGCTGGCGGCAAAGACCTCGACGGTGCTCAAAACGCCATGCGCGAAGCGGAGCGCGCCCTCGATCAAGGCCCGGGGGCCACCGGCGATGCGGTGGACGCGCAGGGCCGCGCCGTGGAGGCTCTACGCGACGGCGCCCAAAAACTCGCCGAAGCCATGAACGGACAAGCCGGAGGCGATGGTCCGGGCACGGAGGGCGAGGAAGAAGAAGGGCAAGGCTCGCCAGGCCAGTTTGGCGCCGCCGATGCCATCGATCCGCTCGGGCGCCCGGCGGGACGCGAAAGGGCATTCAACCCTGGCGCGCGTTTCGATCCGATGGGTATTCCCGCCGCCGAACGCGCCCGGCGAGTGCTTGAGGAACTCCGCCGCAGGCTCGGCGAACCGGCGCGGCCGCGCGAGGAATTGGACTATCTCGAACGCCTATTGCGCCGCTATTGACCGCGCTTGGCGCGCCTGACGCGAGCCATGTGTGTTGCCGCGGGAAATAATGACATAGATCGGGACCAAGATGCATTCGCTCAGTAATCTCATTGTCGCAACCGGCATTGGCGCGGTCACGCTCGTGCTTTTGTTGGGGCTGATCAACATGCTGCGGGGCGGCAATCCGGATAGGTCGCAAAAACTGATGCGCTGGCGGGTTGGTCTCCAGTTCGCCGTTATAGTGATTGTCATGGGCATATTGTGGTTTCGCGGCTAGAACATATTCAAGCGAAGCGGATACCGGTCCGCGTCAGGAAAATGCGATTAGGCAAAGATCTAGAGCGCTTTCGGATTCCGCGGAATCCGAAAGCGCTCTAGGTATTGATGTGGAGCACCATGGTTGTCTTAAACAGAATTTACACAAGGACCGGAGACGATGGCACGACCGCGCTCGGAACCGGCGAGCGCCGCGCCAAGCACGACCTCAGGATCGAAACCTATGGCACGATCGACGAGGCCAATTCGGCGATCGGACTTGCCCGCGTCGCGACCGCGACAGATCCCGATTGCGCCAGACTCGACGCCATGCTGCTCTGCATTCAGAATGATCTGTTCGACCTTGGCGCCGATCTTTGCGTGCCGCTTAATGCGAGCGCCGATTCGGAATCGCTGCGCATCGTCCAATCGCAAGTGGATCGCCTGGAACGCAAGATCGATGAACTCAACGCGGAACTCGCGCCCTTGCGTTCTTTTGTCCTTCCGGGCGGCTCGCCAGCCGCCGCGGCCCTCCACCTCGCCCGCACCGTGACGCGGCGGGCCGAACGGCTGCTCGTCGCCTTGGCCGGCACGCAGGGCGAGGTCGTCGGCGGCCCGGCACTCAAATATGTCAACCGGCTGTCGGATTTACTGTTTGTCGCGGCTCGCTATGCGAACCATAAGGGCGAGGCCGATATTTTATGGGTGCCCGGCCAGAATCGCTGAGAAGGCTCGTCCGCTACGTGTCATGGCTGCCAGGCGCTACGGCCGGGTCCCTCGCGCCATCCCGCTGCCGTTGCGGCTTTCCGCGCGATCGCCCTTATTCCGAGCCGCTAAATGTATGAGGCCTTGCGTACTCAGCCTCCAAAATCGTACCAAAATGTTTCACGTGAGACGTTTTGGTACGATCCGCGCGGAGTTTCGGACAGAAGCTTCCATCTTCGGCCGAGGCCGGTCGCGTTGACTTGTGGAAAGCCTGCCTATACCTAACCTCACCCTGCGCGGCCGCCTCTCAGGTCTAGAGTTTTTCCCATGAAAATTCTCGTCCCCGTGAAACGGGTCGTCGATTACAATGTCAAGATCAGGGTAAAGCCCGACGGCTCCGGCGTCGATCTCGCCAACGTCAAAATGTCGATGAACCCTTTCGACGAAATCGCCGTCGAGGAAGCTTTACGTCTCAAGGAGAAGGGCAAGGCCAGTGAAGTGATCATCGTGTCGATCGGGCCGGCGCAGGCCGCCGAGACGATCCGGAGCGGGCTCTCGATGGGTGCCGATCGCGGCATTCATATCAAGGTGGAGCAGCCGGTCGAACCGCTCGCCGCCGCCAAGCTTTTGAAAGCCGTCGCGCTCGCCGAAAAACCTTTGCTTATAATCCTTGGCAAGCAGGCGATCGACGACGATTGCAACCAAACCGGCCAGATGCTCGCGGCGCTGTTGGGCTGGGGCCAGGGCACTTTTGCCTCGAAAGTGACTCTTGGCGAAGGGGAGGTGGATGTGACCCGCGAGGTCGACGGCGGCTTGCAAACCGTCAGCCTGAAACTTCCGGCCGTCGTCACGACCGATCTGCGCCTCAACGAGCCGCGCTACGCCTCGCTGCCAAATATCATGAAAGCCAAGAAGAAAGTGATCGAGGAGAAGACGCCCGCCGATTTCGGCGTCGATATCGCGCCGCGTCTGAAGATTTTGAACACCAGTGCGCCGCCCACGCGCAAGGCCGGAGTCAAACTCGCCTCCGCCACTGAGCTTGTCGCGAAACTCAAGGACGAAGCCGGGGTGATCTGATGGCGGTCCTGCTCCTTGCCGAGATTTCGAACGGCACGCTCAACGAGGTGACAGCCAAGGCTTTGACCGCGGCCAAGGCGCTGAACGAACCTATTCATGTTGTTGTCGCCGGCGAGGGGATGGAAGCCGCGGCGCAAGCCGCCGCAAGCCTCGACGGCGCCGGAAAAGTGCTGCTGGCGGATGATCCACTCTATGCACATCAATTGGCCGAACCGCTGGCCGCGCTTCTTGTCCAATTGGCGGGCAATTATTCGGCGATCCTGGCCGCCGCGACCTCCACCGGCAAGAATGTCATGCCGAGGGTCGCGGCCCTCCTCGACGTGATGCAGATTTCGGAGATTATCAAGATCAAGGCACCCGATATTTTCGAGCGTCCTATCTATGCCGGAAACGCGATTGAAACCGTGCAATCAACCGATTCCAAGAAAGTCATCACGGTGCGGACGGCGGCGTTTCAACCCGCCGGCGAGGGTCCACAAGCCCCCATTGAAAAGATCGGTACCGTGGCAGCGCCCGAGGTTTCCCGGTTTAAGGAAGAGACGATTGTCAAATCCGGACGCCCCGAGCTAGGCGCGGCCAAGATCGTCATATCCGGCGGCCGCGGCATGCAAAGCGCGGAGAATTTCAAGACATTTATCGAGCCCATCGCGGACAAGCTCGGCGCGGCGATGGGCGCGTCACGCGCCGCCGTCGACGCCGGCTACGCGCCAAACGATTGGCAAGTCGGTCAGACGGGCAAGATTGTCGCGCCCGATCTCTATATCGCCGTCGGCATCTCCGGCGCCATCCAGCACCTCGCGGGAATGAAGGACGCCAAGATTATCGTCGCCATCAACAAGGATGAGGAGGCGCCGATTTTCCAAATCGCGGATTACGGTCTCGTGGGCGATCTCTTTGCAATCCTGCCGGCGCTGAACGAGGAGCTTGCCAAGCTCGGCCTTTAGAGCATGACCCGCGAAAGCCGATCGACCTGACAACGATTATCAAAAAACAACAGCCGTTTCGGGTTTTGGAATAAGCGCATTCTTGATATGAACCGGTATTCGCCGCGCTGGCCAAGCCGCGGGGCGCGGCCGGGTGTGGATCCCGTGCTAAAATTTATTTACACGGATCCTTGTGGCGCAATGGGGCTCCGCCTTGGCCCAGCCAGGCCCTGGCGCTTGTCCGGTTCAGTGGATATGTTTGTGCCGTTGGTCTAAAAGCCGGGCTAGTCCGCGTGACCGCGCCAAGGCGGGACTCGCATGACGCAGGTCCGGCCAGACTCTTCCTGCTTGATTTCCATTGTGGACGAACGAAATGGACATAAAAAAAATGGGCGTGATTGGGGCCGGCCAAATGGGCACGGGGATAGCCCAG
>ODAK010004607.1_pt1 | contig 14079 bp, 10 predicted proteins | sample 1539591 | NCBI WGS metagenome assembly ODAK01 (sample SAMEA3539303, study PRJEB22396) | soil metagenome | biome: tundra; feature: field; material: soil | place: USA | collected 2010-05 | depth 0.15 m | reverse complement strand
GCATCGACTGCGCCTACCTGAGCCGGCTGGTGGTCGAGCATCGGCTGGACGAGGACGAGGCGGTGGAGACGGCCGCGGACCTGGCCCACCGGCTTCCGCGCGAGGTCTTCCGCTTTTGACCCGGCTGAGCCGCCGGAGCTGGCCAGCGGCCGGTCAGCCCCGGCCGGTCCGCGCCGTGCACCTCGGTCTGGGTGCGTTCCATCGCTCGCACCAGGCCTGGTACACAGAGCATGCCGCCGACCCGGAGCCATGGGGCATCGCCGCCTTCACCGGTCGCAGTCCCGGGGCCGCGGACCTTCTCCATGCGCAGGACGGCCTCTACACGCTGCTGGAGCGCGGTCCGGAGCGCGACCGGATCGAGGTGGTCACCAGCATCAGCGCCGCCCACGACGGCGACGATGCCGAGGCCTGGAAGGAGTGCTTGGCGTCGCCGCAGGTGGCTCTGGTGACCCTGACGGTCACCGAGGCCGGATACCACCTGGATGGCGCCGGGCATCTCGACCTCGACCACCCCGAGATCGCGGCCGACGTGGAGCGCCTGCGTGGGGCCCGCACCGGCTCGGACACCGGCCGCGCCGCGCGAGCCCTCCCGGCGCCTCACCTCCGCACGATGCCAGGGCGCCTCGTCGCGGGCCTCGCCGCCCGCCGCCGCGCCGAGGGCGGCCCGCTCGCGATCGTTCCCTGCGACAACCTGATGGGCAACGGTGCCGCGACCCAAACGGTGGTCATCGAGATGTGCGAGGCCGCCGGGGATGGGTTGGCGGATTGGGTCGCGGCCATGGTTTCGTTCGTCTCCACGGTCGTGGACCGGATAACCCCGGCCCCGACGGCCGAGGACCTGGCGATGGCGGAGCGCGCCACCGGCTGTGAGGACCGCTCCCCGGTGGTGACCGAGCCCTACAGCGAGTGGGTGCTCTGCGGCGACTTCCCCGCCGGCCGGCCCGCCTGGGAGGGCGTGGGCGCCCGCTTTGTGAGCGACGTCGGGCCGTTTGCGGAGCGGAAGCTGTGCCTGCTGAACGGTGGCCACTCCCTCCTCGCCTACGCCGGCTCCGCCCTGGGCCACTCCACCGTCGCCGACGCGCTGTCCGATCCGCGCTGCCGGGCGTGGCTCGCGGAGTGGTGGGACGACGTCACCCCCATCCTCGGGCTCCCCGGCGACGAGGTGGCGAGCTACCGCACCGCGTTGCTCGCGCGATGGGGCAACCCGCGGATCGGACACACCCTGAGCCTCATAGCCCGGGACGGATCGCTGAAGCTGGTGCAGCGCGTGCTCCCCGTGATCCACCGCTACCGGGCGGTCGGAGACCCGCCCCCACCGGGAGCCGCCCGCATCCTCGGCGCCTGGCTGGCCCACCTCCGCGGCTCCGGCGCGGATATCCGCGACCCCCGCGCCGCAGAGCTCGTGCCGAAGTCCTTGGGCGAGCTCTATGAGGCGGCGCGAGCCGTGCTCGAGGCCCTCGAACTCGGCCTGGGCGCGGACACTGCCTTCCTCCGAGAGGTCGCCGCCACCTGCCAGGAGCTCGAGAACCTGGGTGGGTAGCGTCCTGCCGCGACGTGCGATACGGATCGTTCATCTGTGCGACACCGGGGGGGCGGCACCACCGATGCGGCGTCCGGCTGAGCCCGGATGCGCGTAACGGCGGCGACCTTGACGGCGCGTACGAGGCTCGACGTCGCATCCGTTTGGCTGGGTGACCCGCGCGCCCAGTGACGAGCGACGGGGACACCATGGACGTCGGGGCACGCCAAGCATGGTCATCGTGTTCAAGTCATGAATGGCACTTTTTAAAGTCCTCAGTGGGCGCTGCCGAATCTCGACTAACCCCGCACCCAAGCAATACGGATGCGTCATGATTGGGTGACGTCGTGGCCCACTGGCCGCTGGAGCTCAGCCGCGTGGGCCATGCTGGAGATGCCATGGGGATGGATCGCAGTAACCGAGTGATCGGCATCGACATCGGAGGCACCTTCGGGAGAGGGATCCGAGGGGCACTGGTCGACGGCACCGGGTCCGAGATCACACGGAAGGAGGCCGTCACGCCCCGGACCAGTCAGGAGGAGCTGATCGAAACCGTGATCACAATGGCGAGCCGGCTCGCCGGACTGGCCGAGCGGGACGGTGCACCGGCGTCGGCGCTGGGGGTCGCGGTTCCGGGTCTTGTCGACGAGGCGTTGGGTGTGGTCCATCGCAGCCCGAACCTGAAGCTGCAGGACGTGGAACTGGCTCGACGCCTGCAGGACCGGTTGAGGGTACCCGTCTTCCTTGTCCGTGACGCCGGCGCCGGCGCCCTCGCCGAATACTCCCTCGGAGTGGGCCGCAGCGTGTCGGACATGCTGCTCGTGGTGATGGGAGTCGGTGTGGGGAGCGCTGTCATCAGCGGCGGCCAGGTCCTGCGGGGGGCCCATGGTGCCGCTGGCGAGATCGGGCACATCTCAATCGACCCCGCCGGGATGATCTGTGGATGCGGTGGCCGCGGCTGTGTCGAGACCTTCGCCTCCGAGACCTCCATTGCCCGTCGTTACACCCTGGCAGCCAAGGAGGCGATCCTCGCGGAGGAGGTGATCGCCAAGGCAACGGCCGGAAACCCCGCCGCGGTGCGCGTCTGGAACGACGCCCTGGGTGCCCTCGCGACGGTGATCGCCACGGCAGTGGCGCTCATCGACTGTGAGCTCGTCGTTCTGTGCGGAACCATGGGAATCCCATCGGAGGCCATCGCGCCCCTGGGGACCCTGCTCGCCAACAGGATCAACCTGGTCCGGCTGCCGCGCCTCGAGGTGGGTGGCTTGGGCGGCGACGCCGGCCTCCTGGGAGCGGCGGCCGTCGCCTTCGAACGCAGCGGCGCGGGCAACCCGGCCCGCGAGTGGCGGGGGTCGGGGACGGTTCCCCGCGGGCTCTGACCAACGGGCGAGGAGGCCTCGACGTCACGGGCGTAACGACGCATGCGAGTCGAGCACCTGCCACGCGGATGCGGTACGCCAGACCAGTGCTCAACGGGGGGCCGGGGAAGCTGGAGCGAGGTTACAGCACAACGTAGAAGAAGGCTGAGACGCACGTTTCCCGCGGGTGGGCACCATCGCCGACGCACGCACCAGATCGCAGTTCGCCAGAACACAGCCAAGCAGCGCAGGACGCTTGGCGCGCGATGGACGATTCTCTGATTCCCGCCTGGCGCGGTGTATGATTGTATGTGATCCAAACGAACAGTAGTCGGTTGTTCACACCTTGGACGACTTGATGATTACTGCTGGCACCCAAGGGAAACAACGCATGCTTAAGCCGAGCCGCGAAGACCTCTTTACGTTCGGACTCTGGACGGTGGGCTGGCAAGGGGTCGACGTCTTCGGCGGCGCCGTGCGCCCTCCGCTGGACCCGGTGATGGCGGTGACCCGGCTTGCCGAATTGGGGGCCTATGGGGTGTGCTTCCACGACAACGACGTCTTCCCGTTCGGCGCCACGCCGGCCGAGAAGAGCCATGCGATAGGACGTTTGCGCGAGGCGGTCGAAGGCGCTGGGTTGGTGATCCCCATGGTGACCACCAACCTCTTTTCTCACCCAGTCTTCCGCGATGGTGGCTTCACAGCCAATGACCGCGAGGTGCGCCGCTTTGCGCTCCGCAAGGTGCTGGACAACCTCGATCTCGCCGCTGAGCTCGGTGCGGAGATCGTGGTCTTCTGGGGAGGGCGCGAGGGCGCCGAGTCCGGCGCCGCAAAGGATGTCCGCGCCGCCCTCGATCGCTACAAGGAGGCGTTCGACCTCCTCACCGGGTATGTCATCGACCACGGCTACCAGCTCCGATTCGCCGTCGAGCCGAAGCCCAACGAGCCGCGCGGAGACATCCTCCTCCCCACCATCGGGCACGCGCTGGCTTTCATCAATGAGCTCGAGCATTCAGAGATGGTCGGGCTCAACCCCGAGGTCGGTCACGAGGAGATGTCGGGGCTCAACTTCGCTCATGGGCTGGCTCAGGCGCTCTGGCATGGGAAGCTCTTCCACGTCGATCTCAATGGTCAGAACGGGCCGCGGTACGACCAGGACCTCCGCTTCGGAGCCGGGAATGCCCGGGGAGCCTTCTGGACCGTCGACATCCTCGAGTCGGGCGGCTACCGGGGACCTCGTCACTTCGACTTCAAGCCACCCCGCACCGAGGACATGGACGGAGTGTGGGAGTCCGCCGCCGGGTGCATGCGCAACTATCTGGTCCTGCGTGACCGCGTCCGCGCCTTCCACGCCGACCCCGAGGTGCTCGCGGCCAAGTCGGCGGCGCGCCTCGACGAGCTGGCCAGGGCCACCCTCGACCCGGGTGAGACGCTCAGCTCGATGCGCGCCCAGGCGTTCGACCCCGATGCCGCCGCGGCCCGGGGCTGTGGTTTCGAGAAGCTGGACCAGCTCGCCCTGGACTACCTCTATGGGATCCGCTCCTAGCCTCGCAGCGCAGCCGCAGTTAATCAGGGCAGCTCGGTGAACTCGAGCGCGCTTGTCGGCATCGATATCGGGACGACGTCGGCCAAGGGCATCGCCATCGACCCCGCCTCCGGGAGGGTGCTGGCCACTGCGGAGTCCCGCTATCCCGTGAGCTCCCCCCACGCGGGCTGGATGGAGCAGCATCCCGACGAGTGGGTCACGGCGACCGGTGACGTGCTCTCCAGCCTGAAGGCGGACGTCAAGGAGATCCTCGGCATCGGCTTCTCCGGCCAGATGCACGGGCTGGTCTGTCTCGACGCGGCCGGTGAGGTCATCCGCCCAGCCATCCTCTGGAACGACCAGCGCTCCGCGCCGCAGTGCGCCGCACTGGAGTCCGGGGGCGGCCGCGACCGCCTCGTGAAGCTGACCGGCAACCGGGCCCTCCCCGGCTTCACCGCCCCCAAGCTGCTCTGGATGAGGGAGAAGGAGCCGGCGGCCTATGCCCGCATCCGGCAGATCTCCCTGCCCAAGGACTACGTGCGTGACCGCCTCACCGGGGGACATCGGAGCGATGTCGCCGATGCATCGGGCACGCTCCTCCTCGACGTGGCCCACCGCAGTTGGAGCACCGAGCTTCTTGCCGATCTGAACTTCTCGCGGTCGTGGCTGCCCGACCTCGCCGAGAGCTGTGATGCCATCGGGATGTTTGAGGGCGTGCCGGTGGCGGCGGGAGCCGGGGACCAAGCCGCCGCGGCCGTGGGCGCCGGGATCACCGGCCCCGGCCCTCTCTCGCTCGTCCTCGGCACCTCCGGGGTGGTGCTGGCCGCGACGGATCGCTTTCTGGCCGACGGGGAGGGTCGGGTCCACGCCTTCTGCCATGCGGCGCCGGACCGGTGGCTGGTGATGGGCGTGATGCTGGCGGCAGCCGGCTCGTTGGCCTGGTTCCACGACACCCTCCTGCCAGGGGTCGACTACGACGCGATGCTCGAGGAGGCTGAGAACGCGTCGCCCGGGTGTGACGGCCTCATCTTCCTGCCCTACCTGGCCGGCGAGCGGACGCCGCATTTCGACCCGGACGTGCGGGGCGCCTTCTGCGGTCTCACTCTCACCCATGGGCGCGGACACCTGATTCGGGCGGTATTGGAGGGGGTTGCCTTCGCCCTGCGCGACTGCCTGGACACTGTCCGCGACGTCGGGGCCACCGCCGACCGCGCTCGCGTCTCGGGAGGAGGCTCGAGAAGTCGGCTGTGGCTGAGGACAGTTGCCAGCGTTCTCGAGTTGCCCCTCGAGGTCATGGCCACCGACCAGGGCTCAGCGTTCGGGGCCGCACTTCTCGGTGGGGTCGCTTCCGGCGTCTACAGCGACCTCGACCAGGCTGCTGGCGCCTGCGTCCGGGTGACCGACGTCATCGATCCCGTCTCCGCATGGATCGAGCCTTATCGCGAGATACGACTTCGCTTCCGCGATTCCTACCCCGCCCTCCGCTCGCTCACCAGGCGAGGCACCGACTCGGTCTGAGAAGCGGCCTGCGGGGTTGGCAGGGCCTGCGGTTCCAACCCGCAACCCGGGGCGCGCTGTTCACGCCGGGCCCCCCTCGGCAGCCCTCACCGGAACCAGGGTCGGCTCATCCAGGACCCGCGTCAGCGCAAGTTCCGCGGCCCCCAGCAAGGCCGCTTCGGCCCCGAGTTGCGCTGGCTTGATCTCAACCACCTCGAGAGCCGGCGCCATGACCCGCACCCGCAGCTCCGCTTGGACAATGCGCTCCACCAAGGGCCACATGTCTCCGAGATACCCGCCGAGCACGACCCGCTGCGGGTTGAAGGCGTTCACGAGGCCGCCCAGACCCGCGCCGAGCCAGCGGCCGACCTCTTCCACCGCCGGGAGCGCGACCGGATCACCCCAGGCCGCCTCTCTCAGCACACGGGCGACCGCCGCGGGCTGATACCCCTTCTCGGCGTTGCCGGCCCGCCGCAGCAGGGCCGGGCCGCCAATCTCCGTCTCCCAGCAGCCGATCGCACCACATCGGCAGTGCACGCCCATCGGGTTCACCTGGACGTGTCCCACCTCTCCCGCACAGCCGGTTGCCCCTACCAGCGGGTGGCCATCGATGACAAGCCCGCCGCCCACCCCCACATCGCTGGAGACGTAGATGAGGTGGTCCACTCCGACACCAGCCCCCCACGTATGCTCTGCCACGGTGGCGAGGTCCGCCTCGTTGGAGATGAGGACAGGCAGGCCCGACCCGATCCGGTCTGCGACGAGGCGGCCCAGCGGTACATCCCGCCATCCCAGGTTCGGGGCAAAGTGCACCAGACCGTCCGCTCGGCGGACAACGCCAGGAACGGCGATTCCCAGACCGGCAATCCAACAATCGGTGGGGATCGTAGCCCGAGCGGACTGGATGAGTCTCAGGATGTCTTCGACCGTCTGCTCGAAAGCCAGGCGACGCGGCCGATGGGCGACCCGAGCGAGGTCGAGGATTTGGCCCCCCAGCCCGACCACGGCAACTGAGAGGGAGTTGACCTCGATATCGGCAGTGATGGCCACGGCGCCCTCGGGGTTGGGGCGGACCACCAGCGAAGGACGCCCGGGCGAGCCCAGGCGGGCGGGGTCTCCAGCCAGCACCAGGCCACGTCCTCCAAGGTCCGCAACCAGCTCACCGATGGTGCTCCGAGTCATCCCCAGGGCGCCGCCGATCTCGGAGCGGGAGAGTGCTCCTGAGTGATGGAGGTGTCGGAGCAGAAGGCTCAGGTTGTGACGGCGGACCGATTCCGGGGAAGCCACGGGACTCATATGTCGCCAATATGAACGGATTACTTCGGTCTCTGCCAGCTCCGGCGACCAGGCCGCGCGGATCGGGAGAACAGAGCGCTAGCTCAGAGCGGCCGTTGTTCGGGTCCTCCCCGCGCGGAGTGACATGCTCGCCTCGATGTGTCTCACCCCAACGTGGGGAGCTGCGGGGGCAGGCGCGCTGCGGGTAGCGCGCTGCCGGATGGCGTCGAGAGCGAGCCAGATGGCGCCCACCATCTCAGCGCTTCCGTCCAGCTGGCTGCGCACGATCTCGACGGCGCGCGCCGCAGCTGGCACGGCACGGTGCATGACCGTCTCCCGCAAGGGGCGAAGGATCATCTCGCGAGCACCGAAGATCGTGCCGGCCACGATGACGCGCTGCGGACTCAGGAGATTGCACAGATCGGCGATCACCATCCCCATGGCGCAGCCGGCGTCGGTCAGCGCCCGATGGCAACGCATGTCACCGTGCTCGGCAAGCCGGACCACATCCGCAATGTCCAACTGCAGCCCGTAGCCGCCACGGAGCGGGTCCAGGAAGTTGGTGGCTCCCACCGCGAGGTCGAGACAGCCGCGGTTGCCACAGGTGCAGGTCTGTCCGCGGGGATCGACGGTCATGTGGCCGATCTCACCCGCGGTCCCGGCCACGCCGCGGTGGAGTCGGCCGTCCAGAACGACGCCGGCGCCGGCCCGCTCGTCCACGTGGAAGTAGATGACGTCGGTGAAACCCCGCCCCGCGCCCTGCCGCAGCTCTCCGAGGGCGCCGAGGTTGCAGTCATTGTCGATCACGACCGGCAGCCCGAACACCCCTTCCAACACAGCGTTTGGATCGAGCTCCGCCCAAGGGTGAGGGTTCGGTTGCCCTCCGAGCCGTCCCGATATCTTGTCGATGGCGTAGGGGAGACCCACTCCGACCTGGCGCACGTCCGCTGCTGGCACGCCGGCGCGCTCCAGGAGTCGGATCATCATCGCCTTGGCCTCCGCGCAGCCCTCACGTGCGCCGAAGTCGAGGGGGAGCCGGTGCTCCTCGTCGGCAAGTACCTGTCCGCCCAGATCGGCTACTCCCACCCGGACGTGACTGTGTCCGAAGTCCACGCCGACGACGGCTCCGGACGTCGCGATGGCGACCTCCAGGCTGCCGCGACCACCGAGGCCCGCAACGTCGCCGCGGACCAGCCCCCGGCGCCGCAGCTCAGCCACGAGATTGGAGACGGTGGCGCGAGAGAGCCCGGTGCGGCGAGCCACATCGGCCTGGCTCAGGCCGTCCTCGGTGCTGATGACCTCGAGGACTCGTCGTATGTTCTCCTCCCGCAGGGCATGGAGGGTGCCCCCGGGCCATCGGCTCGGCGATGCCGGAGTCTCATCACCATCACCGGCGGGGATCATGCCCGTGATCGCGAGCCCCCGCGGGAGAGGACATCGATGGTCCCCGCCGCCAGCAGCACGACGGCGATGAGAATGTCGACCCACTCGGATGACACTCCCATGAGCAAGAGGCCGTTGTAGATGCCGCCGATGATCAGGCCCCCCAGGACCCCATGGATGGTCTTGCCCCGGCCTCCGAAGAGGCTGGTGCCGCCGATGACGGCGGCGGCCACCGCCAGCAGCACGTAGCTGTTCGAGGACTTGATGATGTTGGTGGTGAGGAACACCTGCCACGAGGCGAAGAGGATGCCCGCGATCCCGGCGGTGAGCGCCGCCAGCACAAAGCACCAGGTCCGGATCGAGGGCAGGCTGACACCCGCTCGACGAGCCGCCTCTGGGTTGCCGCCGATGGCGTAGACGTAACGACCGAACCGGGTTCGCTGGAGGAGCATCGTCCAGATGAAGAGCACGGCGAGGACGATCACGATGATGTAGGGGAGTCCTTCGATGACCCCGAAGTGCGCCCGGTTCACGTTGCAGAGGCCGACGAGCACCACCCCCGACACTGCGACGCAGGCGATCTTGACCGCGGTGAAGCTGGGCGGCGGTGCCACCAGACCACGGCGCCGCCGGCTGGCGTCTCCGAACCACCACGCCGCGGCCACGATGACCACGACCACCGCCAGCAGGATCCAGCTGATCGTCGGGCTGAAGTACCCCCAGAAGATGTTGTAGATCTGGACCTGAGCGGGGACCGTGACATTCTTGAGGGAGATCGGCTGGCCGTTGAGGACGATGATACAAACCCCCTCGAGTATCAGCCACCCACCCAGGGTGACGATAAACGACGGCATCTTGAGGCGGGCCACCATGGTGCCCTGGATGGCGCCGACACCCGCGCAGATGAGCAGGGTGACGCTGATCGCCAGCCACGCCGGGAACGCGAGGCCATGCGGACAGAGCGCGCAACTGGCCGCCCCCGACGGCTGGACGAGCTCGACCACCACGACCGAGCCCAGACCCATGACCAGGCCGGTGGAGAGGTCGATCTCACCGAGCAGCAGCGCAAAGATCTCGGCCATCGCCAGCAGGATGTAGATGCTGCTCTGCTCGAAGATGTTGACCAGGTTCTGGGGTGACAGGAAGTGGCCGTTGGCAATCTGGAAGCCGACGCCGACGATGACGAGTCCCAGGACCACGGGCAGGACCCCGCTCTCGCCGCCCCTCACCCTCTGCCACCAGACGTGCAGGTACTGGCCCATCGACTGGGCCAGGAGCTCCGGCGGGACTTCTCCGACCGCGGCCGCGGCAGTCAGGTCGACAGCGGCCACTGCGGCGTCACTCGAGGAAGTGGCCGCCACGGGGCCGGTCAGCGGGTCACTATCGATCCGGGCCATCACTCACCCTGACATGTTCAGACAGATACAGATTCTCAGACACGGATCACGCTCCCCGTCCTGGCCCCACGCCGCGACAGGACGTCGACGAGAACGGCAAGCAGCAGGACCACTCCTGGCAGGATGTATTCGAGTGGGATCGACAGCGACCCCAGGTTCATCAGCGCGACCCCGTAGGCGATGCCGCCGATGAGAAGCCCGCCCAGGACACCGTGGATCGGCTTTCCCCGGCCCCCGAAGAGGCTGGTGCCGCCGATGACGGAGGCGGCCACCGAGTAGAGGACGAGCTGACCGGGGTCCCCGACGTTGGTGCTGTACTGACCGTAGTAGAAGGAGCCGAGCAGGATGCCCGCGAACCCGGCGGTTGCCGAGCAGAGCACGAAGCACCAGGTGCGGATCGCGGGCAGGCGAACGCCCGCCCGGCGCGCCGCCTCAGGATTGCCGCCGATGGCGTAGACGTAGCGGCCGAAGCGGGTCGCCTGGAGAAGCACAGTCCAGAAACCGAGGATCACGATCACCACCGGGATCACCCAGGGAAGGCCCTCGATGGTCGCGAAGACGCCGCCCCGGTTGAGGGTGCAGATGATCAGCACCACGACCCCGACCGCGGCCATGAGCCCGATCTTGATGGCGGTCAGGCTCGCCGGCGGGGCGACCAAGCCGGAACGGCGCCGCGCCGATGCGCGCAGCCACATCATCGTGCCGAACCCCACGACCACCACCGCCAGGATCACCCAGCTGACCACCGGATCGATGTTCCCCTGGACCAGGTTGTAGAGGACGCTCTGGTTGGGATCCGCAGGGCTGACCGAGAGTGACCCGTCGGCACCCCCCAGGATGACGACCAGCATCCCCGTGAAGAGCAACTGGCCGGCCAGGGTCACGACGAACGCAGGGATCCTGAGTCGCGCCACCAGGGTGCCCTGGAGGGCTCCGATGACACCGCAGCAGACCAGGCTGGTGAGGATCGCCAACCACCACGGCCAGTTCGGGGTCGGCTGCTGGACCAGCTTGTAGGCGATGGTCCCGCCCATGAGCGCCACGGCGCCGATGGACAGGTCCAGCTCGCCGAGCAGCAGGACCGCGATCTCGCCCATCGCCAGCACCATGTAGACCGTGCTCAACCCGAAGATGTAGACCAGGTTGCTGGGCCGCAGGTAGGCGTTCTCCGGAGTCAGGATCTCGAATGCGACGGCCACGATGGCCATGGCGACGAGCACGGGCAGCAACCCGCTGTCGCCGCTCTTGAGCTTCTGCCACCAGCCCCGGAGGTACTCGCCCAGCGACTGGGCCAGGATCTCCAACGGGACCTCGGCGGCAGTGATCCCGGCGGCGGTCAGGTCGACATCGATGGGGACCTCAGCGGCTGTCTCGCCTGAAGTGCCGGACTTGAGGTCACCCTGGATCCGGGCCACGGCTTCAGGCCTCCTTTCCGGCGGCGGCTCCAGCCGGCTGTTCCAGCGGTCGCCCCCTCGAGCTCCCGGTGGTCATGTACTCCACCACGCTCTGGCGGTCAAAGCCGGAGGCCGGTCCCTGGGCCACCATCCGCCCGAGGTGAAGCACCGCAAGCCGGTCCGCCACCTCGAAGCAGTCGTTGAGGTTGTGGGTGATCACCATGACCGCCAGGCCCCGGTCCCGCAGCCGGCAGACCAGGTCCAGAACCATCCGGGTCTGAACCACACCGAGGGCCGCGGTGGGCTCGTCCAAGAGCACCACCTTGGAGTTCCACATCACCGCCTTGGCCACCGCCACCGACTGGCGCTGGCCTCCCGAGAGCGAGGCCACCGGCTGCCGGATCGACCGCACCGTGGTCACCCTCAACCCGCTCAGGGTCTCGGCCGCCGCACGCTCCATGCTGTCCTCGTCGAGCAGCTGGCGGCGCACCCTCTCCCGCCCCAGGAACATGTTCTGCACGATGTCCAGATTGTCGGCCAGCGCCAGGTCCTGGTACACCGTCTCGATGCCCAGCTCGGCGGCGTCACGCGCACCCCGGATGTGCACCTGGCGCCCCTCGAAATAGATCTGCCCGTGATCCGGCTGGTGCACCCCCGCAATACACCGGGTGAGCACCGACTTGCCCGCCCCGTTGTCTCCGCACAGACCGGTCACCTGCCCGGCCGGCAGATCCAGGTCCACACCGTACAGCGCCTGCACGGGACCGAAGTGCTTGTCGATCCCCCGTAGCTTCAGGAGCGGCTCCGCCGCGACCGGCTGTGGGGGGGGGGCAGGTTGGTTCTCTTCACTCATCTCATTGACCTAGATCTGCCGTCAGGTTGCGACGCGCCGTGTTCCTCGCCGGGGCGGCGACGAGAGGTGAGATCCGGGCCGCCCAGCGGGGCGGCCCGGATTCGTCACCGAGGAGAATTCTTGTGGGAACGCTCCGTCAGACGATTACGAGATGCCGTCGGTGGTGCAGAGCGCCGCACCCGCGATGGCGCAGATGGCAGAGGCGGTGTCGAATTGGTCCTTGACCACCGTGCTCTCCATGTTGGCCTTGTTGACCCACACGGGGGTGAGCAGGGATGCCGGCTCCGTGATGCTCGCGCTGGCCGGGTCGACGGTGGTGCCGTTCAGGATGTTCGTCGGGATCGTGACCTTCGCCAAGAGGGCGATGGACATGATGACCGCGTCCTGGGCCTCAAGGTAGATCGGCTTGTAGACCGTACCGCACTGCCAGCCTTCGAGGATGTAAGCCATGCCCTGGACGGTCGCGTCCTGGCCGGTGGTCGGGAAGGTGCCGGCCGTCACGCCGTCATTCTGCAGGTCCGTGATCACCGCGCTGGCGAGGCCGTCATTGGCCTCGATCGAGGCGTTGATCTGCTTGTTGGCGGTGTACTCCTGCTGGAAGATCGTGCCGCCCTGGGTGTTGTTCCAGCCCGGGGCAAAGTTCTCGCCGACCAGCGTGGCGCCGCCGGCGGTGCTGGTCGCGGGTGCGGTGACCGACTTGGCCGCCTGGCCCCAGACCACCTTGTTGTATCCGCTGGCGAAGGAGATGGCGTTGGGGTCGGTGTCCTCACCGCCGTTCAGCACGAAGACCTTGGCGCTGGAGACCTTCTCCGAGGTCAGGCAGCTCAGGAACCCGGTGCCGATGAGCTCCCCAACCTTCTCGTTGTCGAAGCTCACGTAGTAGGTCTTGCCCGACGAGGGGAAGATCGCCCGGTCGTAGTCGATCAGGACGACGTTGTGGGCAGCGGCGAGCGCCGCGATGGCCACACCGGTCGGCCCGTCCAGCGGACACACCACGAGGACCTTGGCCCCGAGGTTGATGTCAGCGGTGGCGTCGTCGATCTGGGTCGGGTCACTGCCCTGTGCGTTCTGGACGTTGAACTGTGCCGAGGTGAATCCGGCGTCAGCGAAGGCGTCAGTCAGATACGGCGCGTCGTTCTGCACCCAGCGGGTCGACGACGTGGTGTCGGGCAGGACCACCCCGACCAGCAGGCTGGTGGAGCCCTTGGTCGCATAGGTGGTCAGCGGCTTGAGCAGGCTCATCGTCGACGCGATGTCGGGGGTATACGAGCTGAGCGTGAGGCTCGATGGGACGCCAGGGTTGGACACGGACGACGAGGATGAGGAGTTGGCGGTGGTGCTGGAAGAGGTGCTGCCGCAGGCCGCTGCGACGAGGGCCCCCACGGCCACCAGGCTCAGCTGGCTCAGCCTCCGCACCCTGTGGGACCCCTGGCCCCCGGTGATCTGTTGCACACGCATTTGAACCTTGCCCTCCACACGTTGAGTTCGCTACGCCAGCCCTACGGGGGCGGCAGGGGCCGCTCCCACCCCATCACCCTGCGAACGTCTCGTGATGGGGCGACCCGGATTGTGGGAATAAGTTTCAGGGTTTGTCAACAGCCCGAACTAAAAATCACCCTAACGGGCGATGCGGGGCTCATCGACCACCGTGGGAACGCGCCTTGCGCATCGATCGTGATCAATGCGACGACCTCCCTCGCTCCGCGCCGGCCGGCCGCCGGGTCCCGTGCGGAGGCCCTCCAGGGTGGTGCCCGGCGGCCAAGGAGGGCGGGCTCTGCCGCCCGACGAGCTTCGGATGGGGGCAGAGCGACCCGCGGCCTTCGGAGGCCGAAGCTGGGGAGGAAGGACTCGAACCTTCGAATGGCGGATCCAAAGTCC
>ODAK010004606.1_pt1 | contig 14081 bp, 11 predicted proteins | sample 1539591 | NCBI WGS metagenome assembly ODAK01 (sample SAMEA3539303, study PRJEB22396) | soil metagenome | biome: tundra; feature: field; material: soil | place: USA | collected 2010-05 | depth 0.15 m | reverse complement strand
AGTGGACGTCGCGAGCGCCGCCGATGGCCTGGTCGATAGTCACCTGGTCGATGACGACCTTGCCGTGTTCTTTGATCAGGTGTTGGATGTGAGGACGAAACTCCTCAATTTTCTGCTTCAGTACTTCCTTCAACGCCATTTGCTGAACTCCTTTCCTCTTATTAGTAGATGTTGCCGTTTCTTGCCATTCCAAGACTGCGAACAGAATCTATGGGAGAGGTTCCGGCCGAAGCCGGAACCTCCCCGCGGGCTAATGAGCTAGGGCTGGTTCCAGCTCTTTGGGTTTCGGTTGCGCGAAAACATGGAGAATGGGCCGTTTGATCATTTCCCATTGTCCGGTCTTGGCATCACACCGGCAGTTGGCGAAGACGTGCCACTTCTCTTCGTCCAGCGTCGGCGTGTCGGACCGCATGTAGTAGCCCGGCCACCGTGTTTCTTCACGGAACAGCACCGTGCGCACGTGGGCTTCGGCTTGCCACATCCGATGGACGTTCTCCCAGCAGCGCATCAGTTCGTGAAGGTTCGCAGCACCCAGTTTGGCGGAGTCTTCCGCGAGGAAGGCCAGGAGTTCCTGGGCCCGCTCGAGGGAAGGCTTGTTGGTCGTGAATTGCGCGGTCACGCCGCCAGCGTACTCATCCATAATTTTCTGCAGGCGGAACATGAACATGCGCGGCTTGATGTACTCGGGGTTCACGTCCTCATCGGTCGAGGCGCTCTGGTTCTTCTCGAACGTCTCCATCGGCTTGAGGATCTCTGCCGTCAGGGCATCCACCCTCGCCTGGTCCAGCTTGGGCGCGGTGTTGTTTTCCACGATGAACTTGATCGCGGATTTGGCGGCAATGCGGCCTTCAGCGTGTGAGCCGGACGAGAACTTATGGCTGGAAGCGCCAGAAGCATCGCCCGCGGCGAACAGGCCTTTGACCGTTGTCATGTTGGCGTAGCCCCAGAAGTAATCTTTCTTGGTCTCGCCGGTTTGCAAGTCTTCCGGACCGCTGACCCATGCTCCCGAAGCCCCCGAGTGCGAACCGATGAAGTAGGGCTCGGCGGCTGCAATCTCAGAGCTTCTCTTTTCCGGTTCCAGGTTGGTGGCAGCCCAGAGCAGAGCCTGCGAGATGGTCATGTCGAGGAAGTCTTCCCACGCCTCCGACTCCAATTCCTTCATCTTCTTTGCGTAGGCTTTGGGGTCGTCCTTGTAGGCATCGGAGATCTTTTTGAGGGCCTCTTCGGTCCTCATGTAGATCGGGCCTTTGCCGTCGAGCACGTCGAGCATACCCAGGTAGTTCCGCAGGTTCGCGGGGATGGGTTTCACCCGGCCGTAGGGGCCCCACTTTTCCAGTTCCGACTTGCGTTCCACCATGTACTCACCGCCCATGGCGTTCGTGGCCCGAGACTTGAACAGCAGGAACCAGGCGCCGACCGGACCGTACGCGTCCTTGAAGCGCACTGGAATGAAGCGGACTTCCTGGCACGTCATCTCCGCCCCAGCCTTCAGGGTGAAGTACGCGGAGGAGCCCGAGTTCCACGGTGGATACCAGGCGCGTCCCATGCCTTCACCCGAACTCCGGGGCTTGAAGACGTGGACGGCGCCACCCATGGCGGTCAGCGTGGCTTTGGATTTGAAGATGTAGACTTTGTTCTCGCGCACCGAGAAGCCGATAGCGCCAGCGCAACGATCTCCATCCATCAACGGGCCGACGATGAACACGCGCTCGAAGATCTGTCCCACGCCAGTTTGCAGCAGGGCGTTCTTCGCCGCTTCGGCCACGATGACTTTGTAGGATTCGCCGTTGATCATGAGCTGCCAGCGGCCTTCGTGGACGTACTTGCCGGCTTCATCTTTCCAGATGGGCAGGCCCCATTTTTCGAACAGATGCACGCTCGAATCGACGTGACGGGCGATGTCGGCGACCAAATCTTCGCGCGTCACGCCCATAAGGTCGTTGCGCACATAGTCGACATAGTTTTGCACTGAATTGGCCCCGTCGCGGAGACCGACGTACTGGTTGATAGCGGAAAGGCCCATAGCCACGGCCCCAGAACGATCGATGGCGGCCTTATCGACCAAGGCAACCTTTAGACCGTTTTGCTTGGCCCAGTGAGCAGCTTCCACGGCGGCGCCACATGCCGCCATGCCGCCACCGAGAATCAAGAGGTCAGTTTCTACAACGACCGTCTCAAATTTAGGCATGTCTATTTACCTCCCGTCAGAGAGAACACCGCAGGCAGTCCCAGCGCAGCCGGCTCGGCACAGAGCGCGGTGCTCTTGAGATCGCCATGTGCACCGAAACCGCCGTCGGGCACGGCTGTGCCTTCCGCGGTGGTGCGGATGGGGAACTTGAAGCGCTTCAGCGTCCCGTTCCTGAACTTGACCGTCCACATAATCGAGTCGGTCGAGCGCAGTGGGGTGGCCGAGGCGCCGAGGGGAACGAAATCGGCGTAACCACGAACCTGAATTGCCTGGGTGGGGCAAATCTTGACGCAGCTGTAGCACTCCCAGCACATGGAAGGATCTTGGTTGTGGGCCTTCATCGTGTTTTTGTTGAGGATCATCAGGTCGTTGGGGCAAATATACTGGCACGCTGTTTTGTCCAGGGCCTTGCACCCATCGCATTTCTCAGGAACCACATAGCTTGGCACTAGTCACCTCCGGCTTGCCGCTTTTTCGGCAAGCCCGAAATTAAAGATGTGGGAAAAAGCCGATCGTCGGGCACGGCCTGGGTAGATCGGCCGGACACCGCAGTGGGCCTTCGTCGAAGACCCAGGCAGATCGTCATAAAAGAGGAAGCTCATTCAGTCACTCGAAATCACCACGAATTAGAACGTTGACCAGAAAAATGGCGATCCTTCGGAACGAATCGGGATCGTCACGGGGGCGATCTCACAGGGAGAGCCACTTCAACTTTCCTTGCCGGTTCCGACGGCGCTACCCGCCGGACCGAGCCGTCAGAGCCTTCCTGCGCGGTGCTGCCGCCGGCTGGGCGCTGACGTTCTCAGACTCTTTGAGAGCGGAACCCTGCAGATCACGTTCCCTCGTTTGCCAATAACACAGACTCAATTGTGTCAAAGCTGTGCTCAACATATCCCGTTCATAGTTTGCCCACCGTGACCCGCGTCACCTCACTGCGTGAGATTGCGCGAACTTGAAGGTACATGGAAGTAACTCACGTATATGCCCTAATGCAATCTTTATAAGTATGTCAGTCGACTTAATTTTCGATCGATTTGTATCGAAATGGGCGCATACACGTGATGTGAGTCACATCCCAGTGTCACGCTCGCTGCTATCGTGACTTCGTCGGTACGAGCGAGCAACTTCGCTCGCCACCATTCAGGTTTCGGAGGCGCGCATGGCGCTTTTCGTTTACATCGCGATTTATGCCGGCCTGCTGATCTTTCTTATCGGCTGTGTCCGCCGCGTCTGGCAGTACGCAAGCACACCCATACACTTGCGCTGGGAGCTATACCCGGTTCCACACGAAGCGCCCGAGCGAGTGGCCCACGGAGGGTCCTACTTCGAAACCGGCGACTGGTGGACCAAGCCGCAGCACTCCAACCATATCGGCGAACTGCGCGTCATGATTCCCGAGATGTTGTTCCTGAAGGGACTCTGGGAATTCAACCGGCGTCTCTGGGTCCCGTCCTTCCTGTTTCACTTCGGCCTCTATCTCCTGATCGGGGCCATCGTGCTGGTTGGTTTCGGCGCGGCATTCCCTCTGCTCGTGCCCAGCCTGGCCACGAGCGCTTTCTGGATCGTCATGGCGGGCGTGTATCACGTCATGGCGTATGCCGGCGCGACGATCTCGGTCGCGGGCGCACTCCTTCTGTTTCTGCGCCGTGCCACCGATCCGGCGCTGAAGAACTACACCAAGCCTGCCGACTTCTTCAATCTTGTCTTCTTTATTATCGCCTTCGGACTGATGGCCGCCGGATACTTCCTGCGCTCGCCGCAAAGCGCGGGCGTGGGCGACGTGGCGCGCGGGTTGTTGCGCTTCGATCGCGCGCTTCACGTGAACCCGCTGTTCGGCCTGGGAGTGGTCCTGTCGTCGGCTCTGGCCGCCTACATTCCATACACGCACATGTCGCACTTCATCGCGAAATACTTCACCTATCACGATGTGCGCTGGGACGACCGGCCCAATGTTCGCGGCGGCAGTATCGAGTCCGCGGTGGCCGAGTACTTGACCTACCGGCCGACGTGGTCGGCGGCGCACGTTGGCGCCGATGGCAAGAAGAATTGGCTTGACGTTGCGACTACCAATCCCGCGCAGGAGGTGCGCAAGTGAACAAGCACCTCGCTCTTCGCGACATGTCGCAAACCAAACGCGATCCGCTCCTCCATCTCGAAAATACGGACCTGATGCCTCTGCCCGCGCCTCTGGACAGCCCCGAGAAGGACCACGCCTGGGCTGCTCTTTCGCAACAGGCAAAAGATAAGTACGAATGCGGACTGGACGACACCTGCGCTCTGAATCTGCCGCAGCCGAAGACGCCGGAAGAAGAGAAACAATTGGTTGGAAAATTCTTGTCCGGCCTAGAGAAGCTCTTCACCAAAGAGAACAACTGGACCTTCCTGCAGCCCCTTCTGCTCACCATGGAACATTGCACCGGCTGCCAGACCTGCTCGGAGGCCTGCCACATTTTTGAGGCCAGCGGACGCAACGAGCTCTATCGTCCCACGTATCGCTCCGAGATCCTGCGCCGTCTCTATTTCAAATTCGTCAAAGGCGGAGGCTTGGTTTCGGCCTGGCAGCACGGCGACATTGAACTGAACTGGCCGCTGGTGGCCCGTCTCGCCGAATTGTCCTATCGCTGCAATTTGTGCCGGCGCTGCGCCCAGACCTGCCCCATCGGTTGCGACAACGGCTTGGTGGCGCACGATCTGCGCAAACTGTTCAGCATGGAGATGGGCATCAACTCCAAGGAGTGTCACGACAACGGCTCGATGCTACAGCTCAAGGTCGGCTCGTCCACCGGCATGAACTCGGCCGTGGTCAAGGACAACATCGAATTCATCGACGAGGACACGTCGGAGAAGACCGGCATCGAAGTCCACACGCCCTGGGACGTGGAAGGGGCCGACGTTCTGCTCATCCACAACGCCGGCGAAATCATGGCGTGGCCGGAAAACCCCGGCGCCTTCGCCCTCATTCTGAACCAGGCGGGCATCAGTTGGACGCTGTCGTCGGAGTTGTGCGGGTACGACTCGATCAACTACGGGCTGTGGTATGACGATGCCCAATTCGCGCGCGTCGCCATCAAACACGCCCAGGCCGCGCAAAAGCTCAAGGTCAAGAAGATTGTGATCGGCGAATGCGGGCACGCGCACAAGGCGCTCAGCGTGATTGCCGATCGCATCCTCGGGGGCGATCTCAACATTCCGCGGGAAAGCTCTATGACCCTGCTGCGCGACATCGTCAAAAGCGGCAAGATCAAGTTCGATCCCTCACGCAACAACTTCCCCGTCACCATGCACGATCCCTGCAATCTGGTGCGTCTGATGGGTGTGGTCGAGCCCCAGCGCGAGATCTTGCGCCAGCTCTGCCCGCAATTCCGTGAAATGGAGCCGCACGGCGTCAACAATTACTGCTGCGGCGGCGGCAGCGGTTTCGCCATCATGCAGGGAAACAATTTTCCCGACTGGCGTTTCCATGTTTCGGGACGCAAGAAGATGGAGCAGGTCCTGAACGCCTTCTCGGATTGTCTGGCGCCCGAGACTCCCAAGTACCTGTGCGCGCCGTGCAGCAATTGCAAAGGCATGCTGCGCGACATGCTCGCCTACTATGGCTTGTGGGATAGCAATCGCATTCTCTACGGAGGTCTGGTGGAACTCATGGTGAACGCGATGGTCGACGTGAAGCCCGGCTTCATCGAGTGGGAATGGCACTAGACTCCGTCGCATAAATGGTTTTGGGAAGTTACGCTTCACCGCCCTGCGGAAGAAGTCGGTGTTGCACCTGATTTTGGGTGGCGCAGCGGTTCACCGCTGCGCTATGGTGCATGGTTTTGAATCCGGCTTTGGCCGCTGAGGACACGCCTCTCGCTCAGAAACGACTTTTTCCGCAAGCTGTTCAGCCCTGCCGCCTGGACCCAATCAAAAGATGCGGGCTTGTTAGTCACTGCGGTCGTGAGCGTTGGTCCGGGATGCGGCGCTAGCGAAAAACTGCCAGCGACACCAAAGCGCCTAAAAGGACAATCCAAACGGTATCGATTCTGCTGAACCGCTGCATGGCAAACGCGCCCACGGCCATGGCAACGGAAGGGGCGTCAACCAAGGTGCTGTGGGCCAGCCTGACTAGGACGACCGCCAAAGTGCCAATGAACGCCGCCACGATGCCACTCATTACGTCTCTCACCTGACGAGCCTGGCCGGCCTTCGCGTACGGTCCGGCTACGACTGCTGTGACCGCCCACGCTGGAAAGTACATGTTGACCATGCCCGCCAGCGCGCCCACGACACCGTGTACCTTGTAGCCGATGAACACCCCGATGATCGTCACCGGTCCGGGAGTAATTAAGCTTAGGGCGAGCGAAACCGCGAACTGTTGGTTCGTCAGCCAGCTAAATTGGTGAACCACGCTGTCCCGTATGAAAGGCAGCATGGCATAGCCGCTACCGAAGACGAGAGCGCCGATGCGAAGAAACGTGCTGCCCATTTGCATCAGATCAGGCCGCGTACGAATCAGCAGCAGATCGACCGTGAGGATGAGCGCCAAGTAGAAAACCAGACTCAGCGTCTTTCGCCAACCCGTGAGCAGCGGCACCCGGCCGCAGGCGGAAATGAAATCGGCTTGAGCAGGCGAAGCAGGTTCTTGAGTTCTCGGTTTGCGCAACGCTCTGAAACGGTCCCCGATTGGATTCGCGGTGGCCGTCACCAAGGGCGATCTCACCACGGCGGCCGTGCCTCGGGCATCCCCGCTATGGCGCTTCGCTGCCTGCTTGGTCCACAAACCGCGCCAACTTCCGGCCCAGCGATGGAGTTGCGGAAAACGGTGCATCAGAATGAACACGAGAAAACTCGCACTGCCCGCGACCAGCAGGATTCTAAGCACGCCCATCCGGAACCAGAAAACCATCGCAAACCCGGCCACAGCCATGAGCCAATTGAACGCCGTTTTGACGCCCGATTTCGCCAGATTAAGAATGGTGTTGAAGACCAGTCCGACCACCAGAGCGCCCAAGCCGCGGAACAGTCCAGAAATCACAGGCAGCGCGCCATACTTCAAATACAAGTGGGAAAGCAACAGCATCAGTACGAAGCAAGGAGTCAAGAACGACAGAGTGGCTGCAGCCGCTCCCGGCAAGCCACGGAGCCGGAAGCCCAGATACGCGCAGAGATTCACGGAAGGTGCGCCCGGAAGAAGCTGAGCTAGCCCCACTCCCTGCAAATACTCATCCTCGGTGAACCACTTTCTTTTCTCGGTGACCCACCGCCTGGCTTCATCCAGTGCCGCCAGGCTGAAAGAGGCAAGCCCGATGAGGAGAAATGTGTGGGCAATCTGCCAAAGTGCAACCGGCGGGCCTATCTTCGGAGCTAGGTCCGAAGCAATGTTCGGCGCGATCTCTTCATGATCCGCAGGTGCTGCTGTTTCGGCCATTGCTAACTCTCTGCCTTGTCGTCCGCGAACCGCCTGTCGGACCGCAAGCTCGGCACTTTGCGCCCGAGAAAACGTTAGGACTACTGCCGACTGCCGGATATGATCAGGCTCACAGCTTTGCGTGATGCAGGTCGCCATCCTGGTTATGGCAACGGGAGAGCCCCTCAACAAAAACCTGCTACCGCCGGCTCATTTCTTCCTGCGCTTCGTCTTGGTGCGCGGACGCTTGCGCAGAAACTGCTCGAACGATTCGTAGCTGGCGATCTGATCAAGCAGTCGTCGGCGTTCGCCCGCGGCCAAGTTCCGGCTGAGGATTTCCCGCCTGATCTTCCCCACGTATTCAACCCACAAGCCGTACTCGGGTCCGAACTGCCGCTCCAACTCAATCCGCAGACGGCGCGCCACGGCGGGGCTGCGCCCGTCGGTTGAAATGGCGATTTGCAGGGGCCCGCGCCGCACCACGGCAGGATAAAAGAAGTCGCAGCGTTCCGGGACGTCGACCACATTGCAGAGCACGCCGCGCTCAACACACGCTTGGTATACCGCATCGTTGGTCGCGTTGGAGTTCGTGGCCGCGATCGCCAGGAAAGCGTGTTCCACGTCCGCGGGCAGGAAGCGGCGGCGGCGCCAGATCAGTTTACCGACACGGGCTTGCGACTGAATCCAGTCCGCCGCTCGCGGACCGATCACAATCACATGTGCGCCGCTGGCCAAAAGACCGGCTGCCTTCCCGGCGGCGATCTTGCCCGCGCCGACCACCACGCACTTCTTCGCTCTCAACTTCAGCAGAATTGGGAACAAGGAAATGTGAGCGCGTTTCATGCTGCAGTAGATAGTAGCGCAAACGCGGTCGGCAAAAAAAACGCACGCTGGCCGACGATGGCCAGTGCGCACTTGTAGAAACGGGGCTTGCCCCGTCTCCCGCAGCGGCAGAGACGCGGCAAGCGGAGACGCGGCGTTTCCCACACGTGTTAAGCCCCTCCCACAGTAACTCCATCGCCTGCGATATCTAACTTAACTAACATACTAGGTTATGTCGATATAGAGTTGTAACAAAACGGGATCGCGCGTTCGCGAAGTATCAAACTCACGTCAAACAGTGACGTGGGTCACTGTAATCGGCCCTACCGCCAAGGCATAGTCAATTCGGTAGCAATCACAGGCGAGTGTGTGGCCCCGTCTGTGGGAACGCCAAGGTTTTCAAGAACCACTGTCGATCCAGGTTTTACCCCAAGGAGACAAGTTTATGGCGGATGGTAGCAACGGTAAGCCCAAAACGGAACTGCTGGACCAGCTTGAAAAGGGGCCCTGGCCCAGTTTCGTCAAAGAAATCAAGCAAGCCTGCGAGACCAGCGATGCACCCAAGGATCTACTGGGGCAGCTGGAACTTTCGTATCAGGAAAAAAAGGGACACTGGAAACACGGTGGACTGGTTGGAGTGCTGGGGTACGGTGGTGGCGTCATTGGCCGCTACAGCGACATCCCCGAGCAGTTCCCGAAAGTCGCACACTTCCACACCATCCGCGTAAACCAGCCTGCCGGCTGGTTCTACACCAGCGACGCCCTGCGCACGATCTGCGATATCTGGGAAAAGCACGGATCCGGTCTGACCAACATGCACGGCTCGACCGGAGACATGGTTCTTCTCGGCACCACCACCGACCAACTCGAGCCCACCTTCCAGGAACTCGCCCACGCCGGCTTCGATCTCGGCGGGTCCGGTTCCGACCTGCGCACCCCGTCCTGCTGTGTCGGCCAGGCGCGCTGCGAGTGGGCCTGCTACGACACCATGAAGCTCTGCTACAACCTGACCATGAACTACCAGGACGAACTGCATCGTCCCGCATTTGCCTACAAGTTCAAGATCAAGATGGCAGGCTGTCCCAATGACTGCGTCGCTTCCATCGCGCGCGCCGACTGTTCCGTCATCGGCACCTGGAAAGACGACATTCAGGTTGACGAGGGCGAAGTCGCCAACTATGCCGCCGCCGGACTCGACATCCAGAAAGAAGTTTGCAGCCTCTGCCCCAGCAAGTGCATGGACTGGAACGGCAAGAAGCTGGCCATTGAGAATCACGAATGCGTGCGCTGCATGCACTGCATCAACGTGATGCCCAAGGCGCTGCGTCCGGGCAAAGAGCGGGGCGCGGTGGTTCTGATCGGCGCCAAGGCTCCCATCATGCAAGGCGCTCTGCTCTCCTCCGTCCTGATCCCCTTCGTCCCCGCGGACGAAATCGAGGAAACGCTGAAGGAACTCTTCACCCGCATCTGGGAATTCTGGGACGAGTACGGCAGAAGCCGCGAACGCGTCGGAGAACTCATCCAGCGCGTCGGCATGTCCGCTTTCCTCGAAGGCATCGGTCTGGATCCCGCTCCAGAAATGGTGTCGGCGCCCAGAGACAACCCATATATCTATTTCCAGAACGTACAAGGGGGTGACAAATGAGCACGACTACCCAACCCAGACTCACCGATATCGGCCCGCCATCTTACGACAAATTTCTGTCTCCGCTGGTCAAGAAGAACTACGGCAAGTGGAAATATCATGAGAATGTTGCCCCTGGCGTTCTTTGCCACGTGTCGGAGTCCGGCGACCGCCTGTACTCGGTTCGCGCCGCCTCGCCCCGCCTGACCAGCATTCAGACCTTGCGCCTTTTCGCCTCTCTGGCGGACAAGTACTGCGGCGGCTACCTCCGCTTCACCAGCCGGAACAATGTGGAGTTCCTGCTCGAGGACAAAACGAAGATCGAGCCCTTGAAAAAGGAACTGGCCGCGAACGGGTTCCCCGTCGGGGGCACGAACAACGCGATCAGCAACATCGTTCACACCCAGGGCTGGGTGCATTGCCACTCGGCGGCTACCGATGCCTCGGGCATCGTGAAGTCCGTCATGGACGCGCTCTGCGACCGCTTTACGCATGAGGACCTGCCCGCGAAGCTGCGCATCGCTCTCGCGTGCTGCCTCAACATGTGCGGCGCCGTGCATTGCTCCGACATCGCCATCCTCGGCGTCCATCGTCTGCCGCCGAAGATCAACCATGTCAGCCTTCCCAAAGTGTGCGAGGTGCCGACGCTGATTTCGTCTTGTCCTACCGGCGCCATTCGTCCGGCGACCGTCAATGGCAAGAGTTCGGTCGAGGTGATCGCCGAGCAGTGCATGTATTGCGGCAACTGCTATACCGTCTGCCCAGCCATGCCCCTGGCCGATCCCGAGAACGATGGCTTGTCGATCTGGGTTGGCGGCAAGGTCAGCAACGCCCGCAGCACGCCGAAGTTCTCTAAGCTGGCGATTCCTTTCTTGCCCAACAATCCGCCGCGCTGGCCCGAAGTGGTGAACGCGGTCACCAACATTGTGGACGTTTACGCCAAGCACGCCCGCAAACACGAGCGTCTGGGAGAGTGGATCGAGCGCGTCGGCTGGCCCCGTTTCTTTGAGCTGACCGGCATCGAGTTCACTCGCTATCACATTGACGACTTCAAACATGCCGGCTTGACCTTTGCCCGGTCGGCGCACATCCGTTACTGAACTGTTGGTTAAGGAGTCAAGCATGGCTACGAAAGTCACCAAGGCCGCCGAAGACGTGGAAGAACTCAAGACCACGTTGCGGCGCTGGCAGCAAATCGAAGACGAAAGCGTTGCCCAGACCTCTTCCATCATCGCCAAGACTCACAACCCGCTCATCAAGTTGGTCATGGAGATCATTCGCCAGGACTCGGCCATGCATAAGCGGGTGCAGCAGGTCATTCTGGACAGCCTGGAAAAGCAGGCCTTCAGCTTGACCCCGGAAGAGCTGGGCGATGTCTGGGATCTGATCGAAAAACACATAGCTGCGGAAAAAGAAACCATCGAACTGGCCGAGAAGGCGCGGAAAAACAGCCGCATGTTCGTGCATCGCTATCTCCTGAGCTACCTCAATGAGGACGAGCAGAAGCACGATCACCTTTTGGAACGGCTTGAGGACTTCAAACGCAACCTTTACCCGTACGCATGAGCATGAGGATGGGCGATGGTTCTTTTTAAGACAGTCAAGAAACCGGTCATCAAATCGGGCACGGGCAGCAGCGAGATCAGTCCGCTGCGCCCGCGCTACACCCCGAAAGCCGCCCCGTGCGCCGGTCATTGCCCGAACGGCAACGAGATTCGCGAACTGCTGATCACCATCGCGCAGGCTGAGGCCTACGGCCGCACCAACGAACAGGCATTCGAACTGGTGTGGCAACGGATCGCCGAACGCAACCCCTTCCCTGCCGTCTGCGGCCGCGTCTGTCCCCACCCTTGTGAGGACGCATGCAACCGCAACGCGAAAGACGGCGGAGTCGCCATCAACGCGGTGGAACGCTTTATTGGCGATTTCGGCATCAACAAGAACCTCAAGCTTCCGCGGCTGAACCATGATAATGAGAAACGCGGCGAACGAGTGGCCGTCATCGGCGCCGGCCCGGCGGGCCTGTCCTGCGCCTACCAGTTGGCGCGCCGTGGATATCCGGTCACCGTTTTCGAAGGGTTCCCAAAAGCGGGAGGCATGTTGCGTTACGGCATCCCGGAATATCGCCTGCCGCGCGAGGTGCTGGATAAGGAAATCCAGAGCATTCTCGAAGTTGGGGTCGAACTGAAGTGCGACTGCATGATCGGCCGCGATATCTCGATGGGCGAGGTGCGCCAGCAGTACCAGGCAGTGTTCGTCGGCATTGGTGCGCAGAAAGGCATCAAGCTCCGAGTGCCCGGCGAAGACGCACCCAACGTATTCAGCGGAACCGGATTCCTGAATCTAGTCAACCGCGGTGAAAAGCCCGACGTCGGGAAGAAAGTGATCGTGATCGGTGGAGGCGACACCGCCATTGACGCCGCCCGCGTCAGCCAGCGCCTCGGCGCCGAGGTCACGCTCCTCTACCGCCGCACCCGCGCCGAAATGCCGGCCGTCAAATCCGAAATCGAAGGCGCGCTGGAAGAAGGCGTCAAGATCGAATTCCTGGCCGCGCCGCTCGAAATCCTGCAGAAGGACGGACGCGCGGTGGGTATGCGCTCGATTCGCATGACGCTCGGCGAACCGGATTCCTCGGGCCGTCCGCGTCCTGTGCCTCAGCCTGGCAGCGAGTTTGAAATCCAGGCGTCCTGCATCATCGCCGCGATCAGCCAGGAGCCCGACTTCCAGGGCTTCGACGATCTGCATTCCGGCAATGATAAGGACTGGATCAAGACCGCCGATTTCGGCGCTACCCCGCTCGACGGCATCTATGCCGGCGGTGACGATACCGAACTCGGCCTGGTCACGATTGCCATTGCCCAGGGCCGATTCGCCGCCGAAGCCATCGATGCGCGCTTCCGGGGCGTACCGCTGGAAAAACTCCCGCCGCCGCCGATGATCACGACCGACAAGATCAAGCTCGATTGGTACAAGGCGGCCGAGCGGCACGAGCGCAAACACGTTGCCGTAGCCGAGCGCGAGCCCGACACCGAGATCGAACTCGGCCTCTCTGAAGCCGAGGTCGTCGACGAAGCCAAGCGCTGCATGTCCTGCGGCATGTGCATGGATTGCGAGACCTGCTGGATGTACTGCAGCAGCAGTTGTTTTGTGAAGCTGCCGAAAGGCGAACACTACAAAGTCAAACTTGAGTTGTGTAACGGTTGCAAGAAGTGTGCGGACGCATGCCCTTGCGGCTATATCGAAATGAACTAACACTGCGAGAGAGGTGAAACTGTGCCGACGTTTGAAGTACACGGAAAATGCTACGCGGTAGACGAAGATGGTTTTCTCGAGGAACCAACGCTCTGGAACGAAGACGTTGCCAAGGACTTTGCCGAGTCCGAGGCCATCGCGGACCTGAGCCCGGACCACTGGAAGGTCATCAACTACATCCGCAATTACTATCTGCAGTTCGGTATTGCGCCTATGATTCGCAAGGTCTGCAAAGAGACCGGATTCAAGCTGAATGAGATCTACAAGCTGTTTCCATCCGGGCCGGCAAAGGGCGCGTGCAAACTGGCCGGATTGCCGAAACCGACCGGCTGCGTGTAGGCAAAGGGAACCATGAGTTCGCGCGATCCCATCCTCGAGCAGTGGATTGCCGAGACGATCCAGTCCTACCCCCCTTCGGCCGCACCATTTCTTGCCGGAGAGGACGATCCGTTTCGCAATCCCGTGGGCCACACTCTGCGCGAGAGTCTCACGACTCTGTTCGACGAGCTGCGGGGAGACATGGACCCGGACCGCATCGCACACGCACTGGACGCGATCATCCGCATCCGCGCGGTGCAGGATCTCACGGCGAGCCAGGCGGTGGGGTTCGTGTTCCTGCTGAAACCCATACTGCGCGAGCTCGCGCCGGCGCACGACCCGGTGCTGCTTGACCCATCGCTCAAGTTATCGCTAAACGACCGGATTGACCAGCTCGCGCTCATGGCGTTTGACAAGTACATGCAGTGCCGGGAGCAACTCGCCGACATTCGGGTGAACGAAGGCCGGCGCAGGATTCACGTGCGGCAAGT